>VOFC01001312.1_pt1 | contig 398001 bp, 530 predicted proteins | sample 5384161 | NCBI WGS metagenome assembly VOFC01 (sample SAMN12384722, study PRJNA508395) | human gut metagenome | isolation source: healthy gut B | host: Homo sapiens | reverse complement strand
AGACCCAGATATGAAACTCAAAAATTTATCTGACGGTTTTTTACTATTATTCCAAGTATTCCACCAAGTGTAGTTCCAAATGTTCCAAAAAATAAACCTAATAATGTAACTCGTAATAGCTCTGTCATATACTCTCCTTTTTTATTAATTTATATGTCAGAGGACTGTATTTATTCTTTTAATTAATTTAATTAGAATTTTATTTTTTTTGATATATTTTTAATCACCTTTTCACAAAAAAAATATTTCAAAAACCGTTAAATATCAAAAATAAATGGCAAAAATATTAGCATTAAAAGTAAAATTTTAATGCTAATAAATAATTAATTTTTATATTTGAAAATCGAGCAAGATTCATCTAGCTAAATTTATAGATTTTATTTTTGATTTGCGATACAGTTATTTACATATTCCGTTAATGTGTTTGCAATTCTCTCATCATTTCCATTATTTACATTTCTTGGTTGTTCAGATATTCTCATTCCATAGAAGTAATCATCTGGTATTTCTTATATTCTTCTCTACTTGCAAGCTTTCTATCATCTTTTACATATTTCATATCTTTTATCTTATATAAGTTACTTAATCTGCATGATGTTAATATTCCATTTGCACATGCGTTCATATGGTAATATGTTATTACATTATAAAATGCTACATGTTCTTTTATAACTTCCTTGCTTACAAGTTTTACTTCTTTTCCGTCTTCTGTAAATGTGGTTGTTCCTATTGGTGTTTCGTCTGTCATTGGATATGTGAATTTTCCTAATTCTTTATTGAATATTCTATGTTGTTTTATTGTTTTTAATTCACTTCCATCACTGAATTTTAATAAATTATATTCTTCTGCTTCTTCTTTCTTCTTTAACCACAACGGTCTAGCGGTTGTAAAGCATCCATTGTCAAAATCCCATACTAGCAATTTGTCATTATAATTTAAGTCTTCTATTTTCTTTTTTCTTTCTAACTTTCTTCTTCTTGCCTTTTTCATCCTCTTCTTCTTCCTCTACAGTAATTTCTGTACCTGCTGGAAGACAGCTAACCATAATTGTATAACCACTTGCCCATTCATTCCTTACGAGGTCTACATTTGCCTTTTCAATACCATTTGTATCTGTAATAATACATTTAACTAAAAATTTACTTCCTTTTTTTTTAAAAGGCTAGAAGCTGCTATTGTAACACTTGATTTTTCGTCATTTGTCTCATCAATTATATCTATATCTTCACAATATTTTAAATTGCTAGCGTCCAAACGAGCTGATGTTCCAGCATAAAACTTATATGTAAATTTTAATTTTTCTTGTGGATTGCTTTTCTTAGTTGTTACACTAAAATTACAAGTATCAGTAGGATAATTAATAAGAATTGTAGAGTCGAATCCTGATACTGTTACAGTACTCTCTTCTTCTCCAGAATTTGAACTATTACCTCTGTTTGCATCTAGTTTATTTTTCATTATCGAAGACAAATCGCTCAATTTGCTATCATCTTCTGTTTGAGCCTGTTCGTATTGATTTTTTGCTTCTTTAGCATTTTCTATTACTCCATTATTGTCTATTGCAAGTTTTATGCTAATTCCAGCCAATATCAACATTGTTATTATTGTTACAATTAATGCAATTAAGGTTATACCTCTTTCTTCCTGCATCGTTTTATTTTTCACTATGTTTCTTTCCCTCCTTTTACTTTTGTTTTTTATTAATAATATTAAAGTCTAAACTTAATAATCTCTAAAAATTTAACTGTGTATTTTATCAGTCGCTTATTCTTCTTCAGAACCTTGTAATTTTTCAGCTCTATCTGCTGCAATTAAGTTGTCTATCATTTCGTCTAGGTCTCCATTTAAGAAGTTTTCCATTTGATATATGCTAAGTCCGATTCTATGGTCTGTTATACGTCCTTGTGGATAGTTGTAAGTACGTATCTTTTTCACTTCTGTCTCCGCTTCCCACTTGGCTCTTACGCTCATTTGCAAGCTCTGAATCACGTTTTTTTGTTTTTCCATTTCATACAATCTAGATTTCAACAATTTCATTGCATATTCTCTGTTTTGAGTTTGGGAACGTTCTGTTTGACATTCTGCAACTATTCCTGTTGGAACGTGTATTAATCTAACTGCTGATGATGTTTTGTTTACGTGTTGTCCTCCAGCTCCAGAGGCTCTAAATACTTCTAGCTTAATATCTGCAGGGTTTATTTCTATTTGAACATCTTCAACTACTGGTAGTACGGCAACTGTTGCAGTAGATGTATGAATTCTTCCACTTGCTTCTGTTTCAGGAACTCTTTGAACTCTGTGTACTCCACTCTCGAATTTAAGTCTACTATAAACTCCTTTTCCAGTAACCATGAATGATATTTCCTTGTATCCACCAAGTCCTGTTTCATTTTCGTTTAGTATTTCAATTTTCCAGTGTTTTCTTTCTGCGTACATAGAATACATTCTGAATAATGTTCCAGCAAATAATGCTGCCTCATCTCCTCCGGCTCCTGCTCTTATTTCGCAGATTATGTTTTTGTCATCGTCTGGATCTTTTGGAATTAGTAAGATTTTCAATTCTTCTTCTAATTTTGGAAGTTTTTCTCTATCTACCTTTGCTTCTTCCTCTGCAAGTTCTTTCATCTCAGGGTCTTTCATCATTTCTTCTGCTTCGGCTAAGCTTTCTTGTGTCTTTTTTATATTCTTTATATTTAAGAACTACTTCTTCTATTTCAGCATGTTCTTTCATATATGTTGTCCATTCGCTTGTTCTAGCTATTATCTCTGGATCAGCTATTTTTCTTGTAAGCTCTTCATATCTTTTTTCTACAGCTTCTAATTTTTGAAACATACAAATTCTCCTCTATTTTTTATTTAGCCTTTATATTATATATCAAAAAGCTTATATTTTCAACCCTTTCGAGCTACTTTTCAAGCTTATTACAATTGCATCATAATACAAAATTTTTTTTCCTATTGGAGGTGTTTTATTTTTTACTATGAATTGTAACTTTTCTTTTTATTTAATTCTTTATTACAATTCTATTAGATTATATTTTATTCCTAATTTTTCTAAAATTTCTTTTTTCTCTGTTAGTACATGTAAATATTATAGCTTGGTGTCCTTCTAATCTCTCGTTTATAAATTTTAGTGCATTTGCTAATCTCTCATTATCAAAATAGGCAAATGTTTCGTCTAATATAATAGGCAATTTTTCTTTTGTAAGTTCGTCTATCATAGATAATCTTAAAGATAAATATAATTGGTCTATTGTTCCTGTACTAAGCTTTCCAGCTTCTATATATTCACCTCTTGCATTTTCTACAATCATTCCATTTTCGTCATTTATTGTAACTCTATTATATTTGCCATTTGATATTCTCTCTATACTATTTGATAAACTATTCGTAAATTTAGGAGTTATAGTTGTTTTCATCTCTTGATATGCTTCTTGTAAATTATCTATTGCAATATTAATTACTTCCTCTTCAGATTTTAGTTCTTTATATTTTTCTTGGCCTAATTCTTTTTCTTTCTTCCAGACTTGCCAAACTATCTATCTCTGGAAGTATTGTTTTTTCTTCAATTTCCAATCCCTTTAGCTTTAATCGTTCATTGTTTATTTTTTTCTTCCATATTGTTTATTTCTGTTATTAGCGTGTCTTTTTCTAGAAGTTCTTCTAGATTTTCAATTGAATTTTCTTTGTATTTTGCTTTTATTTCTTCAACCTTTTTTTGTTTCAGAGTATCTAACTTTAAGCTTATTTCTTCAAGTTCGTTGCATAATTGTTCATTGTTTTTATCTAACAACATAATTTGACCTTTTATCATTGATAGATTGCTATTTAATTCTTTTTTCTTTTATTTGCTCCTGTTCAAGATTTGTTTGTTCGTTCTTTATGTCGTTTGTTATTCTTTCTTTTTCATCTTCAAGATTTCTCTTTTGTCCTATTTTTTCATTTTTTCTGTTTATTATTTGGTTTCTTCTTGCTTCTTCTAGTTTTGCATTTTTATTTGCCTTTGATTTACTAACAATAGCCGATACAAAATTCCAATTACTCCTAGGACTAATAATATATTGTTTTTTTTATAACAGTCAATGAAAGTATAATTAGAATTACAGATATGATTATACCAATTATTCCACCCTTGCTAAGACCTTTATTTGTTTCTGTTGAGTTTGTTGCTTCTTGGTTTTCTATTGCATTTATTTCTTCATTTATTCCATTTATTTTTTGTTCTATTTCTTCCTGTCTTTTTTTTTATTTTTTCTATTATTTTCTCAATTTCACTTATTTTCATTTGAGGAATCTTGATTTCTTCTTCGGCATTGTTTTCTTCTGCTTTTAATTCTTTTTATTTTTGTTACGTTTTGGCTTCTATTTTTTTCTTTTTATATCAAGTTCTTTTTCGTAGCCATCTTCTTCTTGCATACCTTCTTTTAGTTCTTTTAAGATTTTCATTTGTATTTCAAGCTCTTTTAATTCCTCTTCTGTCTGTTCTTTTTGCTCATCAATTTCATATTTTCTGTTCTGATAAGGTTTTATTTCTTCGATTTTTCTTGTAATATCATTTATTTCTTTTTCAATTATATTTATTGGCTTTTGAGATGTTTTATTTGTTCCTATTTCATCTCTTATTTTTTTTCTTGTAGCTTTTGCACAGCTTTCTTATATGAAACATTGTCTTCTCCAGATGAAGCAAGATTTGCTATTCTCTGTATTAATATGTTTTGATCTTTTTCTTCAAGCCTTACTTCTTGTTGCATGCTTACAACAGTTGATAAGTATGTTTGTTTATCGATTCCTGTTTGCTCTACAAAAAATTTACTTCCGTCTTTTTTGTCTGTATCAAAGTTTGCCGTTATATCTTCCAGTTTACTGTTATATATTTTAGGATTTTTCTTATTGAAATCTCTAAATATTTCGTATTCTTCTCCATCTTCTAGCTTGTAACTTAATTTTCCTGAAAATTCAGTGCTATTCCATGGTTTATACTTTTCATAATCTGATATTTCTCTTCCATCTTTAGTTTTTGATATACCATATAATGTATTTACCATGTAACTAAGCAAGGTCGACTTTCCAGCCTCATTTTCTCCATGTATTATATTAATATTATCTTCTAAATTAATTTCTTTATTTTCCAAATTGCCATAGGCATTTATTTTTATATTTTTTATTTTCAATTTTTTCACCTACTTCTTCTATTTTAGAATATCCATTCCAATTTCAAATGCATTGAGTAATTTTTGAATATCCTCATTTTCTTTTGTGTCTACTTCTTCTGATTTGCTATCTTTATTTTTTAAATTTTCTATTTTTTCTAAAATCTTCTTTGCAAAGATTCCTTTTAGACTAACTTGTTTTGCAATTTCGTAAATATCATATTTTATTTGTGTAATGTTTTTTATTCTAAGAATATTTTTATTTTCTAGTTGGTCCATTATTTTTCGTTCTATAAAATCAAAATTTCTTTTTTCCTGTAAGTATTATTTTATAGTAGCTATTTTCGTCTAATTTCATGCTATTTATTTTTTTTTTCTATTAACTCTTCTTGCGAGTTTATTTCGGTTATATCTAACTGCTTTTCTTCAAATGTTTTTGCAGATGTTTCTAGGAATTTTAAGTTTATATTTTCATTTTTTTCTAACGAACCTACAATAAAGCCTCTTCTTCCAAGTTCATCAAATCCCAAAGACACCGTTGAACCCGGATATACAATTCTTTGATTTTCATAATCATTATAACTTGCCTTGTGTATATGTCCTAATGCAACATAATCAAACCCCATTTCTTGGAGTTCTTTTTTTTAGTCATTGGGTTGTATTCCTTGTTTTCATCACAACCACTGTCTAAATTTCCATGAGTTATTAAAATATTAATTTTTTCAGGATTCTCTATTTTTATTTTATGGTATGGATTATTCATATAAAAGTCGTTAAATCCGTATCCATAAATATCTGCTTCAGGTGTTTCTATCCTTTCTAATTTTTCTGTAAATATATGCACATTTTCGTTCCATTTATATTGTTTATAAAATGAGTTTTTTATGTATGGATCGTGGTTTCCCGGCGTTATAAATATTCTCGTTTCAGGTATTTCCTTAAATAAACTATTTATATATTCAACTGTAGATTTTCTAATATATTCTTGTTCGTATAAATCTCCTGCAATAAAAAAATATGGAATATTGTTTTGCTTAATATATTCCACTACTTCCTTCATTGCTTTTCTTTGTTCTAGTCTTCTTTCTACTGCAAATTTTTCATTTCCAGCTAGTGCACAAAAAGCACTATCAAAGTGCATATCTGCTATATGTACAAATTTCATTTCAATTATCACTTCTCTCTTTAGTATTTTGTTTATTATTTTATATCATATAAATTTTCTTAAGTCAATATTTGTACGAATAGTTGTTCTATTTTCGTTCGACATTTTTTGAAAATTTTTAATTTTACTTTTAAGTTTTTAGATTTTGTATTTCTCTTAAAATTACGGAGTGAATCCTACGAAATGTATTCTTCTATTTTACTTTAAAATTTATGTTCAAACAATATTTAATCCAATTCAAAAACCATAAAAATCACCTCAAATATTAGACTTTCTAATACCTGAGGTAATTTTAATTCTTTATTTCTTGTTTTTACTTTTTCCATTTTTGTTTTAAAGTTAGCATTTATTCTTTTGCAATTTTTCTGCTGTAATTATAAATACTCTTGCTGTATTGATTGCAATTCTTCAATTACTTCTTGTTGTTATCTATTGGTCCAAATAGTTCATCAAATTTTGCTTCTAGTTCATCTTGAAGATCCTTTGAAAACAATTCTTCTTCCTCATTATTTGGTTCCATTGGTAAAACAGGAGCCTCTTCCATTTTATTTTGAATAGGTCGTGTTTGTGCAGTTGAATTTACCCTGTTTTGCATTTGTCCTGCATTTTCAACAGAATTTGTCATGCTTTGCATTGGTCTTGGTGGCACAACAGAATTTGCCATATTAGACATTGCTCCATATTGAACATCCGAACTTCCCATATTTTGCATTGGCGATATGTCAGAACTATATGAATTTACTGGTTCAAATTTTGGCATTTCTGGCTTATCATCCATTTTTGCGTTATTTGAAAAATCATCTTCGAATAAATCATCTAAAGATTCTATTTTCAAATCTTGCTCTTGATTACTATCTTTATTTTCAACATAAGGATTCGCTGGGTTAAATTTACGCCAAGCGCCTCTATTTCCTGCATCAAAGTTATTGTGACTTATTGTATACTCTTGCAATCTTCTTGCAATAGGTCTTGTAAAGTAATAATATTTTTTTTTGCTTTTATTGGTTTTAAACCTTTTTCAAATATTATACAAAGGTCGTTATCCATTCTTCTTAGCTCATCTGGTGTCATTAAGGCTCTTCCCATGATTTGGTCAGATGTGCTATAACCTTGTTTTGAATAATTTTTGTCTCTACTTACAGATTTTGAATCTCTTGATATTGTTGTTTCTCCTAATTGTTCAGAGAAATACTTGCATGTTTCTGCTGAGTTACTTCCCAGAAATACGTGTGTATCACAGTTACCGATTATTGTTTCATAAGACTTATCATAAATTGCTTTTAATTGGTCTAAGTTCTGTAATATTACACTGAATGAAATTTTTCTACTTCTACTGGTAGATATTTTTTTATCAAAGTCTGGTATTTGTCCAATGTTTGCAAACTCATCTAATATGAAAAATACTGGTACTTTAAGTTCTCCACCTGGATTTCTATCTGCAAAATTATATAATTGCTGAATCATCTGAGAGAAGAATATTGTAAGTAAGAAATTATATGCAGTGTGTGTATCTGAAGAGATAACGTATAATGCTGTTTTTCTTGTTGCAATATCTTCAAAGTTTATTGTATTTGTTGATGTTACTTCAGCAATTTCTTTCGAGTCGAATTTTCCTAGCTTTGATTGCAATGTACTCAAAATAGAACTATATGTTTTGTCTGATGCAATTTCAATTGATTTATAGTTCATTCTGCAGGGTGGTCGTAAGGCAATTCATTCATTAAGTCTGTAAGTAAGTTGTTTCCTCCATTTGAATTTGCAGCTCTTACAAGCTCTGCACAAGATGCAAGGTTTTGCTCTTCTGGTGGTCTTGTTGCAAGTAAATAATAAATTAATGCTTTTAATAACATTTCTGCAGTGTCGTCCCAGAATGGGTCTGATCCACCTGCCTCGCCTTGTTGTCCTTTTACTATTGTATGAGCTATAACATCTACATCTACCTCATTTGTAATATGCATTAGTGGATTGTATCCCTCACTATTTTCTGGATTTACTAGATTTAATACTTTTATATCATATCCATTTTTTTGTAAGAATCCTGCAGTCTTATCATACAATTCGCCTTTTGGATCTGTAAAAACATAAGATCCCAGCATTTGAGTTGCATTCGGAATTGAGTATGATGCCGATTTACCAGAACCTGAACCACCAACTACAAGAACGTTTACGTTTCCTCTTTTATCTGTTGGTAAATAGTTGTTCTCTGCAAGGATTATTCCTTTATTTCTATTCAATATTTTATATTGTTCTCCATCTTCGCTCCAACCACTAGAACCATTTTCTATGTCTTTATATTCATTCTTTGGTTTTGCTTTCATTACTCCAATTACTGTCAGGAATAAAAATAAAATTGCAAACCAAATAGAACTTTTTAAGAATGTATTTCCTGCATTATATTTTGCAATTCTTGTTACTGAAGTAAGACTTCCCGCTTCCTTCATAAAACTTTCAATCGTTCCTGATATTGCAACTTTTCCATCTATATCAATATTTTGCATTATTGCAACCGCTATAGGTGCAATTAATAGTATTTCTAATATTACATATAATATTAGAAATACTATTAAATACTTTTTACTATCTTTAAATGCTTTTTTTACTTTATAATTCATAATAATCACCTTTTATGAGTTTTATCTTTTCGTTATTTTCTATCTAACATTGTCTTGATTTTTGTTTAGCTCTATGTTTGGTATTAAAGCTATTGTTATGTACTCTTCTGCTTCTAATGATGTTTTTGCTTCTTTGCTTGCTTCTGGTGGAATTACACATCTATTTTCTTTTTCATTAATTATTGTTTGTCCCCCATTAAATTTTGCTATTGAACCTTCACTTGTAGATTCTATATTTAATTTGCTCATTTAAGATCCCCCTTAATTCTCTTTAAGTCTTTATCTTCTCTTATTTCAAATGCAAAATATGATTTATAAGGTTTTAATTTGCATTTTCCTTTTACTTCGTTTGTATCTTTATCAAAATATAATACTGGTTTTATCTCTTCTGTTGTTTCTGGGTCTATTATTGTTATTGGTCTTTGCAAATTTGGTGTATATTTTATGTCTTTGTATTCTGTTTCTTGCTCTGAGTACAATGTATCAAATTTAATTGGAACAGGTTTTTTAGATATTTTAACTTCATCCTTGTTAAGTAGTCCCATATTTACAACTACTTTATCCTGTCCAAAAGATAATATAACTAATTGATTATATATATCTTTTTGAGCATCAACAAAAAAAAAAGTCTTTTTCTTGTTTTGTCCAATCATTTCTTCTCTACATTTTAATCTTTCTAATGTAAATTTAGGTGAGTTTTCATCAAGTAATTTATCTGTTACATTTATTTGATATATTACTGTATTTACATTTTGTGGATCTGTTATACTAAAGTGTTTGCCTTGTATTTGGTCCATCTCTTACACCTCTTTCTATGAAAACTATTCATATTTTTTTTCTTCTGCATACTCCTATATTATACCGTATTTTAGCGAGTATGTCAACGTTTTTACATAATTATGTAAATTGTTGGCTTTTTATAACTCTCTTGGATTAAATTTTGATACTTTTTTAGTTCTTTATATAGCTCTATTTCTTTATTTGATAATTTTTTTTTTAGGTATCATTATTTTTACTTTTATAATAAATTTTCCTCTTCCACCTTTGCCGTCTTTGTAACCTTTTTGCTCGATTTGAATTTCTTCTCCTGTTTCAATTCCCTTTGGAATATATACCCCCAAGCTTTCATCTATCGCGTCAACATTTACTTTTGCTCCAAGAACAGCTTCAGAAGGGCTTATATTTAACTCTGTATAAATGTCCGAACCTACTAGCTTATATTTTTTATCTTGCTCCATGTTGATTCTAATAAGTAGGTCTCCGTTTTTTTCCTCCATTTTCTCCTGGTTTACCTTGACCAATAAGTCTTATCATTTCACCATTTCTTATTCCTGCTGGAATTTTTACTTCAAATGTTCTCATTTTTCCATTAACAGTTCTTAATGAAATAGATTTAGCTTGACCATAAAAAAGCCTTCAATTACCGAGATTGGAATTTGTGTTTCAACATCTTCTCCTTGAATTGGAACCTTTACATCTTTATTTTTTCTTTGATATGTAGTTTCTTGGCTTTTTAAACCGTCCAATCCAAATAATACATTAAGTATTTCACTTCTCGTTGTGGTTTTATTTTCTTCTGCCTTTTTAGCTTTCGCCTTTTTTCTACCTATTCTTGAATTCCATAATCTATCATATTTTCTTCTTGTTTGCTCATTTATAAGTGCTTGATACGCTTCATTTATATCTTTAAATCTCTCTTCGGCTCCTCTTACACCAATGTTTACATCTGGATGATATTTTTTTGCTTGTTCTCTGTATGCAGTTTTTATTTCATCTATGCTAACTTTATTTGTCTCTAGTTCTAATATTTTGTAATAGTCCTTGAAAATCATTTAACATCCTCCAACATGTTTGCACTATTTATCCTTAACTACTATTTAGCAACCATATTATATCACATATATTTACAGATTAAAATATTTTTTAATGATTTTATTGCTATTTTAGGCTTTTTCTTGCATAAATCACATTTACTCATACAGATTTTATTCTAGTTTTTTAACATATTTTAGTTTTTTTTCATTTTGTCTATTATCAATTTATTTCTTGTTTCTATGCTTTCGTGTTCTATTAATTTTCCTTTCTTTACTAATGATGTTATGTTTGAATCAAGTATTAGTAATATTGTAGCGTCTAAGTCTTCTTTAGCAAGTTTTTTTCTGCCTCTAAATCGTAATCAACTGATTTTCTGTTTAATTCAACTTTATCAGAAACGAATACGATTTTAGCTAATGTATCCATCTTTGTACTTGTTGTAGTATGATATTTTATTGCATCTTCAATTTGCTTGTCCACTCCATACTTCTTTTTTTGCTATATCTGCACCAATCTTTCCGTGAAGTATAGGTGTATTTATTCTTTCTATTTCCGTTATTTCAATATTATTTTTTCAACATAATCCAGCATTTCTTCTGGGCTCATTTCTTTTGCGTTGTCATGTAATAAGCCTGCAATTTTAGCTTTCTCGACATCTACTCCATAAATTTTTTTGCAAGTGTTTCGCACATTTCCATTACTCAACTGAGTGAATGTATCTTCTTTCTGATAATATCTTTTTAAATCTTCCTTTATTTTTTCTGTTTTCTCCATTTTAATCAAATTTCTCTCTTTCTTAATATTCTCCTTTTCGAACCTCAAAAGGGGCATCATTAAAGATGTCCCTGTGATACTTTTATTTTGCTGTTTTTATCAACTCATCTAATAGTTTTGAGTATTCTAATCCTGCATTTTCCCATAGTTTTGGATACATGCTTATGTTTGTAAATCCAGGCATTGTATTGATTTCGTTTATATAAACTTCTTCTGTTTGTTTGTCTACAAAGAAATCTACTCTAGATAATCCACTGCCTTTTACAGCTTTGAATGCCTTTATTGCATTTCTCTTTATTTTTTCTGCTGTTTCTGGCTTTATGTCTGCCGGTATTATTACCTTTGATTCAGCATTTTTGTATTTTGAATCATAGTCGTAGAATTCTTCTGCTGAAATTATTTGTCCAACATTGCTTGCAGAAGTAACATTATCTGTTCCAAGGACTGCACATTCAACTTCTTTTCCGTTAATTGCTTCTTCTATTAAGATTTCAGAATCGTATTTTCCAGCTTTCTTCATATTTTCTATTAATTCTTCTGCATTTCTTGCCTTATTTACACCAACTGAAGAACCTGAATTTGATGGTTTTACAAACACAGGGAATCCTAATTTTTCTTTTTACTATCTCAGATATTTCACTAGCCTTTTTTTTCGTGATTCAATTCATCATCTATGTATATGTATTTATCTTCCGATTTGCAAGTATTTATTATTACATATTTAGCTTGCTTTAGGTTTGCCTTTTCGAATATTATTTTTGCGTAAATCTTATCCATGCAAACGCTTGAAGCTAGCACCCTACAACCAATGTATGGTATTTTAAGCATTTCTAATAATCCTTGAATTGTTCCATCTTCTCCATATAAGCCATGAAGAACTGGAAATATTACATCATTTTTCTTCAAGGCCTCAAATTCATTATCTATCTTTTCTAGTTCTTTAGGTTCATCACCAATCTCAAATATCTCTATTTCATTTACAGGCTTCGTGTAATGATACCAAGTTCCATCTTTTGCAATATATATAGGATAAATTTCATACTTTTCTTTGTCCAAATTTTTTTAATACAGAACTTCCAGATACAACTGAAACATCATGTTCTGTAGACATTCCTCCAAAAATAACCCCAACTTTAATTTTACTCATAGATTCTTCCTTTCTACCTTGTTATCTAAATCAAGGTTTTATTATTTTATAATATTTTCTACAATTTCCTTGAAATTCATTGAGTTTGATGCTTTTACTAAAACCACATCATCTACTCCTAATATTTTTCTTAATTTTTCTATAGCCTCTTGATTGTTATCATAAGAATATACATGTTCCACACCATTTTCTTTTTGTGCAACTCTTGCGGTATTTTTTGTTTCATTTCCAACTGTTATTAATATATCTACCTTATTGTTTGCCACTTCCATTCCTACATTCTCATGTAGTTTTTGAGAAAAATTCTCCAAGCTCAAGCATATCTCCTAGGACAGCAATTTTCTTCTTTTTCCTTGCATTTTATTAAGATATTGAATAGATGATTTCATAGAATCGAAATTTGCATTATAGCAATCATTTATTACCGTGTATCCTCTTTCAACTTTTTGAACATCTAATCTCATTTTACTTAGTTCAAATTCTTTTATTCCTTTTTTTATTTTTTCATCTTCTATGTTTAGAATTTTTCCTACAGATATTCCTGCTAAACTATTGTAAACAAAAGCTTCTCCTCCAACTGGAACTTCAATTTTTTCTTCATCACTGTTTGTTTTTCCGTCCATGTTTACTGCAAGTTCATATTTGCTTCCTTTGTCAGTATATTCAATATTCTTTGCCATTATCATACTTTTATTATTTATTCCATAAGTAAGAACTTTATACTTTGTATTTTCTTCATTCAATTTATGTAACAAGTCATTATCATTATTAATAATTAAAGTTCCATCTTTTGCAAGCCCTTCAAGTATTTCTAATTTTGCCTTTAATATATTTTCTCTTGAACCTAAATTTCCTATATGAGCCGTTCCAACATTCGTAATTATTGCTACAGTTGGTTTTGCTATATTTGTTAATTTGCTTATTTCGCCAAAATGATTCATTCCCATTTCAACAACTAAAGCTTCTTCATCATCTAATTTTAAAATTGTTATTGGCATTCCTATATGATTATTCATATTTCCTTGTGTTTTCAATGTTTTATATTTTTCCGAAACGACACTTGCAACAACATCTTTTGTGCTTGTCTTTCCAACACTTCCCGTTATAGCAATTACTGGTATGTTGTATTTTTCTCTCTTCAATTTAGCAATTTTTCCTATTGCATTAACAGTGTCTTCAACTTCGATTATAAATTTTCCTTCAAATTTTTTTACTTCCAATCCTTCAACTTTATTGATTATGCATCCCTTTGCACCTTGATTAAAAGCTTCCTCGTAAAACTTTGAGCCATCACTTCTTTCACCCTTGAATCCTATATATATGTCTCCAGCATTTATTTCTTTTGTATTTCTTGAAAAGCTTTTTACATTGTTCTTCTACATTTCCATATAAAAGTTTTCCCCCAGTAACATCTAAAATTTCTTGTACCGTTAAATATTTGTTCATAAGTTTGCCTCCAGTATTTTTTATTATTATATTCCTGCGGAATTTTTTTTTGCAACAATTTCGAATAAATTTTAAACTTTATGAATGTGAGTTTCAATTATCCTAATCATAAAATTAAGAGATAGCAATTCTATTACCATCTCTCTATTTTATTAATTCTTTTTTATTAATGAAATAATTGTTACACTTACTATAAGTATGCTTATAATTGCATATTTAATAATCATCTTACTTTTAGATGTAGTTGTCTTAGTATTTTTGAAGTCTTCAACTCTTCCTGGTCCTCTATTATTCATAGTATTATTTTCTTGAAAAGAGGTGTCCTCATTGGGCGAATCTTCATCCGTTAGTGTGTTAGCGTGCCATCAGGAGTGTTTACAATTACTAGAATGTCTTCTTCTTTTCCTGTTTCCGCATTTATATATACTAGAAATTCGTTTCCATCAACTTTTCCTTTAAACTCCCAGCACAATACTTCTGTTTTCCATTCAGTTGGAATCATTGCCAAATTTGTACTTAAAATTTCGAGTTCTTTATTTATAACTTCTTTAGCCTTTTCCTCTGTAATTATGTCTTGAGGAATTTCTCTTGTACAGTGTGAATTCAAATATCCTGTTGTTTCGATTCCTAGTACGCTTCCATCATCTAGTGCAACTTTTACTTTTATTAAGTCTGGATACATTACTACCATGCCATTTTCAGAGTTTTGATTATAAGCATAATTTATTGTAACAATTCCATTTTGTTTTAAATAATAAGTTTCTTTCATGTCTGCGTATCCATGTTTGCTTAAGAATTCTTTTGCAAGTTCATCTGCTTTTTCCTGAGTTATTGTTTCTGCATTCACTGTTTTATTATAGTTTGCAAATATTACATGTCCACCTTTTTTTAATAGATATTGTTGCAGGATTGTCGCTATCTTTCATTTTTACACTAAAATCATAAGAAGGAATTTCCGCGTTTTCTGAATATCCATTAGAGGTTATTTCTTCTATCTTGTCTTCTCCATAAAATTCTTTTTACTTTTTGATTTGCCGTTTCTTCATTAATATCTTCGCCAGTTAATCCCTTTTTCTCGCTTGATGTTATATGGTCTGAGAAAGCTCCATCATAAATTAGTCCGCTGTATTCATGGAAATTTTCTTCAAGACTCGTAAATGAATCTGCCGTTATTGAGCTTACCTGTGTTGCAAAGGCTTGGGTTCCCTTATCTTCAAGTTCTTTCCATTTTATTCTTCCATTGTTTAAATCTGTTGACAGCTGATTCAAAGTATTTTCTAGTTCTACACTATATGTGTGCAATTCTTTTATATTTTTCAAATCTTCTTCGCTAAGGCTCTTTCCTTCAATATTTTTTCTAGATAGAGTGTAACTATAGTCGCTGACCTGATTCAAAAATTTTGAGGTGCTTTCCAACTCATGGCTACTTATTGGCAATTGAGACAAACAACTTTGAGCAATACTTGCCTCTCTCCATACATTTGTTAAGGTCTCTGCTCCATGTTCTGGAGTAGTTGAAATCATTGCCTTTGCAAGATATGTTTCAACATTTTGAACATAATCAACTAATTCAAAGAATGCCATATTATTCTTATTTTCTGATGCAGTTACATATTTTCTTGTTTCTTGGTAAGCATAATATATAATTGCTCCCACTACTGCAATTACAAGCACAATCGCAACTGCAATATAATTTTTCTTATTATCTTCTCCACTTCTTAAATGTGTATTTTTTACCATTTAAAAAACCTCCTTCTAATCTTAACTACAGAATCTGTGTTTTCCTATTGTTTTTATTAATGGTCTAGACCAGATCCATTTATTTGTTGCCGTTGCAGGATTAAAATAATATATTGCTCCTCCAGACGGGTCCCAGCCATTTAAAGCATCTCTTGCTGCCTTTACTACTGTTGAGCCTTCAGAGATTGCAACATTTATTTGTCCGTCTGATACGGCAGTAAATGTACCTGGTTCATATATTACCCCTGCAATAGTATTAGGAAATTTAGAAGATTTTACCCTATTTAATATTACTGCTCCAACCGCAACTTGTCCCTCATAGGGCTCTCCTCTTGCTTCTCCATTTATAGCTCTTGCTAAAAGTTGAACATCAGATGTGGAGTTTGAATTGCTGGCTGCAGTTACGTTCTTCGGCTTTATTTGTATTATCAATATCATTAATATAACTAATGTTAGTATTAATAACACAATCTTACAAATGCTCATTATCGTTTTTTTCATCGTATTTTTATCTATATAAATAGATATTCTCCCTTCTTTATTCTTTTATGTACTTATTATTGGTAATTTATTTAATTTTATACATTTGTCTTCCGTTTTTTGGTTGCTTATGATACAATGTGGTCAAATAATATATTTTCTCTTTAGAGAGAAAGGAAAGTTTTAAACATGAGAAAAATTTTAATTTTTTATGCTTCTTATGGAGGTGGACATTTGTCTGCTGCAAATTCCATAAAACAATATATAGATGAACATTATTCAGATTGTGAAACAAATCTTGTTGATTGCATGCTGTATGTAAATAAACCAATAAATAGAATCAGCACAACTGCATATAAAGAAATAGCTAAAAAAATTTCCTCGGGCTTGGGGCGAAGTCTATAATTGGTCTCAAAAAGGTCCAATTGCACGCATAAGTTCAACAGCAAACAACTTAATGGCTAAAAAGCTGTTTAAACTTATAAAAAACTATCAGCCGGACATAGTTATTTCTACTCATCCTTTTGGAAGTCAAATGGTAAGTTATTTAAAAAAGAAAAGCTTTAACAGAATGCAAATTAGCAACAATATTAACCGATTTTGCTCCACACGAGCAATGGCTTGTTGGCAAGGAATATGTTGATTACTTCTTTGTATCACATGAAAAATGAGACAAAACCTAATTGCAGAAAGCATTCCTGAAAACAAAGTTTTTGCAACTGGAATTCCTTTATCTAATAGATTTTTGAGACATTTCAATAGAGCTTCTGTAATGAAAAGTTTAGATTTAAATCCAGATAAAAGAGTCATATTATTCTTCGGTGGCGGAGAGTTTGGCCTTGGAAAAGAGCAGACAGTTAAAATTTTAAAATCATTTATTGAAAATGTTTCTGAACATCAAATTGTTGCTATTTCTAGTAAGAACGAAAAAATGAAAGAAGAATTTGATAAGCTGGTTGAAAAAGAACATGCAGAAAATATAGTCAAGGTTCTTGGTTATACTCATCAAGTTCCAGAATTAATGAGCATTTCAGATTTAGTAGTTACAAAACCGGGTGGTTTAACAACTACGGAGAGTTTAGCTTCTGGCTTACCAATTGTTGCAATTAATCCAATTCCAGGTCAAGAAGAAGAAAATGCCGAATTCTTAGAAAATGCAGGAGTAGCAGTTTGGCTTAGAAAAGATAGTGACTTTGATAGCATTATTGCAGAATTATTAGCAGATAAATCAAAGTTGCATAAAATGAAACTTAATACTAAGCTTTTAGCAAAAAAAAACATTCAACCCAAGACATTTGTAATATAGTTCTTGGTGATGAAACTTTATATTAATTCCTTTTTTCTATATATATATAGTGTCTATTTCAAAAATAGGCACAAAAAAGACTATAATCTGCATTATTGTAGATTATAGTCTTTTTATTTTATAATTTTTATTTTTTCTCTGAACAAACTGTAGTTCCTTGAAAATTGTAACTTTTTGTTTATAATTGAATTCTTCCTTCTAAGGCTCTACTTAGAGTAACCTCATCTGTGTATTCTAGGTCTCCTCCTACTGGTATTCCGTGTGCAATTCTAGTTACCTTTATTCCTAATGGTTTTATTAGTTTAGATAAATACATTGCAGTTGCCTCGCCTTCAACTCTTGGATTTGTTGCAAGTATTACCTCTTTTACTGTTCCGTCCATTAGTCTTGCTAAAAGTTCTTTAATTTTTATATCATCTGGTCCAACCCCATTCATTGGAGATATTGAACCATGTAAAACATGATAAACTCCTTTGAATTCATGAGTTTTTTCCATTGCTACTACATCTCTTACGTCTTCCACAACACATATTACAGATTGGTCTCTTGCCGTATTTGAACATATTGGGCATGGGTCTGTATCTGTTATATTGTAGCATTTCGAACAATATTTTAAATTTTTCTTTGCATTTATAATGCTTTGAATAAATTCATTTGTTTCTTCTTCAGAAGCATCTAGTATGTGAAATGCTAGTCTAGCTGCAGTCTTATTTCCGATGCTTGGTAGCTTTTCAAAACTTTCTATTAATTTTTCGATTGATGGTGCATAATATGACATTTGCTTAATCTCCTATTTTACATTAGTCCTGGAATATTAAATTTTCCAAGAGTTTGTGATGCAGCATCATCAACTTGTTTCAATGCATTGTTTATGCAACTTGTAATTAAGTCTTCTAACATTTCTACATCATCTGAATCTACAACTTCGGGTTTAATTTTTAGTTCCAATATTTCTTTTTTTCCCGAAACTCTAACCTTTACAGCTTCTCCTCCGCTTGTAGCCTCGAATTCTCTTTCAGCAAGCTCGTCTTGTGATTTTTCCATATCTGCTTGCATCTTCTTTGCTTCTTTCATTAATTGGTTTAGGTTCATTCCACCAAAACCGCCTCCCATTCCTGGGAATCCTCCTCTTTTTGACATTTTATAATCCTCCTAATTATTCTATTATATTTATTGGCATATCAATACCCTTTGTTAAGTCGTCAAAGTTACTATTTTTTTTGCCTTTATTTCTTCGTTATTATCTATAATAACAACTCTCATTGGTTTTCCTTGGTCTATTGAAACTTGCTTTACTATTTCACTCATATTTTCAGGTCGTTCCAAAATAGTTTTTCCAAATGGCGTTAGTCCTTTTTCGAATCTAATACCAACTGTCATATCGTTTATTTGGTTGGTCGTTGAAGTTGATAGAGCCGATGATAAAGAGATTTTTCCTTCTTGTTTTATTTGTCCTATTATTTTTAGGCCATGTTTCTATTGGACTGCCCAACTCTTCTGCTTTCATTTTTTTTATTTCAGGTTTTGGTCCTCCAACAGCAACATTTTTGCTTTGGTTATCCACATTTTTTCCATTTGTTGTGGACATTCTAGCACTATTTCTTAACTGATCTATCTCTTTTTTCAAGTCTAGATACCTTGTAGTTTAAATTATTTATTTCTTCTTTACTAGCCGAATCTATAGCTCCTATTCCGCTATTTACAGCAACATTTCCTACTGGTGCATTTGATGTAAAAGCTGGCGTAGCTTCTTTTTCAGCTAGTTGCGAATTGCTTGGTTGAGTGTTTCCACTACACAATTTTATTATTGTAACTTGAAACATTATTAATTTCTGTGATGACCATTTTATATCATTTTGCAAATTTGATAATTCGTAAATTATTGATATTAAATTTTCTTTAGTAGTACTGTCTGCTAATTCTTTTATTCCCTTTTTTTCTTCTTCCGAATAAATTTCAAGATTTGTCCCTGTTTTATATATTAATATGTCTTTTACATATTTTATAATTTCCCACAAATAGTTTACTATATCTTTTCCTTCGGCTATAACCTCATTTATGCAATTTAGTGCCTTTGTGTAATCTTTTTCTAATATACTTTTTGTAATTTTATTTACACTTTCTGTTTTTGGAATTCCAACCAATTCTTTTACTAAATCTTCGGTTATTTTTCCTTCTTCTTGCATACATCTTTCAAGTATACTTAAAGCATCTCTCATTGCACCTTCTGCCAAAATAGAAATAAGTTTCTTGGCTTCTGGTGTTATATCTATTTTACTTTCATCACAAACATAGTTTAATCTTTTTCCAATGTTCTCGGTTGATAATTTCTTGAAATCAAATCTTTGACATCTTGAAAGTATAGTAGCTGGAAGTTTCTGTGGTTCTGTAGTTGCCAAAATAAATTTAACATGTGCTGGTGGCTCTTCCAATGTTTTTAATAGTGCATTAAAAGCACCTATTGAAAGCATATGCACTTCATCTATAATATATACCCTATATTTTGCAAGTGTTGGCAAGAAATTTACTTCGTCTCTTATTGCTCTTACATCTTCTACACTGTTGTTTGAAGCAGCGTCCATCTCTACAATATCAGTCAAAGAACCATCTAATGCAGCCTTGCAAATTTCACACTCGTTACAAGGTTCTCCATCTTTAGGATTCAGGCAGTTTACTGCTCTTGCAAGTATTTTGGCAGCAGAAGTTTTTCCCGTTCCTCTGCCTCCATTAAATAGATATGCGTGTCCAACTCTATCATTTATAATCTCATTTTTTATTGTTTTTATAATGTGCTCTTGACCTACAATTTCATCAAATCTTCTTGGTCTAAACTTTCTATATAAAGCCGTATATTCCATATTTTCACCCCCAATAATTTGCGGTGTAATTCCTTTATATTTTAAAAAAAGTATGAGACTTATTTCATTTAGCTTCTCTGTGGAAAGTACTCCACATAAAGAGGTCCGCTTATTGCTGCTTCCTTCCGGACCTGACAAGATTCACGGTTCTTTATTGGTGTGCTCTCCACACAAAAGCTAAAATATATTTCTCATACGTTAGTAGTATATACTATTTTTTTAATATTAGCAAGTAAAATTTTACTTTTCTTTTTATATTTATAATTCATTTATGATAATTTCTTATTTAATATTGTTTATCTTTTCTATTTGCATTATGCGATACTTATTTATTCTGAATTTTTCTTTGATATTGTTTATCTTATTCTTTTAAATACAAATCCTTCTGTTATCTCTTTTGTGGTTGTTCCTGCTTCGCTTAGTCCTGCTTCTGGCAGATTCAAAGTTATTGTTGCCTTATATTTTATTTTATTTATTTGTAAAATCAAGTCAAAGCTAACTTTAAAACTAATTTCCTTTTCAGTTGCACCTATTTTTGTAATTAGTGTACCATCATGCTTAACTTCTGTGTCTTCATCAGATACGAATTTTCCAATATCGCTATTTGAAATTCTAATTACTGCAGAACCACCTTTACTGCCTATTTCTAGTGTTTTTATATTGCTACTTTTTGCTCCTTTATATTCAAGCTTATCTTCTATTAAATAGCTGTCATCATATATAAAAGTTCTTCCATCATTACTATTAGGCATATATGTTCTTATTATTCCTTTTTGTGGTGCTTTAATTACCTTAATATTTGCAATTGTAAGAGACTCTAAAATATCGTCATCAGAATCGCTATTTTTGTCTATAAAGAAGTAAATATCATTACTTTGATCTATTTTCAAATTCCATTTATGAGTTTCTTCAGTACTTGTTCCATTGTTTTCATTATTATTTTCAGAGTTCTCAGCACTTTCGGTACTCTCAACATTATTCGTATTTTCAGTTTCTACATTTTCTGCATTTTCATCTGTAGTAGTTTGTTCTTCTGTTGTTTTTCCACTCTCTACATTAGTATTTTCTCCTTTATTTTGTTCACCCTCAGCAGTACTTATTATTGTTATTTTAGATAGCTGATAAGGCATATTTTTTTCACCCTCAACCTGATATTGCAAAACAATCATAAGTACAATTATTATTATTATAAGTAGAGTTCCAATAGCTGTACAAAATTTAATCTTATCTTTCATATCAGTATTCATGTACAGGATTTTCCTTTCTTTTCTTAGTTGGCGGAGACGGTGGGATTCGAACCCACGGGCCGGTTGCCCGGCTAACTGATTTCGAGTCAGCCTCGTTATGACCACTTCGATACGTCTCCTTATATGCTTTTATATTATATCAAAAAAATATAAAAAGTCAAACCTACATATTTTGTATATCTTTATGTTTCATAAAGCAATTATATCCTTGGACCAATTTTCCGAAATGCCTTGGACACTAACATATTTTATGTGCTAGAAAGTTCAGTATGACTTTTCGATTATATAAAAATAGTAAAAAGGCCTCTTGGAAAAAATCCCTTCGGCCTTTTACTTTTTTTCATACTATATTACAAACTTATATTATAATACAAATTTCTTTATTAGAATAAGTCCTGATGCTAATATTGTTAATACTCCTAAACTTGTGAAAGCATATATCATTGTTTCACCTGTTTGTACTGCTATCATTACTGGTGCATCATCTATATCATCTTCTCCATGTTTGTTATTGTCTGGAGTCGAATCAATATCTGGAGATCCATATTCATTGTAATCTTTGCTTATTTCTGCCCAGTTGTCCATTACTCCGAAGTTTTCTGTATCATTTATCCATGTTAGAACTATTTCAACTTCTGTAGTATCTCCTGGTTTTAGCAATATGTCTTTTGCTTGGTCTGTTGTAACAGTATTTTCATCTACTACTTTCCATAGTGGGTTGTCTTCTTGTACGAATTTCAATCCTTGTGGAATGTAATCCTTTATTTCTTTTGCATATCCAGCTATTGTGCCTTCATTCTTTACTCTTATTTTATATCTAAATTTAACTGTTACTTGATCTATCTTGCTCTTCTTTAGGTCAACTTTTACTATTTGTTCTGGATCATCTTCTGCTTTATGACCTGTTTCTGTTATTTTTTCTTCTCCATTTTCTGTTACAATTGCTTGTGTTACCCATTTTCTAAGAGATAAGTCGAACCATTGAACCTTTATTTTTTCAATATCTTGGTCATCTTCTCCCTCGTTCCATTGGTCTGGAGTAGAATCTCTGTCTTCAATGTCTTTTCCATTCTTGTCTGTGTTCTTAGATATTTGTGCTTTATTTATTATAATCTTATCAGATGTATTTGGTTCAACTACTTTGAAAGCAATTTCCAAGTATTTGTAATCAAGTACGTCATTTTCTTTATCGTAAGCTTTTAGAAGTGCTGGGTTTTCGCTACCATCTACTCTTCTTGTTTCTCCTTGCTCTTTTGATAAATAGTCTGTTACAACTGATACTGCATCAGCAACATCTGTTACAACTTTTCCGTCTTTATCAAGCATCTTCCATCCGTATTTTACATTTGTTTCATTTTCTGGTAAGAATTCTATTCCTTCTGGTAAATCATCTTTTACACTGCTTGCATATCCATCTATTTCGCCTTCATTGTAAACACGAATTGTGTATATTACTGTATTTCCATTTGAAACAAGTACTGGCTCTTTTGTATGTGTATATGTTGCAGTTGTTCCAGTTCCATCTTTTAACACTGTCGTGTCTACTTGAGGAATTCTGCTTGTTATTTCAGTTGTTTCAACTTTTGTGATGAATTTTCTTAAAGATAAATCAAATTCTTTAATTATAACTTTTTCAAAATCGTCATCATCTTGTTGTCCTGGTATATAATCTTTTGAAACTTCGTCATCCTTGTAGTCTTCAAGATCTTTTCCTGTTGGTACATTTACATTATCTTCTTCTGAATCTCTATCTTTTACTGTGTTTCCATCTTTATCTGTAAAGTCAGAAATGTCTGCGATATTTGTAATTTTCTTAACCCTAAGTGTTGTTTTTTAGTACTTTACATACTACTTTTACATCTTTGTAAGCTAGTGAATTTCCATCAAATGCTGCAAGTTTGTTTTCGCCTGATGTTTGTTCATTTTCCTTAGATAAATAATTTGTTTTTATTATCTTAGCCTTTGTTTTATCAGTAGTTTTATTTCCATCTGCATCATACATTTTCCAGCCATAGTTTTTATTTATAGTATTTTCTGCTATAAATTGTAATTGGTCTGGTAAATGATCTGTTATTTCATTTGCATAACCATCTTCTGGTCCTTCATTATATACACGAATTGTGTATTCTACTAAATCTCCAACAGCAACTCCTACTGGATCTTTTGGGTGATTATATATTGCAGTAGTTGAAGTTCCATTTACCAATGGAGTTACATCTGGCACTGGAATTCTGCTTGTTATTTCTTCATCATTTACTTTTGTAATGAATTTTCTTAAGCTTAAGTCAAATTGAATATTTGGAACTGTGATGGTTACTGTTCCATCTACTAAACCTACTGTTGAACCGTTCTTTTGTGTTTCAGTCGTATCTGAAGAGAATTCAACTTTAGTTGCCTCATAGCCAGTTTCTACAAAAGCTTTTGTTATATTTACTTTTAGTTCACCAATTAATTGAATGTACTTATCTGGTGCTTCGATTTCTCTTATTGTAATTACATCTATTCCTTCATCTTCCATTACAATAGAGCCAACACTTATTAATCCGTTTTCGTCTGTAGTGTATGTTCTTTCATTTCCATTATTAATCTTTACTCCAAACTTTGCTCCTGCTAATTTCTTTGTATTATCGTGTGCATCAACTTTTACAAGCTGTAATTTGTATAATCCAGGATTTTTTCTGTTTGGAACTGTTACTGTTATTGTTCCATTATCAAGTGCAACTGTTGAACCTTTTTTTGTTCATCTGTTGTGTCTGATGAGAACTCAATATTACTTACTACATAGTTTCCATTTGATATTGTTTTTGTTATATTTAATTTTAATTGTCCTATTAATTTTGTGTATCCTGTTGGAGCTTCTGTTTCCTCTATTATTATAGTGTCTGTTCCTTCTCCTGTTATAGTTACTGGAGTTATGCTTAATACACCTGATTCATCAGTTGTGTATTCTTTTGCATCTTCATTATTTACTTTAACAGTAAATTTTGCTCCAGCAAGTTTTGTGTTACTATTTTTAGAATCAACTTTAATTACTTGTAGCTTATATGTTCCTTGTATTGATTCGTTATCTACTGTAATTGTTATCTTTCCTGTTGTCTTATCTATTGTTACAGGACTATTAGCTGTAATTACTTGTCCATCTTTGTCTGTTACTGTCATAGTTGTATTTTCTACATCTATTACATTTATACCATTTTCTATTTTCTTTGCTACTTCTAGAGTTATTGTTCCTTCAAATTTATTGTATCCACTTGGTGCATAAGTTTCTTTTATTATATATGTATCTTTTGTAGATAAATCTGTTATTGTTGTTGTTCCAAGATTTACAGTTCCGTTCTCATTTGTTGCTGTTTTATCTGTTCCATTTACATTAAATACAGCTCCTTGAAGTCTGGCTTTTGTTGTTGCTTCTTGTTTTACAATTTCAATTTCATACTTTCCTTCGGCTTTTCTTATTATTAATTTTTCAAAGTCGTCATCATCTTGTTCACCCTTGTAGAAGTAATTTGAATCTGTTAAATCATCTTTGTTAGATGTATTTCCCTTGTAATCTTCCATTGAGTCTTTATTTACATTTGGTTTAGTGTTTGGTTCAGAGTCTCTGTCTGCTCCAGTTTGACTTATTATTGTTTTATTAAGTTCTGCATCAAATTCTTCTGAAATCCATGCAACGTTTGTAAGAACTTTATCTGTTGCACCTGCTACTTGTGTTACTTCACATTCTATTTGTATTGTTTCAGATGCAAGTGTTGTTCCATTATAAGCGTTCAAATTGTCCGTGTTAGATGTTCTCTTTAATTTTAGTAAATTGTCTGTTTCAGAATAACTATCAAGTTCGAAGTTCCCTGATATAACTTGTGTGAATTTTAATCCTGTTGGTAATTGATCTTGAATTTTTGTTGCTCTACCAATTTTTTTCTCCTTCATTGTATATTGTTAAATTGTATATTACTTTGTCTCCAGTTTTAACTTCGACAGGATTTTTTCTGTGGTTATATGTTGCTGTTGTTCCTGAATTTAATGTGCTTAATTTTATGTTTGGAACTCTTGATTCAGCTACATCTGTTCCATTTACTTTAGTTATATATTTTCTAAGTGCTAAGTCAAATGTTTTTTCTAAGTTAACTACTGTTAGATTTATTGTATTTCCATCTATTGTAACACTTGGTTTTTGAGAATCGATTGATGTTTGAATATTATAATTTACATTCTTAAGTTGAGGATTGCTTATAGCATACACTCCATTTGATATTGCTTTTGTTACTTCTATTTGTAAGCTGTTGATTATTTTTTTATAACCTGCTGGTGCACTTGTTTCTTCAACAGTTATTGTATCAGTACCAGCTTGAGCAATATTTATTCCATCTATTGTTATAATTCCCTCTGAATTTGTTTTTGCAGTTTTTACTGTTCCATCTGGTAATGTAATTTTGAATTCTGCTCCTTCAAGAGCTTTACTGTTTGTGTCTGTTTTTAATAACTTCAAATTATATGAACCAGTCATTTTCTCATCTGGTACAGTTACAGTAATTAATCCATCAGTTAAATTTACTGTCGAACCTTGTTTTTGAGAGTCTGTTGTATCTGTTGAGAAGGTTGCACTACTTACTTTGTATTTATCCGTACCTTCTATTTTAGTTACATTTACTTTTAATGTTCCGATTATTTTGTTATAGCCTGTTGGTGCTTCAGTTTCTGTTATTGTTATTACATCTGTTCCAGCTTTATCAATTGCTATATTTGGAATTGTAATTATACCATTACTATCTGTTGCACTCTCTGTTAGAGTAACTCCATTTAATTCAACTTTAAATTTTGCTCCAGCAAGTTTTATATTAGCGTTGTCTTTATCAACTTTTACTAATTGTAAGTTATATAGTCCACTCTTTTTCTCATTTGGAACTGTTACACCTATCGTACCATTTGCCAAGCTTACTTCTAGCCCCTCTTTGTTAGACTCTGAAGTCGTTGTGGTGTATGTCATATTGCTTACATACAAACCATTTTCTCCAATTGATTTTGTTGCAGTTATCGTTATGCTTCCAATTAATGATTTATATCCAGCAGGAGCTGTTTTTTCATTTATAACGATAGTATCTGTTCCAATTTCTGAAATTGATATATTAGAAATTGAAATTACTCCATTGCTATCTGTTGTATATTCTTGTTCTTGTCCATTATTTATTTTTACTCCAAATATTGCTCCAGAAAGCTTTGTATTCTTGTTTGCTTTATCAACTTTTACAATTTGTATGTTATAAGATCCGTTTAGAACTTTTATTGTATTTGTTATGTTGTATGAGTATGGTGTTTCTTCAATAATTACAACTGGTTGTTCTGTATTTGGTGCATTAGCAACAGACCAATATCTTGCTGTTCTATTTGTTCCAGATACAGTAATATCCATTGTTATTCCCATTATATTTGAACTTGCTGGAACCATTAAATAAAATTCTGTTCCAACTAGTTGTTTTAATGTTTTTGATGTTGAAGCAATAGTTCCACTAGCATTTTTTAATGCTATTGTTGGTGTTATTGTATTTCCATTTAAATCTTTATATGTTGCAGATAAATTGTAATTTGTATCTATTAATTGATTTATTTTATATGGTCCAAATACTAAATTTCCATTTACTTGTGTAGTAGTTGCACCACTTATTTCAAGTTCTACTGGATTAGAACTTACATCTATTGAAACATAGCTTGAATTTGCATTTGCGTTATCAATGTAATGCTATATAGAGCTTTAAGTGCGTCTATTTTATCTAATCCGTCATCTCCAAAAAAAGATCGTCAAAAGCTTTATAGTTACTATCAACTTTATAAGTTGCATTTCTGTATAAATTTATCTCATCTGCAGAATAATGATATGTTCCTGTTGGGTTTGTAAAATACCAAATTGCAAGTTGTTGAATAACATCAATCTCATCTGAAGAAATTCCACTATAAGTTTCATCTGGTATTACACTCTTTAAGAAAGCATTCTTTTCAGCTGTATTCTCTGTTGCAGGAATTAGATACAAATGATCTAAAACCCACATCAATTTGTTGTAGTTTGTACCAGTTGGTAAAACATCTTTATATGGGCTTGTAATCGAGCTTAAATCTTTTAAATTAAATCTTTGATTGTAGGTACTTTTTGTTGTAACTCCACCTGTAGACATATCTGATGAACCAAATCCAGGGCCTGCCTTTATACAGTATATTGTTTTGCTAAAGTCAGCTGTTTCTCCCGAATTTGCACTGCTATATGATGCAATTTTCCATACCTTTTTTGCACTTTATTGGTATCCATATCCAGAACTTCTAAGCGATTCTAGTCCAAGATATATTGGATTTGTGCTTTCGGCTTTTACATAAGTTGTAAGTGCTAAAATTGTTCCAATCATTACGCTAAAAATAATTACAAAACTTTTCATAAACTTATTCATAGTTTTTACCCCTCTATTTTCTAGTATTGATTTTAACAATATTATACATATAAGTCAATTATGTTTCTTGTAAAATTTGTCAATTATATGTAATAAAAATTTACCTTTTTCTACGGAAATTTAATCCTTATGCCTTTTTTTCATTTTTATTACATTTTTTTACTTTTACTTTTTTATTCGACTTTATTTTTATTCTTTTTTATCTCTCTAAGCTCTTTAAAAAATTTTTTTCATTATATGTTTACATTCAGTTTCCATAACTTTTGTTTCTAGTTCCACTTTATGGTTAAATTCATAATCATTAATTAGATTTAATACCGATCCGCAGGCCCCTGTTTTTTCGTCCATCGTTCCAATTACTAATCTCTTCAACCTAGCCTGTATGATAGCTCCTGTACACATTGTGCAAGGTTCTAAAGTAACATACATAGTACAATTTTCTAGTCTCCATGCTTCTAGTTTTTTGCTTGCCTTTTGTATTGCAATTATTTCTGCATGTTTTGTTGTATCTTTCTTCGTTTCTTTTACGTTATGTCCTCTTGCAATTATCTCATTATTTTTTACAATCACAGCCCCTACGGGTACCTCATTTTTCAGGTACGCCTTTTTTTGCCTCTTTTTAGAGCTTCCCTCATAAAATATTCATCACTTTTTGTTTTTACATCTGATTCTTTTTACTTTATTCAAACTTATTTTCCCCCATATTTTACTGAAATCTCTTTTTTACTTGATTTTTTAATGTATATATTATATCATGAATTTACTGTTAAGAAAATAAGTTTATAAGATAATATAATCATTTTAATTGTATTTATTTTCAAATTATTTTTATTGGAGGAATTTCTATGAGAACCGTTGTACAAAGAGTTTCATCTGCAAGTGTTACAGTTGATGGAAATGTTATTGGAAAAATAAATAAAGGATTTTTAGTTTTATTGGGAATAAAATCCACAGATACTAAACAAGATGTGGATTATATGGTTAAAAAAGTTATAAATCTTAGAATTTTTAGAGATGAAAATGACAAAATGAATTTATCTTTAAAAGATGTAAATGGAGAACTGTTAATTGTTTCTCAATTTACTTTATATGGTGACGCAAGTGACGGAAATAGACCTTCCTTTATAGAAGCAGCTAAACCAGACATTGCAATTCCATTATATGAATATTTTATTTCAGAATGTAAAAAACAAATTGGCGTAGTTCAAACTGGCGAATTTGGTGCAGACATGAAAGTCGAGCTTTTAAATGATGGACCTGTAACAATAATAATGGAATCTAAATAAAATTTTATTGTTATGAAAGACAAAATATTATAAATTATAATGTGTAATAACAATATCGTCTAATTACAGTTATTTGATGTACTTTTATAATAATGATATTAAAAAGATGCAACACTAATGTTATAAATTTTTAACATTAATATTGCATCTTTTGTTTGCACCCTTCATATTCTACTTTCCAATAAACATTTGAACATACATTTTACCATACCTTGGACTACTTACTACCCCTATACCTGTATAATTAAAACTGCTATTTAATATATTTGCCTTATGTCCAGATGAATTCATCCATGCCGTTACAGCACTACTATTGCTTGAATTAGCAGCAATATTCTCTCCTGCAGTTTTGTACGAAACTTTAAAGCTTTTCATCATATCAAATGGTGAGCCGTAAGTTGGTGAATTATGTGAAAAAAATAATTATTATCCACCATATCTTGAGCCTTTATTCTAGCAATTCTTTGAACTTCACTATCATTTTTCAGAGCTGGTAGTCCATTATTAGTCCTTTGCTTGTTGATTAAATCAAAAACTTCTTTTTCATCTGAATTCATGCTTGAGGTCTGCGTTCCAGAAGTCCCACTATTTCCAGTAGATGAGCTACCACCCGTCGTTCCACTACTTGTATTGCCAGAACTTGACGAGCTCGGATAAATTGCTTTTACATACTTCTTACTAACAGCTCCAACATAATCCTTGTCAGTCTGAATGATATACCATTCTCCAACCCCAGCAAAAACTCTAATATACTCATTTTTATTTACTGTTGTTACAACATTATAATTAGTCCCGTGGTCCACTTCTAACATTCAACTTTGATGCAGTAACTAATCCTGTTGAAAAATCTAATTTATAATAATGTTGCATTCCAAACGATTTTGTAAGTGTACACACAGTCACAATAAATGTGGCTATCATTACAAATTTCAAAATATTTTTCTTTTTCAAAAAAATGACATTCATAAGCTATCCTCCCATTATAAAGGTATTAGCTTACGAATGTCCATTATGCAGATTTTTCCTATAATTTGAACTTTATTCAAATAAGTGGTATAATATAAGTATATATTCCGAATTTAAGGAGGTTATTTTTATGAGTAAACAACATATATTTAGAAGACAAAAAAATCCATCAGTGGTTGTAAATAAATTTCTTCCACCAGAAAGTACGTTAATGACAGGGGACCAAAATCCTACACATATAGTAATTCATGAAACTTCTCTTGGTACAGGAAGAAGCCCAGAAAATTATGATTTAACTCATTATGCCGATATGTTAAAAGAATATTCAAAAAATGGCAGAACTGTAGGTTTTCATTACTTGGTTGGAGATACTCAAGTATATCAATTTATTCCAGATACTAAATCTACAGACCATACAGGAACTGTTTTTGGAAATCATAATAGTATTGGAATTGAAAGATTAATTTGCAAAGGTATTGACTACGAAAATGCTGTACATAACCAAGCACAATTAGTAGCAACATTAATGCTTAAATATAATATTCCTATTCAAAATGTATATACTCATAAACAAATGCAAATGGAATATGGTAGTGAAAAAGTAAAAAGTACTCCAAAGCAATGTCCAGGAAGATTAATTTCAGGTTTTAGAGGTACTGTACAAGATTTTAAACATGAAGTAGAAAGATGTTTTGAGTATGGATGGTTCTTTAAAGAACTTTTAACTCCTGAACAAATAAAAAGAAATTCCAGAATTGATGAGAATTGCTAAAGAAGCTGAAATAAGAAGACAAAATAAATTAAAAGAAGAAAGAAGAGGTCAAGTAATTCGCTCATCTTCAAGAGATACTTTTGATGAGGAAAGATAATTTTACTATTGCAAGATTTTAATTAGTTTTATAAAAAAGAAAGGGACTTAAAATAAAAATAAGTTCCTTTCTTTTGTTCTATTTGGTTGGTGTGCCAGAAGGGACTCGCCGAGCCGCGTCGGGAAAACCGTCCACTGGACGCTTTTCTGTTCCTCCTTTTCGAGTCCACTTTCTTTTGTTCTATTTGGTTGGTGTGCCAGAAGGGACTCGAACCCCCTACCTCTTCCTTAGGAGGGAAGCGCTCTATCCTGGTGAGCTACTGACACAAATCTAGTTATTATAATAGCATTTTATTATATTGATGTCAATTGATTTTGGCCTATAAATCAATATTTTAGATTGTTCTCTTTTCTAAATTTATCTATTCTTTCTATGTATTTTTTCACCTTTATTTTTTTTTCTGTGTTTTATGCTATAATGGTTTTTAGTTTTATTTTAGGAGATTTTAGTATGAAACATATTTTAAGTTATATGAGAAGAGCTATTGAAGATTACGATATGATTGAAAATGGAGATAAAATTGCTGTTGCATTGTCTGGTGGAAAGGATTCTATTACGATGCTTAAGGCTTTAAAAAGTTTGCAATTTTTCTATCCTAAAGAGTTTGAATTGATTGCTATTAGTGTTAATCCGGGTTTTGAATTTTTCGATGCAGATTTTTTAAGAAATACTTGTGATGAAATTGGTGTTCCTTTTTTCGAGGAAAAGTATGACATTTATAAAATTGTTTTTGAAGATAGACAAGAAAAGAATCCTTGTTCTTTATGTGCTAATCTTCGTAGAGGAATTTTGAATACTGCTGCAAAACGTGAAGGCTGTAATAAGATTGCTCTTGGACATAATCTTGATGATGTTCTTGAGACTTTTTTGATGAATTTACTTTTTGCTGGTAGCATTTCAACATTTTCGCCAGTAAGTTATATGGATAAATCTGGAATCACTCTTATTAGACCTTTAATTTATGTTCCAGAAAAGGATACTAAGCGTTTTGTAAAGAAGTCTGGTACTCCTGTTATGCCTAAGGTTTGCAAAATGGACGGACATTCAACTAGAGAGTATGTAAAACAGTTGATTGTTACTCTTTCTATAAAGAATAAACACGTTAAGGCTAATATTATGGGTGCTATAAAAAGAAATAATATAGACGGCTGGAAGGACACTACAAAGTAGTGTCCTCCTTATTTTTATTTTTTCTTTTAGTTTTAATTCTTGCTTTTAAATCATTATTTTAAAACTTTTAATTTTTATTTTGCTGAATTTAAGAATTCAGATAAGTCTTTTAAGTCTTGTTCTGCATTTTCTTCAGTATCTGCTTTTATTCCAATGTAGAATTTAATTTTTGGTTCTGTTCCAGATGGTCTTACACAGCACCATGCATCGTTTTCTAATTTGTAGTACAATACATTTGAATTTGGTAGTCCTGTTTTTGTAACTTTTCCTGTTTCAAGATTTGTTACTGTGTCTAGCTTGCAGTCTTTTATTTCTAATACTTTGTATTTTCCAAATTGTGTAGGTGGATTTTTTCTCATGTTTTCCATCATTGCCTTTATTTCTTCTGCTCCTGTTGCACCTTCTCTTGTAACAGATATTGTTTTTTCTTTGTAATATCCATATTTTTTGTATATGTTATTCATTTGGTCCCATAGAGTGTATCCTTTTTCTTTGTAGTATGCTGCAGCTTCGCAAAGTGCCATTACTGCTGATATTCCATCTTTATCTCTTGCATATGTTCCAATTAAGCATCCATAGCTTTCTTCAAATCCAAACATATAAGTATTTTCTCCTGTTTGTTCAAATTTTCTTATTTGTTCTCCTATATATTTAAAGCCTGTTAGTACTTCTATTAATTTTAATTTATATTCTTTTGCAATTGCTCCTGCTAGATTTGATGATACTATTGTTGTAACTAGTGCTCCGTTTTCAGGAATTAGTCCTCTTTCTTTTTTCTGTGATAGTTCATATTCTGCAATTAATAGAGCTGACATGTTTCCAGAGAATGAGTGATATTCTCCTGTTTTTGAGTCTTTTGAATATACTCCTAATCTGTCTGCATCTGGATCGTTTGCAACGATTATATCTGCATCAACCTTTTTAGCAAGTTCCAATGCTAGCTTGAATGCATTAGGATCTTCAGGGTTAGGATAACTTACTGTTGGGAAGTCTCCATTTGGTTTTTCTTGTTCTGGTACTACATGTACTTTAGTAAAATCCTAATTCTTTTAGAATTCTTTGTACAGGAACGTTTCCAGCTCCATGAAGTGGTGTATATACTATGTTTATTTGGTCTTGCATTCTTTTTATTGCTTCTTGATTAAGAACTAGTCCTTTTAGTGTTTCAATATATGCGTCATCTATTTCTTTTCCTATTGTGTGATATAGTCCTTTTTTTCAGCTTCTTCTTTACTGATTGATTTTATTTCTCCAAAATCAGAAATTTTATTAACTTCTCCAATTATTCCTTTATCATGTGGTGGAACTATTTGAGCTCCATCTTCCCAATAAACTTTGTATCCATTATATTTAGGTGGATTGTGGCTAGCTGTAATCATTATACCAGCTATACAATTTAATTTTCTTACTGTGAATGATAGTTCTGGAACTGGTCTTAAGTTTTCAAATACATAAGTTTTTATTCCATTTGCATTTAAGCATAATGCTGCAAATTGGCTGAATTCTTTAGACCTGTGTCTTGAATCGTAAGAAATTGCAACTCCCTTATTTTCTGGATTATGCTCTTTTATATAGTTTGCAAGTCCTTGAGTTGCTTTTGTAACAGTATATTTGTTCATTCTGTTACTACCATTTCCAATTACTCCTCTTAATCCTGCTGTTCCAAATTCTAGGTCTTTGTAGAATCTATCTTGTATTTCTGCTTCATCATCTTTTATTGATTTTAACTCATTTTTTGTTTCTTCATCTATTGCTGGGTCATTAAGCCAAGCATTATATTTTTCTAAATATTCCATTCGTTTTATCCTTTCAATTCTTTTCTCTTTTTGCAAAAAAGGTCTAAACTTTTTGTATAACCAAACTTTAAACCTTATATTTTAATTATACATTTATTTTATTTTATGAAAGTCGTTGTATAATTTTCTTGCAGTTTCTGGGCTATCTACTCCCTCTGCATTTTTAACTGGCGCAAATTCCTCTTCTCTTTTACTCTTAATATTGCAATATCTTCTAATGACTCAAATGCGTCAAATAAGAAAGATTCGAATTTATATGCATTTGGTTTGTCTGATGTTACAACATTTCCGTCTTTATCTAAATATTTTGCTTTTTTGAAAGCACTATGATATGGTAGAGAATTTGTACTTATTTCTTCTATTGCTTTTACACTGAATAGATTACATAGTATATGAGATTCTCCATATATTAATTCACCTTTTTCATTTGTAGCTTCTGCCATTTCTTTTGAAATTTCACTATACTCTACAACACTTGGTTTTCCGTTTCTCTTGCAGAATACTCCTACTTTCTCATGAGGTCCTGCTTTTACAACGCTCTTTCCTGCTGCTAGAACTTTTTTGTCTATTGCGAGTCCTAAGAATACTGGGTCTATCATGTTTACTAATACATTGTCAACTCCACCTATGAAAGCCCACTCTATTCCTCTAGATTTCATGTCATATATTATTCCGTTCTTATTCATTGATAGGAAGATTCCTCCGTGACCATCTGCAGCCATTTTAATTAATCCATCTTCTCCAACAAGTATCTTTCCTTTTGTATCTATCATTGGAAGTTCTCCTTGTTTGAAGAATATTATTTTATCTTTTGGATATCCAAAATATTTATTTTTTTTTCAAAGAAGTCTACTGTTGCACCATTGTTTTCGTTACTTGTCATTATATACCATGCAACATAAACACCATATTTTTCTTTAGCACTTTTTAATGTATCACATAATATTTCGAATATAGGCTTATGTGATTCTAGTCCTAAATCAAATGTTCCTTTTGGTCCTTTGTGTCCAAGTCTTGTTCCTTGTCCACCAGCCATAGTTACAGCTGCTAGTTTTCCTTCTTTTATAGCTTTTAATCCTATTTCTTCATAATGATTTAATTCTTCTTTTGTCATTGCACTCTTGTCTGTGAATTCGGTTGGTTCTATTTTTGAGCTGTTGAAATCAACCACATTATTTACTTTTTTAAATAATTCTTCAACTTGATTAAAATTTAAAGTCAATATTTCATCTAATAATTTTGCTTGTTTTTCTGCGTCTAATTTGTCATATTGGCTTAACAATTGCTCTTGGCCATACTTTTCAAGTAATTTCTTTGCTGCCAAATATTTTTCTTCCATGTTTTTTCTCCTTCCCAATCCATAAAATACATGATTGTTCTTTTATATTATACTATTAGAATAAAATAGTCAATATTTTTTGGAAAAATCTGAACAAATTGGGAATTACTGTTTTAATTTGCTATTTTTATAATGTATTCTTCTTTGTCTTTTTCTCCTGCTGTATTAAGTATTTTCTCGTGTTCTTCTATTATTTCTTTAATACTATCCTTAACTTCATCAATGTTGTAACAATTTACAATATTGGTTTTTCTATTATATTCACTATTTTCTTTCACAATTATATCGTCTATTTCTTTATTAATTCTGTCGTTATATTCTTTTGTTCCACTTATTATTATATAATCATTATTTTTTAGTTTCTCTCTTATTTCTTTTTCCTCTCCATTAAACTTTTTCCAGCCGATGTTCATAATTTTTTCTTTATCTTTTAAGTTAATTCTTTCTAATAATACTTCCATTTCAGCTTCTGTATTTTTTTTTCAAATATTGTGGTAATTCTGGCTCCTTCGTTAATTTTCTTATCTATGTTTGGTAATAGCATTGTTACTAGGTGCCAATCACTTGCATAGAAACTACAAACTTTCTTAACATTTTCATTAATTTCGGTCATCTTTCTTACCTCCAACTTTTAGATATTACAAAAGTAATATCCAGCCTTCTTGGCTTTATTTTTTCGCTTATTAATTTTATTCTGTTGTCTGTGGTAAATTTTACCATCGTTACAGTTGTATGTCAATATTATTACAACTGTAATCGTATGCCCTTTTTCGACAGCATGCAGTGTTTTCTTTGTGTTTTCTTGACTTTTGTCATTTTTCTCCAGATTATTCTTTCATAATTATTACATTTTTGTTACAATTTGTATTTGGAATTTTTTATTTTTTTGCTTGTATTTTTTATTATTCTTTTATTTTTTGCCAATTATGTATATTCTTTATTTTTTTGTAAATACTTATATTAACAAAAATAAAATTTATGGAAGGAATGTGATTTTTATGAATTCTTCTTCGAAAAAAATTTTTAGAAATGGATTTAGTTCTAAATTTCTACTTATTATAAGTTTATTGTGTCTTTTTATCTTTTTGAATGCTTTCTCTTATGTAAGCGCTGTAAGTACTGATATATCTTCCAGTGTGTTCAGATTACATGTTATTGCAAATAGTGATACAGACGAGGATCAAGCATTAAAGTATAAAGTCAGAGATGCCTTATTAGAATACATGAATTCTATCTGTAAAGATGTTCCTTCTAAGCAAGAAGCTATGGACATTGCAAATTCTCATATTGATGATTTTTTTATGCTATTGCTGAAAAGGTTATTAAAGAAAACGGATATGATTATCCTGTTAATATTACACTTGGAAAATCAGATTTTCCTACCAAAAACTACGGAGATGTTTCCTTGCCTGCCGGAACTTATGATGCTCTAAGGGTCGAGATTGGCTCTGCATCTGGTAGAAACTGGTGGTGTGTAATGTTTCCTCCTCTTTGTTTCGTTGATGTTTCTTCTGGCGTTGTTCCTGATTCTTCAAAAGAATTGTTACAAAACAATATGTCTGAAGAAGATTACGATTTAATAACAGACGACAATAGTAGTTCAGAATTAACTTTCAAATTTAAATTAGTTGAGCTTTTTGAAAATTGGAGATTGCAATTGGCTTCTAAGTAAAAAAAATGCATACAGAGTATTTCTACTTTGTATGTATTTTTATTTATGGTATGTTTCATTATTTGCAATTTTAAATGCCCTGTATATTTGTTCAACTAAAAAGATTCTTATTAATTGATGTGGGAATGTCATTTTTGAAAAGCATACTTGTTTATTGCTTCTGTTTAATACATCTTTTGATAATCCTAAACTTCCACCTATTACGAATGTTATATTGCTGTTCAGATTCGATATTTTTTCTATTTCTTGAGAAAATTGTACTGAATCTAGTTCAGTTCCTTTTAATTCCAGTGCTATAACATAGCTATCTTTTTTTATATGGTTTAAAATGTTTATTCCTTCTTTTTTGTTTTATTGCTTCTTCTATATTCTCATTTGATTTTTCAGGAATTTTCTCATCTGCAACCTCTGTTATTGTAAGCGAACAAAATCTTGATAGTCTTTTTGAATATTCTTCGATTGCATCTCTAAAAAAATTTTTTCTTTAATTTTTCCTACACATACTATATTTATATGTACCATTTTTTAATACGGTTTTTACCGTCTCCTCCTTTATTTTAGGCTATTTCTATTTGCTTGCTTGGTCCATCTCTCTTTGCAACACCAACTTTTACATCGTTTTCGTCAAAATGATTTTCTATTATCTGTTCTACTACTGTTTTGTATGCAAGCTCTGGGAAATTGTTTTCTTTGCTTAAATGTCCCAGCATTACGTTTGTTAGTCCACTTTTTATTAGGCTTGAAATTAAGTCTCCAGAATTTTGATTAGACAAATGTCCCTTTGGCCCTGCAATTCTTTGTTTTAAACTATATGGATATTTTGAATATTTTAAAATATCTGGATCGTAATTTGCTTCGAGTAGTATGAATTTGCTTTTTTCAAGATTATGCATTATATCTTCTGTTATGTGTCCTAAGTCTGTTGCAACACTCATTTTTTCATGGTCATGAAAAATATTGAATCCGCATGGATTTGCGGCATCATGTGGTATGCTAAATGGCTTAAATGATAGATCTTTTATTTCAAATTCAGAGTTTACCAAGAATTTCTTTTGGTTATCTTCTGCTATTTTATTTTTCTGGTCTGGCATTGCATTCCAGGTTTCTTCATTTGCATATACCGGTATATTATATTTTTTTTTTGATAGTGTTCCAAGACTCTTTACATGGTCTAAGTGTTCGTGTTACAAGAATTCCATCTAAGTCTGCTACATTTACATTAAGCAAAGAAAGTGCTTGTTCAATTTTCTTTGCACTTTCTCCCGCATCAACTAATATTTTTGAATTTTCGGTTTCTACCAATAAACTATTTCCTGTACTTCCACTAAATAAACTACAAAATTTAAACATTTTATTGTAACTTCCTCTACATTTACTCTTCTCTTCTTATATTGGCACCTAATTTTCTAAACTTTTCTTCTATACATTCATATCCTCTGTCTATGTGATTTAAATTGTATAGCTCTGTTGTTCCTTTTGCCTCTATTCCAGCAATTATTAAAGCAGCTCCTGCTCTTAAATCTGTTGCATATACTGGTGCTCCAGATAATTCCTCTACTCCTTCAAATACCGCTGTTTTACCTTGTGCTGTGATGTTTGCACCCATTTTATTTAATTCTGCTGTATATTGGAATCTTGATTCCCATATACTTTCATTAATAATGCTTGTACCATTTGCAGTTGCTAAAACAACTCCCATTTGAGGTTGTAGGTCTGTTGGGAATCCTGGATAGGGTAATGTTTTTATTGTTGCCTTGTTTGGTCTTTCATCACACCAAACTCTAATTGTATCGTCTCCCTCTTCCACATTAGCACCTATTTCTTCTATTTTTGCAGTCAAGCACTCCAAATGTTTTGGAATACAATTATGAATTGTAATATCTCCTCTGGTTGCAACAGCTGCAAGCATGAATGTTCCAGCTTCTATTTGATCTGGAACTATAGAGTATGTTGCACCACCATGCAATTTTTCTACACCATTTATTTTTATCATGTCTGTTCCAGCACCATGTATGTCCGCACCCATAGTGTTTAAAAAGTTAGCAACATCAACAATATGTGGCTCTTTTGCAGCATTGTCTATTGTTGTTGTTCCTTCAGCCAATGTTGCTGCAAGCATTATATTTATTGTTGCACCAACTGAAACAGTATCCATATATATAGAATTTCCAACTAATTTTTTTGCTTCAGCAGATATTTTTCCTTGGGCTACTTCTGTAACTGCCCCAAGTGCTTCAAATCCTTTTATATGTTGATCTATTGGACGGGCACCTAAGTTACAACCTCCTGGTAATCCAACTTCTGCCTTTCCCTTACGGCTAAGAAGTGCTCCTAACAAATAGTATGATGCTCTAAATTTACTTGTCATATCTAAAGGTGCAGAAGTACTCTTTAAATCTCTTGTGTCTATATGTACTTTATTTTTTTTTTGATTTCCATTCGATTTTTGCTCCTAATTTCTCTAATATAGAGCAAGATATTTTTACATCGCTTATATTTGGTACATTTTCTATTGTACATTCTCCATCTATTAATAGTGTTGCTGGAATTATTGCAACAGCTGCGTTTTTCGCACCACTTATATTTACATCTCCTGTAAGCCTTGTTGGCCCTTCAATTACTAATCTTTCCAAGACGATTCCCCCTAATTGTATTTATGTTCAATTATAATATATAGCATAAATCATTTGAATTTACAATGATTTTTGACAAAATTTATATTATATTCCAGATTAGTGCCGAGGTTATCATTCCAACAAAATCTGCAATTAGTGCTGCAACAAGTACAAATCTAATATTCTTTGTTCCAATCGCACTAGTATATACTGCTATCGTGTAGAATGTTGTTTCTGTCGAACCCATTATTGTTGATGTTATCAAACCAATTCTACTATCTACACCATAATTCGTCATTATGTCTGTTGCAACTGCTAAAGACGCACTTCCTGATATTGGTCTAAGTAGTGCCAGTGGTATTACTTGACTTGGAAATCCTATAGAATTTGTTACAATTGAAAGAGAATTTGACAATATTTTCATTAGTCCAGAACTTCTTAGGGTTCCGACTGCCAGGAATATTCCCAATAATGTCGGAAATATTTTTTATAACGATACTCATTCCTTCGCTTGCTCCATCTACAAAAATATCATAAATTTTTTTCTCCTCTAATAATCCATAAAGAACAATTATTACTATTATTACAGGAACAGCCAATGTTGATATATAATTAATTATTTTCATATTTCTTTTTACCATCTGTAATTTAAATTTTTTACTTTAAAATCAAATTTCTATTAATTATTCTTCAAGTTTTTAAAATTTCTTTACTAAGATTTTACATGCTATTATTCCTGCCATGTCGGCACAAATTGTTGCGATCCAGACAGGAACTATTATTGAACTTGGATTGCATGAACCGAAGTGATGACCTTATTGCAATTACTGTAGTAGGAATCAACTGTATTGACGCTGTGTTTAATACTATAAAAGTTGCCATGTTATCTGTAATTCTATCTTTACATGGATTCTTTTTCTGCATTGTTTGCATTGCCTTTATTCCTAATGGAGTAGCTGCATTTCCTATTCCCAATAGATTTGCAATCATGTTTATAGTTATTTCATTATATTCTTTGTCCTCTTTTTTTTCATACTTGGAAATAAGAATTTCATTATAGGTCCCATTAGTTTTGATAGTTTATTTATTAATGATGTTTTCTCGACAAACTTCGACTTTTGTATATTTTACTAAAAAATTTGTCAAGTCGCAAAATACCAACATTTCCCCGTCTTTTTCAATACTTTGCGACCTGTTTTTAATTCCATCTAGTTTCAACTAAATTCACCCTGTTAGTAACATATTAGTAACAATTATTATAAGTTCCAATTAAATCCATCCTTTAATCCTTGTTGGTAAATTTTAGCTGAGTATTTCTTAAATATATGTAATAATATTTTATCGATAATGTTCATTTCTACTTTACCTCCTTTTTTATTTTTTTTGGAGATATCTCTTATTCTATTTTACCACATTATGTTACCAAAAATAACTATTCTCTATGATAGGTATATACCTTTGAACTTATTGACACTACTCGGTTACAAAATTCGACAATTTTCATTAGGCCATTCCATAAGCACATTGTTCCAAATAATTTTAATATTAAATCCACAGTTTGCGCACAAGATGTGAATATCGAGTTATTAAATTCTTCTATATTTCCTGTAATCAAAGAAAATATAAATGCAATTAATATGAATGCAGGCCAAATTTTATTTAACATGTCTTTCCTCTTTTCTAATTAATACTATTCAAAATTTTTTATTATAGAACTCTAAAAGTCTTTTAGTTTTAGTAAAAATTTACAAATATTGTCATTTTTTTAAGCATTTCCTTTGATTTTTGTAAGTTTTTGATGAATTTTCTTTTTTTATTGTTGTATTTTAAATTTTTTTTGTGATATTATAAGTATGGATTATTTGTGAATATACAGCTCACAGGAGGAGGAAGTTATGAAATCTACGGGAATTGTAAGAAGAGTGGATGAATTAGGAAGAATCGTTATTCCAATGGAATTAAGAACTAAATTTAAAATAGCTGAAAAAGATCCAATTGAAATTTATGTTGACGGATCTTCTATTGTTCTAAGAAAATATGAAGAGTCTTGTATTTTCTGCGGAAGTACTAGAAAAGTTGTTGATTATAAAGGAAAATTAGTCTGTGCAAAATGTGCACATGATTTAGCTGAAATTGATCAAAAAGCAAATTCATAATAAATAAAAAACCTTTAGAAGATAATTTCTAAGGGTTTTTGTTATTTATATTTTTCATTATTATTCTTTATTTCTATTTATTCAAAAATTTCTTATAGATTTCATCTTTTGCGACTTTATTATTTTTTGCAATTTGCTTTATTATCTCTTTTTTAGTAAGATTCTTCTGTTCATAGTAATCATACTGTTCTTCGAGTGTCATCTTATTTAATTCTTCTATTTGAATTTGTTTTTCTGATTTACTATGCATCTCAAATAGTATTATATGTTCTCCTTTTACAGGTTCTAAATTTGGTATTATATCTTCTATTTTTCCTCTTATATAATTTTCATGTATTTTTGTTAATTCTTTTGCAATTACAATATCAATATTACCAAATCTTTTATTTAATTCTTCTAGCGTTTTTACTAGTCTATGTGGTGCTTCATAAAAGATAATCGTCTTATTTTGTTTTTCTATATCTTCAAATTTTTCTTGTCTTAATTTTTTATCTAGTGGCAGAAATCCGTAAAAAACAAATTGTTTAGTATCTAGTCCTGATGCTATTAAAGCATTTATAAGTGCACAAGCTCCAGGTATCGGAACAATTTGTATATCTTCTTTTTTATTGCTTCTTTTACTACTTCTTCTCCAGGATCAGAAATTCCTGGTGTTCCAGCATCTGTTACAAGCCCTATATTTTTTTCCCTCTTTTAGTATATTTATTAATACTTCTGTTTTTGTATCTTCATTGTGTCTGTGATAGCTTATCATCGGTTTTGATATTTCCAAATAATTTAAGAGTTTTAGCGTGTGTCTTGTGTCTTCTGCAGCTATTACATCAACCATTTTCAAAGTTTCAACTGCTCTGTATGTTATATCTCCTAGATTTCCTATTGGTGTTGCTATTAAATATAGTTTTCCGTCCATTTCTTCTCCTTATTATACGTTATAAATCTGTTTTATTTCATCTGAATATTTGCCACTTTCATTATATATGTAGAGTGGTCTATCAATCTTTAAGAATTTTTTTCCACCTTTTACTGCCTTTATTAAAATTAATGATGCTTCAGAATTTTTATTCGAATAAACCACTCTTAATTCTTTAGGTTCTATTTTGTTTTCTCTTAACTTTTGAATTATATCCGGCATTCTTTCTGGCTTGTGTACTATATAAAAGTTCTCCTTTGTCTTTCAGTAGTCCAGAAGCTGTTTTTATAAAATCAGATAAATTTGCTTTTATTTCATGTCTTGATATTAATTTTTTCTCGTTTTCGTTTATTTCTCCTGTTCCAACTTCTTTATATGGCGGATTCATTACAACAACATCAAATACATTTTTTTTCGAGTAATTTTTTGGAAAAAATTTCATTTATATTTGAGTTAATTATTCTAAACTTTTCTTCTAAATTATTTAGTTTGATACTTCTTTCTGCCATATTTGCAACATCTTCTTGTATTTCAATCCCAGTCATTTCAGCCAAGTTAGTTTTTTTTGCATAAAAGAAGTCCTATAATTCCAGTTCCAGTTCCTAAATCAGCAACTTTGCTATTTTTTCTTTATGTTCTTTGCAAAATCAGATATCAAAATACTGTCTATTCCAAAACAAAAGCCATCAGTTTCTTGAATTATTTTTAAATCTTTATATTGCAAATCATCAATTCTTTCATTTTCTTTAATCGGTATATCTTCCATACTTCCTCTTTAATAACTTTTTTTTTTCATCTTCATATTATATAATAAATATTTAATTATGTAAATAGCAAGATTTAAGTTTAAACATAAATGCTTAGAGTCTTTCTTTTTTTTTACTTATTAAAAAGAAAGGAACATCGTTTTATGAATAATTCAACTAGAATTTTTAATTGTGGGCCAAGATATTGTAACTACAATCCTTATGTTTGTAATAAGAATTGCTGTTATCCTAAGTGTTATAAAAATAATTGCTGTAATAAATGCTCTGGATTTGGTTCTATTATGGATTCTTTATATTGTGTAGAACATTTCCTATGCTGTGCAAACCAAGCTTGTAGATTAACAAGTTTTATAAATTTCTTTAGATAATTTATTCATTTCTTATAAATTTTTGTTCAAAATTAATCTGTTCATCTTTAAAGCTTTGATTCTCTTTTCCATTTATTAATATTTTTATTGCATTTACTTCTGTTAGTTCTGTTAGTGTATCTACTAAACTGTCTATTGTTGCCTGCTCTTCCTCTTTTTCCCTCCTTTGTGATTTTCAATGAATTCTTCCGAAAAGTCTAATATTAATGTTTCCCCTTCTAGCTTTGCACTTAAAATTTTAGTTCCTTCAGGAATTATTTTTTCTAGATTATCTTTCTTTGGCCCTTCCATTAGTAAATTTATTAATTTCTCATAAGGATTCAATACTATTTCTTTAACATCTACAATTCTAGCTTCAGGCTCAACTTTTGTGTAGTCTTGTTTTTAAAGTACAGCGATACCATTGTCTGCCTTTTCTTGTTCTTCGGAAATTTCCTCCTGTGGTTCATACTCTTCAATTTTTTTTTTTTTGCATTGTTTTTTTATAATGTACATTACCATAAGTACAATTGCTATAACTACTAATAATATTAATATAATCGTTTTTAGCTTTTCCTTCATTTCTTCCTCCTTTCTAATAACATGTCTATTCTTTTTTTTTGATTATTTAGAACCTGTCTTTTTGGCTGTATTTAATTTTTCTCACATTATTTTAATTGTATATATTTTTTATTTTCCAATATAGTTTTTCCCATATATTATAATAGCTTTTTTATTTAAGTTTTCGGCTTGTTGTATTTAGTTTTTTCACAAAAAATACACATTGTTTATTTAAAGTTTATTATAGTCCTGTAATTTCAGCTATTTCAGGCGTTTTTTCTTATTTTTTATAATCATTTCTTTATTTGACAAAATGCGATTTTCCGTATAAAATTAAGGTGATTTATAAGATTTCAAGGAGTAAATTTATATGAGCAAATTATTACATGTTGGCCTTGACGTTGGCTCAACAACAGTTAAAATTGTTGTACTGGACGAAAATTTAAATACTTTATATACAAACTATCAAAGACATAATTCTGATACTAAGAATACAGTATGTGCGGTCCTTGATGATTTAGTGTCTCGTTATTCAGATAGCAAATTTACAATTGCACTTACGGGTTCAGGAGCTATGTCCGCTGCAAATTTCTTGAATGTTCCTTTTATTCAAGAGGTTGTTGCGTGTAAAAGAGCCGTTGAGAAATACATTCCACAGACAGATGTTGTTATCGAGCTTGGTGGAGAAGATGCTAAGATTATTTATTTTGGCAAATCTATCGAACAACGTATGAACGGAACTTGTGCTGGTGGTACTGGTGCTTTCATAGATCAAATGGCATCACTTTTAAACACTGATTCTGGCGGATTGAATGAGCTTGCTAAAAAAGCATACGATTATCTATCCAATAGCTTCTCGCTGTGGGGTTTTTGCTAAGACCGATGTGCAACCTTTAATAAATGAAGGTGCCGCAAGAGAAGATATTGCAGCATCAATTTTTCAAGCAGTTGTAAATCAGACAATTAGTGGACTTGCTTGCGGTAGACCAATCCGTGGCAATGTAGCATTCTTAGGAGGTCCATTAAATTATTTATCTGAACTTCGTGCAAGATTTATAGAAACATTGCATTTAACAGACGAGCAAATTATTGTTCCAAATGAGGCTCACTTATTAGTTGCAAAAGGTGCAAGTTTAGATTCATTAGAAATGGAACCTGTTTCTGCACAAAAAAGTTAAATGCAAAAATTCAGATGTTAAGAACATCTCATGATAATACGACAAATCCTTTAAAGCCACTATTTGTAACAGATAGCGAATACACAGAGTTTAAAGAACGTCATGCAAAAGATGTTGTAAAAAAAGGCGATTTAAAAACTTATAATGGCAATTGTTTTATTGGAATAGATGCTGGTTCTACTACTACAAAATTAGTAGTAACAGATACAGAAGGAGCCTTGCTGTATTCTTTATATGCAGGCAATGAGGGAAATCCATTAAAGAGCGTTATTAAAATGCTTAAGGATTTATATTCTGTAATTCCAGAAACAGCTACAATAAGGTGTAGTGGCGTTACTGGTTACGGAGAGGCTTTGATAAAAACAGCTTTAAATGTGGATTTGAACGAGATTGAAACTATTGCACATTACACTGCAGCTAAGAAATTTATGCCAAATGTAACAAGTATTGTTGACATTGGCGGTCAAGACATGAAATATATTAAACTAAAAAATAATTCTATAAATAATATCATGCTAAATGAAGCTTGCTCTTCTGGCTGTGGTTCTTTTATAGAAACTTTTGCAAAGAGTCTAGGTCTTACAATACAAGAATTCGTGGACTCTGCAATAGAAGCCAGAAATCCTGTTGATTTAGGTTCAAGATGTACTGTATTTATGAATTCAAAAATAAAACAGGCTCAAAAAAGAAGGCTATAGCGTTGGAGATATTTCTGCTGGACTTTCTTATTCCGTAATAAAAAATGCAATTCAAAAAGTTATGAAGATTAGAGACCCTAAGACTATGGGTAGCCACATCGTTGTTCAAGGTGGAACTTTCTATAACGATGCTGTGCTTCGTGCTTTTGAATTACTTACTGGCAAGAATGTTGTAAGACCAGATATTGCAGGACTTATGGGTGCATATGGTGTTGCACTACTTGCTCAAGAACAATATGAAGCTAATAAAGACATGGAATACAAATCTACTATTGCAACATTAGATGATATCGATAAGCTAAAAGTCGAAACATCTCATATTCGTTGTAATGGCTGTGAAAATCATTGTTTACTTACAATAAATAAATTCAGTAATGGAACTAGACATATTTCTGGTAATAGATGTGAAAAAGGTGCAGGAATTGTTTCTGGAAATACAGAACTTCCAAACTTAGTTAAATATAAATACAATAGAATTTTTGATTATACACCTTTGGAGGAAAAGGATGCTCCTCGTGGAACCATTGGTATTCCTAGAGTTTTGAATATGTATGAAGATTATCCTTTCTGGTTCACTTTCCTTACAAATTTAGGATTTAGAGTTATTATATCTGAAAAGAGTAATAGAAAAACTTACGAAAAAGGAATGGAATCTATGCCATCTGAGTCTGTTTGCTACCCTGCAAAACTTTCTCATGGACATATAATTAGCTTATTAAAGCAAGGAATAAAAACTATTTTCTATCCTTGTATTCCATACTCTAGAAAAGAATATGAAAAAGCTGATAATCATTATAATTGCCCTATCGTAATATCTTACTCTGAGGTTTTGAAAAACAATGTAGAAGAATTAAAAGATCCAAGTGTTACATTCTTAAATCCATTCTTACCTTTAGATGTAAAAACTTTTACCTGAAACTATACTTGGTCTACCTGAGTTTAAAAAATATAATTTTACAAAGAAAGAACTTACAGATGCAGCTAAAAAAGCTGAAGAAGAATATCAAAAATGCAGAAACGACATTCATGAGGAAGGTCGTAAAGCAGTTAAATATCTAGAAGAACATAATCTTAAAGGTATAGTGCTTGCCGGACGTCCATACCATGTTGACCCAGAAATAAACCATGGAATTGATACTTTAATTACAAGCCTTGGTTTAGGAGTTATAACTGGCGACAGTATTGCAAATGAAGTTGTTCCAAAGGCTCCATTAAGAGTTGTAAATCAATGGGTATATCATGCAAGACTATATGCTGCGGCAGATTTTGTTGGACATCATGATAATCTTGAATTAGTACAATTAAACTCTTTCGGCTGTGGTGTTGACGCAGTTACAACAGACCAAGTTGAAGAAATTTTATCAAGTTTTGATAAAATGTACACATTAATAAAAATAGATGAAGTAAATAATCTTGGTGCAGTTAGAATACGTATTCGTTCACTTCTTGCTAGTATGAATAAGCGTGAGAAAGATAATATTCAGGCTCGTGGCGATGGTGATTATACTTCTAAGAAAAAAATATTTACAAAAGATATGAAAGACTACACAATTCTAATTCCACAAATGGCTCCTATCCACTTCGAGTTAATCGAATCAGCAGTTAGAGCTTGTGGATATAATGCAGTACTTTTAAGAGATTGTACAGAGCATACAGTAGAAACTGGATTAAAATACGTAAATAATGATGCTTGTTATCCTTCAATTCTTGTAACTGGTCAGATGATAGAAGCATTAGAATCTGGAAAATACGATATAAATAAAACAGCGTTAATAATGTCTCAAACTGGTGGAGGATGTAGAGCTACAAACTATATCGGATTTATTCGTAAGGCTTTAAAGGATTCGGGATTTGCAAATGTTCCAGTAATTTCATTCAATGTTGTTGGAATGGAAAAAATGCCAGGATTTAAGATTACTCCAAAGTTGGTTGAAGTATTACTAAAAACCGTTGTCTATGGAGATTTGCTACAAAAAATGCTTACAAAAAATAGAGTATATGAAATTCATAAAGGTGAAACTCAAAAAGCTATTCGAAGAATGGTTAGATAAATGCAAAAAATTAGTTGAACATTCTTCACTTTCAGAATTTAAGAAAAGTATCTACGATATGGTAGAAGATTTCGAAAAAATTGAACTTGATACTTCTATTGTAAAACCTAAAGTAGGTATAGTTGGAGAAGTTTTAATAAAATATCATCCTTTTGGAAATAATTTTGTTGCAGACAAATTAGAAGAAGAAGGCGCCGAAGTCATTCTTCCAGACTTTATGGGATTTGTTAAATTTATGGCTACTCATAAAATCACATTTAATACACTTATAAAAACAGATAAATACAAAGCAAAAATATTTAAAGCAGCTATTAAATTGATTGATATATTAGAAAAAAAGACGAAAGAATAGCTCTTGCAAATTCTAAGAAAGGATATTTACAACCTTGTGATATTTGGGAACTAGAAGATAAAGTAAAAGATGTGCTTTCAATCGGTAACCAAACTGGTGAAGGTTGGTTCTTAACAGCAGAAATGATTGAATATATTGAACACGGTATTCCAAACATTGTGTGTGTTCAACCATTTGCTTGTCTTCCTAACCACGTTGTTGGAAAAGGTGTTATAAAAACAATTAGAGGTAAATATCCAGATGCAAATATTTCTCCTGTTGACTACGATCCTGGTGCAAGTGAAACAAATCAAACAAATAGAATAAAACTTCTTATGGCTGTTGCAAAAGACAATCTAAAAAAAGAAAAAAAGAAAAATTAGCTTTAGAAAAAGAAAATTTAAAGTCTGAAGTTAAAGAATTAAAAAAACAAATTAAATGATAAAATAATAAAATAAAAATTAGTAAAGCGGTTCAAAAATTAAATAATATTTGTACCGTTTAAATTTTAGAATTATTGCTAAAATTCTAAATTTTTATAAAATATTCAAAATATTTAGTAAACATTTTTTATAAAAAAATATGATGCGTAAAAATATTACACATCATATAAAACTTTATTTTTTACATTAATTTTGTTTTTATTCTTCTGGTGCTATTGTTTCAATGCTTACAACTCTTTCTTCTCCAGTTGTTCTCATCAATGTAACACCTTGTGTAGCTCTTCCTAAGATACTAACGTCTTTTACCTTAATTCTGATTATTGTTCCAGAATTTGTTATTAACATTACATCTTCGTCTTCGCTAGCCATTCTTATTCCGACTATATTTCCTGTTTTAGGAGTTATCTTATAGGTAATTACACCTCTTCCTCCTCTATTTTGTACTCTATACTCGTCTACCTCTGTTCTCTTACCGAATCCATTTTCTGTAATTGCAAGAAGAGTAGCATTTTTGTTGTTAGCAAGAATAGATTCCATTCCGATTACGAAGTCATCATCATCAAGTCTAATTCCAAGAACTCCTTGAGCAGATCTTCCTACTGGTCTAACATCTTTTTCATCAAAAAGTAATACACATTCCTTTACTTGTTACAAGTACTACATTATCTTCACCATCAGTTAATCTTACATCTATTAATTCATCATCATCTTTTAGATTAATAGCAAGTAATCCTGTTTTTCTTGAAGAATCGTATTCCTTTAAAGGAGTCTTTTTAATTAATCCATTCTTTGTTGCCATTAATAAATATTTGCCATCTTCAAAGCTTTGAATTGGTATAATTGCAGATATTTTTCTCCTGCATCAAGGCTTAATAGATTTACTATTGCTGTTCCCTTTGCAGTTCTTCCTGCCTCTGGAATTTCATATCCTCTTAGTCTATATAGTTTTCCTTTATTACTAAAGAATAAAACTGTATCATGAGTAGACGTTGTGAATATTTGTTTAACAAAGTCTTCTTCTCTTGTAGCTATACCTGTTATACCTTTTCCACCTCTTCTTTGGCTTCTATATGTATCTATAGGCATTCTCTTTATATAACCAAAATGAGTTAGAGCAACTACCATTTGTTCTTCCTTTATAAGGTCTTCATCGTTGAATTCGCCTTCAGCAGCAACAATTTTAGTTAATCTCTCATCGCCATATTTTTCTTTGATTTCTAGCAATTCCTCTTTTATTATTTGGAATACAAGAGTTTCACTTCCTAAAATTTCTCTTAAATGAGCAATTAATTTCATTAATTCATTGTACTCTTCTTCTATCTTCTCTCTTTTTGCAATCCAGATAGTGTTTTTAATCTCATATCCAAAATTGCTTGAGCTTGAATATCAGAAAGTCCAAATCTCTTCATTAATCTTTCCTTTGCATCATCGTAAGAATTTCTTATGATATTTATTACTTCATCTATGTTATCAAGAGCAATTTTTAAACCTTCTAATATATGAGCTCTTGCTAAAGCCTTATCAAGTTCAAATTTCGTTCTGCGTAAAATAACATCTTTTCTATGATTTATGTAATAATCTAGACATTGTCTTAAAGTTAATATCTTTGGCTCTCCATCAACTAAGGCTAGCATTATAATTCCAAATGTATCTTGCATTTGTGTATTTTTGTATAATTGATTTAATACAACTCTTGCATTAGCTTCTTTCTTAAGTCCAATATGAATTCTAACAGCATTTTCCCTATCAGATTCATCTCTTAACTCAGAAATTCCTTCAATTCTCTTCTCTTTTACAAGATTTGCAATATTTTCAATTAATCTAGCTTTGTTTACTTGGTATGGTAATGAAGTAACAATGATTTTTTTTGTCTTCCATTACTCATTTCCTCTATTTCAGCCTCTGCTCTTACAGTTATTTTTCCTCTACCTGTTGTATATGCTTGTTTAATTGCGTCTCTACCAAGAATCATTCCTCCAGTTGGGAAATCTGGTCCTTTTATTATTTGCATTAATTGTTCATCTGTAACGTTATCATCATCAATTATTTTTACAATACCATTTATAACTTCTGTTAGGTTATGTGGTGGTATATTTGTTGCCATACCTACGGCAATTCCTGATGAACCATTTATAAGAAGTGCTGGAATTCTTGCTGGTAAAACAGCTGGTTCTTGAAGTCTATCATCAAAGTTAGGTATAAAATCAACTGTGTTTTTTTCAATATCCGTAAGCATTAGCTCAGAAATCTTTGACATTCTTGCTTCTGTGTAACGGTATGCAGCAGCTCCATCACCATCTATTGAACCAAAGTTTCCATGTCCATCAATTAAAGGGTATCTAAGTGAGAATGTTTGTGCTATTCTTACCATTGCGTCATAAACTGAAGCATCTCCATGTGGATGATATCTACCTAAAACGTCTCCGACTGTAGTAGCTGATTTTCTATATGGTTTATCTGATGTAAGTCCATCCTCATACATTGTATATAAAATTCTTCTATGAACTGGTTTTAAACCATCTCTTACATCTGGTAAAGCTCTAGATACAATAACACTCATTGCGTAATCAATATACGCAGTTTTCATTTCTTCCTCAATGTCTCTTTCGACAATTTTTCCATCTCTGTCTTCTATAGCATTTTCCTTGTTCTTTCCTGTGTCTTTTGAGTCCATTTTTTTACCTCTTTTCTAAGTTTATTCTATGCTTGTATTATACTAAAACAACAATATTTTTTGCAAGCAAAAATGCTTATTTTTTACCAGTTTTTTTGCATATTTTATCAATTTTTTCATATTATTTTAACAATGCCACAAGTTCAATTTCTTCTTGCGTTAAATTAAAATTTTTTCCATTATTTTTTATTAATTTATGTAAATTTTCAATCACATTTACGGTATTTAAAGTCTTTTCAATCGGTGCTATCTCCTTCATTTTTTCTCTTATTTTTTCATATTCTATTTGCATACCGTCAAAATCATTATTATTAAAATATTGCTTCCAATTTTAAGAATATTTATTTAAATTTTTAATATTATTTATTTGATTTTCAAAATTATTTTCAATATTCTTAGATATATTACTTAAAATAACACTCTTTCCTTTCTTAATTGTATTTCCAAGGCTATAAGAAAGCTTTCCATTATCCACTATTTTATTAATCGTAAAATTAATTAAATTTGAAACACTATCAATAATCCCTCCTGTTTTTACAGCATCCCTCATTTGCTGAACATTTTCAAAATTTCCTGTAACAATTCCAAGTGCACTTTTACCAAGATTAATTGCAGAATCGATTGCAGTCTTCATTCCTTCTTTAAAACCATTTTTTATGATTGTATCTTTTATTTCAATAACATCATCTTCAATTAGGTCTGGCAAAACATATCTAAGCCCTATATTTAAACCTGTATTTATTGCTTTACCTACATTAGATTGTAAAAAAATTATTTTGTTTTTTCTCTAGTGACACATCATTTGTTAAATTATTTTCTAATAATAATTCTGCCATAAATTTCACCTTATATTATTTAATAATTTAAATAATATAATTTCCTTTCTAAAAATTATTTTTTGACTTTTATTTTTTATTATTTTTATTTAAATATTTTTTATATTATTTTTAATTTATTTTTTTATTAATTATTTCATCTTCATATTTAAAACTTTTTATTTCTGCAAGTATATGATTTTCTCCAATAAACATTAAGCACTCTCCTCTTTTTAGAGATTTTATTTCAATAGCTTCTTTTTCAGAAATATTAGTATAATTTTTAAGAACCTTTATATTCTCCTCTTCAAGGGCAAAAAAAAATGCTTTATACTTGTATTATTTAATATACTCTTTCCAAAATTTCCTTCTTGTAGACTAAATAAATCCGAAATATCCTGGGTTATTGCAACAGCACTTCCACCATACTTTCTAATAGTTTTAAATATTTTATATACAAAACTTGCAACCTCTTTATTAGAAGTTACTCCAATAAGTCTCCAAATTTCATCTAAATAAATTGCCTTTTTTTCGCTTCTATCCTTTTTTATAAAATTCCAAAAAATTCTGTGCAAACATACATGCCATACTTTAGATTTTCTTCTCCCAATTCATAAACATCGGCAACAATTAATTTATTATCCAATTTTACATGTGTATATTTATTAAAGAAAATTTAATGAGCCTTTAACAAAAGGAATTAATTTAATTTTAAATTTTTTGTTTTTTCATCTTTTGATAAAATATTATAAAAATCTTCGAGTATAGGCATGTCCTTTTCACTCTTAAAAATTTTAATTATTTTTCCTTTTATTTTTTTTTTAGATTTAAATAAACTCTTATCGTCAAAATTTATTTCTTTATTTTTATATGTTTCAATTAATTTTTCTTCTATAATCGCTTTTTCTTCTTCGTTTAATTCACCAAAAATTAAATTAAAAAATCCAATTAACTTTATGATTTTACTTGCAAGATATCCTTTTTCATTTTTTTCTAAGCTCTCTTTTCTTATATCAAATATATTTATATATGTATCTGAATTTTGTCCAAGTTTTAATAATGTACCATCTAAAGAAGCACACAATCCTGTATACTCTCTTTCAGGGTCAATAATATACTGATTAATTCCTAAGAGCCTATATCTTAATATATTTAATTTCGTATAATACGATTTTCCTGCTCCACTTGTACCAAATATACACATATTAGCATTTTTATATTTATTTTCGTCATACCTATCAATAAAAATTAAAGAATTATTATAGCGATTCCTACCTATAAATATTCCATTTTTATCAAATATTGATGAGGATACAAATGGATAAGTTGCAACTAATCCACTTGTTAGTACATTTCTTTTTTGTTGCATTTTTCACATCAGGATGATTAATCATTAAAGGTAATCCAGAAATAAAAGCCTGTTCCTGTCTGAAATAAGCCTTCCTACACCTTATTCCTTTTCCCTGTAAAATTCCTTCTAATTTATCTAAACTCATCCTTAATTCCTTTAAATTTTCTTGGAATACGTTTACATAAGTATAAATATAATAAAATTCTTCATTATTAGTTTGCAATTCTTTCCTTATATACTTAGCATCGTCATAAGTATATTCTACTATATCAATATCCTGTCTATTTTTATTGCTATTTTCTAAATCTACAGATACATTTCCAATATTATATGTAATATCTCTAATTACCTTATATGGCTCCATTTTTTCATAAAAAATAGAAATATTTAAATCTAAATCGCTATCTATTAAAGTTTTAAAAAATCAAATCATTTTGTTCTCTAAAATAATCAACAATTAAAACAGATGCACAGAATTTATTATCTATTTCAATATATCTTGGATTAGAAAAATTTATATAAGATGGACTTAATTCATCTTTTAAATTATATTCATATTTTTTTTTATTAAATTATTTTTAATTATTTTATTTTTTTATTTTAATTTTCTCCTTTTTATTATTTTATTAATTTATTAAAAATAAAATATATTTTTTAAATTATTTTTTATTTATTATTTAATTAATTAATAATTTTATTTTTTTATTTAAATAATTTTTTATTATTTTAATTAATTAATTTTATATTTTTTATGTATTTTAATAATTAATTATAAAATCTTTTTTATTCATAATTAATAAATTTTAATTATGAATATTTATTAATTTTTAAAAATTTTTATTTAATATTTATTATTCTTTACACAACATTTATTTTTTGTTGAACACAAAAAAAATTAAATTTTTGCTTTGTATTTTCTTCTGAAATTTATAAATAATATCAATGTCTTTTATTATATAGATAATTTTTCAAAGTCTTTATTTCCTTAGCATTTTCTTCTTCTTTCGTTTTTTTTTACTTTGTTTCTTCCTTTTATGAATTTTTTAAACTTTTTTTTGAACGATATTTTTTTTAATAATAATTATTATTTTGTTTTACATAATATTATCTCTTTAATCTATTTCTTAGTTCATTTTTTTTTTTTAATCTTTTATTAATTATTTGTTTTTTTTTTTTAATTGATTTTTTAATTTTTATTAATTATTAATCTATTTTTATAATATTTTTTAATTATTCTTAAAATTAAAATTGATTATTTTATTATTAATTTTTATTTATTTTATTTTTATAATATTTTTTCTTTTTTTATTTTTTTAATTATTTATTAATTAATTTAAATTATATTTTTATTTCAAATATTTTTTTATTATTTATTTAAATTTTAAAATTTATTTTTATTTAATTTAATTTTTAATTTTTTTTTGATTAATTTTTATTTAATTAAATATTTAATTTTTCAAAATTTATTTTTTTTTTATTTTAAATTACTTATAAAATATTACTTATTTATAATAATAAAATTTAATTATGAATATTTATTATTTTAAGAGCATATTTATTTTTTATTAAGCATCAAAAATTAAATTTTTGCCTTATATATTCATTCCAATTCTATAAAAAATATCATTGTCTTTTATTATAAAGGCATCTTTCCAAAGTCTTTATTTCCCTTAGTATTTTCTTCTCCTTTTTCTTTTCAAATTCATCTTTTATTTAAATTATTTTTTTATCTTTTTTTTTTTTTTAGATATTCTCTTAATATTAGTTATTATTTTGTTTTTTATAATATTATCTCTTTAATTTATTTTGTAGTTTATTTTTTATTTTATTTTTCTCTATTAATTTTTATTTATTGCTTATTTAATTGTTTTTTATAATTTGAATTAATTATTTTATTATTAATTTTTTATTTATTTTATTTTTATAATATTTTTTCTTTTTTTATTTTTTAATTATTTATTAATTAATTTAAATTATATTTTTATTTCAAATACTTTTTTATTATTTATTTAAATTTTAAAATTTATTTTTATCTAATTTAATTTTTAATTTTTTTTTGATTAATTTTTATTTAATTAAATATTTAATTTTTCAAAATTTATTTTTTATTTATTTTAAATTACTTATAAAATATTACTTATTTATAATAATAAAATTTAATTATGAATATTTATTATTTTTAAGAGCATATTTATTTTTTTTTATTAAGCATCAAAAATTAAATTTTTGCTTTATATATTCATTCCAATTCTATAAAAAATATCATTGTCTTTTTATTATAAAGACATCTTTCCAAAGTCTTTATTTCCCTTAGTATTTTCTTCTCCTTTTTCCTTTCAAATTCATCTTTTATTTAAATTATTTTTTTATCTATTTTTTTTAAAAGATATTCTCTTAATATTAGTTATTATTTTGTTTTACATAATATTATCTCTTTAATCTATTTCTTAGTTCATTTTTATTTTAATTTTTTTATTAATTATTTGTTTTTATTAATTGATTTTTTTTTTTTTATTAATTATCAATCTATTTTTATAATATTTTTTTTAATTATTCTTAAAATTAAAATTGATTATTTTATTATTAATTTTTTATTTTTATAATATTTTTCTTTTTTTTTTTAATTACTAATTAATTAATTTTATATTTTTTATTTAAATAATTTTTTATTATTTTAATTTAATTAATTATTTATTTTTTATTAATTATTTAAATAATTAATTTTTTAAATTTATTCTTTATTTATTTTTCAATTAATTATAAATTTTTTTATAATTAATAAATTTTAATTATTAATATTTATTATTCTTAATAATTTTATTTGTTTTTTATTGTGCATCAAAAAATTAAATCTTTGCTTTATATATTCATTCTAATTCTATAAAAAATATCATTGTCTTTTATTATAAAGACATCTTTCCAAAGTCTTTATTTCCCTTAGTATTTTCTTCTCCTTTTTTTTTTTCAAATTCATCTTTTATTTAAATTATTTTTTTATCTTTTTTTTTTTTTTTGAAAGATATTCTCTTAATATTAGTTATTATTTTTTTTTACATAATATTTTTTTAATTTATTTATTAATTTTAATTATATTTTTATTAATTATTATTTATTTTTTAATACATTTTTTAAATTAATTATAAAATTATTTATTTAATTATTTAATAAAAAATAATCTTTTAAAATTTCTATTATTTCCTCTTTTTTTATTAATATTTAAAACAATATTTCCGCACCTAGATAATCCTTCTTTTATTTTTAAATATTTTTCATTTAATTCTCTTCATAAGAATTTTTATTATTTTTTTCTGGAATTTGATTTATAAGAATATAAAATTGTTTTGCATTTGATTTATTAATATAATTAAATTTCTCTATATGATTTATATATAAATCTATTATTTTATTTATTTTTTCATTTTCATTTTTTCTTTTTATTTTTTATTTTATTTAGATGTTCATTTAAATTTTCTTTTTTTTACTTTTTTATTATTATTTGAATATCGAAATTATAATTTTTCAGAAATAACTTATATGAATTTAATATTGAACTTTTTTCTAAATCTGACTTCAAATCAAAATTAATTGGAATAACTTTTAATATCTTAATATATGTATTATTCTTTAGTTTGATAATTCCACTTGCGGATATGCAATTAAACGGCATCCACCTTTGTATAGAATAGACCAAATAAAATCACCTCTTTTATAATTTTTATATTTATTATTCTATTTGTTCTTGAGTAGTTTGTCAACATAATTCGTTCGTCAAATTCTTTCATTAGCTTATTATTTTTTTCAATTATTTTCTTTTTTCTATTATTTTTGATTTTTTATTTATTATTTTATATTATTTTTTATATTTATTTATCATTTTTATTTATTATTTTATTTATTATTTTATTTATTATTTTATTTATTATTTATTTAATTTTTTTTTATTTATTTAATTATTTATTATTTATTTTTATTAATTTAATTTTTTATTTAATTAATTATTTTAAATTAATTTTTATTTTTTGTATATTTTTTTTATTTATCGCACATAATATTATTGTAAGGTTAATATTAGTTGAACTAAGAAATATATTAGATTTTAATTTAAGGTCTTTTGTGTTTCGAGCAAAGATTTATAAATGTTTAATATTTTAGATGTTTATAAGTCGGCGATACGAGTATATTACTTGTATGTAAGCTACTTTTTTTATTCTTATTTTTAGGTGGTTAAATTATAGGTAATATATTTTATGTTACGAGTATTTTTCTATTTTTTTAGTGGTTTTAGTCCTTTAACGGATTACTTTAGCTATTATTGGTGGATTTTTATTCAAGCAACTGATTGATAATTTTGGCAACATAGCTTATTTATATAGTAATATATATTAGGTTATTAGTTAGATGTATTAGTTTTAGCTAAGATTAATATTAGCCTCATAATAATAGCCTATAAGAAATATCTTATGGGCTATTATATTTTTATTTAATTATTTTTTCTTTATACATCAAGGTTTCTAACTGTTTTTGCATTTTTCTCTATAAATTCTCTTCTTGGTCCAATTTCTTCACCCATTAATATATTGAATATTTGATCTGCTTTTATTGCATCTTCCATTGTAACTTTTATCATTATTCTTGTTGCTGGGTTCATAGTTGTTTCCCATAATTGTTCTGGGTTCATTTCTCCTAAACCTTTGTATCTTTGGATGTTTACGTTGTCTCTTCCCATTTCTTGTAGATGTTCTGCCATTTCTTCATCTGTATAACAGTAAACATCTTTGAAACCTTTTTTAGATAATTTATACAGAGGTGGTTGTGCTAGATATACATTACCATTTTCAATTAATGGTCTCATATATCTAAAGAAGAATGTTAATGATAATGTTCTAATATGAGCACCGTCGACATCGGCATCAGCCATTATTATTATTTTTTTTCCATATCTTATTTTATTTATATCAAAGTCATTTCCGATTCCTGCACCAACAGCTAATATAACTGGTTGTAGTTTCTCGTTGTTATATATTTTGTCAGCTCTTGATTTTTCAACATTAAGCATCTTTCCCCAAAGTGGTAATATAGCTTGGAATCTTCTATCTCTTCCCTGCTTTGCTGATCCACCTGCAGAATCTCCCTCGACGATGTAAACTTCACATTGCGACGCATCTTTTTCACTACAATCAGCTAGTTTTCCAGGTAATGTTGTTGATTCTAGAGCACTCTTTCTTCTAACTAATTCTCTGGCTTTTCTTGCAGCTTCTCTTGCTCTTGATGCACTAATACATTTTTCAAGTATTGCTTTAGCAACTGATGGATTTTCCTCTAGGAAAGGAGCAAGTACTTCTACAACCATTGACTGAACAATTCCTGTTACATTGCTATTTCCAAGCTTTGTTTTTGTTTGTCCTTCAAATTGAGGTTCTTTTACTTTAACAGAAATAACTGCTGTCATTCCCTCTCTTATATCTTCACCTAAAAGATTTGAATCTTTTTCTTTTAATATATTGTGAGCTCTTGCATAATCGTTAAATACTTTTGTTATACCTCTTTTAAATCCTTCTAAATGAGTTCCACCCTCTATTGTGTTTATATTATTTACGAATGTAATTATGTTTTCAGAATAAGCTGTTGTATATTGTATTGCAATTTCAACAGGTACTTCTCCGTCTTTTTCTACATATATTGGAGTTGGATGTATTTTTTCTTTATTTTTATTTAAGTATTCAACAAATGAAACTAGTCCACCCTCAAAGCAAAATTCCGATTTTTTAACTCTTCATCGTTTCTTTGGTCTTCTATTGTTATATGTAATCCTTTATTTAAGAAAGCTATTTCTCTAAATCTCTCTTCTAGAGTTGAAAAGTCATATTCTAATGTTTCAAATATAGTACTGTCAGCTAAAAATCTTACTTTTGTTCCTGTTTTTTTAGAATCTCCTATTTTTGTAAGAGTCTCTACAGTTTTTCCTCTTTGGAATTTCATTTCATAAATTCCACCATCTCTTTGAATTGTAACTTCTGCCCATTCAGATAAAGCGTTTACAACTGAAGCTCCAACACCATGAAGTCCTCCAGAAACTTTGTAACCACTGTCTCCTCCAAATTTTCCACCAGCATGTAATACTGTATAAACTGTTTCCGCAGCTGAAATATGAGTTTTTGGATGTATATCAACAGGTATTCCTCTTCCATCGTCTTCAACAGAAATAATATTTCCTTTTTCTATAATAATATGTATATGAGTACAATATCCTGCCAAAGCTTCATCAACACAGTTATCCACTATTTCATATACAAGGTGATGTAATCCTCTAATAGAAACACTTCCTATGTACATTCCGGGTCTTTTTTCTAACGGCTTCTAGTCCCTCTAGTACTTGAATTTGCTCAGCATTATATTTGTGATTATACTTTTCCATTATTTACTTCCTTTCTTTAGCATTATGTAAATTAATTTATGCTTTTTTTTATTAAATTTATTTTCCTTTATTTTCTTCTGTTTCCTATATCTTCTTGTATTCTATATCTATTTTTTAATTTAATCAAGACCTATTTTTAAATTATTCTTTCTTCTTTTTTAAATTTATTTTTTTATTTATTATTTATTTTTTTATTTATTTTTTTTATTTGTTTTTTATTTATTTTTTTATTTATTTATTTTATTATTTAATTTATTTTATTTTATTATTTATTTAATTAATTTTTTATTTTTTTTTATTTATTTTTTAATCAATTATTTTTCCATTATTAACATAGAATATTTTTTTATTTTTATTTTCTTCATCAAATTTATCAGTACATGTAATTATTACTTGAGTATCCCCTATATTTTTTTTTAAGAAATTTTTTCTTCTTTTACTATCAAGTTCTGACATGAAATCATCTAATAAAAGTATTGGGCTTTCGCCAATTTCGTCTTTAATTATTTGAAGTTCACACATTTTTTTAAAGATAATACAGCAGTTCTGTGTTGTCCCTGAGAACCATACACATTTACCAGATTGTCATTTATATAAATATTAAAATCGTCTCTATGAATTCCCTTTGTTGTATATCCTTTAATAATGTCTAATTTTCTTCTTTCTTTTATTTTCTTTAATAATTCATTATAATTTTCACAGTATGTTAAATACTCAATTTTTATTTCTTCTTTATTTTCTGTTATTTTTTTATGAATTTCATTTATTTTTTCCTTTATTTTATTTATAAATTCAATTCTATAAATACATATTTTATTTGCATATTGAGCTAGTTTTTCGTCCCATATATCAAGAAGTTCATAATTAGCATTTTTTCATCATTTTTTATTTGTTTTAAATAATTATTTCTTTGTTCCAATACTTTTAAATATAAATTTAAATTATTTATATAGTTTGGTCTTATTTGCCCTATCATCATATCAAGAAATCTGCGTCTTTGTACAGGTCCATCTTTTAAAATATTTATATCATCTGGAGTAAATAATACAATATTAATATTTCCTAATAATTCACTTAGCTTTTTTATTTTTTACTCCATTTACTAAAATAGATTTTTATCAGCAATTTGAATTTTTATACTGCCATCTCTATCTTTTTTTTTTGATATTTCAGATTTATATTTAAAAAGTTTTCATTATATTTTATTAATTCTTTTTCTTTCACTTGTTCTAAAAAGATTTACCAAAAGCAGACACAAAAATTGATTCTATAATATTGGTTTTCCCTTGTGCATTGTCGCCATAAAAAACATTTATACTATTATTGAATTCAATTTTTTGCGTCTCATAGTTCCTAAAATTCTGTAATTCTAACTCAGTTATCAACATATTGTGCCTCTATTGTGGAAAACTCTCTTTCATTTTTTAGAAATTAAGTTTTAAAATTAATCTTTTAATTTTATTGGTAAAATCATATATGTATAATCGCCCTCTTCATCAACAGGTCTTATTATACATGGTGAAATACTTGTTCCAAAATCTACAAATATCTCTTCATCATCAATATTTCTTAATGCATCTAAGAAATATTTAGGATTAAATCCTGCCTCTAAGTTCTTTCCCTCTGTATTTAAGTATATCTCTTCTTTAGCGTCTCCTGTTTGGTTTGTACAAGAAATTGTAACTTTTCCAATATCAACACTAACTCTTACTGGATATTTCTTTTCTTTTTCAATGCTTGAAGCTGAAATTAAACTTACTCTTTCAAAACAATTTTGTAAAATTGATTTATTTACTCTAATTCTTGTTTCCCAATTTTCAGGAATAACAGATGAATAATTTAAGAATTCTCCATCTAATAATCTAGTAACAATTTTACAGTTTTCCATTTCAAATAAAGCTTGATTCTTTGCAACTCTAATTTTTATCATATCAAATGAATCTAATAAAATTTTATTTATTTCGTTTAGTGTTCTTCCAAGAATAACAGCAGAAAAGTTATTTATTTTTGCCTGTAAAAATTTACTCTTCCATGCTAATCTAAATCCATCAACGGCTACTACATTTTAATTTATTATTTGCTATTTCAAATAAACATCCTGTAAATATAGGTCTGTTTTCTTCTGTACTAACAGCAAATATTGTTTTTTTCTAATCATATCTTTTAAAATATTTTGTTCTATTTCTATTGAATTTTCTACACTTATTTTTGGAAGTTCAGGAAATTCATCAGGGTTCATTGTTGCAAGTTTGTATAAAGACCCTTCACATTCAATAACAAGTAGATTTTTATCATTTACTTCAATTTTTATTTCTGTGTCTGGTAATCTTCTTATTATTTCAGTAAACATTATTGCATTTACGACTGTTGCTCCCTGTTCTTCAACTTTACAATCATTAATAATGTATTCTATTCCTATTTCTAAATCATAAGTTGTTAGTTTTATTTCATTATCATTAGTTTGAATTAAAATTCCTTCTAATATAGGCATTGTTGTTCTAACAGCAACAGCTTTAGTTACGGAATTAAGTGCTTTAAGGATTTTATCCTTCTCACAAACAATTTTCATTTTGATTCGTCTCCTTTATTATAATATAATATATAAATATATTTAGTAGTAGTAGTAGTAGGTGCTGTGGATTGTGTGGAAAACTCATGTAACTCTTTATTTCCCTAAGGAAATTTATGTGGATAAGTTGGTGGATAATTTGGAAGGTTATCCACAGTTAAAATTGCATGTTGTGGATAATTGAATTTTCCACAGTTTGTCCACACGTTTTCCACAGGGGGGTGTTGATAACTCTTGAAAGTATTGCTACAGAATAAATTCTTTTCAAAAAATGAAACATATATTTTCCAAACATAAATTTCAAACAAACTTGTGAAAAAGCCTTGATACTCTATTTATTTGTTTTCCAATAATAAGTTTTTCACACTTTCCACAATTAATTTTGTGTTTGAGTTTGTTTTCATATCCTGTTCTATTTTATTACATGCATGCATTACTGTAGTATGATCACGCTTTCCAAAGTCTTTGCCTATCTGTGGTAGAGACATGTTTGCAACATTTCTACATAAGTACATAGCAATTTGTCTTGGAAAAGTAATATCATTAGAACGTTTAGAACCTTTCAAATCTTGCGGATTTACACTGAAATATTTTGCAACAGTTTCCTGAATAAATTCTGCTGAAATGACTTTTTCTTGTTGTGCAACAATATCATTTATTGCTCTTTCAGCCATCTCCATTGTGATTTGACTATTTGTAAGAGATGCTTTTGCAATCAATTTATTCAAGGTTCCCTCTAATTCACGAATGTTTGAATCAATACGTGTAGCAATAGCAGTTAGAATTTCATCATCAATAATTATTTTATCTAACTGTGCTTTTTTTCTTAATATTGCTAAACGTGTTTCATAATCCGGATTGGAAATATCCGCTATTATTCCCCACTCGAATCTTGATTTTAGTCTATCTTCTAGTAAAGGAATATCCTTTGGAGTTCTATCACTTGAAAGAATTATTTGCTTTCCACTTTCATATAATGTATTAAATGTGTGAAAAAATTCTTCCTGGCATCTTTCTTTACCCGCAATAAATTGAATATCATCAATAAGTAATACATCGATATTTCTATACTTATTTCTGAATTGATCACTTGTATTATCTTTTATTGCATTGATTAGCTCATTAGTAAATACTTCTGATGTAACATATAGTATTTTTGAATTTTTGTTATTTTTTAGAATTTCATTACCAATGGCATGCATTAAGTGGGTTTTTCCAAGACCAACACCACCATATATAAACAATGGATTATAAGATGCAGCTGGTGCTTCTGCAACAGCAAGTGCTGCAGCATGAGCAAACCTATTATTATTACCAACAACAAAAGTTGAAAATGTGTATTTAGGATTCAAATTTGTTGTGGCATAATTAATAGGAGTTCCAACTTTTTCTGTGCCTTCTAAAATTCCCTTTCTTGCTTCAACTTCAAGTTCTTCTCTAGATACTATAGAAACTGTGCAATCCCTATTAGTGATATAGTTAAAGGTATTTGTTAACAAATCAGAAAATTTAGTTTCAACAACTTCCTTTTGATAGCTTGATGATGTTAACAAAACAATATGATCATTTTCAGCACTTTGGATCTCTAATATTTTTATCCATGTTTCATAAGAAATTCTCGTTACTTCTTCTTTTTTAAAAGTTCTTTTGCTTTTGTTAATAAATCATTTAGTTCATTCTGCATTAATGTTCATCCTTCCAAAACTTAGACAACCTATCTAAATAAGAATTTATTCACATAGTTATCCACATAGTTATCCACAAACTGTGGATAACTCTCAAACGCCTTATTCCGCTACATTTCTTTAGTTAAAATTAAGCAAAAAAACACAAAAAGTTTTTATTACCATTCGTTTTTTGTATATAATATCAAAAAATAAGTTCAATAGTCAATATAAATACCAAAATAAAAAAGAAAAATTTTAAATTTACTTTAAAAGTTGACATAATGGCAAAAACAGGTATATAATAAAAAATACTTATGAAGTAAACAATAAAAGTTATATATGATGGAGGTGCAAAGATGAAGAGAACATTTCAACCTAAAAAAAGACAAGAACAAAAAAGAGCATGGTTTTATGAAAAGAATGAGTACAAGAGCTGGAAGAAATATAATAAAAGCTAGACGTGCAAAAGGTAGAAAAAAACTAAGTGCATAATAAAATTTGCAAAGCCACTAGATACAACAATTTAGTGGCTTTTAAAAAATTAAACATAGTTTGAAAATTCTATTTTATGCCTTTGGAAGGAATGAAGATAATGCGAAAAATAGATACATTGAAAAAAAATTATGAATTTAGCAATGTTCTAAAAAAGGCGAATACTTTGTGAAAAAAGCATGTTACAGTTTATATTGAAAAGAATAAAATCAATAAAAATGTGATAGGTATTGCAGTTAATACTAAAACTTTTGGAGCTGTAAGGAGAAACCATATAAAAAGGCTAATAAGAGAAGCTTTTTACAAAGAAAGAGAAAATCTAAAAAAAGGCTACAATATAGTTTTTCTTTGGAATAAAAGAGAAAGTGCAGAAAGCGCACGTTTTCAAACAATACATAAGGAAATTGCAGAAATATTTAGAGAGGCCGACATTGTTGAAAAAAATTAATTTGTTTTTTAGAAAAATATTAATAAAAACAATTGAAATATATCAAAAACACATATCACCAATGATTGCAAAAAACGGAGTTAACTGTAAGTATAATCCTACTTGCTCTGAATATATGAAACAAGCAATAGAAAAAATATGGCTGTGTAATCGGTGTGTGTAAAGGTTTTATAAGAATATTGAAATGCAATCCGTTTTCTAAAGGAGGATATGATCCTTTAAAATAAATATAGGAGGAAAAACATGGGAGCAATAGCAAATTTATTTGGCTATCTACTAAATTTTCTATACAATACCTTTAATAATTATGGAATAGCAATTATAGTTTTTTCTGTAATTTTAAGAATAATATTGATACCAGTTACAATATTTCAACAAAAATCTATGAAAAAATCTGCTGAATTGCAGGAAAAAATGAAAGAAATACAGAAAAAATATAAAAACAATCCTGAAAAGTTAAACCAGGAAACAATGAATTTATATAAAACAGAAAAAAAAAGTTAACCCTTTAAGTGGTTGTTTAAGTTCAATTTTACAAATAATTATAATTCTTTCGGTATTTTGGTTAGTAAGTAAACCTCTTACATATATGAAAAAAGTACCACAAGATACTATAAACAACTATGTAGCTGAAATAAAAAGAAGCTGGAAGTTCAACATCAGCATATCAAGAGATAGATGTTATAAAACAAAAAGGACAACAAGATGAAAATGTTAATATAAACTTAGATTTCTTTGGAATTGATTTGAGTATGGTTCCAAATGCTAATATGAAAGACTTAAAAGTTTATATAATTCCAGTATTATATGTTTTAACATCATTCTTATCTATGAAACTTACAAACAAGCAAGCAAAAACAAAGAAGAAAAAGACTCTTGCAATAGCTGAGAAATCTCAAGATTCAAAAGAAAATATCGAAAAAGAAGAAAAAAGACCCAGCTGAAGAGGCTGCAGAATCAATGGAATTAATGTCAAACAGCATGAATTACATGTTTCCAATAATGGCTATATCAATATCTTTTGTAACACCATTAGGTCTTGCTTTGCATTGGCTAGTAAGTAATGTTTTAATTATGATTGAAAGAGTAATTATTGATAAAGTCTTTGATAAAAAAGATGAGAAAAAGGGGGAAAAAGAAAATGCCTAAGTCAGTTATAACAGAAGGCAAAACTTCCACAGAAGCCATAGAAAAAGGTTTGAAGGAACTTAATGTTTCTAAAAATCAAGTTGAAATTAAAATTTTAGAAGAAAAGAAAAAGAGCTTTTTCAGTATATTAGATCCACATGTTGTAAAAGTTGAATTAACATTAAAAGAAAATGCTCAAGAAGGAAAAATAGTAGAAAAAAAAGAAAAATGACGACGAAAAAGTTAATCAAAAGAAAAAGGCTGATCAAGATGATTTAGAGAGTGCTAAAGCAAGCATTGAAACTTTTTAAATGAATTTTTAACAAAGATTTCGCCTGAAATCACATATAAAATCGAAATAAAAGAAGATGTTATAAATGTTGTTGTAGACGGAAATGAATCAACAAAACTTATAGGATATAGGGGAGAAGCATTAAACTCTTTACAAATTATATTATCAACAATTGCAAATAAAAATAAGGATGCTGGAATAAAAGTTATACTTGATATAGGTAATTATAAAGATACAAGAAAGGCTACTCTTGAAGAACTAGCTGGAAAACTTGAAAGAACAGTTATGAAGAGTGGAAAATCTGTTACTTTAGAGCCAATGACAGCGTATGAAAGAAAAAATTATACATACAAAATTACAAAACAGCGAATTTGTTAGAACATACAGCATTGGAGAAGATGACAGAAGAAGAATTGTAATTGCAAAAAAATAAAATTAATTAAATAAAAATCGGAAGTCAAAGTTCGGATTTTAGTATTTTACTAATCTAGACTTTGACTTTTTTTTTAAGGGGGATTAATATATGAGTACGATTGCAGCAATATCAACAGCTCCAGGAAATGCGGGAATTGGAATAATAAGGCTAAGTGGAGAAAAGTGTTTTGAAATAATAGAAAAAATATTTGTACCAAAAAAGAAAAGCCCTGTTGTTGGTTATTCTATGAAATATGGAAAAATAATAAATAGCCAAACAAAGGAAGTAATTGATGAGGTATTAGTTTCGTATTTTGTGGCACCAAAGAGTTATACTACAGAAAATATGTGTGAAATTAATTCACATGGAGGCACAATAATTGAACATAAAATTCTAGAAGAATGCTTGAAAAAATGGTGCAGTTTTGGCTGAACCAGGGGAATTTACTAAGAGAGCTTTTTTAAACGGAAGAATTGATCTGTCACAGGCAGAAGCTGTTATTGACGTTATAAACGCAAAAACAGATAAAGAGGCTAGAGTATCCGAAAGACAGCTAGAGGGAAGTTTGTCTAGAAATATTAAGAAAATACAAGATGAAATCTTAGATTTAATGGCAGATATAGAAGCTTCTATAGATTATCCAGAATACGACATTGAGGAAACAACAAATAAAAAAAAAAATAGAAAATGTAATGCAAGATGTAAAAATTAAATTAGAAAAATTAGAAGAAAACTTTAGAAATGGAAAAATTATAAAAGAAGGAATTAGAACTGCTATAGTTGGAAAACCAAATGTAGGAAAATCATCATTACTAAATTTAATGCTAGGAGAGAATAGAGCAATAGTAAGTAATGTAGAAGGAACAACTAGAGATACAATAGAAGAGTATATAAACATAAAGGGAGTCCCATTAAAAATTATAGATACGGCAGGTATAAGAAAAACAAACGACGAGGTTGAAAAAAATAGGCGTTGAAAAAAAGTTTAAATATAAGTAATACTGCTGAACTAATAATTGCTGTATTTGACGATTCTCGTGAGTTTGATGAAGAAGATAAAAAGATTGTCGAACTAATAAAAAATAAACAAGCAATTATATTGATAAACAAAACAGATATGAATAAAAAATTAATTATAAACAATGAAGAGATAAAAAATCTTAATAAAGATATTATTGAATTTTCTACTATAGAAGAAAAAAAGGATTAGATGAACTATATAACACAATAGAAAATATGTTTAAACTTAACCAAATTGATAGTGATAATTCTGAAATAATAACAAATGAAAGACAAAAACAGCATATTTTAAAAAGCCATAGAAGCAGAGGAAAAGGCGATGGAATCGGCAAAAGCTAATATGCCAAGTGATATAACTGCGATAGCAATAAAACAAATTTTAGAGGAACTAGCAGAAATAACAGGACAAAGTGCTTCAGAAGATATAATTAATGAAATATTTAAGAAATTTTGCCTTGGAAAATAGCATATAAAAGTGTTGAAAAAAAAAGTAAATATTTAACTTGAAGTATATAATACAAGAAAAAATTCAAATAAACAAGACAACTATAAGTAAATATTTACTAAAAACAAAATAAACAATAAATTTAAACTAAAATAAAATATATATTGACTAACAGACAATACAAAATACGATTTAAAAGTTTTCAAAAAACGGGACGTGTCGTTCGACAAAATTCGAGCTTTGAAAATTAAAAAATAGATGTATATATATGAATGATAAGTGGAAAGGAATGTATAAAAAATGAATTATAATGCAGGAGAATATGACATAGCTGTTATAGGTGCAGGACATGCTGGCTGTGAAGCAGCATTAGCAGCTGCAAGAATGGGAATGAAAACATTATTGTTTTCAATGAGTTTGGAGGTTGTTGCAAACATGCCTTGCAATCCTCATATTGGAGGAAGTTCAAAAGGACATTTAGTTAGAGAGATAGACTGTCTTGGTGGAGAAATGGGTAAAAACATTGATAAAACTTATGTGCAAATGAGAATGCTTAATACTTCAAAAGGACCAGCAGTTTATTCATTAAGAGCACAAGCTGATAGAAAAAATATCAAGTGGAAATGAAACATACACTTGAAAGACAAGAAAACCTATACTTAAAACAAGCAGAAATAGTTGATATTGGAGTAGAAAATAATAAAATCGTTAGTGTAACTACAAATGTAGGGGCTATTTACAATGTAAAAGAGGTAATCTTGTGCACAGGAACATATTTAAAAGGAAAAATATTCATAGGAGAAAATTCTTTTGAGGGAGGACCAGATGGCGTATTTCCAGCAAATAAGCTATCTTCAGTGTTAGAAAAAACTAAATATTAAATTATTAAGATTCAAAACAGGAACTCCAGCCAGAGTAAATAGAAATTCTATTGATTTTTCAAAGATGGAGATACAAAATGGAGATAAAGATATAGAAGCATTTTCATTTGATGACGAATTAAGTGGAAAAGATGATCAATTACCATGCTATTTAACATATACAAATGCAAAAACACACCAAATTATTAGAGATAATTTAAGTAGATCTCCATTATATGCAGGAGAAATAAAGGGTACAGGACCAAGATATTGTCCTTCTATTGAAGATAAAGTTGTAAGATTTGCAGATAAAGAGAGACATCAGGTATTTATAGAACCATTAGGAAGAGATACAGATGAAATGTATGTTCAAGGAATGAGTTCATCATTACCAGAAGATGTTCAAATAGCAATGTACAGAACCCTTCCAGGCTTAGAACACGTTGAGTTTACAAGACCTGCGTATGCAATAGAATATGATTGTATAGATCCCTCAACATTAAAATTATCTTTGGAATATAAAGATATTGATGGAATGTTCTTCGCTGGACAAATTAATGGAACTTCTGGTTATGAAGAGGCTGCTTCTCAAGGAATAATTGCAGGAATTAATGCAGCAAGAAAACTTCAAGGTAAAGAGCCTGTAGTACTTGATAGATCTGAAGCTTACATTGGTGTTCTAATTGATGATATTGTAACAAAAGGCACAAATGAACCATATAGAATGATGACATCTAGAGCAGAATATAGACTTTTACTAAGACAAGACAATGCTGATTTAAGATTACTTCAGATTGGATATGAAAATGGATTAATATCAGAAGAAAGATATCAAAGATTTTTATTAAAGAAAAAACATATTTTTGAAGAAATTGAAAGATTGAAAAAGACTACAGTAAAGACCTACTGCAGAGGTTAATGATTTCTTAGAAAAATATAATTCATCAAAAATAAATGTTGGCGTAAAATTAGGAGATTTATTAAAAAGAACAGAAATGAAATACGAATATTTGAAAGAAATTGATCCTAATATGCCAAATTTAACAAAACAAGAAGCAGAAGAAGTGGAAATTCAGGTAAAATATGAAGGATATATTAAACTTGAAGAAGCACAGGTTGAAAAATTTAAGAAATTGGAAGATAAGAAATTATCAAAAGACATTAATTATGAAGATATTAAAGGCTTAAGAATAGAAGCCAGACAAAAATTGAATAAAATTAAACCAGAGTCTGTAGGCCAAGCTTCAAGAATATCAGGGGTTTCACCAGCTGATGTATCTGTATTATTAATTTATTTAGAACAATTAAAAAGAAAATAAAGATAAGGAAGAAAAAATGAATATGAATTTGAAGAATTTAATGAAGAATTTATAAAAAAATTAAATGAAATCAACAATACTTGTTCAAAAGATGAAAGTGAAAAACTATTTAAATATATGAATATATTGCTTGAATGGAATGAGAAAATGAATTTAACAGCAATAACTGATGAAAGTGAGATTATATCAAAGCATTTTGTTGATTCTTTAACAATTTTAAAATATATAAAAAATAATGATAAAGTAATTGATGTTGGTACTGGTGCTGGATTCCCGGGAATTCCGCTTGCAATATTCAAAAATAATACAAAATTCACATTATTGGACTCGATTAATAAGAGAATAAATTTCTTAAATGAGGTAAAAGAAAAAAATAGAACTTGATAATGTAGAAAACTTACATGGAAGAGCAGAAGATTTCGGACAAAATAAAGCATACAGAGAGCAATATGATGTTGCAGCATCTAGAGCTGTTGCACCAATGCATGTCTTGCTAGAGTATTTATTACCATTTGTTAAGGTGGGTGGAATGTGTATTTGCATGAAAGGCCCAAATGTTTCGGAAGAGATAAAAGATATAGAAAATGTTGCTAAAAAAAATTGGGAGCTCAGCTGGTAGAAACCGAAAATTTAAAATTATTAAATGGTGAAATAGAAAGAAACATAATAATACTAAAAAAGATAAAAAATACTGATAAAAAATATCCAAGAAAGGCTGGAACTCCTTCAAAACAGCCGTTATAAAAGACATTATAAAAATTTCGTTCCTGATAAAAAAGAATGAAATTTTTTTTTGAAATGTTAATCAATTTTATTGACATATTGACTACATTCGTATATTATTAATATGTCTTATAATAGAAGAAAAAAGAAGTTTAACTATAGATAAATATTTACCTATAAATACTAAAAACTGGAGGGATAAAATTGGGAAAAGTTGTTTCAATTGCAAATCAGAAAGGTGGAGTTGGTAAAACAACCACAGCAATTAATTTAAGCACAGTACTTGCTAAAAGAGGAAAAAAAGTATTACTAATAGATGCAGATCCACAGGGAAACGCAACAAGTGGTCTTGGAGTAAATAAAGACCAAAAATTTTCTACTTATGATGTTCTAATTGATGAAATAGAAATCGCAAACACATTACAGACAACTCAAATAAAGAAATTAGATTTATGTCCATGTAATATAAATCTAGCAGGAGCTGAAGTTCAGCTGGTTTCAATGGAAGAGAGGGAATACAGACTAAAAAAGAAAATTGATAATATAAAAGATGAATATGATTACATTATTATTGATTGTCCTCCATCATTGGGACTTGTAACACTTAATGCTTTTACAGCATCAGATAGTGTTCTTATTCCAGTACAATGTGAATATTATGCACTTGAAGGATTAGGACAACTTCTAAATACTATAGAATTAGTAAAGAAACACATGAATAAGGACCTTCATATAGAAGGTGCGCTTCTTACTATGTATGATGCAAGAACAAATTTATCAAATCAAGTTGTAAAGGAAGTTAAGAGATATTTTGGAGATAAAGTTTATAAAAATGTAATTCCAAGAAATGTAAAATTAAGTGAGGCTCCAAGTTATGGAATGCCTATAACTGTATATGATGCACGCTCTAAAGGTGCAAAAAAGTTATGAAAAATTTACTAAGGAATTTATAAAGATTAATGATGATGAAATAAAGGCTGCAAAGCACATGAAATAAAACTTTATTTAAAATGAAATATAAAAGTGATTAGGGGGAATAATAATGGCAAAGATGACAGGTCTTGGAAAAGGATTAGATGCACTATTTAGTGATACAAAAATATCAGAATTATCTGAAAAAGAGCAAGAATTTGAAGGGGAAAAAGTTGAACTTATCAAAATTACTAAAATAGAGCCTAATAGAGATCAACCAAGAAAGAAATTTGATGAGGAAAAATTGGAGGAATTAGCAAACTCAATAAAACAATATGGAGTTATTCAACCAATTATTGTTATGCCTAAAGATGACTATTATCAAATAGTTGCAGGGGAGAGAAGATGGAGAGCCTCAAAAAAGGCAGGATTAACAGAGATGCCTTGCTTAGTAAGAACAAAAACTGAACAAGAAAACAGGGAAATAGCACTTATTGAAAACATTCAAAGAGAGAATCTTAATCCAATAGAAAAAGCAAGAGGTTTAAGAAAATTATTAGATGATTATGGATTAACTCAACAAGAATTAGCTGATAAACTTGGAATGAGTAGAAGTGGACTAACTAATAATGTTAGAATATTAAACCTTGATCCAAGAGTTATAGATTTAGTTTTAGAGTATAACTTTAGCGAAAGACAATGTAGAGAACTTATGAAAGTTCAAGATCCTGATAAACAATATAAATTGGCTATGGGAATTGTTAAATTTGGAGATAAAAGTGATGAGATAGCAAGGAAAATTGAAAATGAAAAGAAGCTACCAAAAACAGATCCAAAGAAAGCAGAACAATATAGAGCAATATATCAGGATATAGAAAATTCGTTCCAGGGCTTCTTTGGCTCGAAAGTAAAAATTGAGGCAGGAAAAAGAAAAGGAAAGATAGTTATCGAGTATAACAATAATGATGACTTAGAGAGAATCCTCGCATTAATTAAATAACAATACAAAACAGAAAGGACGACACGAATGGAATTTAGGTTAAATGTATTTGAAATAATCATATTAGTAATTAATATAATGTTATTAATATTATATGTATTAAATTCAATGAAATTAACAAAGCTAAGAAAGAACTATTCTGATTTTATGACAAAGCTTGGAAAAGGTGAAAACATAAATGAAATGCTTCAGAAGTATGTAATAGATGTTGAAACGATAAAAAAAAATGAAAACATGGAAATAGAAAAATATTGTCAAAAAATTGAGAAAAAATCAAAAGATAACCTAAAGAAAATTGGACTTGTAAGATACAATGCATATAAGAATACTGGAAGTGACTTGAGTTTTGCCCTTGCAATATTAAATGAAAAAGACACAGGAATCGTATTAAATGGAATATATGGACTTGATACATCAAACATATATGCAAAACCAATAGTAAATGGAAATTCTAAGTATGCACTTTCAAAAGAAGAGGCTCAGGCTTTAAAAGAAGCAATAAATCAAAAGATATAAATCATGAAACTTTACAATTTAATAAAATAAGTTATAGTATGTATTAACTAGAGAATAAAATAGAATATATTATATAAAATAATATAGAAATTAAATTAAGGCAATAAAGAGAATTTAATTTTGATCTGTAATTTCAAATATTAGAAAAATATTTTATAAAAAGGTGCTTATGTTATTGACAACTCGTATAATTTTGTGGTATTATATACATTGTCACAGGTTGACATCGCGTGGAGAGGTGGTCGAGTTGGTTTATGGCACCAGTCTTGAAAATTGGCGTAGGTTTGTAGCCTACCGTGGGTTCGAATCCCACCCTCTCCGCCATTTTTTTATAAAATATATATGGAGCAGTACCCAAGAGGCTGAAGGGGGCAGTTTGCTAAACTGCTAGGGTTCGTAAGGGCCGCGGAGGTTCAAATCCTCTCTGTTCCGCCAAAATTAAACCATAGGAAAATTCCCTATGGCTTTTTTGTTACTAAAAAACACGGGAAATTCCCATGCTTTTAAATTACTATTTTAAATATCAGCTATACTGAAATTTTATTTATCTTTTTAGTCTTATATCATCTCTCAAAGAAATAGCATACATTATAATTTCCTATAAACCTTGATATTATACGATCTCCATACTTTGATGCTAAATCATCAAGACTTAAATTAGTTGAGATGATTGTTTTTGTAATTTTATTATTTTGATTTAAAAGTCTAGTGTTTAACAATGTAAATAATTCGGAAAACTTCAAATTATTCATGCTTTCTGTTCCTAAATCATCAATAACAAGCAAGTCTGCAGAATATAAATTCTTTATTAAGTCAAAGTTTGTTGATTTTCCGCATTCTACAATTAATTATTGAGTCTAACATAACGGGTGCTGTTTGATATAATACAGTTTTTTTCTTTTTTAATAATTCATTTGCAATACAACTGCTTAAAAAAGTTTTTCCAAGACCAGGATTGCCAGTAAATAGAAGATTTTTCTCTTTGGCATTGTCAAAGTTGTTTATAAAATTAGTTGAAATTTTATAAATTAATTCAATATTTTGTCTTGGTGAAATTTTAGAGCCATATTTTTCTGAATTTGCAACAGGTGAATATTGTTCTAAAGAAAACTTGTCTAAACTTATATTTTTTATATCAAATGTATTGGATTGATTATATTCCAAGTCAAATAATTTTTGCTTTAAACAATTACACATTTCTGTTTTATAATTTTCAGTAATATATCCAGTATCTTTACACATATTGCACTCAAATTGTGGATTAAAGTATGTAGAATCTATGTTTAAAGACTTGTAAATTTCATCTTTTTCTTTTAATAAAGAGTTTTTCTTTGTATTTAAGTCATCTAATAATGATTTATTGTTTGTTTGTAATATAGCTTTTGCTGTTGATAAAGCATAAGAGCTAAGCTCATCATCAATTTCTTGAAGTCGTGGGTTTTTCTCATATAAATCCTTCTTTTTTTCACGAGCTCTGGCTATCTCAAAATTCCTTTTTTCTGAATATTGTGATAATAGATTTTTTAAATTAGAATTTTTCAAATTATTTATCAGCTCCTTTCTATTGATTTTTTATAGCTGGTATATTTGTAGAATTTTCACTCTTGGATGAATTCATTTATTCGTTTATAAATAAATTTATTAATTATGAATGAATTTATTTTTAAAATTATTTAGCTTGATATTTATTTGGCATCGCTATCATTTGATGTAGATTGAATGTTATTTGCATATAAATCTGATAAATTAGAATAGCTTCTTTGACTATAGTTATTGTAACCAGCTTTTTTCTCCATTGTTTTTATATCTTTACTTTTCTGTTTTAATGATAATAAGAACTTATTTATTGCATCAGGAGTCTTTAAGCCTCTTTCATGCCAGTCTGATAATATTTTATCTATATAATCAAAATTTGGATTTGCTTTTGAAGTGGTTTTCTTTAAACAGCAATTCCAATAATATTCATATTATATCCAAAATCATTCGTCCATTTTTCGATGTAAGCATCTTCATATTGAGTTAATTGCCTATTTAGTCCTAATTTCTTAGAAATTTCCTTTTGAATTTTTGCAGGTGCTTCTTGTTTTTCATAATATTTATCAAGATCTGTATATGTTTTTATATTGTTTTTTGACCAAGCTTCTGCTACTGCTTGAATGTAGTTTCTGTGCAAAGCAGAACGGTTGAAACAGTATCTAAACAAGGCAATCATGACCTCTTCATCAAAAAGAATACTTGCTAAACCATAAATCAATATCACCATACCATGAAGGAGACATGACCCCTTGGAAGAATTCATTATTAATATTCTCGATGGCCTTTGCACGGTATTGATTTTTTTCTGTAGATAATATTTTTTCAGGGCTTTGAGTAACCTTTGGATTATATAATTTATATAGCTCTTGCTCTTGCATATTTGCAAATTCATATCCAGAATTCTTCTTTATTAAAAGACCAAGACCTTCCCAATATTTTATAGAATCTTGAATTACTTTTAATGGCAAATTTAAGGATTTAGCAAGGTCATTTATTCTAATGTCTTTTCCATATTTCGCTAAAAAGAAAAGATATAAATAAACTTTTATAGCATCACCAGTTGCCTGAGAAAAATATTCTGTAAAAAAAGCATCAGGGATACTTGTTGTAGAAAATAATAATGAATTGCTTGATTGTTCTAACTTCATAAAATCATCCTTTCTTTTTAGTAAAAAAATTAATAAAATTGTCGTTTTTTATATATAAAAAGATTATAACATTTAAACAGTTCTTTTACAATAAATTTAAACAATTATTTATTAAACAAATATATTTTAGGACTAAACAAAAATTTAATTAAATAGGATATAATTATTAAGATGTTTTCATTATTACAATTCACTATACTAAATAAAAAAAGAAGAGGAAAACATAGAATTATGAAAATAGTAATTTTCATAGTAAGAGAATGTAAAACTAAACTAACCAAACAGAATATGAAAACATCCCATAGTAGATTAATAAATAGAGTTGAATATTCAATTATTCCTAAAAATTTATTCTTAAAATTAAAGTTTCTTGGAAATATAAATTTCATAAAATCAATCCTTTCTTATTTAAATTTTAAACATACCTTTTAAATTCAATATATTTGCGTTTATATCTGTTGAAACTCCGCCGATTAATTCTTTCATATAATGATTTGATTTTGTTAAAATAAAAATTGTACTTATGTATATAATTTGAGAGAATAAATCGTTTTGTTGAGTATTTAGTGAAAACAAAAGAATTAGTATTATTACTATAAAAACTTGCTCAAATAACAGTGAAATAAAGGTACGAAGCCAGGTCTTAAAAAACCAAGATGTAGATACAGTTGAAATGGATAGAATGGCAAAAGGGGATAGTACGACAAACAGTTTTATTAAGATATATCTAACTGAATAAGAGAAAAGCAGGTTGAGTAGCCCTATTGAAAAGAAGCTTTTTAGTATTCCAGTAAAAGACAATACACTAAAGGATTCTGAAGAAGTATCAAAGTATATGGAATGAGATAATAAACTATTGAAAGATATATTCTTTCCTGAAATCGTCTGACCAAGCTCTTTAAGAGAGTCTGTTAATAAACCGAGATAATTTTAATATCTCTTCACAAATAAACCAAGAAAAATTAATGCATATTGTAACTATAATTATTTTTGTAAGAAATTGATAGGGTTTTTCTATATTATTTCCAGAGAAATAAGAAGTTGATAAACGTACACAATAATATATAACAAATCCAATCAATAATGCATTGGCTATTGCGGGCAAACCATTAACAGGGTTAAAAAAGCTTTTAAAGAACCTGTCAGATACGAGATTTTCATTTACAAAGACGCTATTATCTATTAATGAGTAAAGAGACTTATCAAGAGACGAAAAGAACTGTGAAAATAGCTTGTTTATAGTCTCGAGAATTATTTTTGAATAATCTATTTCTGCAGTGTTAATAATAAATCACACTCCTAACCAATTAAACTTTTTATAGCGGATAAAACTAGATCTATGGCTAAAATAAATGAATAGGAAAACAAAGAACTTCTAATTATTTTCTTTCCTGTTCGTATTTTCTCTTCATCGCCAAAGCTAAACTTTTTCATAAATATACCAGTGCCCACAGCAACAGCTGCTGCAGGAGTTGCAAGCTTTAGAAAACATTTTTCTATTTGTGTAAAAGCAGAGTTTAATTTGCTTATCAGCTTTGGATCGCTAGCAAAAGAAAAATTAGGAAAAATAAACAAAAGTGAAACACATAATAATATTATTATAAATATAAATTTTAGTAATCTTTTTTTCATAAAGGTCCTTTCTATTGCAAAATGCAAATTCTATTTAAAATATGGAATGGTATTAATTTTTTGAGGTGGAAGTATTTTGGTGCCATCTGATAGGAAGGCTAAACATTGAAAGGTGTCTAAATTTTGAGTAAAAAAGTTAGTGTCAAAAACATAGTCATATTGAGAGTAAGTATTTATACTTTCAGAAATGTTTGGTGCTTTAGATTTCAAAGAGTTAGTAAATAAATTATAAGAGGTTTCTCTTGCATTTTCTGAAATAGTGGTAGAAGTTTTTTGTTTATCAACTTTTCCAATTTGCTTTTGTGCTTCTTCTATTGTGTAAATATCGTCTGACCTAAACCATAGCTTATTAACTAAGTTTTGAACAATTACTTCAACTGAATATTTATTTGAGATTGCATTTAATAAAGAAGTATAACTCTGAGTTGAAACAACATTTATACACTTTGATTCACGGCTCTGTGAGAAGAAATTTGCATCTGTTGCAGATACATATTCACTGTATTCATCAGAAATAAAAGCAACTGGATGAATATTTGAAGAACTACTATTTGAAAGCCTTCTGAGAACCTCGGTTTGAAAATCAAGTTTTAAATACGCAGCAATTATTCTGGAAAGATTTCTGTATTCATTGATATTCATATTTAAAACAACAATTTTCCCTTTGTTTATAACATCTTTAAACCCTCTGAAATTAATCTCATTTCTTTTTGGGACAAAAAGTTTTAGTTATTTCAGAATCTGATACAAAACAGTTAGTTATTCTTGTGATTTCTGATTTTAGAATATTCATTGTTCTTGAATCTAAGGCGAAAAATTCTTTCTCAAAAAACTTTAAAGAGGAAAGCAAATTATAAACTTGAGACTTAGAAAATTTGTTTAAAAGGAACATGTCTTTTAAGCTTTGAACTTTTGAAGAGTAATAAGATTCATCAGTTATTAATTTATGTAATTCTTCAAAAGTAACATAGTTACCATTATATAATCTACATAGCTTAATTGCTTCCGCTAGAACGCTTTCAGCCTTATCTATCCAATATGACTCACTGTTGTTCGGAGAAAAGAGAAGTAAAATTGTTTTTAGCCTATCAGCGATTACAGAGGCTTTTAAGCCTGGATTATTTAAAGGATTATACTTGTACTTTCCGGCCTATCTGAATGGAAATAACATCATTCTGACGATTATACAGCTTTGAAAATTCTAAAACTTGAGAATAATAATTTCCCTTTACATCAAGAATTAACATTCCGAGCTTTTCGTTTGGAGCATTGGCTCTATAAGAAATTAATTGTTTTGTTATCGGATACATGGCACTGCTTGTTTTTCCAGAACCGATGGCACCAGTAATTAGAATATTTTGATATAAGCCTTTTTCTGGAATTAGAATATCATCATAAGCATTAGTGGAAGTTCCAAGAAATAAAGATAAATCCTGCTTTATTTCATTTTGTGTAGAATGAGAAAATTGTTTATGTGATATAGGCAATCTTTTATAGAATCTTTTACAGGATTTCAAAATAGAAAACTTTTTTATGATGTATTTGAACAGATTAATAAAAGTAGTAAATAATTTCTCAATAATCATATTTGAAAGTATTAATATTGATAAAATTGAAAATAATAAGAATATTATTTTAACATTTTTCCACAACAAAGAAGCCATTATAAAATGACTAGAACCGTTTAAATTTAAGCATAAATCGAGTGAATTGCTTTGAAGAATTGGTTTGAAAAAATTCAATTCATAGAAAAATGTTGTAAATGAAAACATAATCAATAATAAAAACTTAAAAATATAAAGTAAAATTTTCATTAGATTTTAGAAAAATAAAGATCAAAAAAATCCTATTAGTGTTCTTTTTCTTTTATTCGAAGTGTTTCCCCTTGTTTAGAATTAAAGAAAAATAATTCTATGTACGAATAAATATAATAAAGAACTATAAAAATGTTAAGAACGAGTAATATGAAAAATAACAATACTTTCATAGAATTACTCCTTCCAGTTTTTTCTATATTACTATAATTTTTTTTATTTGTCTATACTTTTCTTAAAATTTATGATAAAATATTTGTGTACAGAAAATAAATACAATTTGGATAGAAAGGAATACAAAATGAAAATAGAGAAAAATACAAAAATAAGTGAAATAGTTGAAAAAGCACCTGAAAAGGTTCAAATTTTAATTTCTGCAGGAATGGGATGTCTAGGATGCCCAGCAGCACAAGTTGAAACTTTGGAAGAAGCTTGTATGGTTCACGGAATAGACGTAGAGGAATTATTAGAAATTCTTAATAAAGAAGAAAAATAATATTGATACAAAGATTAATATATATTCTGTTAATAAATTTATAAAATTTTTAACAGAATGTAGCAAAAAAATCAAATAAAATAAAAAAATGTAAAAAAATTTGATAAAATATTAATAAAACCGTTGACAAACTAAATAAAATGATGTAAAATAAAACATGCGTTGACCAAAGATATTTGGGTCATTAGCTCAGGTGGTAGAGCACTTGACTTTTAATCAAGTTGTCCGCGGTTCGAGTCCGCGATGGCTCACCAAATTCCTAGGATTTAAGAACTCCTTAAATCCTAGAGGTCAATTTTATGGCCCCGTGGTCAAGAGGTTAAGACATCGCCCTTTCACGGCGGAGACATGGGTTCAATTCCCGTCGGGGTCACCACAAAATATATTAATGCCACTTTAGCTCAGCTGGTAGAGCAACTGACTTGTGGGATAGATAAAACTAAAGTTTTATTTTGAACTATCTTGCACCTTTACATGGAAACGTGTAGAGTGGACACCGCTAATTCGGGGAAGGCTTTTAAATGTTAATCCCGAGCTAGAAAAAGAAATTTTTCGAGTGTAGAGACTTTATACGGTGTACCTAAAGCTTAAGCTATGGTAAAGAGAAAGTCCAGACTACAAACATATTTATATGGTAATGAAAATTATAGTAGTATGAATCAGTAGGTCATCTGTTCGAATCAGATAAGTGGCTCCACATTAAAAACTAGGTAATCTACACCTAGTTATTTTTTTGTTTAGGAGGTTTTAAATGAATTATTGTAATAATTGTGGCAAACCAACTAAAAATAAATTTTGTAGCACTAAATGTCAAAAAGAACAAGAATATAAAGAATACATAAAGAAGTGGAAAGAAGGAAAAGTTTCTGGATTAAGAGGAAAATATCAAATATCAATGCATATAAAAACATATTTATTTAACAAATACAATAATAAATGTGCAAGATGTGGTTGGGGAGAAAAGAACAGATTTACACAAAACATTCCGTTAGAAGTAGAGCATATTGATGGAAATTATATGAATAATAATGAAGAAAATTTAATTTTATTATGTCCAAATTGTCATTCCTTAACTCAAACGTATAAGGGTGCAAACAGAAACCATGGAAGAAAAGAACGAAAAAAAATATTCAAAATAAAAAAACTGGCTTTTGCCAGTTCTTTTTATATATTATTATTTGTTGCTTTTCTTTTATAATTTCCTGAAATTATCTTTGGAAAATAATGCATTATCTTATAAATTGCAAGTCTAATTTTTTTGCTCCAAATATAAGACTTTCTCAATCTTCTTGGCGCACCAATTCCAATCATTTCTGAAGTAGGAACCAAGGAAACCTCAGCCTTCTCAATAGGGAATGAATAATTTTGTCCATTATTATTATCCCATTCATTATTTCCATTTCTAAAACAAAGGTTTAAAGCATCACTAGAAATCAATTCGATTTCAGCTTGGAATCCAAGCTCAGTTCTTTGCATTTCAGCTTCAGAAATATTATCCCATTGAGCTCCATAACCATAATGAAGAAAAACTTTTTCTGAGTTATCTTCAAAAAGTTTACCTGTATAAGATATTTTTACCTTTGCATTTTCTACTAGTTTATCTGTATTAAAGAATATATTTTTAACTAATTCCATATTAAATCTATCTCCTGTTTATCTTTTGTCGAGTATATTATAATATTAAAGAAAAATTTTTATCAAGTGTTTTTTGAAAAATATAAAAAATATAGGAAAATTTGTTATTTTTTTTTCATAGAATAAATAAATTTGTATAACAGTATCTGTAAATTTATTTATTTAAGCTATTTATACCTACAACTTTTCCGAGCATAAAGAATGAATCATCTTTTTTTATTTTTATATCCAAATCCTTACTGCTTAAGGCTTTTAAAGTAATAACACGCTTACCAAATGACAATTCTCTAATTAAATATGTACCATTATACTGAAAAAAGACCAATATCTTTACTTTTTAAAGGGACATTTAATTCTATAAAAGCATAGTCATCTTTTTTTATTTTTGGCTCCATAGATTTGTCATTCATTTTCAATGCAAAAGAAGCAGAAAGAGCACCTGTGGGGCAATCGATTAGCCCATCAATACTATTTAAAGCTAAAATTTTATCACAACATATAAATTTTTCCATCTGTCTGTCTCTTTGCTCTAAATCAAGCTTTTTTCCATAGCTTCCTAATAAGGAAACGTAAGGAACATCAAGACTATCACAGATTTTTTTGCAAGCTTCAATACTAGGGTATCGGTCACCTTTTTCTAAATGAGTTATATAACTTAAGTCCATTGAACACATTTTACCTAATTTATTTTTTGACAAATTTTTTTCTGTTCTGAGTCTATTTATTAAATGTGCTATCATATTGACCTCCTAAAGTCTAATTTTTAATAATTATATAGAAAAAAACAGAAAAAGTCTAGAAAAATATGAATAAATTACTATGCCTTAAATTATTGTAAAAAATTTCTTAATATGGTACTATATAAATAGTAAAAAAGGAAAGGAACTGAAGACAATATAATGGAGAAAAATAATAAAAAAAAAAAAATAAATATAAAATTATTTTAATAATAACCTTAGTAATATTTTGCATAATAGCATTTTTTTTTCTACAATTTTTGCAATTATTAGTTCTACGAACGAGAAAGTTATAAAAGGCGTAAAGATTCAAAACATTGATGCATCAGGACTTGACAGAAATCAAACAGATGAAAAGTTTAAGCAATTAATACAAAATATGAAAGATAAAACATTAATATTAAAATATGGAGATTATGAAAGTACCTTATGCTTGAGTGAAATAAAAGTTGATTATAATTTAGACGATGCTCTTGCTACTGCATATAACATTGGTAGATCTGGAAATATATTAAAAAATAATTTTGAAATAGTAAAAACAATGTTATTTGGTGAAGAAATTGACATTCAAGTATCTTATGATGAAAATGAATTAAATAAAAAAATTGATAGTATTAATTCATCTATTCCAGGAGTTGTCCAAGAATATAGTTACTATATTGAAGATGAAAATTTATTAATTACCAAAGGCAAAAAAGGAATAACAATTAATAAAGATCAGTTAAAAGCAGAAATAATAGAAAAAATAAATTCTTTATCAAATGGAGAAATAACAATAAAAATACCTGTTACAGAAAAAGAGCCTGATAATATTGATTTAAATAAGATTCACTCTGAAATATACAGAGAGGCTCAAGATGCTTATGTTACAAAGAATCCAACAACTGTTCACCCTAATGTAAATGGTGTTGATTTTGCAGTTACAATGGAGGAAGCTCAAAAGATTATAGAAGAAGATAAAGACGAATATACAATTCCGTTAAAAATAACGGTTGCATCAAAAACAATAAATGATTTAGGAGAAGAAGCTTTTCCTGATACACTTGGAACATTTTCGACAAGATATGATGCAAGTAACAAAAATAGAAGTAACAATATATCTTTAGCATCAGAAAAAATAAATGGAACTGTAATAATGCCAGGTGAAGTATTTTCTTATAATCAAGTTGTCGGAAAAAGAACAATAGATGCAGGGTACAAAGAAGCTGGAGCTTATGCTGGAGGTAAGGTTGTACAAGAAGTAGGTGGAGGAATATGCCAGGTTTCATCAACACTATATAATGCAGTATTATATGCAAACTTGGAAATTGTTGAAAGAAGCAATCATCACTTTGAAACATCTTATGTAGATGCAGGCAGAGATGCTACAGTATCATGGGGAACAGTAGATTTTAAATTTAAAAATAATAGAGAATATCCAATAAAAATTGAAGCTGTATCGAAGAATGGCGTTTCAAAAATGTCTATAAAAGGAATTGGAACAGAAAAAAGACTATGAGGTAGTTATTCAATCTACAGTAACTTCTATTATAAACAAAGAAACAAAATATGAAGAAGACGATACACTAGAAGAAGGAAAAGAAGTAGTTATACAAGAAGGACATAACGGAGCAACAAGTAAAACCTACAAAATATTAAAAACAAAATGGAGTAGAAGTTTCTAAAGAACTATTATCATCAGATATGTATTATTCATTAGATAAAATAATAAAAAAGGGAACAAAGAAAAAACGTTGAAAGTACTGAAAATAGCCAAAATGACGTTGATTAGATAATGCAAAAAAAATAAAAAATTGTGGTTGACAAATTGCAATATAAGTATTATAATAAAATATGCATTTAGCAATGCACTACTAGCTCAGTTGGTAGAGCAGCTGACTCTTAATCAGAAGGTCCGGGGTTCGACTCCCCGGTGGTGCACCACAATATTAATAAACGCAGAAAAACTTGTGCTAAAGCACAGGTTCTTTTTTGAATGAAAAGGGTAAAAAATGAATAATAAAGTAATAATTGTAACAGGAGCATCAAGAGGAATAGGAGCCTGCATTGCCGAAACACTTGCAGTTAAAGGATATACAGTAATAGCAAACTACAATAAATCAGAAGAAAAGGCAAAAGAATTACAAGAAAAATTAAAAAAGAAAATATAAATATAGATATAATTAAAGCAGATGTTTCGAAAAAGAGAAGAAGTAAAAGAATTAATTAAATTTACAATAGAAAAATATAAAAAAATAGACTGCATAATAAATAATGCCGGAATAGATCAAATAAAAATGTTTTTAGACATAACAGATGAAGACTGGAATAAAATAATACAGAATAATTTGATTCAACATTTTATATGTGCCAGGAAACATTACCATATATGATACAAAGAAAAGAAGGCTTAATTATAAATATATCATCAATTTGGGGACAAACAGGAGCATCTTGTGAAAGCCATTATGCAGTTGCAAAGGCTGGAATAGATGCACTAACAAAATCACTCGCGAAAGAAATGGGACCATCAAATATAAGAGTAAATAGTATAGCTCCAGGAATCATAGATACAGAAATGAATAATAATTTAACAGAGGAAGAAAAACAAGAAATAATACAGGAAATTCCTTTAGAAAAAATAGGAAAAAAAGAAGAAATAGCAAAATGTATAGAATGGTTATTAAATGATAATTATGTTACAGGACAAATAATAGGAATAAATGGTGGATGGTTAATTTAATATAAATAGAAAATAAGGAAATTTAATTTCCTTTATTTTTTTTATAAATAAACATTAAAATTAATTAATAAATAATAATTATTTTAAATAATATTTATTAAATAAAAAATAAATAATTAATTATTTTAAATTAAATATAATAAAAATAATAATTATTATTAAATATTTAATTTAATAAATAAAATAATAAAAATAAATTAAATAAAAATAATTAAATAAAAATAATTTATAAAATTAATAAATATTTAAATAAAGAATAATTAATATGAAATTTAATTAATAATAAAATTAATTAATTATTTATTTAAAGATAGCGAATAGAAAATAAAATATTATGTAAATATAAAAACCACATAAATAAAAATTAAAGAGTTGACTGAAATTGATTCTATTTTAATCAAAAATAAGTAATGAAATTTCTAAAAAAATAATGCAAAGATAATAAGGGAAATACGGGTTTTAGAAAACTAAATTGTATAAAGATATAAGTTGATAAAAGTATAATAAACAAAGAAATAATTGAATAATTTATTGGAAAATTATTATGATATTTAAATGAAAGAAAAAATCAAATAAAGAATTAATTATAAAATCAAATTAATTAATATTTTATTCAATAAAAATATCAATATTTAATTTTATAAACTAAAAATAATATATTATTTATTTTACTAATATTTAAAATAAAAAATATAAGTTAAATTAATAAATAATAAAAAAAGAAAAAATATTATAAAAATAAAATATTAAATAAAAAATATTTTATTTAAATAATTAAAAAAAAAAAAGATATTTAATTTACTTTTTATAAATTAAATATAAAATAACAATAAATCTTAAAATAAAATATATAAAATAAAATTAATTAATTTTATAAGAAATAATTTGAAAAAAAAATATATATGAAAAAAAATAATAAATATTTTAATAAATGATATTAATTTAAATAAATTAATTTATAAAATATATTTTTTTATAATTTTCTTGAGATAATAAATAGAAGAATTGTATAATGTTATGTAAATATTATAAATAATAAAAATCGAATATAAAAAGTTGAATGAAGAGAAGTTTATTTTTGTCAAATACTAATACTAAAATTTATATTTTTTTGGTAAAAAATAAAGTCAAAGAAATAAGGGAAATAAGCAATTCAGAAAATTTAATAATATAAGAAGATTAAAAGTTTAAGGCAGATAGAATATAAAAAGTAATCAAAAAAATTATAGAAAAATAGTTATTGTACTATAATAAAAAGCAAAAAGATAAATAAGCATGCAATCATAAAATTTAATTAGAAGCTAAAAATAACTAATATTTTATTAATTAAAAAATATAAAATTAAATTTATTTAAAATAAATTATAAAAAATAAAAATTTTTAATAAAATATCAATAAATAATTATTTCTTTTAATTATTAAATAATATTAAATTTATTTTTAATAAAAGATATAAAATAAATAATTAAAATAATAATAAATAAAAAAAAAATAAATTATAGAAAACAATTATTTAATAATCAAATAATTAAATAAATAAAAAATATTTATAAAAATATTATAATAAAATTAATTAATAAATATTTTAGTAAAAAATAATGAATATTAATTTGAATTAATTAATAATAAAATAAAATTTTTTATAATTCTTTATATGTAATAAACAAAAAAAACTATATAATGTTATGTAAACACTTAAATAATGAAAATTAAAAACAAAAAGTTGATTGAAATTGACTTTATTTTTATCAAAAAACGATAATAAAATTTATAATTTTTTATTAAATAATAGAGGTGAACTGACAAGGGAAATAAGCTGTTCAGAAAATCTAATAATATAAAAAAAAATAAGAGATAAAAGTATATAAAATAATAAGATAACTATATAAAAAATAGAGATAAAACTTAAATTATAAACAAAAATTAAATAAGAATTTAATTAAATAAAGCATTAATAATTTTTTAATTAATTAATATATTATTAATTAAAATATAAATATTTAATTGTATAGAATAAAGTATTGTTAATAAAGTTGTTATTAAATAAATTATTATTTTATTTAAATAAAATAATAATAAAATTATATAAAAATAAAAATTAAATAATAATTTATTAAAAAAATAAAAATAATATATTATTTATTTTAATAATATTAAAAAAATAATGAAATTAAAAATACAAATAGATTATTTAAAATAAACAATTACTATAATAATAAAATAATTAATTAAATATAAAAAAATAAAAGAAAAAATAGAAATTGTATATTATTAAATGAAAGAAAGAAGATAATGTTATGTGAACTCAAAATCATATAAAGAAAATGCTAAAAGTAAGATTGATTTTTTAGATAATAATACAAAAATTCAGAGTAAAACTTGTTCTTTAAAATGTAAAAATATAACTCAAAAAGGTAAGGGAAATAAGCAATTTACGAAATCAAAAAGTAGAATTAATAAAGAATGGATGTTAATAAGAAATGGTAAATTTTCTTATATAATTAGAATAAAATTCTATCAAGAATGCTTTTATATAAAAATTTTTTTGATATGTTTTACAAAATTAAATAATAAAAAATAATAATTAGTATTTAATAAAAATAATTTATTAAATTTTAAAATATAAAATAATAACATATTAAGTATTAAATAAATATTTAATATATTATTTATTTGAAATTAATTAGTAAAAAATAAATTTAATTTTATATAATAAAATAATTAAAAAATAATTCAATAAAAATATAAGAAAAATTTAAATTAAAAAATATGTAATTAAATTAATAAGAGATTTAATCAAAATAAAATCTTATTATTATAATAATTTTTTAATTGCACAAATGTTAAATATAAAAACTCCATGCATGTATTGAAATATCAAATAAAATAGGGTATAATAGTTTAGATAGAAAAATATGGGAGGAAGAAAATGTTAATAGCAAGTGGAGTTACTATTAGATTTGGAAAAAGAACTTTATTTGAAGATGTTAATATAAAGTTTAATAAAGGATGTTGTTATGGCATTATAGGAGCAAATGGTGCTGGAAAATCAACATTTCTTAAAGTTTTGTCAGGAGAATTAGAGCCTAGTAAAGGAGAGGTTACAAAGGAGAAAACAGAGAGACTATCTGTATTAAAGCAGGATCACTTTGCTTACGAAGAAAATACTGTTATGGATACAGTTATAATGGGTAATGATGAGCTTTATAAAATCATGAAAGAGAAAGAGACTATTTATGCAAAACCTGATTTCTCAGAGGAAGACGGAATGAAGGCTGCAAAGCTTGAAGAAAAGTTTGCAGAGCTTGATGGTTGGAATTCTGAATCTGATGCAGCAATTTTGCTTAATGATTTAGGAATAGAGCCTGAAAAACATTATGAATATATGAAGGAACTTGAAGCAAGAGAGAAGGTTAAGGTTCTTTTTAGCACAGGCTCTTTTTGGAAATCCTGATATTTTATTGTTAGATGAGCCTACAAATGACCTAGATTTAAAGACTATAAGTTGGTTAGAGGAATTCTTAATTAATTTTGAAAATACTGTAATTGTTGTTTCTCATGATAGATATTTCTTAAATAAGGTTTGTACTAATATTTGTGATGTTGATTATGGAAAGATTAAGGTTTATCCAGGAAACTACGATTTCTGGTATGAATCTAGCCAATTACTTCAAAAGCAGATGAGAGAGCAGAATAAGAAGAAGGAAGAGAAGATTAAAGAGTTACAAGCTTTTATTGCTAGATTTAGTGCAAATGCTTCTAAATCTAAACAAGCTACTTCTAGAAAGAAGTCTTTGGAAAAGATTCAGCTTGATGAAATTACTCCCTCTAATAGAAAGTATCCTTATATAGATTTTAAACCTGATAGACTTCCAGGAAATGAGATTTTACAGGTAAAAAATGTTTCTAAGACTATAAATGGAGAAAAGGTATTAGATAATATTTCGTTTACGGTTAAGCCAAACGATAAGATTGCTTTCTTAGCAGATAACGAGATTGCAAAGACTGTTTTATTCCAAATTATTGCTGGAGAGATGCAACCTGACGAGGGGAAAATTGTATGGGGGGAACTACAATTACAAGTAACTATTTCCCTAAGGATAATAGCTATTTGTTCCAAAGTGAATTGTCTATTACAGATTGGTTAAGACAGTATTCAAAGGATCCAGATGAAACATATGTTAGAAGTTTCTTAGGAAGAATGTTGTTCTCTGGTGAAGAGGCATTAAAGGGAGTAAATGTATTGTCTGGAGGAGAAAAGGTAAGATGTGTTCTTTCTAAGATGATGCTTTCTGGAGCTAATTTCTTGATTTTCGATGAGCCAACAAACCACCTAGACATGGAGAGCATTATGGCTTTGAACGAAGGAATGAAGAAGTTCACAGGAAATATGCTATTTACATCACATGACCATCAATTAATGCAAACAGTTGCAAATAGAATAATAGATATTCAAAAGGATAAAATTGTTGATAGAGAAGTATCTTATGATGAATATTTAGGAATTGAGTAATGATTATGTATTGAATAATACTTGAAAATTGAGCAATGCTTTGAAAATAGATATAAAAATGGACCTTATTGTGTGAACAATTTTGGTTCATTTTATTATTGTTCGCTTTAATTTTAGAGAATATTGTGATATATTAGGAGAAACTTGATTAAGAAAGAGGTAAAATAATGGATAAAATATCAGAAATTATAGCAAATGAATTGGGAGTTAGAAAAAGCCAGGTTGATAGTACTATTAAGTTAATTGATGATGGAAATACAATTCCGTTCATTGCAAGATATAGAAAAGAAGCGACAGGAGGTCTTTCAGACGAGCAGTTAAGAAATCTTGGCGAAAGACTTACATATTTAAGAAATTTAGAAGAAAGAAAACAAGATGTTTTAAAGTCAATAGAATCTCAAGGAAAACTTACAGATGAAATAAAGAGTGATTTGGAAAAGAGTACTACTCTTGCTGAGGTTGAAGACATTTATAGACCATATAAACAAAAAAGAAGAGAACTAGAGCAACTATTGCAAAAGAGAAAGGACTTGAAGAACTTGCAAATACTATTATAGAGCAAAAAGATAAAAATAATATTTATGAAATTGCAAATAAGTATATAAACGAAGAGAAATATGTAATAACAGCAGAAGATGCTATGGCAGGAGCCTTAGATATAATTGCTGAAAATATATCTGATAACGCAAAAGATAGAAAGCAAATTAAGAGAACGTGCTACTTAGAAGGTATGATTACAACAAAGGCAACTAAACCTGAAGAGAAATCTAGTTATGACATGTATTATGAATTTTCAGAAAAAAGTTAATAGAATTCCTAGCCATAGAATTCTCGCAATCAATAGGGGAGAAAAAGAGGAATTTTTAAAAGTAAAAATAGAAAAGCCAGAAGAAAAAGATTTTAGCTAGTATTGAAAAAGATATAATTAAAGATGAGCATAGTCAATATACCGAATTGCTAAAAAATTGTATTGCGGATAGTTTTTCAAGATTGATTGAACCTTCTATTGATAGAGAAATAAGGGCTGATTTGACTGAAAAAAGCAGACGAGCAAGCTATAAAAGTTTTTGGTAAGAATGCCAAACAATTACTTTTAGCAAGTCCTATAAAGGGAAAGACAGTAATTGGATTTGATCCAGCCTATAGAACTGGCTGTAAGATTGCAGTAATTGATGAAACAGGAAAGGTTTTAGACACTACAACAGTATATCCAACTGAACCACAAAATGACGTTGAGGGTGCTAAAGCAGAGCTTACAAAGCTTATATTAAAAGACAATGTACAAATGTTTGCAATCGGAAACGGTACGGCTTCAAGGGAATCTGAGCAATTCGTTGCGTCCCTAATAAAAGAGATTAAGGAGAAGTATAATAAGGATTTAGTTTATGTTATTGTCTCAGAAGCAGGAGCTTCAGTATATTCTGCTTCAAAACTTGCAACAGAAGAATATCCTGATATTAACGTTTCTTTAAGAGGAGCTATATCAATCGCAAGAAGACTTCAAGATCCACTTGCTGAGCTTGTAAAAATCGAGCCAAAGGCAATAGGAGTTGGACAATATCAACATGATGTAAATCAAAAACAATTAGAAGAGAGTTTAACAGGAGTTGTTGAGGATGCGGTAAATTCGGTTGGAGTAGATATAAATACTGCTACACCTTCGCTTTTATCTTATGTTTCAGGAGTTAATAAGACTATAGCCAAAAACATTGTAAAATATAGGGAAGAAAACGGAAAAGTTTGTGAACGTAAGGAATTACTAAAGGTTCCTAAACTAGGAAAGGTTGCCTATGAGCAATGTGCGGGCTTCATAAGAGTTCCTGGTGGAAAGAATCCACTTGAAATTACTGGAGTTCACCCAGAAAGTTACGATGTTGCTAAAAATCTATTAAAGGAATTCGGATTTGACACAAAAGACTTAACAGACAAAGAAAAAATAAAAGATGTAAAAAGCTAAACTATCTGAAGTTAATAATGAAAAAAGACATTAAAACATTGGCAAGCAAATTTAACATTGGAGAACCAACTTTGAAAGACATTATAAATGAATTAATTAAGCCTGGTAGAGACCCAAGAGAAGACATGCCTAAGCCAATTTTAAGGTCTGACGTATTATCTTTTGATGATTTACGATACGGAATGATTCTTACTGGAACAGTTAGAAATGTAACTGATTTTGGAGCATTTGTAGATGTTGGTGTTAAACATGACGGACTAGTTCACATTTCAGAAATGAGTGACAAATTTATAAAAAATCCATCAGAAGTTGTATCAGTAGGGGATATTGTAAAAGTTCAGGTTATTGGAATAGACAAAGACAGACAAAAGGTAAAACTATCAATGAAAATCAAACAATAGTATGAAAAGGATAAATAGTAAAAAATAGAATAAATAATATGAAAATTTAAGAATAATATCACAAGAGTCAAAATTATAAAAAAGATCAAATATTAAAATAAAAGAACTAAGAAAAAGAAAAAAGTGCACGAAATTTGCACTTTTTTACTATTTATATATTAATTAACTTTTATATTTTTCTTGAATTTCAAGTATTGAATTATAATCGTTATCTAATATCTCAAGGAAAGCCTTTGCAATATCAGGATCAAACTGAGTTCCTGAACATTCTTCTATTTCAGCTCTTACCACATCAATAGGCAAAGCATTTCTATAAGATCTCTTTGATGTCATTGCGTCAAATGTATCTGCAACAGCTGCAATTCTCGCAACATAAGGAATATCCGTACCAGATAATTGTGATGGATAACCTCTGCCATCAAATCTTTCATGATGATATTTTACGATAGGAATAATATCTTCAAATAACCTAACTCCTCCAAGAATATGAACACCAATCATTGGGTGGTTCTTTATTTGAGAATATTCTTCATCATTTAATTTTGATTCTTTCAACAAGATACTATCTGGAATTCCAATTTTTCCGATGTCATGGAATAGACCTCCAATTTTAAGAATGTGAAGGGTATTTTCATCTAATCCTAATTTTTTACCGATTAAAACAGAATATTCCGAAACTCTGTCTGAATGACCTCTTGTATATGGATCCTTAGCCTCAACAGTTTGTCTTAAGATTCCGATTGTATCTAAATAAGCTTTTTCAAGTTCTTCGTTTTTATCATGTAGTTCTTCATTTATTTGTCTAATTGTCTTCATTTGCTCAATAGATTTTATTCCAGATTCAATTAATAATAGTAATTGATCGAATTTATCGCTTTTTTCGCAATAGCCTTGAATATCTAATCTTTTTATTGTTTCAAGAGGTGGAGCCAAATCCTTATGACCTGTAAGCAATAAGATGTAAAGGTCTTTGTTGAATTTTCTTATCTCTTCAACGACCTCATCACCATGTATTGGGTCCATCATAAAGTCTAGAATCATCATATCGAAATGTTCATGCCTAACACGCTCAATAGCTTCAAGAGGATTTGTTAATCCTGTAAAGTCATATCCCGAACGCTTTAGAAAGATTGAAAGAGAATCAACGATACCTTGTTCATCATCTACAACGATAACCCTGTATCCGTTTGATTCATGATTTACCATGTTTTTTCTCATAACATAAACTCCATATCTAAAAATAAATATTGCAACCTTATTATAATAATAAAAATTTAAAAAAAGCAATATATTATGTATAAATATTTTATAAATTTAGGGAATGTCGAATTTTGCAGAAAAAAAATATAGACAAGACTTATAGAGCCTTGTCTATATAAAAAAAACACATTTTTTATCGGTTTTAAAAATTAAATTTTACAGAGTCACTACATTAGAAATTTTATAAAGGAATTATAACATTAAATTTTGTTCCTTTTCCAATCTCTGTTTCAAAGGTTATATCACCATTAAAATGACCTTTTATTGTTGAGTAAGACATAAACATACCAAGTCCAGTACCATTCTTTCCTTTAGTTGTAATCATCGATTTAAATAATTTATCCTGGACTTCTTTTGTCATACCACAGCCGTGATCTGCAACAGATATAACAACATTTTTTTCCATCTAGATTTACTGATAAATCTATTGTATTATCTTTTTTACCATTATAAGATTGTATAGCGTTTGTTATAAGGTTATTTATAACTTGAACTAAACTGTTAACGTCTCCATGTAAAGAAGTAGTAGAAGGAACGTTTATCTGAGTATTTAATGTTAATGATGCATTTCTAATTTCATGTTTCATTAAAATTGTAACTCTTTTTTTTATCATTTCATCAATTGTAAATACATCAGATTCATTTTCCGATAGATTTACGGCTTGACCCTTAACTGCTGTAATTATATCCGACATGTAAGAGGTGTATGAATGAATCTTTGTTATCCAATCTCTCATGTCATTTGCTATAGCATGGTGGTCATCGTTTGTAACTTCCGGATCGCCAATGGATGTATCATATTCATTTATTAAGTCTGTTAATCCTTCAGCTGCACCAGATATAGACATTATAGGAGTTTTCAAGTTATGAGAAATTCCTCCAATTAACTGTCCAAGAGAGGCTAAACGTTCTTTTTCCATAAGAGTATCCTGGTTGTTCTTGATTTGATTTATATATTGAATATTCAAATCTTGTACTACATTTAATTCATTTTCTAATTCGCCAAGCTCATCGTTGGACGTTATTGGTAATTTTGAAGTTTCGCTTAAATCTTTATCTGCAATGTCATGCAATCTCTTAGATACATTTCCTATATTCCTTACAAGAGATGAACTAATTAAATAAATTGTAAGTAATGCAAATAAGAACAATACAAAAGCTAGTATTAATAATTGTAAGAAAGTTGTAAATGATGCTATTTCATAATAGATTCCTACAGTATAAATTTGACCATTATACTCAAATTTTTGAATAACTGCTTGTGAATCAATAGTATATGATTCGTAAACAGTATTATTATATTGAGGAGCTAAATCATGCATATATTTTATAAAGAAATGGCTTAATGTGGTTCCATTACTTGTTTCTATTACTCCACTTGGTTTTTCTATAAAGCAAAATGTGGTATCTAAATTAAAGTATTTACTTAGTATGTTCTTAACATTGTTAATATCAGGTTTCTCAATTATTTCATCCATAGAATTAGCAAGGCTTGAAGCATAATAGCTGTGTAACAGTTTTTCTTTTTCTACAGTTAGTCTGTAATAACCAAACAATGAAAGTATTAATGCTATAACTAAAACACTAGGAAAAAAGTTGAAATATTAATTTTACTTTTAGTGACTGTGTTTTTTTTTAGGTTTATTATCTGTGGCAAAGTATTTAGAAGTTTCTACAAGAATTGGATAAAACATTCTAGTTGTAAGCAACAAGAAAATTGAGGCAATGAATGTAGAAAAACTAAATATTATTGTTCCCATTTTAAATAACAATATTGCAGGATGACTGCCTGTTACAGATAATATAATTAAAAGAATAAGTGTTGGTACTATTTCCATGGATACATATAGAGTATATGGAAATTTAAGTGCCTGATTTCTTATCTTCTCTATTTCAGAAATATCAGTATTACGATTTTTCCACCATTTATCTGTTCTTCTTAATCTAATCTTTAAATAAGCAGTAAAGAAAATTGCAATTCCAACAACTACAAGCAAAAATTGATATTTATAATAAAGAATAGAAACTTCTTTATCAAACTGGGAATTTATTGCTCCTGGTGGATAGTTCAATATTATGGGAATAATCTTATATAATAATATAGCAAATAAAGCAAATATTATTAAAAAATAAAATACCAACTTATTCGAAATACTCATTTCTTCGAATTTTTCTTTTAATTTTTTCATTTGATATAAATCCTTTCTATTTGATAAAACAAACTTCTTGCATATATTTAATTAATTTTGCAAAGTATTCAAAATCCAAGACTGGCCACTTAAAGCCCTAAGCTGCTCAGGTATTCACAAGTAATTTTATTATCTTGTTTTATGATATGATTATATATCATATCATTGTTTTTTGTAAAGTCATTAATTATGCCACTAATTTTAGATTGATTGATTTCATCAGTAGAAAGCGATTTTAACAAATTAATAAATTCATTTTGTGATACAACATTAACATTATAACCAATTCTTCTTACATATTCAAGGAGCATTTCTGCAGTTATTGTATTCGGATTATAGATATGGAATATTCTATCCAATCCGTTATCCGACCAGACTATCTTTACCAGTGCCTTGCTTGCAAAATCAACAGGCGTAAATTCCAAATTAGCATTTAAAATAGAATCTGGGATTGCAGAAATTTCTAATAAGGATTTCAGCCTAGAATAGATTGCATTTTCGTTGATATTACTTTGAAAATGACCATCATCATAACGACTAGACAAATCTCCAATTCTAAAAATAGTTGCCTTTAATCCTTTAGAAATTGCCTCAAGAACCATAGATTCAGCGAATAACTTACTTCTTGAATATACATTTTCGGAAAAATCCTGATTTACATAGAATGATTTTTCCGTAAATGTAACATCAGACAAATCCTGCTCTAGTAAGTAGTTTCCTGAAATAGTCATTGTAGAAATATAATAAAGTGGCACATCAATGGATTTACATAAGTCTATTATTTTACGAGTTCCTTCAATATTTACAGAAGAAAATAGGGCATAGTCACCATAATGCTTAACATTTGCAGCAGAATGAATAACCAAATCAACATCTTTTTTTATATTTTCAAAATCATCAGTAGACAAGCCTAATCCTTCACTTATCATATCAGAATTTATGCAAATTACATATTTTTTAGCTAATTTATCATATTTATTACCAAAATAGAAATGCAATTTCTCAAATAATCTTTCTTGAATTCCCTTCTGATATTTAGGTCTTATCAAGCAATATATCAAACTAATTTTATCAATATTTTGTAAAAGCTCTGCTAGAATATGAATTCCTAAAAACCAGTAACGCCTGTTAGAAGAACACATTTCTTAGAGAAATCTTCTTTTCCTGTTGTAGTAGAATTTAAATGTTTTGCAATGTCATCCAGAGCATTCAATCTAGTTACATCAGACAAAGTATTCTCATAAGAAGTACATAATACCTTATCATACAATTCTCTTACAGTTGGATTCTTATAAAAATCATATACTTTCAATGATATTTTATATTGAAATAAGTCTGTTAGAATACTTATAATTGAAAGAGAATCTGCACCATAATCAAATATATTATCGTCAATACCAAACGTTGTAATTCCAAGTTTTTTCTTAATTGAAGAAATGATATTAGCTTCAATCAAATTCCTTGGAGGTGTATGAACTGAATCTGATTCCTGAATATCCAAATTATAATTTGCAAGCTCTTTTTTTGTTAATTTTTCCATTTGGGAGTAAGAGGCAACTTATCTAAAACTACAAAATAAGTTGGAATCATATACGTTGGTAATTTATTTGCAATATAATCTCTTAGTTTCTTTACTTCAACTTTCTTGTCAGCTGATATATAGGTAACTAATGTTTGAACATTTGAAACATCTTTTACAATAACAGCTGATAAAATATTTGCACTTTTATCAAATGAATTTATACAGTTTTCAATTTCTCCAAGTTCAACACGTAATCCTCTAAGCTTTATTTGATTATCTGATCTTCCTTTACATATAATTGTTCCCACGTCTGTCCAAAAACCTACATCTCCAGTTTTATACATAACAGAATTCTTAATAAATGGATTTGACAAATACCTTGCTGCTGTTAAATCAGGTCTTCCAATATAACCTTTTCCAACGCCATCGCCGGCAATATATATTTCACCAATACATCCAACAGGAAGAACAGTTAGTTCATCATTTAAAATATAAATCTGTGTATTATCAAGAGGTTTTCCGATTGTTATTTTATCCAAGTGAGTAACATCTGTAACAGTCGAAAATATAGTTGTCTCAGATGGACCATAACCATTGTAAACAGTGCACTCTGGACTGATTTTTAAAATCTTATCAACAAGTTGCTTTGGAAGCTGCTCGCCTGCTAGCATAACATATTTTAAATAACTAAATCCATTCATAATTGAATTATCCAAATGGAAATTCATAATACTTGGAGTAGATTGAATAATTTCAATTTTATTATCCAAAATCAATCTTTCAATTTTTGCTGTAATTTTTTGCTCAAAATCGTCTGTTATAAAAAAAAAGCTTTAACCTCCACAAAGAGATACAATCGTCTCAAATGCAAATATATCAAAAGACATGGTTGTAATTGATATAATTGAATGATACATTCCGTCTTTCAAATAAGCAATTCTATTAAACATAGAATTTATAAAATTATTCAGGTTTTTATGAGTAAGCATAACACCTTTAGGATTTCCTGTTGATCCAGATGTAAAAATTAAATAAGATAAATCATCCTGTGAAATCTTGTTATTTAAGTTATCACTTGGTAGATTATAAATATTTTCATTCTTTAAATCTGCAATAACAACAGTCTTCTTAAAACCTAAAAAGATTGAACCTTATTAAACTGTTTTTGAATTGTTATAATTGCGTCACAATTACTGTTTTCCAATATATAACGAATACGATCTTCAGGATATTCAGGATCTATAGGAATATATGAAGCACCTGACTTCAACACTGCAAGAATTGAAATAATCATTTCAAATGAACGATTAACAATAATACCAACAATAGAATTTTTTTTGTATATTGTTAAAATTCAAATATCTTGCCAAAGAATTTACTTTCTTATTTAAATCCGAATAAGTAAGTTTTTTCATTTTAAATACAAGAGCAACATTATTAGGATTTTTTTCAACTTGTTCTTCAAAATAATCTACAACTGTTTTTGAGTGGTCATATTTTAAATATGTAGAGTTAAATTCATTAATTAATTTATTTTTCTCCCAAGGAGTAACAATCTCTATGTTTTCCAACAAAATATCACTATTTTTCAATATTTGATTAATAATATTCAAAATTCTATCATTTATATTTTGAATATCTTTAGCTGAATATTTATTTAATCTATAATCATAAGCGATGTTTAAAGAACCCTCATCATTCATATCAAAAATATGAATTTGCATTGAATCTGCAACATTACCATTAAAGGTCCATCTTACAGAATATTGAACATCACAATTATTTCTATTTGTTTTTGAATTTTGATATGAGATTAATATGTCGTATAAATTAGGTTGACTTGGATTATTCTTACGTATATACTCCAAAATTTCCTGATAAGGATACTTTTGGTGTCTAAACATAGACAAAGAATCAAGCCCAATTTTTTTGAGCAAATTGAACAAATGTGTCGTTTTTTTGAGTGCTGAATTTAAAAGGAACTGTACTAATGAACATTCCTGGAGTAATCTTTTCCGAGAAAGTTGTTCTATTTAGTATTGGTGTTCCCAAAACAAAATCGTTTAAGTTAGAAACTCTTCCAATATAGAGTGCGTAAATCGCCATAAAAAAAATTAAAAAGTGAAATTCTGTTATCTTTACAGAACGTATTTATTTCATTTAATAAAAGGTTATTAATTTCAAATACCTTTCTTTCTGCAGAACAAGATTCTACAGAAGAGTCCTTTAAAGAAGGAATAATACCAAATTCAGGAACACTTTTGAATTGTTCTTCCCAATACTCCTTATCTTTTTCAAATTTAGGACTATTTAAATATTCTTTTTCTGAATTTATATAATTAATGTAAGAAGTTGGAGTCGATAAAACATATTCATCTTTTAAAAGAGATGAATAAATACTCATAATTTTACTTGCAACTAAACTTGCTGTACATGCATCTGCTATTATGTGATGTGCAGTAACAACAAATCCGCCCTTACCAGTTGGCAATCTATAAGGAGACATTTTAAATAAATCATGTTCAATAATATCAAAAGGAGTACGAGCTAATTTACTTTCAAATAAAAGCAAATCGTCATTATCCTCAATATTTGTAACAACAAAATCTTGCTCACTATATTCAACAATTTTTTGTTTTACATTTACATCATTGTCAATAAGAAGATGAATCCTAAAGCTATCATTATCTCTCAAGAAAACATTAATAGCTTTAGATAAAATATCAAAATTTACTATATCATCTATTAAAACAGTTCCACAGACATTATTTATAGATGAACCTTTATAATACTGTTCAGTTAGCCAGATTGACTTTTGAGGGTTTGTTAAATCATATAATTCCATATTCATAATCACCTTTAAATTTTATATCTTAATTTTTTTTCATTTCTTCATGTCTTTTGATTTTTTGAGTAGTAGTTTTTATTAGAGGCTCATCTGTTAAAGAAAACTCTCTTATGTATTTATAAACTGGTAAATCCTTATTTATGATTTTTATATTTTTATCAACTTCGGTGTGAACATCATCTAAAGAAAGCTTTTTATTCTCCGCTGTTTCTTTAGAATATACAATTTTTGCACAAATCTTATCATTACATTCATAAACCATAGATTCAGAAACAACATCTATTTTATTAATTAATGCCTCAATTTCCTCAGGGAAAACCTTTTTTCCATTTGAAAGCACAATTAAATCCTTTTTTCTGCCAGTTACGAAAAGAGAACCATCTTTTCCGAACTTTCCAAGATCGCCAGTACAAAACCATCCATCTTTAAATGCAGACCTTGTTGCTTCTTCATTATTATAATAGCCAAGCATTATGTTTGGACCCTTAACTAAAATTTCTCCTGTGCCTGTTTCATCAGGATTATCTATGGTAACTTGTTCATTATATAACGGGTATCCAGAAGAACCTGTTTCAAAGTGGTATTTGTCACTTTCACAAGAAATAACAGGAGCTGTTTCGGTTAATCCATAACCCTGTAACATATCTATACCGATAGTATTAAACAAATGAATAACTTTCTTATCTGAAGAGGCAGAACCATAAATTATAGTTCTCATCTTTCCACCAAAATTATCTAAGACTTGCTTAAATAGTTTTCTTCTTAAATCAATATGGAAAAACATTAAGAAATTTGACAATGCACATAAAAACTTAAATGCTGCATACTTTCCAGATTTTTTTACACCTCTGATAATCTGTCTATACATTATATCTAGTACGGCTGGAACACAAACCAAACCACTGATTTTGTATTCTACCATATTTTTTCCAATATCCTTTATGCTATCTGCAAAACAAAGCCTGAAACCAATGTAGTAACAGAACAAGAAACTTGCAGTACATGCTAAGGTATGATGCAGTGGTAAAAATACAAGAATGCTATCATCCTTTTTATAATTAATTAAAGTTGTCATAGCAGATACATTTGAACAAATATTGTATTGAGAAAGCATAACTGCTTTTGGATTACTTGTTGTTCCAGAAGTGTAAATTAAAACTGATAGTTTATCTTTATCGATAACGATATTATCATATCTAGAATCATTTTCTACTATAAGTTTTTTTCCATCTTCCAATAATTTTGAAAAAGATAGAATACCTTCACCATTTTCTTCGTAATCCATACAAATAAAATATTTTACATTTGATTCTTTATTTGCCATGACAGATTTTATAAGATTTAAATGCTTCTTTGCAAAAATAATTGCATCTACTTGACTTTCAATTATTAATCGTAACTGCTCAACTTCAGGAAGCATGAAATCTAAAGGAACTGCAATGCAATTAGAAGTAGTTACCGCAAAATAACTACAACACCACTCATATCTATCTGGTGAAATGATTGCAATTTTTTTATTTTCTAGTCCTAAATCTAAAAGGGAAGAACCAAGTTCTTTAATATTGTTTTCAAACTCAACAAAAGAAATGTCGTGAATAACTTTATTTTTATCTTTTACAGAGAATGCAGGTCTATTACCAAAACGAGTGGTACAAGAACTGACTAATTCTCTAAAATTTCTACATGTAATTTCTTCATAAATTTTATTTTTCTTCATTTTAATACCACCTATTCTTTATTTTACCATTATATTACAGCTTTTGCAATAGCTAAATTAGGCTTTTTTTTTATGGGATAAACACGAAAAAATGTCGAAAATGCAAATGTATTAATATGGAAAAAATATAAGTTTAAATTACAAAATAGTGGAAATAATAATCAAAGAAAAATATTGATAAAAGAGAATTTAAGAAAAAAAGGAGAATGTATGAAAGAGAAAAGTAAATTTATAAAAATATTGGAAATAATTGCAATAACAATACTTATCGCATCATTTTTAGTCTTAGCATATTGTATTTACATATCGTTGGAACAGGAAAAAGTGTATGCACAAGAATTCAATGTTGAAAGAACACAAGCCAATGTTAGTGCAGAGCAGGATAATATTATAGGTGAAAATTTGGATATAACCGAAACGATAGAAAAAGTAAACAATTCTATTGTGGGAATATCGAAAATAAAGAATAAAGGAAATACAATATTCCTCCAGAATGGAGCTAAAAATTTGGGGCTAGGAACAGGTTTCATTGTTTCTGAAAATGGTTATATTGTAACCAATCAACATGTATCAGGACAAAAAAATTCTGTGTGCTATGTTACCCTTGAAGACGGAAGAAGTTTCGATGCGAGTGTGGTTTGGGCCGATGAAGATTTAGACTTGAGCATTATAAAAATAAAAGCTAACAATCTAAGATATCTGGACTTAGGAAATTCGGATGAGGTAAAAATTGCACAACAAGTGTATGCAATAGGAAACCCAATAGGTTTTGAATTTCAACGTAGTGTAACATCAGGAATAATAAGTGGACTAAATAGGACACTAAAAGTCGAAGAAGAGAAAAAAACATACTACATGGAAGATTTAATTCAAACAGATGCAACAATTAATCCTGGAAACAGTGGAGGGCCCTTAATAGATAAACAAGGAAAAGTAATAGGAGTAAACTCAGTAAAAATTACTTCGGCAGAAGGGATTGGATTTGCAATTCCAATAAATATAATAAAACCAATAATCAATAAACTCGTAAATACAGGAGAATTCACTGCTGCAACCCTAGGAGTATATGCTTATGATAAAAATGTAATTCCATATATAAATTCTGAGTTAGGAAGTAATTACAAATTAGAAAATGGAATATATGTTACTGCGGTTATAAGAAATTCGCCAGCTGACAAGGCTCAAATGAAGGTGGGAGATGTAATCATTCAAGTTGATGGAAAAGAATTAAGTAAGATGTCTGAACTTAGAACATATATATATGAGAAGAATGTGGGGGACAGTATAAGAATAAAATACGTAAGAAATAATAAAGAATTTCAAGAAGACATCATACTGAAAAAAAATAAAACCTGAAAAAATAAATAAGGCTAAAAACTAAAATTATTTGAAACTAAAAATGCATAAAAAAAAAACTGCCTCACTTTAATGTGAGACAGGAAACAACCTTTTATTGGGGCGTTTTTTTGGTTACTTTAACGCTTTTGAACTTCCTAAGCTCTTTGGAAAAGATTAGATAAATAAGCTTGGAGTTAAACCGTGATTTCTCGAAAAGCCTTTGCATCGAAACTGCCGGGTAACCCAACAAGTTCCAGCATGTTCAGGAAACCAACATGAAATCGATTCTTGATTTCATAATTTCTCCCAGGGATTAAAACAATCCCGTTAGTGCTGTAGTGATCTGCTCCAATAAACGTTACTTTTGCCATTTTAATACTCTCCTTAATAATTATTTGCTAAGCGAAATCCGTTCGCATTAGTCTAGGAAAATAATGTAAAACTGGTTGAATCAACCATACATTTTATTATAGCACACTTTATGTAAATTTGCAACAATTTTAAAAAAATTTGCCAAATCTATTGCAAAATAAATATTTTTGTGTTATATTAATAAAGTACTTTACAAGAAAAATATTTATCGAGGTGTAGCGCAGTTGGTAGCGCGCGTGGTTTGGGACCATGAGGTCGCAGGTTCGATCCCTGTCACCTCGACCAATGAAAAAGGCTTTACAGCCTTTATTTTTTTGCTCAAATATTAATTTTAGTTAATTTTTTATATGATCTTCTATGATTTATCAATCTCATTAATATAACAATCTGTAATAATTCGTAACATAAATGTAATACTTTATTCATTAAATAAAGTGTCGAAATCTGCTAATATTAAGATAGTAGTATACAATTTTGGGGTATTATGTCACAAAATTAGGAAAGGAGGTTAACCTAGTGAAAAAAGACAGGAAATTACTAATTATTGTTATTTTTATTGTTTGCGTAGTTTGTGCTATTGCTTTTGGAAAGAAAAATCCAGAGCAAAAAGCTCAAATACAACAAAACACAATGTTAGAAGTTAAGAATACAGAAAATTACAAAATCTTAAACGGAAACGTTTCAACAAAATCTGAAATAACCACTTTTTCAGCAGACATAAAAAATGTAAGTGGAAAGCAGTTACCAGCTAATAAACTTAAAGTTGAATTCTTGAATAAATCAGGAGAAAAATTAGGTGAAGTTGAAGTCTATGTTGAAAAAATTGAGGCAGGAGAAATAACACAAGTAACTGCGAGAATGTGGGATGCACCACAAGATATAGCAAATTATATTATTACAGAACAATAAAAATAAAAGGAGAATGTAAAGCAAAATAAAGAACTAAAAAGAAAAGCCCTCGAAAAAATAAAAAGTATGGGTAATGGAAACAAAGGTATAACATTAGTTGCTTTAGTTGTTACAATAGTAATTCTGCTTATTTTGGCTGGTATAACAATTGAACTTACATTAGGAAGCGATGGAATCATTCAAAAGACAAAATTTGCAAAAAATCAAAGTTGTATGCAATCAGATAAAGAAGCAATTCAAATAGCATATTCGACAGTATATCACTTGTATGATAAAGTAGTGACAGCTCAAGATTTACAAGAGCAACTAACATATGATGGAAAAGATGCAGAATGTGAAATTGTTGAAAACAACAAAATTAAAGTTAAAATTGTAAAATGTGAACATGAATTTTTAGTGGATCCTTCAACTGGTGACATAGAAAATACTACTAGTGATGGTAAGCTGGTTGAAAATAAAATTTCAATAGAAGTTGATCCTTCAAGTAACGAAACAGAAAGTTACAAACAACAAGTTTTAATAACTGTAAAGAGCAGTAGAGAAACGATAACAGATAATTCAGTAAAAATATTATGGACAACAGATGATTCAGATAATGAACCAGTAGGTTTGTCAAATGGAACTAATTTATCAGTAGAAAATAAAGATGAAAAAACAATGAACAGTGAAACTGTTTATACTGTAACTACTTCAGGAGATTATTATTTATGGATAAAGGCTAGTATAAATGGAAAGAGTACTTCTCAAAAATTTGGACCATACAAATTACTAGCAGCGCCAAGTGCTAAGGATATAATATTTACACCATCAACAGTTGCACCAACAACTTCGTTGAATGTAAAAATTGCTCCTTCAGCAAACTTCCCAGGATATGTATTGCAATATCAAGTTGATTCAACTGTTAATAGCAAGAACTGGAAGAATTACACATCAGAGGTAAACATTACTGAAAATACAACAATTTGGGCAAGATTATATAATGCGGCAGAAGATAAAGAAGTAGTATCAAGCTTTGTTGTAACAAATATATGCTTACACACAAGCGGATGGAAAGTTCAAGGTGATAAACACTACTGTGAACTTTGCAGATATAGTGAAAAACATAATTATGAGAGCATAGGAAATTCTGAAATATACAGATGTTCAACTTGTGGAATACGACAAGATCATACCTTTGGTTCTATGGGAATCTGTTCTGTTTGTTTGTATCAATGCAAACATGATGAAAACCATGGATCTGAGTATTGGGAAAATGGAGTTTGTCGCTACTGTGGAGCGCAGTGTCTCCATAACGTTGATTCGTCTTTATGGAGCAATGGCATGTGCATGAAATGTGGAGCAATGTGTGATCATATGTCAGATGGGGCTTCTTGGATGGATGGTAGATGTAGTAGATGTGGTTATGAATGTCAACATCAATATGATTCTTCGACAGGAAGATGTAGTATTTGTAATTATGAATGTTCTCATATGTGGATGGATGGAAGATGTAATATTTGTGGAAAAGAATGTGAACATAGTTATAACATATCGTTATGGTCAAATGGAGTATGCATGACTTGCGGAATGACATGCCAACACCAATTCGACTCTACAACTGGAACTTGTTCAATTTGTGGAATGACATGTATGCACACATATGATCCAACAGGCAGATGTCCGATTTGCGGTTACACAGACCCATCATATTCAGGAATGTAAAGATTTCACTAAATGAAAGTTAAATGTGTAAACTATTTTAATAAAGAACCCAAAACTTTATAATTATAGAAAATTTACTTATATATAATTAACTTCATATAAAGAACCAGATTGAACAATACTTTAAGTAAGTTCAAAACTGGTTCTTTATTATAAAATAGAAAAGTTATGATGACTTTTCTATTTTTGTATTCATATATTACTGTATTTTGTATTTTCATAATTGAATTTTATAATATTTATTATACTTTAATTTAGGTTTAACGGAATCCGCCTCCGCCACCTCCGCCACCGAAGGAACCTCCACCGCCTCCGCCGGAAGAGAATCCTCCTCCACCAGAGCTATAACTTTCGGCTCTTGCCTTGGCTGAATTTGCATGAGATATACCTTGAGCAGCATACATATTTATTAAAAATACATTATCATAAGAATAGAAAGAAGATTGCTCAATGATATTTGGATATAGTTCTTTAAATTCTTCGGCTACTTTCTTAGCAATTCCCATCATCTGAGCATATATTAGGTAATCTTCAAAAAGAGTTACCTCAATTGCTTCTCTATCTTTTATTAAAGTGTAGTCTAGCAAATATCTTTTTAATCCTGCTAATTTTAAAGCTTCGTTTCTTAATTCGGTAGTTGCAGAGTAGCAAGTATATTTAAATAATTTAAATGCTTTTTTCTGAGAACTAACAATAAGACCTTCACTAACTAATTTGTCTTTTTCTCGTGTAATTAAAGAGTCAAACCAATCTAGAATTTTACTATAATGATTACTACACCATTTTTCAAATTCTTTATTTTCTAATACTCTGTCTTTGCTTGCAGAAACAAGCATACCAAAAAGTTCTTGTTCTTTTTCATCTTGAAGTGCTGAAGTGTTTTCACCACTTAGAATGATAACTGAACCTTCTTTTTTGAACAATTTTCCTGTTTCGCGTTGTTCAACTTTTATTCGACCTTCTTTTAACCATTTCAATATTATAGCGCCTAGAATATCAGTTTTATTTTTTAGTATTCCATATTGATAGCCAATGTAATAAGCTCTGTATAAGTTACCACAGGGAATATCTCTGAAATATGGAACATCTTTCGGAATCTTTTTGCCATCTGGACCGAAGTCGAAAGAGTTCTTTTTTGACGCTACTATAAGGACAACTACTATTATCAAAAAGACAGTAAATGGATTAAATATTATAGAAACTAGAAATCCAAGAACTAGTAAGATTGGCGATGGTTTATATGTTGAAGTGTAGTCAGAACTACCATCATTGTAATGTTCAGCACCTTCTTCAGCCATGTCTAAATAATGTTGAAAATTATAATTTAATTTATTTGAACAATTAAAGCTTTCTAAAGGAAATTGAACTAAGATTGTCATATATTCGCTTGTGCTTAATCTTCCATCTGAAGCCATTTCTATTTGACCATCATATACATAAGCTGTACCACCATAGTTTCCATAGCCCCAAACACCTACTGAATCTGGAATAGAAAAGTTTGCACGAATGTTAATTGAAACTTTTCCAATGCTGTTGGAAAAATCATAAGGTATAAGTGTCCAGTAAATCATCTGAGAGTCTTCTAGCTCAGATACGAAGTTTGAAATGTTATACTTTACTGAATAAGTGTGTGAACCATAAGAACTAATGCCCCAACAAAGTTCAACACCATTTGAAATTCTATTGATACCACATTTATTTGCTTTACTAGACAATGTTCCAGAAGTATTCCAACTTGATAAAGTCTCGTAAACAGTGCTGCCATCGCTAACTGTTAAATCTGAAATAACAGAATTACCAAGATTGTAATATGGATGATATACTTCTGTTCCACTTGATGTACTACAATTCCAAATTTCTTCGACCTGCGCATTTCCATCATCATCTATAAATATATCCATTGAGATACTGTTTATAGAATTTGCTTCTACGGTTTTAGAAATTGAAAGTAGAATAAAAGCAAACAGTGTAAAAAATAAGATTTTTAGAGTCTTCTTCATAAAACAAATCCCCCTTTGTAAATTTTGGAAAACATTAAGTATAATACAATTATTTCATACAATAAGAAAATTATCAATACAAAATAATCAAAAACTATTGAAAAAACTAAAAAAAACATATATAATAATATATGTTATGCACCAGTAGCTTAGCTGGATAGAGCACTCGGCTACGAACCGAGAGGTCGGGGATTCGAATTCCTCCTGGTGCACCAACTATTTTTTTAGTTAAAGGAGAAAACTAGATGAAACCAAGCTACAGAAGTGAAGATGGTAATATAGTAGAGCTCTTAAATATAAAAGGAATAGAATTCATAAAAACCAAAGAGATAAATTTTGAAGGTGAAATATACTCTGAATTTAGAAATAAAGATAAAAATAAAATTTATTTTGCAATAAAAGATGGGGAAGAGTATAAAGAAATTATAGATGAAAATAAGCTGAACCGAATGATAAAAGAAAATTATAAGGTTAAAAATAATGCGGATATTATAGATTAAAAGAATGTCTTAAAATACAATTAAGTATTTATAAAGACATTCTTTTTTATATTGATTGACTAAACGTAAATTAAAAACTTTAAACCTTAGCGAAAATTTTTTATATATTTGCAATTTTTCATTAAGAAAAATCATAAAAATTTAAATTCATAAAAGTTCATGCAGAGATTTTTGCTATGGGCCTACCGCAATAACCTTGTTATGTGGATTATAAGTATCTCGTGAAAGGCATTCGGTAGATACCAATGTCCCGTTTGAATCATATAAATATTTGTAAGCAACTGTTTTGCAACCATTTGAACCACTTTGTATTACTTTGGTTTCGCCACTTGCAAGTGATGGGTCAGTTTTGTAGGTGGTCTTTGCATAAACAGTAGATACATATTTAGATTCTAATACAACTTTGTAATCTGTATCACGTTTTAATCCATATATGTAAATTTTAAGGATTTTTCCTGAAGTGTCGCAAGAAATTCTAACTGGATAATCTCTGTTATTTGTAAATTTGAAGTCTGGACCTCCCCAAGAAACTGTTGCATCAAGACCCGGTGTAACATAAGATGGCTTAAATCCATGGTTTGTTCTTTCAGTTATTTCTAAGTTTGCGTATAAAACTGCATTGTATAGAGTTGAAGAAACTTGGCAAATTCCTCCGCCGTATTCTTGAACAACTTTGCCACCAAAGTAAGCGGGAGCAGGTTTAAATCCTGCAGCAGCGGTTCTTTTTCCAACTACTTGATTGTATGAGAAGGTTTCGCCCGGCATCAAAACCGTGCCATTAATCTTTTGAGCTGCTAAACGAATATTAGTAGAGCGATTGCTATTACTACTTGTGAATGATGTACTAAACTTTGATAACATATCAGGGAATGCTTCATTGCCTATGTCGTTAGTTGAAACACTTGGGTATAGTACTTTTAATGGGATTTCATATTCATCTTTTTCTTCTGAAAGTATTTGCTTTACTTCGTCCAAGGAAATATCAAAATCCAAACCTGTAGAAGAAGGGTATACCACATAAGGATTTGTTGTGTAATATGCGTCAACAGGATCTTTATGTACCTCTTTGTAAATTGCATCAATGTCTATTTGAGTTGCCTTTTTATTTACAACTGGAATATCAATATCAGAAGTCTTTAAATTTAGCATTTCTAAATTTGAAAGAACGTCTTTCTTAAATTTTTCCTCATCAACTGCAACTCCGTCTTTACCTCTTGTAAGATAAAGTGTGGTTCCATCAACATAGTAATCAGAATTTACAACTTTGTCTGGAAGCAAGCCATTTATCTCATTTATATTAGATGAAAAAATTGACTCGTCATAATTAACATCAATAAATATAGAGTTATTCTTTAGTAAAGAATTTAATATCTCAAAATTATTTTTAAAAATATTTCCAGACCTTCCAATGCTGTAGGCATCAGTAATTGCTTTATCAACGTCAAAGCTAACTCCAAATTGTTTCGGAATAAGCACTGCAGTAAAATCATCGTGTTTAATTGTGATTTCGTGGTCTAAAAAGCTATTCATAATTGCAGATACTTTTTCTGTTGCTTCCTCTGCTGTAAGATTAGAAACATCAATTCCCTGAATTTGAATACCATTTATTATCTTATCATTATTAATGTTGGTAAGTGCAAAAACTGTGGAAAATGCGAGTATAAATAATGCCAAAATTGCAAAAATAACAATAAAAACAACAAGCTTCTTATGAGAATGTTTTTTTATAAGTTGGTCATTTTTAGCAATAATATTTTCTGCATCTTCCAAAAGTTTTTGACCCTCAGATGGTAAATTAGAGGATAGTTCCGGATTTTTAACTTCAACATTAGTATCGTTAGTATTTTCTTTATTAGTGCTATTATTGGTACTTAAAATTTTTTCTTCATTCATTGTATAAACCTCTTATTTAATTTAAATATATTAAACTATAAAAAAATGTTTTTGTAAAGAATATTCATACTTTTTTAAATTATTCTAAAATCAACTCTGAAATTTATTACATAAAATTGCAATTTAAGGAGAATAATACTAGAAAAAAAAATAATTTAAATGTTATACTGTGAAAGAATAAACTAGGCAACAGATTTGCCGATAGAGAAAGGATGATGAATATGGCAGAAAAAAACAGAAGGAGAAATGCTAAAAGAAAGACTTTTTGATTGCAAAAAAGAATGGATGGGAAAAGACGTCACAAGACATCGGAAAACAAATCTTTGAATATTGTGATGGATACATTAAATATTTAAATGAATCAAAAACAGAAAGAGAAATAGTAAGAAATTCAACAAGAATCGCAAGAGAAAATGGATTTAAATCTATTGATGAATACGAAACTCTAAAAACTGGAGATAAGGTATATTTTGTAAACAGAGATAAAAATATATTCTTAGCCGTAATTGGAAGTGAAAATATTGAAAACGGAATCAATATAATTGGTGCACATGCTGATTCACCAAGACTAGACCTAAAGCCAAATCCAATATACGAAGACAAAGGATTTGCTTATTTTAAAACACATTACTATGGTGGAATAAAAAAATATCAATGGACAACAATTCCTCTTTCTATACATGGAGTAATTGTTAAGGCAAGCGGAGAAAAAGTTGAAATAAATATTGGAGAAAAAGATGATGAACCAATATTTACAATTACAGATTTATTACCACACTTAGCTCAAGAACAAATGCAAAAGAAGCTAAAAGATGGGGTAGAAGGAGAAAACTTAAACCTATTAATAGGAAGCATTCCTTACAATGATGAAAAAGTTTCTGAGAAAATAAAACTAAACATATTAAACATATTAAATCAAAAATATGGAGTTACAGAAAGAGACTTTCTAAGTGCCGAGCTTGAACTAGTTCCTGCGTTCAAATGCAGAAGTTTGGGATTTGATCAAAGTTTAATTGCTGGATATGGACAAGATGATAAGGTATCTGTTTACACTTCATTAACAGCAATACTAAACATAGAGAATCCAACAAAAACAGCAATATGTATGTTAGTAGACAAAGAAGAAATAGGAAGCATGGGAAATACAGGAATGGAATCAAATGTATTCTCAACATTCATGTCAGAAATACTAAATAAACTTGGAGTAAACAGACCAAACTTATTAGATAAAATGTTCTGCAACTCAAAAATGCTATCTGCAGATGTTGATGCAGGATTCGATCCAATTTATGCATCTGTATCAGATTTACACAACGCATCATTCTTAAATAAAGGTGTTGGAATAGCAAAATACACAGGAGTTGCAGGAAAAGCAAACGGTTCAGACGCTAATGCAGAATTTGTAGCACATGTAAGAAATATATTTGAGTCAAATGATGTAATATACCAAATAGCAGAACTTGGAAGAGTAGACCTAGGCGGCGGCGGAACAATAGCCTACATTCTAGCAAATAAAGGAGTAGATGTACTAGACTGTGGTGTTCCAGTACTTTCAATGCATGCGCCTTATGAGGTAACAAGCAAATTCGACGTATATCAAGCTTACAAAGGATACGAAGCATTCTACAGAAGCTAGTACAAATTGGGGACGGAGGAAAAATTGTACCGATTCAATTAGGAAAGAGAAAAAGTATATTATTGAAAATAAAAGTAGTTATTATGGAAAAAACCAGAATAGCTACTTTTTTGTTGAAAAGTATAAATGAGTTTGAAATTAATCTGATATAGCATTACGAAAAAGTTCCGTAAACGGAAAAGATTCGTAATGAATAAGAGAATTTAAGCATTATTAAAAAAACATTCCTTGTACTAAATCTTGCTCTTCTAATAATTTATCTATATTATTTGTAACCCACTTCTTGTGTAAACACCATTCAGGAGCCACAAGCAAATCTTTGGGTGGGTCAGCAGAAATTCTATGAACAACAATGTCTGGATTAATATGTGTAATTATATAAACTAGATTATCCATATATTCGTCATAAGTAATCGGAATGTATTTCCCTGTTTCATACATATTACAAAGCCTTGTATTTTTCACTACATAAGTAGAGTGTATTTTTATTCCAGAAATATTGTGTTTATTTATGAATTTAACAGTCTCAATTATATCGCTGAAAACCGTGAAATTATAGATTTTATTATTAAGAACTTCTTGAACTGAAACCAAGGAAGCTTTTGTTTTGTTTTCAATAGGCAATCCGATCATTATGTGACAAATAACAGGAATATTGTATTTATTTAAAATTTCAACAACATCAGTGAACTTAGAAGATGAATATCCTCTATTTATTAACCTACCAGTGACATCATTAGAAGTTTGAAGCCCAAGCTCAACAAACACTTTATATTTAGGCATATATGAACTTATCAGTCTTGCAATATCATCAGTTATACAATCCGGCCTAGTGCCAATGTCTAATCCGACAATTCTATCATCAACTAAAGCGGAGTCGTATTTTTCCTTCAAATTTTGAATAGTGTCATAAGTATTTGTGAAATTCTGAAAATAAGCAATGAATTTGTTGGCACGTTTTGCACGGTAACTCTCAAAATATTGCTTAACCTGGCTAGAAATGTTAGGAGCGGACTTTATAAGTTCGCCACTACCTTTGCTACTGCAAAAAATACAGCCACCTGTACCGCATTTTCCGTCTCTGTTAGGGCATGTAAAATTTCCATCAATGCAAATTTTTAAAGTGCGTTCTCCAAAAATTTGCTTAAAATAAGTATTTAAATGATTATATCGTTCCATAGATAGCTCCTAGATTTTTGGATTCAAATATTTTCTATTAATTATTTTATAGTATTATTTCAAATATGTCTATAATTCTTGAGCGTTTTAACTAAGTTAAAAGTACATTTAATTTTAAAGAAGCTAAGTTACAAATATTTATAAGTATCAACTTGATTTGTACTGATAAAATTGGTATAATTTTAAGCAGAAAAGGGGAGGTATTATATGAAAAAGAATGTAAAAGTAATTGTAACAATTTTAATTGCATTGATTTTAATACTACTAGTTGCCGTATTTGTTGCAACAAAACAACAGCCAGAAGAAATATCAGTAAGCGGAAAAGAAGAACTATATGATAAAGTAGAAAAATATCTAATTGCACAGGAAAAGCCTAAGTATGTGGTAAAAGAAAAGTACGATGAACCAAACTATAACATAAGTGATTTTCAAGTATTTACAGACATTGCAAAACTTGGAATAACTGAAAAGGGCGACGAAACTTACGTTTATGTATGGGCTTTAGTAGAAAGCTATTATGTACAAGATAACACACTAATAACAAATAGTGGTTATTCAATACCATATAAATTTATAATAAAGAACAATGAAATTGTTGATTATAAAATTCCTGATAATGGAACTGAATATCCAAAGTCAATAAAAAGAATATTCCCTGAAAATATAAGAAAAATGTTTACCAACGATCTTACGGATAATAATAAGATTAGAACTCAAGTGCAAGAACATTATTCATATTTATATAAATAAAAAATGAAAAACAAAAAAAACAGCATCTTTTCAGATACTGCTACATTTTATGGTGGGCCAAAAGGAATTCGACGAGCCGCGTCGGGAAAACCGTCTACTGGACGCTTTTCTAATCCTCCTTTTCGAATCCCTCAATAATATACGAATAGAAACAAAAAAACAGCATCTTTTCAGATACTGCTACATTTTATGGTGGGCCAAAAGGGATTCGACGAGCCGCGTCGGGAAAACCGTCTACTGGACGCTTTTCTAATCCTCCTTTTCGAATCCCTCAATAATATACGAATAGAAACAAAAAAGCAGTATCTTTACAGATACTGCTACATTTATGGTGGGCCAAAAGGGATTCGAACCCCCGACCCTACGCTTAGAAGGAATATACGACAATTCCCTACTAATCACCACTAGTACTTAAATAAATCTGCTAATCACCTGAAAAATCAATAAAAAAAGCGACAAAATGTCTAAAAGTTTTGAGGCTCTAAAAAAGGTAAAAATACGAATTTTTTACAATTTGTTAGAGATTTGTTAGAGAAAAGCAAGTTATATAATTACTATTATAATTATATGATATTACAACCTTCTGCTACAGCTTATTCTACAATAATCGTATAACCCTAATTACTATTACATGTAGTAGTTGTGTTAACGATAGTATATTAAGAATGTTTTGAAGTACATAAAATACTTCATGACCTTGATTATTGGATTATTAGTTATCCTATTAGTTCTTTTACTGTTGCACCTGCTGACTGGGGTGGCATTGATTGTTACTATGGATTAATTGAATTTTATAATTTATAAATAACTCCCTTTATACTTTCTAAATTATATTCTATTGATGTAATCCTAAGTAAACTTATAAGAGGGCTTTTGTGCCCTCTTTATAATTATTCTTTTTTTACCAATATATTTTCTTCTGTTTACTTCTTTATTTCTATTTATTTTATTCATTACATATATACTGCTAAATAAAACTACATCCACTCCTATTATTATCTTCTTTATGTTATTATTTTGTTCAATATAAGTTCTAATTTCTGAATTTTTGCTTCTTTCAAGTGTATAATTTGTTATTCCATTAAATATGTATATTTTGCAATCGTGTCCGGAAAATTCGTCTACTAGTACAGCAATTATAAATGTTGACTCTGGAAATCCTGTAGTAGTCTTATGCCTTAACAATTCATTGAATTCTTTATCCTTTATTGTAATAAGTATTGGTGGTGCAAATAGTATTATTATACACGTCATAATTATTTGAAACATAATAAAGAACTTCTTCATCTTATAACCCCAATTCTATATAATTTTTTATTTTGTTTTTCCAAGTTTCTGGTGCAATATTTTTCCACCTATTAGCATCAAGTATACCATAATTTATGAAATTAAACAAGTTAACTAATATAGCTGTTTCTGGATCTTCTTTTGACACATACCTATATGCTAAAGCTTTGCATACTTCATAATCAGAACTATCATTATTTACTGATGTTGGTAGGTTTCCTATTAATTTTCTATTAGCAATAAATTTGTTCATTCTAAGGCAATTATCTTGTTCATAATAGTTTTTGAAAACCTCTTTAATCGATGTATTTTTTAAATTTCTGCATACATTTACAGCATCTATATCTTGACATAAATCTTCTTGATTGAACTCTCCATTCGAGTTTCCTATTAATGACATTAGTTTCTCCACATCTGTATTACCTTCCTGACTTTGCAGTCTTTCTTCACTAGTTTTATTTAATAATTGTACTAAATCTCATGCCCAACCACATAAATTAGTTATTTTACTCTGTCTACCAGTAAACTCAATATTCAAATTTTCTGGAGATTGAGTCTTTATTTCATTTCCGTTACTATCAATATATGTTGTATATACAATGTTAGAATTATATAGTAACGACGCTAGAACTGCAGCCATATGTTCAAATTGCATTAGATTATATGCAGAGTTCAAAATATCAAGGTAAGTTAAACCCTGAAACATTAGGCTTTGAGATGAGACAAGCATTTAAGCTATACCCTCGTAATATTGTTTTAAATATTGCTGATAGTCAGGCTGAAGCAAGAAGAAAATTACAAAATATTAAAATTGGACGTGATGCTAATGGGTAATAATGAGAATAAAGAATATTATTCTGAATTATTTAAAGACTATCCGGATGTTGTGAGAGTATATCAATTAAAAGAGATGCTACCTAAAACAGGAAAAAATAAGATATATAAATTATTAAAAGATAAAAAATACATTCGAAAAGAATTGGTAGAGATTATTACATACCTAAAGTTAGTATTATTAATTATTTGATGGAACAATAAAAAATAAATTTGAGCATTGCAGAGCAAGTTGAATTTATACTATAATAAAAAAATAGTAATTAGATAAATTCAGCTTGCTTTTTTGAAAGGAGAGAAATGTTAAACCAAGCTAGTGAAGAAAAAATACTAAAAAGGATAAAAAAATTATTCAAAAATAATACTATTTCAAAAGATATTTCATATTCTGTACAAGAAAAAGATGGAATCTATCAATGCGTAATAAAATAACAAATTAACAGAAAATGGAAACAGTTTTGGGCTACAACAGGCATTCGTGCTGATAGAGGTAATAATAGAAATGCTGGTAAAGTAGCAAGAGAAATAGTGGAACTGTTTGAAGATGAAATTGAAAACAATTGCGAAGCAAAGCAAGAAATGAGTATTAGCGATTTTCAAAATATGGTACAATTAAATACTACAAATTTTGATTCAAATACTACCACAAAAGCTGATTGGGACTTTTATGAGTATATGGAGTACGGGCTATATAATATAATTAAAAATACAGTTGCAAAAAATACTTTTAAAGGTTACAAAAGGAATGTGGAAACATATCTTAAAGAATATTTTTCAATTGAGAAAAATAAAAGAATGGTAAAGGAGCTAACTGCTGATGACCTGGACGATTTTTATAATTTTTTAAGGCAAGAAAAAAATCTGAAAAATGCATCTATTGACCACTATCAAGATAATATTAGTAGTGCTTTTCAATCACTATTAAGAAAGAAAATAGTTAGATACAATCCAGCTGATTTAGTAAATCCTATTAAAGTTGAAACTGTGGAGGTTTCTACATACAATAAGTCAGAAATACTAAAATTATTTGATGTATTGAAAGATGATCCAATTGAATTACCTGCTAAATTTGCAAGTTATTATGGATTGAGAAGAAGTGAAATACTTGGAATTAGAATAGATGCTTTAGATTTAGAAAATAATTATTTTGTAATCAATCATGTGGCTTTACAAGATGATGATAAAGATGCAGAGCAGAAGATATATTTTCTTGATAGAACTAAATCAAAAAAAAGGTTATAGAACTTTACCAATATTTCCTGAAATAAAAAAAGATATATTAAATAAAATAGATAGAATTGAAAAATGTAAAGACTTCTATGGTAATACTTATAACCATAAATATGATGGCTATTTATTTGTACATGACAATGGAGATTTCATAATGCCAAATATAAATACCTTTAGATATTTGGTAGAGAATAAAAATCCTCTGAAACTGGTGGGCCAAAAGGGATTCGGCGAGCCGCGTCGGGAAAATCGTCCACTGGACGCTTTTCTATTCCTCCTTTTCGAATCCCTCAATAATATACGAATAGAAACAAAAAAACAGCATCTTTTCAGATACTGCTACATTTATGGTGGGCCAAAAGGGATTCGAACCCCCGACCCTACGCTTAGAAGGCGTATGCTCTATCCAACTGAGCTATTGACCCATTTGCAAATGCAATAATTATTATAATGCTAAAAAATCATTTTGTCAACCAAAATTTTAAAATATATAGCAAAATAGTGTAGATTTTATAAAAAAATCACTCATAATGACCTTTACATTGAATAATTTCTATTTGTCCGTCATTTATTCTATATACCAAACGGTTAACATCATCTATTCTGCGACTCCAAAATCCACTAAAATTATTTTTTAATGGTTCAGGTTTTCCAATTCCACTAAAAGAGTCTCTCTGAATAGATATTAAAAGTTGATTAATTCTTTTAAGAGTTTTTTTATCTTGACTTTGCCAATAACAATATTCTTCCCAGGCATTTATTGAGAAAGTTATTTTATTCATTTTCCATCTCCTTTAAGTCGTCAATAGTTTTACTTACAGTTTTTTTGTTATCTAACTGAATTAACGATTCAGCAAGTGCTTGAGCATTACTTGAAGAATAAAATGGGTCTATAGAGACATCAAAAGGAATTCTTTTTTTCTCTAATTACTTTTTTTACAAATATATTAAACGCAGTAGTCATTGTTAATCCAAGTTCATCACATATTTGTTCCATTTGTTTTTTAGATTTTTCGTCAATTCTAAAATTAATTAATGTTTGAGCCATAAAATCACCTCTTTCATAAATATTATACAACCACATAAAGACAATGTCAATACAATGTATTTATATTATTATATATTTTTTTTTGAAAAAATATTACATAAAATTGTGGAAAATTTATTATATTTGTTATAGAATAAGTAATATAATATTTGAAATTATTTAAAACCTATACAACGACTTATGAAAAAGAAAGGGATGAGATAAGAATGAAAAAACAAAATACCAACATAAATACAGAAAATAATATGAATACTGATGTAAAAGAGAAAAACAATCTGAAAATCCATGAAGGACTATGGTACTTTATAATTTTTAGTTTATTAGGTTTAATTTTTGAATTTGTGCTTTATCTAATTATGAGTAAAACAGTAGGTGCAAGAGGAGTTTATTTAGGACCATTATGTTTTATTTATGGAATTACAGCTTTAATTATGATTAGGTTTTTGGAACCATTAAAGAATACTAAAGTTAGGTTATTTATTGCAAGTACAGTTCTAATTTCAATAATACAATATGTTTTTAGCTTTATTTTAGAATGTTCTTATGGTGCAAAACTATGGGATTATTCAGGAATAACGGCTAATTTAAATGGAAGAGTATGTTTATTATATTCTATTATTGCTGGATTGATTATGGCAATTTTTATAAAGTACATAAAAAAACATACTGATAAAATCATTAACAAGTTTAAGGGAAAGCCTGCAAAAATAATTGATATTATTTTGATTGTAATACTTATTATTGAAATTTTATTCACAATTTGGGGTTTTATTGTGTATTCTAGAAATGCAAAAGAGACTTTAAATGGAAGAAACTATATCAGTAATAATAATATTGTAGAAAAATTTGAAAACAATGTGTTTACAAATGAAAGAATGGGAAAAATTTTTCCTAATATGAGAATAACAACTGAAGATGGAATACTTGTATATGTAACAAGCATTTTGGAAGAATAAAATAATAAACCAATAATGAAAAATTTTCTGGACAGATTACTAAAATATACATCATTACTTATATGTATGTTTATTTTCAAAATTTACATAAATAAAAATAAACAGAAAAAACTTCGCCACAAAGAGGAAATCCTCCATGGGCGAAATTTTTTATTTTGGTAATTGAATTTTTGAATTTCTTTTTCTTGCTCTATATAAAGTTATTTTATTTCCAACTGTTTGAACTAGAACAGAATTTGTTGCTTCGATAATGTATTTGCAATTTCTTGAATGTCTTCTGGTGAAGTTTCTAATACATTTAATTTTATTAATTCTCTTGCTTCTAAGGCATCGTTAACTTGCATTATTAAATTATCTGATATTCCGTTTTTTCCAACTTGAAATATTGCATCAATTTTGTTTGCTAAACCTCTTAAATAAGCACGTTGTTTACTTGTCATATATAATCCTTCCTTTTTTAGTATTTACAAAGATAACATCTATAATACCAGATTTATGAAATAAAAACAAGAGTTTTTCATAATTTATGTAAATTATATAAAAGTAATTTTATTGTGAATTCTATGTGAAAAGCTGAAAAAAAAAAAATATTGCAAGGGAAAAAAAATCTAGTGTTAATATAATGAATGTAAATAAACTTACGGAAATAATAGATTGGAGGAAAAACAAGTGATAGAAGTTAAAAATGTAACCAAAAAATATGGTAACTTTCTTGCTGTAGACAATATAAGTTTTACAGTTAAAGACGGCGAAGTAGTTGGATTTCTCGGACCAAATGGTGCGGGAAAAAGTACAACCATGAATATGATTACAGGGTTCATTGAACCAACAGAAGGAACAATAATTGTAAATGGTTATGATGTTTTGAAGAAGCCAATAAGTGCAAAAAAACAAATTGGATATATGCCAGAGGGAGTACCTCTTTATTCTGATTTGACAGTAAAAGAGTTTGTTAATTACATGGCAGAACTAAAAAGAGTTCCTAGAAAAGAGAAAAAGGAAAAGGTTGAAAAAGCACTTGAACAAACAGGAATAAAAGATGTAGAGAAAAAATTGATTAGAAATCTTTCAAGAGGTTATAAACAAAGAGTAAGTCTTGCAGGAGCCTTAATAGGAGACCCAGAGGTTATAATATTAGACGAACCAACTGTAGGATTAGATCCAAAACAAATAACAGAAATTAGAAAACTTATAAAAGATTTAGGAAAAGAACACACAGTAATATTAAGTTCACACATATTGTCTGAGGTTAGCCAAATTTGTGAAAGGGTTATTATAATAAATAAAGGCAGAATTATAGCAATAGACACGCCAGAAAATCTTGAAAAGAAAACTCAAGAGAAAAAATGTATTATTGCTTACTGTTGAAGATAAAAACAACTATATGAAAAATTTACAGAAAGATCTTCCTGAAATGCTTGAGTGTAAATTAATAAAGAATAATGATGATGGAACAATGCAATATATGATAAAATCTGATGCAGACATTGATTTAAGAAAGAATCTATTCGATATTTTACCTAAAAATAATGTAACAATATTCGAGCTTAAGAAAGCAGAGAAATCTTTGGAAGATGCTTTTATCACTCTTGTTGATGAAAATACTGAAAAACTTGCTAAGAAGCAGGAAGAAGAAATGGCAAAAAAAGAACAAAAACAAATAAAAATAAGGGAGGTAAGAAATAATGTGGGCAGTATTAAAGAAAGAATTTAAAACATATTTTTTATCACCAATAGGATATGTTTTTGTAGGTGTATTCCTTGCAATATTTAGTATTTTATTCTACATAACAATAATAGAACAAGGAGTAACAACATTTCAATATTTGTTTTACTATGCAGTAATGTATTCTGTAATATTTGTAATTCCGTTATTAACAATGAGAATGTTCTCAGAGGAAAGAAAAACAGGTACAGAACAACTTCTTATTACATCGCCAAGAAGCATGACAGCGATAACACTAGGTAAATTTTTTGGAGCAGTATTAGTAATATTAATACCAATAATACTTACATTTGTATATCTTGGAATACTATGCTATTTTAAAACACCAGATATGCCAACCGTATTTGTGTCAATGTTTGGATTTTTACTTGTTTCAATGACATACATTTCTCTTGGAATGTTCATTTCAAGTTTAACAGAGAACCAAATAATTGCGGCAATAGCAACTATTGCAACATTTATATTAACTTGGTTAGCACCAGAAATATCTAGCAAATTAACATCTATATCATTAATAGAAAAATTCTATCCTTTTACAACAGGATATTTCCCAATAACAGAAGCAATAAGTTTAGCAACTGTAACAATTATGTTTATAATATTAACAATAATTGTTATGAAAAGAAGAAAACTAGTAAAGTAGAGGAGGAAATATTGTGAAAGAAAAAATAAAAAAAATATATTTAAAAAAGGAAAGTGGCTTAGCAACCTAGCACTAACAATATTGCTTATGGCTATTGTTGTAGCAGTTACTGTTGGAATAAATGCTTTTGTATCTAGCAGAAATCTTTCTAAAATAGATTTAACAAAAGAAAAACTTTATTCATTATCACAAGAGTCGAAAGATAAGATAAAGAATATACAACAAGACACAAAAATAATTTTATATGGAATGGACAGTTATACAGAAGTAACAAATTATGCTAATTTGTATAACAAAGAAAATTCTCATATTACGTCAGAAACATTAGAAAATCCACTTGATAGATCAGATTTACAAAAAGAATATGGATTAGGAACTAATGTAAGTAGTTTAATAGTGATAGAATGTGGAAATAGAAAAAAAAAGGCAGTAATGACATCTGATTTATATACAACAGATTACACTACATATTCTCAAATTGATCTTACAGAGCAAGCTCTTACAAATGCAATACTTAGTGTAAATTTGGAAAAAACACCAAAGGTATATTTTGTAACAAATCATGCTAAATATGCAGAGCACTTCACTTTTGCAAAAGAATATATAAAGAACGAAGTTTATGAGGTAGACGACTTAGATTTGCTTGTAAGAGGAGAAGTTCCATCAGACTGTGATTTGTTAATTCTTACAACTCCTGAAGAAGACTTCAGCGAGTATGAGAAAGATTTAATAGTTAGTTACTTAAATTCAGGAAAAAATATGATGGTACTAAGTGATCCAAATTATGAAAAGGTAGACTTAACAAATTTCAATTCAATACTTGCGTTATATGGAGTATCTGAATCAGAGGGTATAATTTATGAATCTTCAACAAGCAAAATGTTGAACGGATATGCAAACATAATATTACCACAAGTAAGCTCATATTCAGAAATTACATCAAGCATTGCAAAGAGCGATGGAGTTGCACTAATGAATTCCGGAGTAATTAAAGTTGCAACAAGTGATGAACTAAGCAATCTTGGAGTTACAACAGAAACTTTAATTTCAAACAACAGTACAGCATTCTTAAGGAACAATACAAGCTTAACAACTGCTTCAAAAACAGATGAAGACGAAGACGCAGGAGGAGAAGCAATTTCGGTATTAGCAACAAGAAACTTGACAACTGAAAATGAAGATAGTAAAAAATCAACATTATTAATAGTAGGAAACAGCTTCTTTGCAAGCGACTTAACTGTTATGTTGTACAATAAGAGTTCAGGAGGAACTAGCACAGTAACAGGAATGGGCTTATATGATAATAGAGATATGTTATTAAATTCTATTGGATATTTAACACAAAGAACAGATATGATAACAGTAAGAAAAGATTTAGGAATTGTTGCATATACAGCAACAGCACAACAAGATCAAATAATTAGAACCATAATTGTAGCTATTCCAGTTGTAGTTATATTAGCTGGAATCGTTGTATGGCAAGTTCGTAGAAGAAAGAAATAAAGCCTGAATAGCAGAAAAATACTAAAAATAAAAATCTAAAAATCTGACGATTTAATTCTTGTATTAGATTAAATTTGTCAGTTTTTTTTAATAATTATGTTTATAAAGAATATTTTATACAATAGGAAGTCGTATTGAACTTTCTTGTGCAATAGGAAAGCTATACTGAATTTCCTAGTATGTAAAAGTTATAGAGAAAAGTTGTAAAGATAAATTTGTATAATAAATTTTCGCATACAAACAAATTTGATGAAATCTTTAGATTTATTTTAATGTGATAGAGGTTATTATGGAAAGTATAAAAAAGGTTGTAATTGTAGTTTGTGTAATTATAGGAACACTTATTGGTGCTGGATTTGCATCAGGAAAGGAAATATATTTATTCTTTTCAAAGTATGGAATATACGGAATAATCGGAGCAGTGGTATCATCAATCTTAACGGCAGTTATAATCTTGAAAGTACTAAAAATATCAAGGAATAACAACTTAACAAATAACAATAAATTTGTGGAAAAAATAACAAAAAATAAAGAAATAGCAAGCATCATAAAAAATATAATAAACATGTTTCTATTTATATCATATTGGATAATGAGCACAGGTCTTGCAACGTTTTTCAAACAAGAAATGGGAATACCAATTGTAATTACGTCAACCTTGAATTCTGTTGTAGTTTATTTTATATTCATGAAAAGTGTAAAAGGAATAATGAATTTAAATTCAATAGTAGTTCCAATTATGATAATAATAATACTTGTAATAAGCATGAAAAATTTCCCTGTAAGCGACTTTTTCACATATACAAATGACATATATAAGAAAGCTCCAGTTGCAGAAACTATGCCTGATGCTTTAAAAAGCAACTACAAGCAATTTTATATACCAGTTATAACAGCATAACATTAATTCCAATAATAGTAACACTTTCTTCAAGTATAAATAAGAAAAAAAGAAATAAGAGGAGTATCATTAATAACAGGAATACTTGTATTTATATTAATATTTAGCATATATAAAATGCTTATACTTTCTAATTTGGACATAAAATTATATGAAATTCCTGTACTTGAAATATTAAGTGGGTTCACAATGACCGAAAAAATCTTATATGAAATTGCAATAGTAGCAGCAATATTTACATCCGAAATCTCTGCAGGATTTGGAATTCTAGAAAACATAAGAGAAAAAAAGAAAAATACAAAATCGTAGCCTTGATAATGTGCGTGTTGGGAATACCAATTTCATACATAGGATTCGGAAGGCTAGTGGAGGTATTATATCCAGTGTTTGGAATAATTGGATTATTACAGATAATTCTGATAGTTGCATTTAGAGCGAAAGTCAATTACAAATAATTTTTTAATTTAAACAAATCTATTGAAAAACATTGTTAAAACTGGTATAAAATATATAGAGTACATAAAATAGGAAAGGAAATGTACAAAATATTTTGTACAGAAAATATTTGAGTATGAAGGAAGAAAAAAACAAAAAAGAAGTGCTAAAGTTAGCAATTCGAATAAAACAAATAAACTAATATATTTAGACAAAGAAAAACTAAAAATTGAGAAAACTGAAAATAACAGTAATGAACAAAAACTGAATAAATTCAAGCTAGCAGGAACAGCAATTTTACTGATTATAATATTGGCAATTATGATTACATATATTGTATATGCTAATAACGAAACATTCAGAAATTATTTAGATGAATATGTTCTAAGAAAAGATTTAAGTGAAAGTTCTTTACAATCAATCGAATTAAAAGACTACGACAAATCGACAGTATTTGCATATTCAAAGTATATTGCGGTTATAGGAAACAACACATTAACCACATACAATTCATCAGGAAAAAAAAGAAGCAGAGTTATTACTAGAAATTACAGAACCACTTATTACAACTAGCGGAAAATATGCGTTAATAGCAGAAAACAATTCGACAAAAATGTATATGGTTTCTGACAGCTCTCTAAAATGGGAAAAAGGAACTTGAAGGCAATATATCAAGAGTAACGGTAAATAAAAGTGGCTATTCTGCAGTAATATTAACCGGAACTGCATACAAATCAGTAATTATACTACAAGATAATTCAGGAAACGAATTATTCAAAACATATCTAGCAAGTACGGTTGCAGTAGACATTTCAATATCAGATGATAACAAACAATTAAGCTATGCGGAGATAAATACTAGTGGAACATTAATTCAATCAAATATAAAAACAATAGATATAGATAAGGCAAAACAAGATTCAGAAAATGCTATAACAAGTTCTTACAGTGGATCACAAAACAGCTTGGTATTGAACATTGAATATCAGAATAAAAACAATCTTATCTGCATGTTCGACGATTCTATTGTAGAAATAAAGGCTGGTAACAGTAAAAAAAAATCACAGACATAAATACAAAAGAAGAAAAAATTACATTTTCAAGCATACAATTAAACAATTCGGTAGTAAAAAATATAGAAGACAACAGTGGAATTCTAAGTACGCAAACAGAACTAAAAATAATAAACACATCAAGCGCGAAGGAGAGCAATTATAGATTCTATGGTGTAACAAAAGAATTGTATTGCTCAGAAAGTAAAATAGCTTTGAATCTAGGCTCAGAAGTACACTTCGTCGCAACAAATGGCTGGCTGATAAAAAAAAAATACTCATCTAGCCAAGAAATAAGAAAGATTGTATTATCAGACAATATCGCAGGAATTGTATACAGAAATAAAATTGAAATTGTAAAATTATAATAAAATTATAATAAGAAAGGAAACGAAATATGGGAATTATAATTGATTTAATAATAGTTGCAATATTTGCATTATTTATAATGATGGGATGCAAAAAAAGGCTTAACAGGAAGCTTAATAAAATTACTATCTTTTGCAATAGCATTAATATTAGCATTTATACTATATAAACCAGTCGCAAGTATAGTTACTAATAACACACAAATTGATGAGAACATAGAACAGGCTATTGTAAGTACATTCAATGGGAAAACAGAAAATGAACAAGAACCACAAGACAACAAAGACGAAGAAAGCGGAATCAACAAAACAATATTAGACAACATAAATAAAGAAATTGAAAATGCAACAAGTGAGGCAAAAGACCAAATAGTGGATAACACAGCAAAAAAGCTTAACGACTACAATCATAAATGTTGGTTCGGGAATATGTGTATTCATCGTAGCAAGATTCATACTATTTATAATAGGAATATTTGCAAACCAAATAACAAACTTACCAATATTAAAGCAGATAGACAAACTTGGTGGAATTGCTTATGGAGCAGTAGAAGCACTTGTAATAATATATCTAATTCTTGCTATAATCTCATTTACAGCAGTAATAAATCCAGAAAACGGAATAGTAAGTGCAATACTAAAATCAAGTATAGGAAGCATGCTTTATAACAATAACTTAATATTGAAGTTCTTATTCAAATAAAAATAAAAATTTATGTAGAACGAAAGTCTACATAAATTTTTTTTCTCTTAAAATTGAAAAAATTATACTGAATATTATGATTTTATGTAGACTTTAAAAAATAAAAAATCATTTTATAAATGGAAAAATGTATAAAAAATATTATTTTATTATTAATTGCCAAATATATTGATATTTCAAATTCTTTTTGATATACTAGAATCACAAAAAAAGCATATAGGAGTGAGTTAATTGGGAAGAGCTAAAGAAGGAACGCATGCAAAACATGCTAAAATAGAAGAAAAAAAAGCCAAAGAAAGCAAAAAAAAAAGAAAACAAGAAAAAGTAAAAGAAACAAAGGTACAGGAAAAGAATATTAAGAAAAGCAAAGCACCAAAAAAAAAGTAAAAACAGTTCGTAAAGTAAAAAGAATAGTAACTGTTATGTTATTAATGACCATTTTAGCAGGAATTTTACTTTTAGGGTATAAAATTCAAAAGAAATGGTGGAGGCTTGACAGGAACACTTACAATGTTACTTGGAGAAGATGGAACCAATGTTGAAGACTTAGAACCAATACAAGTGCTAATAATGGGAGAAAGCGGAGTAGATGACTATAAATTAGCAGATACAATAATGGTTGCTTCATATAATCCAAAAACACAATCTGCATCTATCTTATCTATTCCAAGAGATACCTATGTTGGAAGAAAGGACAGAAAGACAGCATCTACAAATTATCTTCAAAGTTATAAAATAAACACAGTTTTCAGAAGTGGAACAAATATACCAGAAGCAATAGACAGAATAAATGCAATAACAGGACTAGAACTTGAAAACTATGTTATAATTGACACGAAGGCACTTATAAAATTAGTTGATGCAATCGGAGGAGTAACTTTTAATGTGCCAATAGATATGTATTATACAGAAGACACAGATCAGAATTTATACATAGATCTAAAAGCAGGAGAACAACTAATAGACGGAGCAAAGGCTGAGCAATTATTACGTTTCAGACACAATAATGACGGTTCAACATATCCAAGTTCGTATGGACAACAAGACTTAGGAAGAATGAGAACACAAAGAGAGTTCATAAAAGCTACTTTGAAACAAACACTACAACCTAAAAATGCATTTAAAATAAAACAAATAATGGATGTAATGACTGAAAATGTAAAAACTAATATGGATATTTCTAAATTAAAAGCATACATTCCTTCTGCAGTTAAATTTGATGCAGACAATATACAAACAGATATGGTTCCTGGAACTGTAGAAATGTGTAATGGTGTTTCAATATATGTTGCAAACACAAAGGAAACAAAGAAAATTGTAGATAGATTATTTAATGACCAAAGCACAGATGAAACAACAGATAATTCAGATGAAAATGTAGAAAATACTACAACAAATACTATTAAAACAACTAAAAACAGCAATACTACAAAGAAATAATAATAAAATAAAAGGGGATTAACTTAAAATTAATCTCCTTTTATGTATTTTTATAAGAATTTAATATTTAGGATAAAAACCTGATAGGTAATTTGAAGCATCATCTTTAGAGTGTTTTTTGCCTTTCTTATTAGATGCCTTTGTTTTACTGTTTTTTCTGTAATTACTGCTCGTATTTTTACTTCTACTTTTACTTGTATTTCTAGTTTTTGATTTAGCCTTTGTTTTAGATTTTCTTCCGTTTGAATTATTGAAATGATGTAATATGCGTGCAAATATTAATAAGAATGCGATTGCGAGTAACAGTTGCATAGCAACTTTAATAAAATCTTCTTTGTAAACAGTATGACTTGCAATTAAATTAGAAGTATATGTAATCCCGTCAATAGTATAGCTAATATTTCCTAAATTAGTGCCTTCTGCAATAGGTGCAGAGATATTATCTGAAAGCAATATGCTTGGAGTTAATGTAAGACATCAATACTGTTAGGAATCAAAGCAGAAATATCGCTCTCACATAACAAATCCAAACTGCTAGTATCTTTCGTTCCGCCTTTTACGGTAATATTTTGTGCAACGGAATCTTTTTGAAAATAATACTCTTTCAGAGTAATTATTAAAGCCATATTCAAACAAAGTCTTGCAATCTAAAGCCCTTTGGCTTAAACCTTCTTCTGTTAAGCTATCGTGAAGAACAACTACAAGCAAAGAAACATCTCCTTTGGTAGCTGTTGCAACAATACAGTTTTTAGCAGCATCTGTATAGCCTGTTTTTGCACCAGTTGCGTATTCATAATAGTAATTTTTAGTTGGAGTAGATGCATTCTTTCTAATTAACTCATTAGTAGTGTTAAACAAACGGTCATCAGCATTATAAACTTCAGTTGCAGGAAGTGCATAGTATGTTTTTGAAACAATTCTTCTAAAATCAGGAAAAGTCATCGCATATTTTCCCATTAATGCTAGGTCATAAGCTGTAGAATAATGGTCTTCCGAATGAATTCCGTTAGGATTAATAAAATGGGTGTTTTTTACATCCAAGCGCAACAGCCTTTTCATTCATCATATTAGCAAAATTTTCAACAGATCCGCCAATATGCTCTGCAAGAACAACTGCTGCATCATTTGCAGAAGGAATAAGTAAAACATTCAAAAGTTGTTCTATAGTTAGAGTTTCGCCTTCTCTTATGCTTGCAATAGAATAACCACTAGGAATTGAATAAACAGCATTATGGCTGGCAGTGGCAGTATCTGTAAGCTTGCAATTTTCAAGAGTAAGAATTGCAGTCATAATCTTTGTGGTGCTAGCAGGGTACATTTTAGTATTGGCATTCTTACTATATAGAATTTTGCCAGAATTTTGGTCCATCAAAAGGCATGCTGGCGAGTAAGTACTAGGAACATTAGCATCTGAAGAACTATTATCAGTAGTACCGGAAACGTTTGCAGAGGCATCTGTACTAGTACCAGATACATTAATAGAGCTACTTGCGTCAGTGCCTGTAGAAGAACCATTTATTGTTTCGGCATATATTAAATTACTATTTAACGTTAATAAAATAAAAAATAAAAAAGTAATCCTTTTAAACTTATCAAAAAATCGCATAAAATCTCCTTAATAAATTGTATGTATATAATACAGTAAAAATAATCATTTTTCAATAGAAAGAAGGTACAAAATGCAAAACATAAACTTAAAAACCAAAATAATAATTGCTGTAGGAGCAATTATTATAGCTATAACAGTTGGAATATATTTCTATAGAACCACAAAAGACAACAGTGAAATTGAAATAACAGAAGATAATTTGACAACAAATACAGCAGTAGAAAACAGTAATGAAACAGTAGAAGAAAATAACAAAATAGTAGTACACATAACAGGAGAAGTAAATTATCCAGGAGTAGTAGTTCTGAAAGAAGGAGCAAGAGTAGTAGACGCAATTGAAGCTGGAGGAGGAGAAACGGACGAAGCTGATCTAAGTAGCTTAAATTTAGCTTACATGCTTAGTGATGGCGAAAAAATATATGTTCCAAACAAAGAAGAAACCTCTCAAGAAAGCCAAGGAAGAGAATACATAACTTCGGCGAAAGACAATTCAGAACAATCAGAAAATGGAGCAAAAAGTACTGGCACGAATTTCAAGATTAACATAAATACAGCAAAACAAGAAGAATTAACACAAATAACTGGAATTGGAGAATCAACTGCAAAAAAGATAATTGAATACAGAACACAAAATGGAAAATTCAAATCAATAGAAGACATAAAAAACATACCTGGAATAGGAGATAGCAAATTCAATGCAATGAAGGAAGAAATAACAGTAAATTAATAAAAGTACAGGCAGGAAAAAGAAATAAATTGAAGTGATAAATTAAATTCTGTAAAAAGGACAAATATAAATTAATAATTTTTCAAAACTATTTACAATATATGTATGTTTTGATACAATCGTAGCAAATAAATATAATTTGAAATTCTATAAAACAAAAAAATATATATACAAATGAAAAGAGTTTCTAAGTATATAAGAAATAAAAAAACAAGAGAAAGGAATGATGAGAAAATGGGTAAATTGCAACATAATAAAGGCATCACTCTTATTGCATTAATAGTAACAATAGTGGTATTGCTAATATTAGCAGGAGTATCAATTGCAGTAATAACAGGGGACAATGGTGTTATAAAGTCAGCAAATCAAGCAAAAAAACAGAGCAAAGAGGAGGAACAGTAGAAGACAGAGTAGCTGTGTGGAAAGCAGGAAAAAGCAACTAGTGAATACACACATCGTGAAACAAAAACAGAAGACGAGATGCTGAACGATTTAATAAACGACAAGTTACTTTTTGAAGATGAAATCGACAGAGAAAACAAGAAGATAACAATAGGAAGTAAAGAGATAGACTACTCAACTGGAAACGGATTAGAACTTGAATCCGACAAAGGAAAAGAAGAACTAATATTAGAATATGAGGTAGCAGCAGGAGATACGATACAATTACCTTATGAAGATTACACAAGTCATGGAGGTGCAACAGAATTTAATTTTCAAGTTAATTGGGGAGATGGAACTACAGAAACCGGAATTACAAATAGTAATATAAGCGAAAAATCAAAACACCAATATCAAAATGCTGGAACATACGATATTAAAATAAAAGGAAAATATGAATGTTTAGTTTGCTCAGATGATGCAAAGGAAACAGCAAATTATGATAAACTAAAAAAGGTTAAACAATGGGGAACGACTGGATTGAAATACGTAAGTTTTTATATCTGTAGTAATTTGAATGAAATAGTTTCACCAACTGAAAATAGTTTTAGTAATCTTATAGGAATTCACTTAGCATATACGAGTATACAAAGCATACCAGAGAATCTATTTGCAAATTGTTCGAATGTAACAGATTTTAGATATTCATTTCAATATTGTAAAAATTTGGCAAGTATACCTGCAAACTTATTTGCAAACTGCCATAATGTGACGAGTTTTTGTTGTGCTTTTTAAAGGATGTGAAAGTTTGAAAAGTATACCTACAAACTTATTTGCGAATTGCCCTAATGTAACGAGTTTTGAAAGTACATTTGCAGAATGTAATAATCTAACAAGTATACCAGAGAATTTATTTGCAAATTGTTCTAATGTAACGGATTTTAGATATTTATTTCAATACTGTACGAATTTAACAAGTATACCTGCAAACTTATTTGCAAACTGTCCGAATGTAAATAATTTTAATTATACATTTGCAGAATGTAGTGGTTTAACAGGGATACCTGCAAAATTATTTGATAACTGCCAAAAAAGTGGAACGTTTTTATAGTACTTTTAACGGATGTACTTCGCTTACTGGACATGCACCAGAATTATGGAAAAGGGGAACAAACTCCGAAGAAAATAATTATAGAGGAAATCCAAAGGGAAACGGTTGCTTTGCAGGATGCGAAGGTTTGGAAAACTATAATGAGATACCAGATTATTGGAAATATGCACAACCAGAATAATATAATGTTGAGATATATAATATCAGAATTTAAACAACATATAATCTATTAAAATATAATTAATAATAATAAAAAAATAGCAAGCTCTCAAGAGCTTGCTATTATTTTGGTTGCGGGGAGTGTGCAAGAAGATTGGTATATTGCGTATTACAGCACTCTGTGGTGGCAACCATGGTAAAATAAGAAAAAATAATTAGAAATATTTTAAAATAATTTATATTAGATAGATGGATTTTATTTAAAAATTCATCTATTTTTATGGGTTCCAAGGGCAAAGCCCTGGCACACGGAGAATTTTGGTACAAAGTTCTCTAGTGTGTTAGAGAACTTATGTGAGCAAGTATATTTTTTAATAAGTAACATTTATGTTGTTTATTAAAAGGTTGCGAACATTGTTCTCTTTAAAGCTATGCAAGAAAGCCTTTAATAAAATAAATATATTGAGAGGAGGAAATTTTGTATGAGTTATGCGATTATAAGGAATGAAAAATACACAAAAGATGAGATGATTCAGCTAGCTCCTCATAATGAAAGGTTCAAAAAGAAATATTCTAATAAAAAAATATAGACTTGACAAAAACAAGTCAAAATTATCATTTAAAACTACCAAAAGAAAACACTTATTTAAAGGAATACAATAGATTAATAAAAGAAAATAATTTATCTCAAGGACAACTACACAAAAATAGTATTTATGTCTGTGAAGTAATATTAACTTCAGACAATACATTTTTTAATGGAATAGGTAAAAAAGAAACAAAAAAAGATATTTTAAAGAATGTTTTAAATTTATGACAGAATACAATGGAATTGGAAAAGAAAATATATTAACTGCTGTTGTACATTTAGATGAAGAAACTCCACACATGCATTTAGTATATATGCCAGTAGTAAATGCAAAAGATAAAAAAGGAAATACTATAAGAAAAATATCTGCAAGTGAATTTTGGAAAGGTAAAGATAGTTATAAGAAACTACAAAATCAATTTTATAAATATATTACTGAAAAAGGATTTGATTTAGAAAGAGGAAAAGAAAATACAGATAGAGAGCATATAGCTACTGATGACATGAAGAAATTAACCAACTTTTATAATATAAAGCAATTAAAAGAAAATCTAACCAAGCAAAAAGAACAAATGATAAGTTATAAAGATATTCAAGATTTTTATAAATATGAAGATTTTACAAAAGATAATGTAGATAAAAAATTGATTTATCCAATATTAAAATATAATAATAGTTTAATAAAACAAAATCATGATTTATTGCTAGAATTATCTAAAGTTAAAAATGTTAAAAAATATTATTCAGAATTACAAATAGAAAATAATCAAATTTTAAATAAAAATCAAGAACTAGAAGAAAAATTAAAAATGAATAGTATTGAATTAAATGCTTGTTATAACATAATTAAAGAACTTCTTGATAAAAATAAAAAAATAGAAAGAATCCTAAAGGATAAACTAGGAATTGAAATAATAAATCATAAAGATAATGATATAAATAGCCTAAATAAATAGGGATATAATAATAAAAAAGTAATTGATAAATTAATACTAGCCATATAATTAATTATCAATTACTTTTCTTTTTTTGTCCATTCTTTAGCTTCAGCATCTTTAAATCTTTCATCTGCGAAAAATTCAGATAAATTAGTTCCTAAACCTTCACATATATACAATAAATTTTCTAGTCTTATTGTTTTTGTCTTTCTTGTTAAAAACATTGCAATAGTAGAACTATATACACCAGAAAGATTTTCTAATTTATAAATAGTAATATTTTGTTCTTGCATTAATTCCTTTATTTTTAAAGCGACTAAATCAGAAAAATCCATATTAAATTCCACCTTCTTTCCTATTTTTTAATTTTAGCAAACTACAAACTCAAAACATCTCAACAAATTGAGAGAATATTTGCTAAAATAATTCAATAAATTGAGAGAATATGTTATTATAAGATTAAAAGGAGTTATAATTAATATGGAAAAATTTTTTAAAAAATTATACAATCAATGATGTATCAGAAGTTGTAGAAAAAATAAAAAAAATAGAAATAAGAAAAAAAGAAAAAAATTTGAAGAATTTAAAGGAAAATTAGAGAAATATTTTAAATTTGAAATAGTTGATTATATTGTAAGTGATATACTAGATTGTGAAACATACAATCATGTTTGTTTGATGATAAACCTAGCTGTTGTAAGTAATAGAATTTCATCTGAAAATAGTATAACTTTAAAAAATGGACTAAAGAAATTATTCCAAATAAACAATATTTTTGATAAGTTTAATAAAGATAATTGTATAATCAGATTAATAAATCAATAAGTTAATAAGTTGTAAATTATTTTATTTTAATGTTATAATTTAAAAAATAAAAACAAATGGGAGAAATTTATGTTTGAAGAAATAAAAAATAAAGTAAAAAAAAATAATAAAGGATAAAAACATTGAAGAAATTAACAATAATACTGACAATAAGAATATAGGTATATATATGATTTATATTGACAATTTCAATGATGATAAAGTTATACCAATATACATTGGACAAAGTGGCTATGGCAAAAATCGAAATTTCCAAAATAGATATAAAGAACATTTACAAGAAATTATGGCATTAAATAGATTGGAATTTAATTATTATAAAGAACTATTATTAGATAATTTTTATGATGGACATTATAAGGCCTGTAAAATTTTTTCAATATATGGTCGATCATAGTTGCACTCTAAAAAAAGATTTCCATATGATAGTATTAGAGAAAATTGAAGAGAATAGTGATAATATACAAGAGTTATTAGATAAAATGGAACAAAAATATTTTAAAAAATATTTACCTGCTTTTTTGGGATTTAATCAAATAAATACTGTTGTAGAGACAAATAAAGAATTTTTTGAAAATCTTAATAATCCAGCAGGATTTATAGCAAGTGACAAATTATTAAATTATGAATTAGAAGATTGCGAAAATTTTATAAAATATTTTGGCTATGGATATACAAAATTTAATTATTATCATTGTTATCCTAAAACATATACAGTTGGAAAGAATTCGAGAAAAATAGAATATGAATTAAGAAATAAAAAAGAATTATTAAAAAGTAAATATTATGATGAAAATAAATTTAAGGAATATGACGATAAATTACCAAAACTTGAAAAAACATGAAAAAAACAATAAAGAATTACAACAAAATGAGAAACTATTTGAAGAACAATATGAGCCCAAAATAAAAGAATATTGTCAAAATTATAAAATAGGAATAATACAAAAATATCAAGATATAGTTAATTTACTAATTTATCAAAATAAAGAGGATATCATAAATTTCAAGAAATATTTGAAAAGAAAAAAAAATAGATGTAAATATACTAGAAAATTTTAATGAAAATAACGAATTTACTAATTGGAGGGAGAAATATATATATTTATTAAAAAAGAGTAATGAATTAAAAAATGAAATAAGAAATTCAGACTTGTAAAAAAGAACTGATGATTTAATGAGAATTTTGCCACGAAAAGAGTATAATGCTTTTCCATTAAAAGATAAATATCAAGAAATAGAATTTGGCAAGTTAGATAATAATGAATTAGTTATAAATTTTGAATTCTCTAATAATGGAATTTGTAATGATTGGTGGTATTTTTCTTATAGTCTAATAAAAATGGACTATAAATTAAATATAAATGATAAAATTATAGAAAAAAAAAGAATATTTTTATTTCACCACAAGACAATGAAGAAAATAATGAAATTAAATACTTTGAAAAAGACAGGATAGAAAAATTTAAGTTTAGAAAATCACCATTTTGTGTTAGAAATTTCCCAGACTATATATCAACAACAATGGAGTTTCAAAATGGTATTAACGAATTCACATTAATGAACAAAAAAAAGAAATATGATTTTAATGTAATTCTTGATGAAATAAATTCTTTTATAGATGAGAAAACAAGAATTAAGGTTGAAGTAAGAAAGAGAATGAAAAATAAATGTAAAGAATTTATAGAATGTAATTACAAAACAGATAATTTATTAAAATATAAAATTATTCAATTTTTTAATAGAAAGAAGTAATTATTGAAGATAAAAATTATTTGCAAATACATACAAAACAATTAAAACAAAAATAGTAAGTTATCGCTATCATTAAGTTTTAAAAAGAAAGGTAAATTGGTGGTATTTATGAAAAAAAGGATTAAAGATTATAAGTAGTGTACTAGGAATTGTAATTATTTTAGGTTTAATATTTTTTATAGTTGATTACAATAGAGTAAAAAATAATGAAAGACCAATATTTTGTATTAAAAATCCAGCAGGAACTATACTTGATGGTGGAACGGTTGAATTTTTTGGATTGGGATATAAAGTTATAGATTTTCATACCATAGCTAGATTTGATGATATAAAAATAAGTTCATGGTTTATGGAGTATAATGATTTTAATGAAGAAATACAAAAATATGAAAAAGAATATGAAGAAGAATTAAATAAAAATAAGGAATATGTAATTAATTTATTTGAGTTAAAAGAAATATCAAGTATAACAATAGATACTTTAGCTCAATATGATAATGAAAAAGAGTTCAACGATGAAGAATCAATAGAAGAAATTTATGAGGTTTTTGCAGATAAAAAAACTCATATAGAAAGTGTAAATGATATTCCAGTTAACCCTGATATATTATATTTTGTCAAATTTAAAAATGATTCTGGAAATTATAAATCAGCTTATATTTATAAAAAAGACAATCAATATTATATTGAACAACCTTATAATGGTATTTATCAGGTAACTGAGGATGAATATACTAGGATAGAGAAAGTTGTTAAGTAACATACAAATTACAATAAGTTGGGTAGATAACCAGTTGAAATTATCTACCTTTTATTATATAATCGTAACAAGAATTAGTAAGTTGTATTTATAAATTAGAAAGAGAGGAATATTTATGAGTAGTAAACAAAAGTCTTTATTGTAATAGGAATGATAGTAATTATAGGAGTAAGTTTTGTAGTTGGTTTATTTATAGGGCAACAAAATGCTCCAAAGAATGATTTAGCAATTAGGAAAGTAGTTGGGCAAACATTTTATGCAAATATTGAAAGTATAAAGACAATACAATGATGGTAGCTTCCACATTAATGTAAAAGGACTAGAAATAAACGACATAAATTATAGAGGAAATTTCACTTTTAAAGTAGATAATAGTATGGATATGACTTGGAGAGGCGAAAAGATTAAAGTTTCAGATTTCAAAGTGGGAAACAATATTGCAATTACTTTTACTGACGAAATGCTTACATCTATTAGTCCTACTCCATTAACAGAAGTTGTTAAAATACAAATTTTAGATAATGAAAAATAATGACAACTTACAATTTAGTAATTAGTTAGAAAAATAGTAATTTGTAGAAGAGATTGGAGATGTAATTATGGGGCTATTTAATAAGAAAAAAGATGACTTTATAAAAGTAAAAGTTGAAAAACTAATTGATGGGAATGAACCAAATGGGGAAGGATGCATTGTATCTGACAGAATAACAAAAGAAGGTTTTAAAGTAGGATATATGTATCGAGAAAAGCCAACTGATGGTAATCCAGATAGTGGTTGGAGATTTATGGCAGGTAACGAAGATGATGAATATATGAATAATCCCAATAATCATCATATATTTGCTATAAATACAATTTGTAATTATGATAAGGATATTATTCCATATTTAAAATCAAAAATAGGAAGTGCTTATATAAGAATAAATAATTCTGAATTTGCAAATGATGATGGCTCTAAACCTATTTTTGTAGATAGACAAGACAGATAAATGAATAAGAAATTATATTAGTAAACGAAATCAATTTAATAAAAAATTAATTGTTTTTGCATTTATATATATGTATAATATGCTAAAGGAGAGTTTATAAATGAGAGGTTGTAATAAAAAGAAAAAAAAAACAAAGTATATAGTAATAGTTTTTTTTGCAATAATAATACTTGGAATAATTTTTATACCTTGGGCGATTAAACCAGAAAATTTTAGAGATACAAAAAATAAAATAAATAGTTTTATAAACAAATATACTATGCCAGATTCATATAATGCAAAATCATTGATAGCGGTTGATCTTTCAAATAATAACGATTTTGTTTCTAAAAGAGCAAATGAACAACAAACTCCTGCAAGTTTAGCTAAATTATTTGTTATTGACTATGCAACAACACTCGTTGATTTAGATGATGTAGTTTTGGCAAAAAATGAAGCAATTTCATTAACAAAACAAGGTTCATCTGTTGCAAATATTAAAGAAAAGAAATATTATGTTAAAAATTTATTTGCTGCAATGTTAGTACCATCAGGAAATGATGCAGCCTATGTATTAGCAGATTATTGTGGAGGTATTATATCTCCTAAAGCTACTACTAGCAAAGAGCGAATAGAAGTCTTTATGAAAAACTTGAATGAATATTTAAAACAAAATGATTATAAGGATACTATTTTATATGATCCAAGTGGATTTGATACAGAAGCCCATACAACTGTATTAGACTTAAAAGAAGTTGTAATGGATTTATTAAAGAATGAATGGTTTAAGGATATAGTTTCTCAAACTTCATATACAGCAACTTTACCAGATGGTAGCATGCAGACTTGGAAAAATACAAATACATTCCTTGATCCTACATCAGAATATTATAACAAAAATGTAATTGGTGTAAAAACAGGTTCTTTATCTGATGATTTTAATTTAGTAGTATTATATAAAAAGCATGGAAAAAGAATTTTTGATATGTAGTTTAGGTTCACAATCTAATTATTCACGATATGATGATGTTAATTATGTTTTAAAAACAATAGATGAATCAGATTATTTGAAAAAGTAAGTTAAAATAAAGGAGATGATTATTATAGAAGTGATATATAGCATTTTATGTGCTGTTTTTACCGTGTACTATTTACTTTACAGCAAGAAAAAAAAAGGAAAGGGTATCATTTATCAATTTTAGCAATGCTAATTTTCGTTTTATATCTTTGGAAAGTATATGATTTAACTGGTGCAGGAGGTTTAACAAATATATTTTATGCACCAAAAGGTGGAGATAATACATCAATTATTCAAGCTAATATTAATCTCATCCCTTTTAACATCATAGAGAAAAAACTTTTTACTTAAATATTTTAATGCTTGTTCCTTTTGGATTTTTAGTTCCTTTTATTTGGAAGAACTATCGTAAATTTTATAAAACATTATTTTTAGGGGCAGGTTTTTCATTAATGATAGAAATATCTCAATTAATCACGAACCGTACAACTGATGTCAATGATTTAATTGCTAATACAATAGGTGCATTAATCGGATATATTATTTGGAAAATAGTTTCATTATGTTTTGGAGAGCATTTAAAAAAGCCTGTAAAAGGTAAGAGTGATGTAATATGGTATATACTTTTAAGCTTTTTGGGTATGTTTTTCTTATATTATCCTTTTTGGTTTGCTTGGAATATTGAACCGCTTATTTTTCAATAAAATAAATTTTCAAAACATATAAATTACAATTTAATAGTAAGAACGAGATTGATAAAAATAGAAATACTTCAAAAATACAGTCATTGATATCTTTTGACTGTATTTTTTACTTTACAATTAAGAGAATCTTTTTATTAGATTACTAACTTCTTCAATAAAAAGTTTAGGCTCAAAATTTCTCTCATAATATTCATATCCAAAAACTTTTTCAAAATTTTTTACAGATAGATTCTTATTCCTATTAGATAAAGCATAATTAATATTGTTTCGTATAGAATGAATGTTAAAACCATATTCACAATGTAAATATAAATAAATCTTTTCAAGAGTAATGAACTCAATATCGTTTTGTATAGTATATTGAATGGATTTGTTAATTAATTTTGTTCCAATATATGAAGTATTTAAACCTAAAGAACGAAGTATATTTGTAATTTGTAAAACTTCACTTGGACTAATTTTATGATCTCTAGTCTCCATTACTCTTTCCAACCTTTCCTTTAAAACTAATTCAATTATACTTAATTTATGTAAACAATTCAAAAATATAAAATGTGCAAAATAAGTGCAAAAGTGTGCATAGATTGAACATTTATAGAGGTTGAAAAATAAAAATTAATAAATTTTATAAAGTTTTTATTGTAAAATTATCTAAAAAAGTAAAAAATGTGCAAATTCTGCACATAATTACAATATATTAAACAAAAAGAAAAAGCATGGGGAATCCGACAAATTACCATGCTTTTCTGCTTTAAGATTTCTCTTAAAACTATATAATTATTTAAACTTTCGTAGCAAGTTTAAAATAATTATCAAATATATTATACCACAAAAAGGAAAAATTTTTAAAATAGGTGGGGAACAATTAAGTTCCCCATTTGCCTTATCTAGCAACCAGGGCTTCCGTCCACCGTATTCAAAATCTTTCATAATGTCGGTTTCCTTTCTATCAATCTCTATTTGCAATGTATCAATATTTTTAGGAATCCAACATAGGTGGAGGATTCTATACAAAAAAATCCAAGCGGCTACGATGCTTGGAGTATTTACTAAAAGTATTGATTAACATTAAGCATTTAGCTTAGGTTTGGATTCTTATATAAAAAGATAAGACCATGTAAACCTACAAATAGGTATATATATATTATACTACTTTTATTAGTATAAATCAAATGAAATGCTGGTATATCAAGCATTACATCACTCTAAACATTGAAAATATTGGAAATAAATGTTATAATAATAGTATATTTTAATATTAAAGTTTATATTGGAGGAAAAAATGTCCGATTTTAATAGTAAAGAATTTGGAAATAAATTAAGAGAATTAAGAAAAAGTAAAGGTTTAAGTCAAGACAATCTTGCAAATAAATTAAATATAAGTAGAACAACAATAGGTAGATTTGAAAGTGGAGAAATGATACCAAATGCTCAAATAATAAAAAGAATTATGCGAAATATTAGGTGTTTATTCTACTGAATTATTTGAAATGGACTATAAAATAAAAAATAAAAAGATGATATAAAAAATCCATTTAAAGCTAATTGTTTATATATGTATTTCAATGCTTATAATTATAGAACAGGAAAATTTGGTAAAGGTAAATACAAATTAGAAATAAGAGAATTTCCTAATTACATACAAGTAAATATGATTGATTTAATAGATAATAAAATATATACATCTGGCTATATGTTATCTGATAACAATGCTTGTTTTATAATACTTGAAAACTATAAACCTAACAATGCTAGATTAGAAGTAGCAGAAATTATAATTAATGTATGTAATGGTGTAGATGATTTTATGATGGGTTCATATTTAGGAACAGATAGACAATATAGACCTTCAATTAGAAAATGTTATTTTTCTAAAAAAGATATCGAACTTACTGATGAAATGTTTGAAAACTTAAAAATAACTGAAAAAGAAAATCATACATTAAAAAAGGAAAATGCTTTATATTTAGAAATATTTAATAATTAAAATACTATCAAATAAACTATTTTATAATCGAATTTATTGAATGTGAAATTTATTTTTCACGTTCTTTTTTTGTGCTTATTTCAATACTTTGCTGAATTTATAAAAACTAATTTTTTAGTAAATTTTAGTTTAAATTAAAAAGTATATTAAAAAATTAGAAAATATTAGATAAATGAATTTCTATGCCTCTCCACCATGCTACCATATAATCAAGCTAGCAAAAATTAATTGATATTGCAATATCAGAGAAAGGATAAAACAAAATTGGATAATAAAAAAGATAACCTTAATTTCAACTATAAGAAAATATCAGATGATGAAATTCTTTTTTGATAATGTTCATAACACTAATGAAAAGGATTTTAATAAAAAAGAAAATTATTACTGAAATGATAAAAGGCAATATTTCAGATTTAGTAAAAAATCAATTAAATATTAACAAAAGAGATGACTTACAAGAAAAGGCTTATACAGATAGTGAAAATCATACAAATGTAAATAAAAAAACTAATTGGTTTGCAGAGTATAAAAAACAAACTATAACTGTAACAAAAGAGAAAATTAGAGCTTATTTAAAAAACTATAAAAACTTAGATAAATTAATAAAATATCGTAAGAAAAGAATAATGAGTGGAAAAATTAAACCAGAAAGTAATGAATTGAATCTTGGTGATTTTGAAGATTACGACTTTTTAGAAGATTCCGTAATAGATGAACAAACATTCTTAACATCAACAGATTATAAGATTCAAGAAATGGAATTTTATCAAAAAGAACTAATGATGATTTTAGAATATTTAAAGAAATATATATTTGTTTCATATCAATTTTTGGTACTTAAATATTATTTAAAACTTTCTAATGAAGATTTAAAAATTGCTACAAATATTGAAAAAACAGAATACATAGATAACTCAATAATTGAATACATCTATCAAAAATTATGTGAGGAGGCTAAAAATGGCAGAGATAAAGACAATCTATAATGCCATTAATGAAGATAAGACTATGAAAAGATATGTGGATTTGAGAGATATAAAAATCGAATCTCGTGATGATTTATTAAAAACTTGTCAAGTATTTAGAAATCCTAGGTTTGAAACTTTTAGAATTATATACATGAGAAATAATACAGTCATAAACTACGAATCTATTACATCTAAACTTCCTAATGCTTGTAATATATTTAGAATAAAAACTAAAAGACCATATTTAAAAGATACTACAGGATTTGAAGATATAAATAGAAGAATGTATCGACTTGGAGCTAATGGATATTATTTACAACATAATCATCCATCTGGAAATGCAAAAGCAAGTATAGACGATATGATAATTACAGAAAGATTATCTAAAAATGTTAAGGGATTCAAAGGTCATATTATAGTCGATCATGGAACTTATGCTTGGATTGAACAAGATAATAGAACAGGAAAATTAAAAGCAGAAAATTATATAAAAATTGAGTATTTACCCACATTAAATACACAAGAATTAATTAAAGATAGTCCTTTATTACAAAAAACTATCAATTCAAGAAATGAACTAGCAAGATTAATGTATGATGTAAAACACTCTAATAGTCATTCTTGCCTAGTATTAACATCAGCAACAAATAATATAAGGTTATTTCAAGAAGTACCTAATACATTTATTAATATGAGTTATAAACAAATTGGTGGATATATAAAAAATAGATGTGTAAATACAGGTTCTATAAGAGCATTTTTAGCAACAACAGATAAACATTTTTTTGAAAGGGCAAAAGAACTTGTTAATTTAGGATATGCTTCAGATTGTATTGCTTATATGATTACAAAAGATAAATCAGAAATAATTGAAGGTGCAGAAAAAGAATTTATAGACCAAAATATTTTTAAATCATTAAATATTGGAATGAGTAAAAGAAATTTTGAAAATAAAGAAGGTGAATATTTAAGTATATGAAAAAAAAAAATAAAAATATACAACAAAAAATAAGTGAATTAAATCAATTTTTTTTTTGAGATATGGAAAAAAGTTTATTTACAGAATATTCTGAAAAAGATTTTGAGGATATGGAAAAAAGATTATACTTTATCAGAAAAAAAAGAAAGAAAGGTTTAACTATGGCAGATAGAGCTGTAATTAGTAACAATGCAAAAAACTTAGGTGTTTATTTGCATTGGAATGGCTATCGTGAGTTTGTAGAGTCTGTATTAGCATACTGTGATTTAAAACAATATAGAAGTCCTGATAGTGATGATGAATATGGCTGGGCAAGGCTATGTCAAATTATAGGAAATACTCTAGGTGGAACACTTTCATTAGGTGTTGGTAGATATGAAAGAATGGATACGGACAACTATGATAACGGAACTTATATTATTCAAGGTTGGGATATTAAAGACCGATTATATAAACATTATGCAGACAACAAAAGAGAATATTCTATCTTTGAAGCATTGAAACAAATTAATGAACGACAACCTAAAGAAGAACAACTAAAAGAAGAAGAAATAGAAATTTATGCAAAAAATTGGGAAGAAAAAACATTTAGATAGATTAAAACAAGAAGATAAAATTATCGTGGAAAAGAGAATTAAAGAAATGCAAGATACAAAGATAGATACAATAAAAGAACAAGAAATATCTTATGAGATTTTAGAAAAAACAGGTACAACCTATAAATTTGATAAAGGAGATGATGAGCATAGAAGATAATTTAGAAAATTCAAAAGAGCAATTAATTAGGAATATTGATTTGTTAAATGATTCCATCAACAAAAATAGCAATGAAATTGATAAAAATAAATTAATTGTTTTATTGATTGAAAAATACAATATCAATCCATTTGCCAATATGAAAGTAAAAGATGTTGCAACTGATTTAGGAATGAACCAAAATTATGCAAATGATTTATTTAGAAGAAAAAGATTTTCCAGCAATAACTTTTACTAAACCAAAACAAATTTGTTGGTTATCATATTTGCTTTGGAAAATGGAAAGGAGGATATAAAGTGTGGCTAATAATATAAACTCCGGAAGTGGTTCAATATATTTTAGAAATGATCGTAAAAAATGGATGGCTCGATATTGGGAATATGATGTAATGAAAGATAGAAATGTAAAAAAAACAAAAACATTTGAATCAAAAGAAGATGCTGAAGAATTTTTAAAACAATTAAATTATCGTAGAGAAAATCCAATTTACATTAAAAACAATGGTATTCCTTTATTTGATTTAATGCTTACAAATTTAGATAACAAGAAAAATGCTAATTTAATTTCTCAAGCACAATATGACAGAGTAAAAAGGAGTCTTAATGTAATAAAAAAAAGCTCCATTTTGTTTTAGAAATATTGAAGATATTAAATCGGAAGAAATACAAGCATTTTTAAATGAAATGGCAAAAACATATAGTAATTCTTCATTAAAAAAGTTTAGTGAACAATTTGGACAAGCTTTTAAATATGCTTTTAATAAAGGATATATTAGTAAAAATCCTATGATAGAAGTAATAAGACCTAAAAGTGTAAAAAAAAGATAAAGATGTTAGAGCAATGACAGTTGATGAAGAATCAAAGTTTATTAATTATTTATTAGAACATAGTATAAAAGATATTCCTTATAGAAATGCTTTCTTAATGCAATTACTTATGGGATTTCGTATTGGAGAAGTTTTAGCATTAAATTCTGGAGATATTGATTTAGCTCATCATTTAATTAATGTAAATAAAACGTTAACAAAATTGGCAGATGGAACAATAGTTATGAGCAATTCGCCTAAAACTAAAGCTGGAAATAGAATATTGCCAATTCCAAAAGTATTAGAACCTTTTATTATAGAACAATTGCAGATTTCAAAAGATATGCCAAACAATGATGAACATTTACTATTTAAACCACCTATTGTACATTATGCAAGAGTAAGCACTTTAAATTGGTCTTTAAATAAAATATTAAATGAATTAGATATTTCACACTTTTCTACACATAGTCTAAGACATACATATGCAACAAGAGCAATAGAGGCAGGTATGAGTCCAGTAGTATTACAAAAAAACTTATGGGACATACTGATGTTTCTGTAACATTAAATGCTTATACTTCTGTATTTGATAAGTATAAGAGAAATGAACTAGAAAAAAAGTAAATGAATATTATATGGAACAAAATTTAATTGATAATTCAAATGCAAATATATTAACTTTAGATGAGCCATTAAATCTTATCGAAAATATGAACAAGGAAGATAAAGATTCCTATGAAAGATAATTCATTTTTATAGAAATAATGGCTGTAATACTTGAAAATACTAATGGTAGCATGTAGGTGCTACCATTAGCTATAAAAAAAATTTTTGGTAGCAACTTTGGTAACAAATTGCAAAAAATAATAAAAAATAAAATAAATTAAGTAAAATTATTTTTAGATAAAATTCTTGATACTAGGGCATTTTATAAAATAATATAAAATATTTTAAAATAAAAAAAAAGAGGCTAAAAGCCTCAAAATTGGTTGCGGGGGATAGACTCGAACTACCGACCTTTGGGTTATGAGTGCGTTTACCAGCTTTTTATATAGTAATATAAAGTATTACAAAGTACTACAAGCTCAATAAAAATAGCTTAATTTTTATTATAAGCTATCATAAAATATTACGAGTTATTATAACTTCCGTCACTTTTTCGTCACCATCTGTTTTACTAAATCGCAAGCTTTTTTTAAGAGTTATTCTTATAAATAATCAGATAATATAAAAATTATAAAACCCTTGATAATATCAAGGATTTTAATAGAATATATGTAGTAATTGATTATTACTTAGAATGTTTCAAAGTACATATGATTTTCATATGCAAATATTACAATTTTAGTATTATAAATTATTTTATTTTGGTAAAATCTGTCTAAAAATTACATGTTTTTTTATTTAATTTCGTATTATAAAAATTATCTACTATACTGCAATTTAAAATAGTCTTTTATTTTCAATATATGACTAACGTCTTTATCCATTTGAAGTAGTTTACTCTTATCTAAACTACTAATAGATTTGTTATAATTGTCATACAAATCCTTTATTTCATTAATTGCATTTGACATATAATCAATTTCACTCGAAATATCCGGATAAAATGTTTTTGACTTTTCAAAGTCTAATTTACTGCCATTTGTATCAATTTTTCTACCGTTCCAGCCATAACTGTAATCAGTTGACTCTGCATATACATGAATTGTAGCAAAGGCAATGCCAAAAAGGTCTTCATATTTATAATTATACGTTTGTTCTAATTTTACCATCCAACCTAGCCAATCGTTAATACTTGTTGAATATGCTAAACTTATTGTCTGTTGAGCTTTTTCAAGTTCATCATCTTTGTACAATTCTAACATAGAAGATGATTTAATAATATCAGTAGAATTAAATTTTAAACTTTCTATTTCGTTCTCACTCATTCCAAAGTTTTTAGTTATTAATGTAAAGCTTGTATTATTTGTTAATTCCGATTCTGAAACCATAAATCCTAAAATAACTCTTTTATTTTTTTCTCCTAATATATTATCAGTTGAATCATCAAATATTTTATTATTAATCTTATAATAATTATCAAGAAATTCTTCTTTATCTGTCACATAAGAATGAACTTTGCTATATGTATTTGAATTTGAACTTACTAATTGATACGATAAGTCGGAATAATTAGTTTGAGTGTTATTCTTAAAATTAACACTGACAAAAATTAATTTATACCCTTTATAAGTATCTTTTAAATATTTATAAAATATATCATCATCATTTAACGTTGTAATTCCTACTTTTTCAACATTAACATTATAGTTTATAACATTAGAACTTACAGATTTTGTAAAGTTCTGATATGCAATTATAAGTATAATTAAAGCTAATATTATAAATAATATTATTAGATTTTTCTTTGATTTGGTATTCTTAGTACTTTTATAACAATTTTCACAACAGTTATTATATTTTTTTGGATTCCTCTTCATTTATTTCTTTCTTACATTTTACACAATACATGAATGTTTTCCCCCTTTATTAATTATTTAGAGCTAATTTTTAACATATAGACCTCCTTTTAAACAATTTAAATACTATTAAAATGAATAAATTTATATTCTATTTTTCTACAGTATAGCATTATTTGCTCTCACTTGCAAGTGCTACCACCTGAAAGTGTACTATTGTAAAATTATTACATAAAAAGGAGGACTGCTGTTGATTATTATAAATGTTGAAAAAAAAATATTAAAGGAACAAGGTAAAACAAAAATCATGGCTTTGTGATAAAATGGATATATCATTTTATAATTTGAACAAAGCTATAAAGGGTGGAAAAAAATCTATATCTTATAAATACTTAGAAGGGTTCTGTAAAGCTTTAAATTGCAGTTTTAATGAACTTTTAACAATAGTAGACGATGAAAGTAATAATTAAAATAACAATTAATTATTTTTTACTATTTCATCGTCTATTATATATAATCAAATTTTGAGGGAACATAATTTTCAGTAAAGAAAAAATACTTCCCCCATCTCATTAATTTGGAAAATGGGGAATTTTTTTTATAAGCCTATATTAAATATTTGATATTTAATATTTTATTGTTTATATATTAATAAAAATACCCTAACACCCTATTTGAATGAATAATATTTTTGATTGTTTTTTGAAAAAACTTTAACATAGTTATTCTTTTCTAATTGTTCGTAAAATTTATTTCTTCCAAGACCTTTGTATTGATTTGCAATACAATAATCTTTATATGCACTGTAAAATTCTTGCGCTGTTACCTCAGCTTTTCTATATAAACAATTTGAATCTTTATCATTAAAAAATGAGACTACACTATTTGCATTAAGTTTGTATTTTTTTACTTCTCGGTCACTTTCTTCATAATTTGAGAAAACATTACCCATATTTAAGTAAGCGCTGACAGAAATATTTGCTAATATTCTAAGGCTTCCGATGTAAGCAAATCTTTAATATTAAAAGATTTTGCGTCTTCATCTGTAAAAGATGTTTCTAGTGGTATAATTTCTAACCTACGGTAAAAGCCATTTGTTTTATCAGCAACTGCTGGGAGTTCATTGGCAATAAAGAGCATTTTCGCATATGGAGATATTGTTTGCTTAGATTTAAATTTCTCTTCAACAGATAAATAATCTCCTGTAACAAACATTTTAAAAGTACTCATATCTTCTAAAAATTCGTCAGACATTTCTGAGCCAATATTTAAAAGTTTATTTCGAATTTGGAATGTTGCAAAAAGCATTTCTTGCCATATCTTTTAATGAGATGTTTGAAACATTATCTTTTCCAATTAGTGCTTGTATGACATTTGATAAAGTGGATTTTCCATTTCTAGCAGTTTCTCCATATAAAATAAAGGCTTTTTGCAATTTTACACTTGTTGTCATAGAATATCCAATCATTTCTAATATAGCATTTTTTCTTTCCTTTTTATAAGAACTAATTTTATCAAGAAAATCATCTACTGCAATTATCTTTTGTGGATTTGCAATATAATTAACATCAACTTGATTCATAGAAAAAAAATTCGGGAGTATGAGCATATAGCTGTTTACTTTTGAGATTATATAAACCATTTTTAAAGTTAATTATTTCACTTTCTTTATCAAAAATTTTATTAGTAGCTTTTAATTCCAAGTTCTTATAAACTTCATTTCTAAAAAATGAGCTTGCTTTTGGTATAATGTTTATAATCTTTTTTTCAACAATTTTTTTTATCTTCGGTATAGACTCCATTCTCATATATATATAACCTGTTATCATATATTACAATATTGTTTTCATCTAGCAATTTATCAGCAACTTCATTATGACTTAATTTTTCGGATTTATCTGTATTGATGTCAAGAAAAGCAAGTTTTTTTTGCAATTTAGGTAAACATTCCAGCTTTTTTGCTCGCATTTTTAATTTATTTATTATATCTAATCTTTTGGTTTCATTGTCTATTGTTAAAAGATAATCAAATGTATTTTCATTTAATAGGTCTTCCATTGAAAGATTCTCAATCTCAAACGGAATAAAGTTTGCCTCTTTTAGTTTACTTAGCAATAAATTATTCATTATTTTTTTCTCCTTTTTTTATAGTAAAAATTATTTGGTTAATATAGTTTTTTTCATTTGTATAAAACCATATTTTATCATCATCTGTACCATATATAAAAATGTCAGTATAATATAGGACTTTATCTTTTTCTTGTAGCGCTTTAATATATAATTCGTTGAATTCTTCATCGTATTTTGTAGGACGATATTTTTCTTCCCATTGCTCTAATATGTGCAAATAGTCACATAAAAGCTTAAAAGTATTAAGTTCCCATTTCATAAATTGATTAATTAAACTTTGATTAGACTTATTGGTACGTATTTCTCTAGCTGTCAATTTACTAGTGCTATTAAAATTTATACCTAGATTACATATGCTATTTATTTGCTTAGCTGCTTCATAGGCATTAATGTGCAATAATTCTGATACAAGGGATATTACATCTCCACCTTTACCACAGCCGAAACATTTCCAGATTTGTTTTTTTTTTTTCAGATATTGAAAAACTCGGGTTTTTTTTTCTAAGTGGAAAGGACAGATACATTTATTCGATTTATTTAAGTTTAAATGAAAATATTGTGCTACTTTTAATATATCTGCCGATTCCTTTACTCTTTGTATTTCATTCATAGATTATATAGGAAAATTATTATTGAATTTATCAATATCTTTATGCAATTCTGTAATCCATATATTGATAGTAGAGATGTCAAACATATACCTATTACCAATACGAAAGTAAGGTATTGAGTTTTCATAAATCATTTTTCTTATTTTGGAAACGCTACAACATAAATACTTACTTAATTCTTTAATGTTTACAATTTGTTTAAATGACATTTTTTTCTTTCCTCCTTATAGTTTCAATAATATTATTAATTTTTTCTTTAGCTTCTTTTGGTAATTCTTTTCGTAACATTCTCGAAAAATTGCCGTCATTTATATTTAATTGTTCTGCTATTTGCCAATATTTCAAATGACTCTTAAGAATTTTTTCTCGAATATCTTGATTATTTTTTTTTCATTTCATGACCTCCTTTTGCTATATCTTAAAACAAGACAACAACAATAGTAAGCATTTTTAATTTCAGAAAAAAAGAAAAAAAATAAACATACAAAAATATATTGTAGTGATGTTTACATTTAAATGTTGTTGTTGTATAATGGTATTGTATGTTTATGCAAATAAAAAAATAAAACATACAAAGGAGAAAATATGGGAGAAGACATACTATACAGACTACACAAAGAGTGTGAGTTTGAAACATTAGAAACAAATGATAACTATATAAATTCTATTTTTAAGAATGCAGAGAAGTATTATTCTTTTCCAGATACAATTAATGGAATAGAAATCAAGCAGATGTTACCACTTGGAAATTTTGCTTTTTATATTTTAAATTGTGAAAACTTGAATTTTGATAAGGATATTTTATCAAAATTAAAACTCATAAATGAATTTTTAAGCAAATGCATTATCAATAAAGAATTATGTAATAATAAGGTATTTCTTGCTTTTATTAGAGATATCTTAAAATTGCAAAAATTCCCGCAAGGAAATATTTATGTGTCAAATTATTATACTGAAACAGATAATGTAAATTTAGATATGGAAAATAAATTAAAATTAATGTTAAATAATATAAAAAATATAGAAGTAACCAAAGATTATATATGTACAGATATTATTGACTTAATAGTGGTATCAATATTTGAAGTGTTCTCACATGGTTTTTTTATAAGAAAATGTAGAAACTGTTATAAATATTTTTTGAATAAAAATAGTAACAAATATTGCCCATATGCAAGTTATCAAAATCCACATAAGAGTTGTTATGATTATTGTACAAATGCTTCTTATATAGAAAAAAGGAAAACTAATCCAATAAGAAATAAATATAATAAAATATCAAATATGCTAAGAAATCGTTACGAATATTATGGAAATCGCTCAGATAGAGATATTCTTGATGATTTTTGTGAGAAATATCAAGATAAAATGGAGAAGCTAAGAAAGGGTATAATTTCGGAAAGTGAAGTATTAAAATTTCTAGATTTGTCAGATAAAAATTTCAAAGAAGAATATAAAAGGAGGAAAAAAGATGGCGGTAAAGGAGATAATAAGAAATAAAAAATATAAAATAGATGTACCGTTAGGCTACAATGGAAATAAAAGAATAAGACATACAGAAACCTTTTATGGCGGGAAAAAGGACGCTGTAATAAGAGAAAATGAATTAAAATTGAGTATAAAAAATAGAACATATATAAATAAAAATAAGATTACAGTAGAGCAACTTTTTAAGGAATGGTTAGAATATTCAAAGCCGATATGGTCTCCCAAAACATATGTGGCAAATGAACACTGGGTTGAAAATATAAATAAGAATATAGGACATATTCATTTATTAGATTTAAATGTTAAGGTATTAGAAGAATTTTATAATGAATTGAGAACTACTACAAATTATTCGGATAAAACAATACAACACCATTACACTATAATTTCTACAGCTTTAAATAAAGCTGTAGTTTGGGGCTATATATTGAATAATCCAAATGAACATATTGAGAAACCTAAAGTAAAAAGAAAAGAAATTGAATGTTATTCGCCCGAAGAAGTTGACATGTTAATTAAAGTAATAAAAAATGAGCCTATAAAGTATCAAGCTTTAATTATGCTTGCTTTAGATAGCGGAGCAAGGAGAGGGGAATTAACCGGTTTAACATGGGAAGATATAGACTTTAAAGAATCAACTATAAAGATAAATAAAACAACTCAATATGTGAAAGAATATGGCATATTTGAAAAAAGTACAAAAACAGACACTAGCAATAGATTAATTTATATTTCTAATACAACCCTAGACTTATTACGCAGATACAAAAAAGAGCAATTACAAAGCAAAATGAGATTGGGAGATAAGTGGGAAAATAGCAATAGAGTTTTTACTAATATGTATGGTGGAAATATGCACCCAGACACGCCTTCACAGATATTAGATAGAATAATAAAAAAATATAACTTAAAAAGAATAACTTTTCATGGATTAAGACATACATCTATTTCACTACAAATATCAAGTGGGATACAAGCACAAATAATAAGTAAAAGAGCAGGACATTCAAGTGTTACTGTTACTCATAACACATATAGTCACTTCTTTGATACAGAATTTAAAGATGTTGCAAATAAAATGGATTCTATTCTTAGTACTAAAATTGTATAATTAATATGAAAGCAACTAATCTGTTGCTTTTTTATCATTTTTGTGAATGGAATATATATTCATATATATAGCTCAAAATTAAGGTTTAAATATTTCCGTCACTTTTTCGTCACTTTTCTTAATATATAAAAAAATTAGCAAGCCCTCAAAAGCTTGCTATTACTGGTTGCGGGAGATAGACTCGAACTACCGACCTTTGGGTTATGAGCCCAACGAGCTGCCAACTGCTCCACCCCGCGATATTTGCTACTTTCTAAGTATACTATAAACATAATACTATGTCAATACTTTTTGAAATTTTTGTTGAAAATTGGTGATTTCTTGGTGAAATATTACTATAATTTTATTATTTTTGTATCTGTTTATAATAATATTATATTCAATAATTAGTAAAATATTACAATGATTTATAAAAATTTGTAAAATATAAGATCAAGGCAAAATTAAATAAGAAATGTTCAAGACTACTAGGGAAACAGGTGATTGAGGACCTTTTATTTGTTGTTGTAATCAATTATAAAGTATACATAATGTTAAAATAAATAACCAAAAATCCCTTAAAATAGGCATATTTGGAAGATTATAAAATTTGGAACAAAATAAGAAGTAAATAAACAAATAAAATCTGTTATAAAAAATGTAATAAAAATTTAATAAACTATAAAAAAATGCCTTCCGCAAGCATTTTTTAGGTATGGAAAAAATTGATAATGAAAGTGGGTTGAAAAATCTAAAAAAACGTGGGATAATCAATAAAAAAGTGCAAAAACCATTGAAAAAAAACAACAAAAATAAGGTATAATAAATATTAGTCAAAAAATAAAAGTCTAAAATCAGAAGACTTAGAAATATAAGGAGGAGCAAATTTATGAAGCAAAGATTGGCAAAGGTTATTTCATCAATGCTTGTTGTTGCTATTTTGTACGCTAATTCAGCTGCAGTAATCAGTTATGCAGCTGATAGTTTGTTGAGCGACAAAGAGCTTGAAAACCAAAAAACTCAAACCAACAACTCAAACGTAGAGTTTGATGCTTATTACGAAGGAGGAAAGCATAAGGCATTCAACGATGTCAATTCATCAGATACAAAGTTGAATCTTAAATTAAATGTTAAAGATGCTGGATATCTAAAAGATATTACAGTCAGCTTTGCAGGTTCAAACTTTAATATTGTAGATGATGGATCTAATGCAGATAAAATACAAAGATTTGATAGCGAAAATAAAGTAATTGCATTTAATCAAATCGATGCAGGAAATACTGTAGTGAAAAAATTAACAATAGTAGCAGATAAAAGCGATGTCGTAAGCGAAGATGTGCTAGGCAAAGATAATGACATAGTTTTAAATGCAGTATATGTTAATAAAGATAAAAAAGAAATTGCAATTAACAAAGCAATAAAGTTAAATGCAAGCTGGAAAACAGATGATGCAAAAGCTAAATTAAGTTATGAAATTACAAAGTATATTCCATATTCTGTTGGAAATACAAACAAAATAATAACTCAAGCAAAAGTAACATCTGGAGTACAAGATAGTGTACTTCCTATAAAAGAAACAAATATCGAAATAGTTGCTCCTAAAATAAATAATGAAAATCCAGAAAGTGTTACTGTTGTTGCAAATTCAACAATAGCTACAAACGGAGAAGAAAAAGCAGAGAGCTTTGGACAAGATAATTATTCTTATGATAGCACAACTGGATTAATAAAAATTAATGTAAAGAATGATGCAAAGGACGGAAAAATTGCTTGGAGTAAAAATACTCTTGATGAATATGTAATTACTTATGTATATTCATCAAATGCATACAATGCAACTAAAGACCAAGTAACAAGAGTTACTTATGAAGCAAATTCAAAAATAGCTTTATATAATTGTGGAACAGGTGTAACAAGCCTAACTGCAAGAACAAACGGATATGAAGATCAAGCAGGAAAGCTTGGAGAAATAGTTGATTTCAATTTTGCTACAACAACAGAATTAAATAAAGGATATATGTATACTAATAAAGTTGCAAGTGATGAAAACAAAAAAAGAAACAGAGTTTGAAACAACAATGACAGCTAGCATATCTTTTGCTGATGTAGTAGATTCATTAGAACTTACACAAAAAAGAAGATAGCTTCAAAAATGAAAGTCAAAATATAGTTGCAACAGGAAGTATTTATAACAAGACATTAACAATTTCTAAAACAGAATTTAATAAAATACTTGGTGAAAATGGACAAGTTACAATATTAAATTCAAATGGAGAAACAGTACAAACAATAAATAAAGATACTGCTACAACAGGAGATGATATTGTAGTAGACTTATCAAATAATAAATTAAGTACAATTTCAATTGTAACAACAAAACCTATTGCAAATGGAAATATTTCTTTCAAAGCCACAAAAGTAGTTGCAAAAGATGCAACATATAGTGAAGCACAAATAGGAAAATTTGCAAAGTTAACAAACTCTTATACAGGAGTTGCAAAAAATGAAGGTATTACAATAGTAACATCTGAAAAAACTTCTGATATAGAATTAAAAGAGCCAACTCATAAAGCAAGTATCACAACAAATAGAGATACATTATCTACTATAGTAGATAATAAAGATTTTAAGATAACTGTTACACTTGAAAATGACAGTATTGATGACAAGTTATATACAAACCCTAAAATTACTGTAAAACTTCCAAAGCAAATTACAAATATAACAGGAACAGCACAAGTATCTTTGGATGACGAACTTACAATGAAAGTTGAGGATACAAAATTTACAGATAATAGCGATGGAACAAAGAGTATAGAAATCCAACTTCATGGAACACAAACAAAATATAATAACTTTGCAGCCAAAGGTGCTACAGTAGTTATTTCAACAGATATAACATTAGATAATTTAACACCTTCAACAGATACACAAATAGGACTTCTAGTTGAAGATGGAGACGGAACAAGTGTAGAAAGCTCAAAAGCAATACAATATATTGCTCCAACAGGAGTTGTAACAACAAATACTGTATCTGGATATAAAGATGGTGCTCAAGATGTAATATCAATAAGTGGTGAACAAAAAGAAGCACTTATACCAACAGCAAGTGTTGCACAAACACCAAAATTCACTATGAATGTTATAAACAATTATGATGCTACACTAAAAGATGTAGTTGTATTAGGAAGAGTTCCTTTCGCAGGAAACAAAGATGTAGCAACAAATGCAGACTTAGGTTCAAACATGAACTTAAATCTTAACACTGGAGTTTCTGTTACAGGAAATGAAAGTGGAAGTGTAAAAGTATATTATTCAACAAATGGAGATGCTACAAAAGATTTATCAAATACTGCAAATGGATGGACAGAATCTACAGACAATATTGCAAATGCAAAATCATATATGATTGTATTTAACAATTACGAAATGGTAAAAGGTTCAACATTCACATTCTCATACAAAACAAATCTACCAGCAAATCTAGATCATAATAAATTTGCTTATGAGAATTATGTTGTTTACTATAATAATGGAGATACTTCTGATAGTACAACAGCAACAAAAGTTGGAGTTACAACAGGAAGTGGAGCCGTTATAAGTGCAAAACTAGAAAATATTACTGGAACAGATACTATAGCAAATGGAGAAATAATAAAATATAGACTAACAGTAGAAAATACAGGAACAGAATCAGCACAAGGATTAAAAAGTAACAATGCCATTATTATCAAGTATGTCTTATGTTGTTGAAGATACTGAAACTATATTAGGATATAAAGTGGCAGAAGGGCTTGAAGTAATTCAAGATGACCAAGGAAATACAGCGCAACAATTAAATATCACATTAGAAGATGTAAATGCACATTCTACTTTAACTAAAGAAATCTGGATATTAACAGATACCTCAGAAAGTGAAGAAAAATTTGAAACAAAAGCAACAGTTTCAAATGGAGATGTAAAAGCAGAAACAAATTCAGTAAGTATTTCTCTAACAAAAGTTGATTATATTGCACAAGTTGTAAGTAGCACAGATAATGTAAACACAGACGATACATTCAGATTTACAATGTTCGTTAGATCATCAGATGCTAATATATCAACAGACGATGACGGAAACGAAGTATATAATGGAAGCAGACAAAATTCTGTAATCTCAATGCAATTACCTGCAGAGTTTACATTAGATAATGTAAAAATTGATGACGAAGATAAAACGAGTGATGCAACAGTTTCAAATGGAAAACTTTCTATTAATATAGGAACAGTTGGATATAATAAAGTTGCAGTTGCTGTAACATTAAAAGCTAAAATGGTTGATGCAAATGTATATGAAAAACAATTAAGTATTACTCCAACAGTAAAAGGCGATTCTACAGTAGAACAATCGATGAAATCTGTAAATATTACAATAAACAAACCAGGACTTGAAGTTAAACAAACATCTTCAGTACCAACAGGAACACCTATTAAGGCTGGTGAAGTATTTAATTATACATTTACTATTAAGAACTTAGCAAATACAGTAATATCAGATATTAACTTTACGGATATTCTTCCTGAAAATGTATTATTCTCAAACTTACAATTAAAAATAGGAGAAAATACAACAGTATCTGCAGAGACAGATGACAACAAAAATCCTATAGTAAATATAGGAATGTTAGAAGGAAAGCAAGAAGCAACAGTTGTAATAAATGTAGTTGCAGGAAGAATTACAAGTGATGTAAGAATTTCAAATAAAGCAGAAATAAAGCATGCTGTAGTAGGAACAATTACATCAAATACAGTTGAAAATACAATAAAAGGATATAATCCAACTGGAAAAGATGATGAAATAATTCCAGTAGACAAAGAAACCAGAATGATTGCAGGTGTTGTTTGGGTCGATAAAAACCAAAATGGTGAAAGAGATTCAGACGAACAATTAGTAAATGATGTTGAAGTTATGTTATTAGATAACTCAACAGGAGATATAGCAGTTGATTCTAATGGAAATAAATTAACAACAAAAACAGATGGACAAGGTGCTTATGCATTCAATAATGTTAAGCAAGGAAGATATACAGTAATATTCTTCTACGACTCAGCAAACTATAGTGTTACAGATTATAAAAAAACAAGGAGTAGATGAAACTAAAAATTCAGATGCTATTGAAAAAGATGTAATATTATATGAAGAAAAAAAAAATCAAGAAAAGCCGGAGTTACTGATGAGATAGTTTTATCAACAAGTAATGTATATAATGTGGATTTAGGACTTGTAGAAGACAAAAAATTCGATTTAAAATTAGACAAGATTATAACAAACATCACAGTAAATGATAAAAAAGGAACAACAGAACATAGCTACAATAAGAACTTTGCAAAAATTGATTTCGAATCAAAATATGCTGATTCTTCAACAATGATTGTGGAATATAAAATTACTGTAACAAACGAAGGTGCAATACCTGGATATGCAAAGAAAATAGCAGATTACTTACCAGCAGAATTAAAATTCTCAACAGAGCTTAACCAAGACTGGTATGAAGGAAAAGATGGAGCAATATACAATAACTCACTTGCAAATACAGTAATTAATCCAGGAGAAAGCAAAGAAATTAAATTGATATTAACCAAAGCTATGACAAAGGAAAGCTTTGGAACAATAACAAACAATGCTGAAATTTATGAGGCATCAAACGACTACGGAGTAAAAGATACAGATTCTACTCCAGGAAACAAACTAACTAATGAAGACGATTACTCAACAGCAACAGTTGTTACAGGAGTAAAAACAGGACAAATATTTATTTACACAACATTAGCAATAACCGTAATAGCTATAATTGGTGTAGGCGGTTATATGGTAAAAAAAGAGAGTTTTAAAATAGAAGGGAGGTTAGAAGATGAATAAAAATAAAATGATTAAATCATTAAAAACAGTAGTAGCAGGATTTATACTTATAGTAATGTCATTAGTGCTTTCTAAAACTGTAAATGCATGGAGCGGAAGTACTTCATCAGGTATGGCAAATACAACAATAGCAGATAGTAGAACAGGATACTTCCCTCAATATGCATCAGATGGCATTATTTATTGTAATGACCAAGATTCAATGATAAGATTTGGATATACAGATTCAAACAGATATTATCCAACAACTGCAGACTATGCAGCAGATGGGAAATGTAACCAGTTCAAGAATTGCAACATATTCTGATAGAGAAAGAGCAGAATCGTTCTTAAAATATTGGATACAGCAAAGCTCGTACTCTGACCATATATGTAACGAGTCAGACAAAGAACATGTTGTTGCAGGAAGTTTTAATGTATCTTATTCTGGAATGGTGGAAGTTGCTAATTCTGGAGTTGATTATAGCAAACCATATATAATAAAAAATCGAAACAAATAGTGCTGTGGAAATGAATGTTGTACGAAATGCTAGAAAAAATGCTGTGCTGAAAATCCAAAACAACCTTGCTAAAGAACATCAACCACCAGCTCTAAGTGGAAATGGAAGACATATATATAACTCAATAAATAGAGAGTATAGTAGCTATGATGGAACAGATCCTGAAAATGGACCACAAGTTGCAGTTCCAACAAATAGTAGTGGAGGAAGAGGATATTCAGCAAGTTTTAGAAGTGGAACAATAGATACAAGAACTTCATCAAGTTTTGAGGAAATTGTAAATGCTTACATTTATTCTGCACAATATCATGTATCAAGAGAAAATCCTTCGCAATATAGCTTAGTTGATATACAAGTTGCAAACTGGCTTCAAAATGACCATAAAGGAAGTGCACACGGATTTAATGCAGATGGAACAGGAAGCCAAACTCTAAAACAAGGAGTAAATAACACTAGAGGATTAGAGTTATACAATGAAGCAAAACAATACTACAAATTTACACAAGAAATTAAATCAGGATATAAGGCAACGGTAAATGTTGACGATGCACAAATATTTGTAAGTAGAGATGATGGAAATAGATCTAATGATGAATATATAATAGGACCTGTTTCTATAACATATCCATATTACAAAAAATATATTTCTTACATGACAGATATCATACTTAACACAACGAATAAAGATGGAGGTTCTGCCTCATTAAGCTACAATGCTGGAGAATTTAAGATTATTATGCAAAAAGCCAAGGAGATACCAAATTAACAGGCGGAACAATATTCCCAGTTAAGAATGAAAGCTTCTATATAGTATTAAATGCTGCAAATGCTGCTTATCCAGATAACATTGAAATAAATGGACAATTTGAATATACAGATTATGCAACAACAAGTTATACAACACTAGATGCAACAACAAGAATATATACTTACAAGGGATATACAGTGATGTCGGAGGTAAAATTAACAGCTACAGAAAATTGGAAATATTCATATGATGAGCAAACAGGAACTCGCTATGTAGACTATGGCTACAGAGATGATGAGGGAGTTTGGCATCCAGATGTAAGAGAAGAACCCGTTTATGAAAAGAGAGAAGGTTCAAGCTCTGAAGAGCATAAGATATATGGATATGTTTCTCAAGTTTATGTACAAATGGATTTAAACAATTATACAACAGATGATTCTCAACAATTAAGAGGAGTACCAACTAGTACAACTTTTGCACATAAAACAACAGCAGAGGCATCTAATGAAATAGATCTTACTATGAAAATAGGAGGATATACATTCGTAGATGTTAAAGCTGGAAAAGAATATGAACCAAGTGGTAACAGAGGAACAGATGGTACAAAAGCAATGTCAAATGTTACTGTAAAACTACATCAGAGAAAACCTAATGGCGACGAATCTGTAAAAGCTGAAACAAAAACAGATGGAAATGGATATTATGAATTTAAAGATTTAAATTCACTATACACATACTATGTTGAATTCGTATACAATGGACAATATTATGAGCCAACAGTATACAAGAGAGACGGAGTATCTTGGGAAAATAGTTCAAAAGGTGTTGACCCATTATCAGATAGACAAGCATTTAATATGAAGTTTAAAGAGATTGGTTCTACTCCAACAAATGGACAAAGATATTCACAAGATAACATATATGCACCAGTATATACAAGAGATGATTTATATTCTGGCGGATATATAGATGAATTCGGAAACTTAACAAGCAAAGAAAATGGTGGAGATAGCCAAAGTACATTTGCAAAAGATTGTATGTTATCATCTTACACAGGATATAACCAAGGTGGATTCAAAAAGGATTACTACCCAGTATATCAAAAATTTGTTGTAGATGATGTTGTAACACCAATTCATAAAGTAATGAAAGTTACAGATACATCAGGAAGAGATATAACAACATACAATGCATTATATGCAGGAGAATACAATAACTTATATGTAAATCAAGGATACATTTTAAGAGAGTCAGCAGACTTATCACTATATAAAGATGTATTAAAAACAACAGTTGAAATGAATGGTAAAACACAAACATATAAACATGATAAGAATGATCCTGATAATGTAATCGAATTAAAGGCATCTGATGTAATGGCATATTATAGCAGAAGCTACTCTAGAGAATTATATAAAGAAGATTACTTCAAACCTCTAGATAATACAGAAACTGCACTTGATAATGATGAATTATTAAAAGTTTATGTAACATATAAGATTAGATTAAGAAACTCTGCACAGGTAATTGCTGCATCAGGAGTAGAAATCGTAGATTACTATGATAATGAGTATCAATTAATTGGCAGTGATGATACACTTCAACCAAGTGAAGAACAATATAGACCTTATGTTGCTGATAGAAAAGGAAAAACTATAGATTCAAGCATTAAAGTAAAAACAAGCAACACAAGTAAATATGCAAAATACAATGGTTCGACTCAAAAGAACATTACTGGATATAACACAACTTATATTACAGTAGAAACAACAGATGGAAAAGATGAGAGAATTTTACAACCATCTGGAGACCTATATATCTATGTAACATTCAAAGTTAAGGATATAGGAAATCTATTAATCCTTGATGATGGAAATGGTACAAGCGATAATGGTAAAGTAAACATTGTAGAAATAAACGGTTACAGAACTTACTATGGCGATAAGAGTATTGCTCCAAACGCAAACAATAGTAAGACAGACACAGAATATAATCCAGGAGATGTAGCAGGTCTAGTAGATGTAGATTCTATTGCTGGTAACATTAATACAGATGCAATAGGAAGACTTGGAAAGAATACTACATTCGAGGATGAAATGAATAAAGACTCTGGTCTACAAAACACATTAAATTCTATAAGCCAAAGCGATCCAGACTATGCTGTTAAGGTAAATGAAGCTAAGACAAAATGGTTAAGAGAGAAATTTGGAATGGAAGATGATTCAGATAAGGCTCCACAAATTAAGATTAAACTTGCAAGTGATGAAGACGCAAGAAGCGTATCTGGTATGGTTTGGGAAGACAAGAGAACTGAAACTGTAAACAATGTTGCAAGAGTTGGTAATGGCAAGATTGATGAAGACTCTGGAATATCTGGAGTGAGAGTTCAATTAGTAGATATTAGACAATCGGCTAAAAAAGGACAAGAAATAATTGCTAAAACATTAAGAACAAATGGAACAAGTTCTTGGACTTGGAACGAAAACAGTAATCAGGCTTCATTAAATAATGCTCCAACATGGGAAACTGCCGATACTACAACAAGTGCTGGCGGAGACAAAGGAAGCTACTCATTTGTAGGATATATACCATCAAATTATGTTGTAAAATTTATTTACGGCATAGATGGAATGGAAAAAAGACGCAAATGGCGGAATAATCTATAATGGACAAGATTACAAATCTACAGAATACTATACACCAATATCAGATTCAAACGGAAACGTAGCATTTGATATAAGTAACCCTGACAATAATGCTTACACTTATGTAGGAACTATGAATTATCCTGTAAATCCAGGAAGAACTTACAATATATATGATGCTAAGGGCAACGACCCAAGCACAACATACTTCTTCAACTTAGCACAGTCAGATTCAGATAATAAAGCTGGAAACCGTTACTCTGACGCAAGAGATATAATGGGACCTAACACTGAAGGACAATTAGTAGCAGGAACTAGAGAATATGTAAATAACTACAGTAATAATGCTGGAAACGGCGTTACAAATAGTAGAGAAAAGAATTATACGATAGATCATCTACAGACTTCACAAGCAATACATTCATGGTTGCACAATCTGGTCAAATTAATGTTGAAATCGAGTATAACAGAACAGAAAGTGAAACTGGAGATATAACAGGAAATGGTAGTCAAGATAGTCAAACATCAGACAACTATTCAAAAGCTGGTTACTATAAGATACAAAACCTAGATTTAGGTTTAGTTGAAAGATCAAAAGCTCAATTAAAAGTTACAAAACAAGTAACAAACGTAAAAGTAACACTTGCAAATGGAAACACATTATTTGATGCTTCTGGTAGAGCAACAAACGTTCTTTGGAGCAAACATGTTGCACATGGACAAGATACAGATAACACATATACAGAAAGAAATAACTATCAAAATCAATTAATGAAAGAACCAAATGCAAGAAGCAATGCAAATAGCAAAGGTCTAATCCAATTAACAATGGACGAAGAATTAATGCAAGGTGCAAATATCAGAATCACTTATGCTATAACAGTAGCAAACATTGGTGAAGTAGATTATGAAGGAAATGGGTTCTACTACACAGGATTCTTTACAGATGATGTAAACTATTATACAGGAAAGAACGGTGCAACTGGAGTTCAAACAATAGTTACAACTACTCCTGATAACTTGATAGATTATGTAGGATTCAAGACTGATGAAAATACTGGTGGTACTACAACAGTTACAAGAAACAACTTACAATTTAATGCTGAAGACAACCCTGATTGGGAAGTAATTCCTCTAGAAGGAGATAATAGCATAACATCAAAAGATTACTTAGATGGAACTGCAAAAGAAAAGGCTAAATTGTATAAGACAATAGTTGTAACTAAAGATACTGCAAGTACTAAGAAGGAATTAATTCCTATAATCGCTGACCAAGATTCTGCTACAAAGATTAAAGATGCATTCGATAGCGACCCATTAAATGCTTTAGCAACAGTAAATGGAACAAGCAGTGTATCTGGAGTACAATTAGTATTAACACAACCATTATCTCCAGACAATACAAAGGGCGATGATATGAGTTACAGCAACTTAGTTGAACTTGTTAGAACAAGTAACAAGCTAGGTAGAAGAATGGCATACTCTGTAGTTGGTAACCAAAACCCAACAGAAGAGCCTGCAGAAATTGATGCAGATACTGCTCAAGATGTAACAATATTACCTCCATTCGGACAACACTACATTTACTATGTATTAAGTGGATTAGTTGCAGGAGTCTTAATAATCGGTATTGTAACAACAATTGTTATAATCAAAAAGAGAAAATAAGATTCTAATATGAATCTAAAATAGAAAGAACTCGACTTTAAATAGTCGGGTTCTTTTTTGCTAGTGAGAGAATAAATAAAATAATTATTTATTCTCTATTTGATTCTTTTGAAAAACAATTTGATTTACAAGGTTTTATTTATATTGAGCCCTTATTTTGAATAAAAAAGAAAAGCTAAATTTAAATAAAAAAGCTCAATAGATATGTTACAAATGTATAAAAATCAAATATAAAAATATATCAAAAAGTAATAAAATATAAAAAATGATTTTTTAAAAAATGATAAAATACTAAATGTTTATAAAAACTAAAATGAGATAAAAATATATGAAAAACGCATAAATACTAACATAAAACAAGAAAAATAGCTAAAACGACGGAATTGAAAACAAGATATAAAAAGATAATAAAACGAAAAAATGATTTTTTGGTAAAATGTAATAAAAATGTAATATTGATGATTAAATTATATATAGGGCAAAATCCAAAGTCCGCTTATTTCAACGCTTACAGCGATTAATTTTTTAAAAATAACATAAAATCCCCTTAATTTTACAAAATATTCCAACAACTAAAGATATTGATATATCAAGCTTTTTGAAAGGTAATAACATAATGCGTATGCTTTTGACATTATATCTCATATGTTGTAATATCTACCATGTAAACAAAAGGAGGAATTATTTCAGATACTGAATATAGAAAAATTAAAGTAAATTGTAATAAGCATAAAATATAAATTGGGGGTAATAGCAATGAAGGTTATCAAAAGAGACGGAACAATAGTAGAATATGATAGAGAAAAAATAAAATTGCAATAGAAAAGGCAAACAAAGAAGTTTCTAGAAAAGAAAAGGCAACTGATTCTGAAATCGAAGAAATAATGAGTTACATAGAAGATTTGAAAAAAGGTAGAATCCTTGTTGAAGACATACAAGACATTATTGAAGAAAAAATTAATGGAAATAAAAAAGATATGAACTTGCAAAAAAATATCATCATATCGTTACACAAGAGCTTTAGTTAGAAAAGCCAACACTACAGACCAATCAATTAAGGAATTAATTGAGGGAGAAAGTGAATATTGGAATAATGAAAATGCAAATAAAAATGCTAGAGTTGTTACTACTCAAAGAGATTATTTAGCTGGAATAACAAGTACAGACATAACAAGAAGATTCTTACTTCCTGAAGACGTTGTAAAAGCTCATGACGAAGGAATTATACATTTCCATGATGCTGATTATTTTGCACAAAATGCTTTGACAAACTGTGAATTAATAAACCTAGAAGATATGCTTCAAAATGGAACAATAATGAATGGTGTTATGATTGAAAAACCACACAGATTTATTACAGCATGTACAATTGCAACACAAATAATACTTGCTGTTACGTCTTCTACTTATGGTGGAGCAACAGTTTCGCTTGCACACTTAGCTCCATTCGTAAGAAGTAGTTATGAGAAATATTATAAAAAATATAAAGACAATGGATTAAGCAAAGAACAATGCGAAAAGTTTGCAAAAGAAGATACTAAGAAAGAAGTTGCAGATGGTGTTCAGACATTCAACTACCAAGTAAATTCAATGACTAATACAAACGGACAGGCACCTTTCTTATCTGTGTGTATGTATTTAGGAGAAACAGATGAGTATAAAGAAGAACTAGCAATGATAATTGAAGAGTTCTTAAATCAAGAATATTAGGATTCAAGAATGAGAAAGGTGTTTATATTACACCAGCATTCCCAAAACTTCTTTATGTTCTTGAAGAAGACAATATACATGAGAATAGTAAATATTGGTATCTAACAGAACTTGCGGCAAAATGTACTGCTAAGAGAATGGTTCCAGATTACATATCAGAGAAAATAATGAAGCAAATGAAAGTAGATGCAAATGGAGATGGACAATGTTACCCATGTATGGGATGCCGTTCTTTCTTAACTCCTTATATAGACCCAGTTACAAAGAAACCAAAATATTATGGTAGATTTAATCAAGGTGTTGTAACAATTAACTTAGTTGATGTTGCTTTATCATCAGGAAAAAGATTTAAAGAAATTCTGGAAAATATATGATGAAAGACTTGAACTTTGCCATAAAGCTTTACAAGCAAGACACGAAAGACTTGCAAAAAGCAACTAGTGATATTGCACCAATACTATGGCAGCATGGTGCATTTGCAAGATTACCAAAGGGCGCAAGCATACATCCATTATTACATGGAGGATATTCTACAATATCTTTAGGATATGCTGGATTATATGAGTGTGTTAAATATATGACAGGCAAGAGTCACACAGACAATGGTGATGGAAAAGATTTTGCCATAGAAGTAATGAAGAAAATGAATGAAAAATGTGCAGAATGGAAAGATGCAGAAGATATTGATTACAGTGTTTATGGAACACCTATAGAATCTACAACATATAAATTTGCAAAATGTCTACAAAAGAGATTCGGAAAAATAAAAGGAATTACAGACAAGAACTACATAACAAATTCATACCATGTTCCTGTATTTGAAGAAATAGATGCATTCTCTAAATTAAAACTAGAGAGTGAATTCCAAAGACTAAGCCCTGGAGGAGCTATATCTTATGTAGAAACTCCAAACTTACAAAACAACTTGGAAGTAGTACTTCAAATAATGAAATTTATCTATGACAACATCATGTATGCAGAATTAAACACAAAATCTGATTACTGCCAAAAATGTGGATATACAGGCGAAATATTAATAGATGACAATCTAGAATGGTATTGCCCAAACTGTGGTAACAGAGACCACAACACATTAAATGTTGCAAGAAGAACCTGTGGATATATAGGAAGTAATTTCTGGAACAAAGGAAGAACTCAAGAAATAAAAGAAAAAGAGTACTTCATATAGATAACAAAGATGATGATTGCGATTGTGATGAATGTAATTGCGACCACGCAAATACAGATACAAGTAAAGAAGAAAAAAAATCAGAAGAAAAACAAATGAATTTTATGGATTACGATGTTGAAGAAGAAATAACAAAAAGCAAAAAACGTATGAAACAACCAGCAATGGTATAGAAAAACTATAATTCGCCCAAAAGAAAAGCTCGCCCAAAAGGGACGCCCCTTTTTGGGCGAATTAATAAAATAAATTCGTAATGTAAAAAATAACAATCTAAAAATAAACGATTAAAAAACAAAACTAATATATAACAATGAAGAAAACAGAAAAATGTGGAAATATTGAAAATAGATAATGATAAAAGGAAGGGAAGCCAATGAGATACAACAAAATCAGAAAAATGGATATATCAGATGGACCAGGTGTAAGAGTTTCTATATTTGAACAGGGCTGTACTTTTAACTGCAAGGGTTGCTTCAACCAAGAAACACACGATTTTGCAGGTGGAAAAAAGAATTTACAGAAAATACGTTAAACAGACTATTAGAATTATGCGATAACCCTAATATAGAGGGATTATCTATATTGGGAGGAGAACCAATGCACCCCAAGAATATAGAGGGAACACTTGAAATTGCAAAAGCTTTCAAGAAAAAATTCCCTAAAAAAGAACTTATGGGTATGGACGGGATTTTTGTTTGATAAAGACCTGAAAGATAAAGAAGTATTGAAATACATAGATGTATTGATTGATGGACAATATGTTGATGAATTACACAATCCAACTTTAAAATGGAAAGGATCATCTAATCAAAGAGTAATAGATGTCCAAAAAGTTTAAAGAAAGACGAAATAGTGCTTTTTTGTGATTAAATTAATATCAAATAAGGATTAGATAAATTCGAAAATAAATAAATCAAAAAATAAATAAGTCCAAGAATAAATAAACTCAAAATAGAAAAGACTCGAAATGCTTCGGGTCTTTTATTTTGCTACTTGAAGATAATACTAGAAGTAGGAGAAAACAGGCTTTTAATATGTGCTATTTTAAATAAAAAATCAGTTTTATTAGTAACTCTGGAAAAATCATAAAAAATTCTAAAATATTAACAAAATTTATTCCAAATTTGCTTGACTTTGCTAATTAATTTGGTGTATACTTAATATATGTTGATAACGTGGATAATTGCCACAATAATTTTGGACTCTGAACGAAAAAAGTAAAGGGTGATAATTATAAAAAATCAAATAGAAAACAAACGATAGAACAACAGAAGAATTGGCAAAACAAATGCAAGGGTTGCCAATAGTTTTTTTGTTGCTATAATTTTTATCTAGTTAAGTAAATTATCAAAAAAGAGGAATTGGGTTTTGCTGAATATAAACGAACAAAGCTTAAAGAGCAGTGAGCTTCAAGTAATTTATAAAAGTAAATCAACAAGAGGGACTTTTTTGTAATCTTATATATTAAATTCTGCTTTAATTTTTTTTATGAGGTGAAGGGTTTTGAAGTTAAAAGATGTAAAACACGAAAAGTGCTCAAGAAAAACTTTTTCAAAAATAGGCGATTTTATCGAAATGCCTAATTTAATCCAAGTGCAAAAAGATTCCTACAACTGGTTCATAGAAGAAGGTCTAGGTGAAGTATTAAAAGATATTTCTCCTATAGTTGATTATTCTGGAAACCTAGTATTAGAGTTCTTAGATTACCACATGGAAGAAAAAACAAAGTACACAATGGAAGAAGCCAAAGAAAGAGATGCAACATACTCTACAAGATTACATGTAAAGGTACGTTTAATTAACAAAGAAACAGGAGAAATTAAAGAGCAGGAAATTTATTTAGGTGATTTCCCTGTAATGACAGATAGTGCCACATTCATTATCAATGGTGCAGAGAGAGTAATCGTAAGCCAATTAGTACGTTCTCCATCTTGCTACTATGCTCAAGATTATGATAAGACTGGAAAAAGAATCTATACATCTACAGTTATGCCTATAAGGGGTGCATGGCTTGAATACGAAACAGATGGAAACGATGTATTCTATGTAAGAGTTGATAGAACAAGAAAATTACCAGTTACATCATTATTAAGAAGTATAGGATTCGTTACAGATGAGCAAATATTAGACTTATTTGCCGGAAATCCAAAAATAAAGGCAACACTTGATAAAGACCCAATTAAAACTCAAGATGAAGCAATAATCGAAATTTATAAGAAATTAAGACCAGGGGAACTTCCAACAGCTGATGCTGCTAGAAACTTATTCGATGGTTTATTCTTCGATAACAGAAGATATGATTTAGCTAAAGTTGGAAGATACAAATTCAACAAAAAAATTAAGACTTGCTACTAGAATTGCAGGACAAGTATCTTATGATGATATAATAGATCCTTCAACAGGAGAGGTTTTAGCTGAAAAAGGTGCAGTAATCACAGAAGAAATGGCTGAAAATATCCAAGATTCTGGAATAAATGTAGTAGACGTTTTAGTAGATGATCAAAAAGTAAGGGTAATTGGAAATGGCATAGTAAATATTCACAAAATGTTACCAAATGTGGACTTATCAGATCTTCATTTTAAAGAGGGAGTTAATTACAATGTATTAAAATCCATAATGGATACAACTCCAGACGAGAAATTACATGATGTAATTAAAGAAAGATACAGCGAATTAGTACCACTAACAATTACTACTGAAGATATGATTGCTTCAATAAGTTACTTATTGAACTTAGAATATGGAATAGGATCTGTTGATGATATAGATCACTTAGGAAACAGACGTATTAGATGCGTTGGAGAGTTATTACAAAACCAATTCAGAATTGGTTTAACAAGACTTGAAAGAGTTGTTCGTGAAAGAATGACAATACAAGACTTAGACTCTGTAACACCACAAACATTAATCAATACAAAACCTATCACATCATCAATAAGAGAATTCTTTGGAAGCTCTCAATTATCACAATTCATGGATCAAACAAACCCATTATCAGAGCTTACTCATAAGAGAAGAATTTCAGCATTAGGACCTGGAGGTCTTTCTCGTGAAAGAGCCGGATTCGAGGTTCGTGATATTCACTATACTCACTATGGTAGATTATGTCCAGTTGAATCTCCAGAAGGACCAAACATTGGACTTATCTCAGCACTTTCATCATTCGCTATGATAGATGAATACGGATTTGTAGAAACACCATACAGAAAAGTGGATAAAGAAACAGGTAAATTAACTGATATAGTTGAATATATGCCTGCAGATGAAGAAGATAAATATATAATTGCACAAGCTTCTGAACCAGTAGATAGCGAAGGAAGATTTGTAAATAAGAAAATAAAAGTTAGACATAAAGAAGAGATAACAGAGGTTAACGCTGACCAAGTTGATTACGTTGATGTTTCTCCAAAACAATTAGTATCTGTTGCAGCAGCAATGATACCTTTCTTAGAGCATGATGACGTTAAGCGTTCTCTAATGGGATCTAACATGCAACGTCAAGCAGTTCCACTTCTAATACCAGAATCTCCAATAGTTGGAACAGGTATGGAATACAAAGCTGCCCGTGATTCTGAAATCACAGTAACAGCTAAAAATGATGGTATAATAGAAAAAGTTACAGCTGATGAAGTACAAGTTAGAAACAAGAAAAATGAAGTAGAACATTATAAACTACGTAAATTCAAGAGAACAAATGGTGGAACATGTATTAACCAAAGACCAGTTGTTCAAAAGGGTGAAATGGTTAAAGCCGGAGACATCTTAGCAGATGGACCAGCTACAAAAAATGTGAAATGGCATTAGGAAGAAACGTAATTATAGCATTCTCTACATGGGAAGGTTACAACTACGAGGACGCCGTATTAATAAGCGAAAGACTTGTTAAAGAAGATGTGTACACATCAATCCACATCGAAGAATATGATTGTGAATGTCGTGATACAAAATTAGGTCCAGAGGAAATCACAAGAGATATTCCAAACGTTGGCGATGATGTATTAAAAGACCTTGATGAAAATGGTATTATAAGAATAGGTGCAGAAGTAAGACCTGGAGATATATTAGTTGGTAAAGTTACTCCAAAGGGAGAAACAGAGCTAACAGCAGAAGAAAGATTACTTCGTGCAATATTTGGTGAAAAATCTAGAGAAGTTAGAGATACATCACTTCGTGTACCACACGGAGAAGCTGGAACAATAGTAGATATCAAGATATTTACTAGAGAAAATTCAGAAGAACTAGCTCCTGGAGTAAACCAAGTAATTAGATGCTATATAGCAACAAAGAGAAAAATATCAGTTGGTGATAAAATGGCTGGTCGTCATGGTAACAAAGGTGTTATTTCAAGAATATTACCAGAAGAAGATTTACCATTCTTACCAGATGGTACACCAGTAGATATAGTTCTTAACCCAATGGGTATACCTTCTCGTATGAACTTAGGACAGGTTCTTGAAGTTCACTTAGGTATGGCTGCCCGTGCATTAGGTTGGAAGGTTGCAACACCAGTATTTGATGGTGCAAAAGACTATGAAATTGAAGACTTACTAGAAGAAGCAGGATTACGTCGTGATGGAAAAACAATTCTATACGATGGAAGAACTGGAGAGCAATTCATTAAACCAATTACAGTTGGTGTTATGTACATGATGAAATTACATCACTTAGTTGATGATAAGATACATGCTCGTTCAACAGGACCTTACTCATTAGTTACACAACAACCTTTAGGTGGTAAAGCACAATTCGGTGGACAACGTTTCGGAGAGATGGAGGTTTGGGCACTTGAAGCTTATGGTGCTGCATACTCACTACAAGAAATGTTAACTGTTAAATCAGATGATGTTGTTGGACGTGTTAAGACGTATGAAGCAATAGTGAAAGGTGAAAATATTCCTGAACCAGGAGTTCCAGAAGGATTCAAAGTTCTTGTAAAAGAGCTAGAAGCTTTAGGACTAGACATAAGATTATATACACATGATGGTGAGGAAGTTGAACTTAAAGAAGATATTGATGATGCAACAAGTTTCAGCAATATAGAAAATAAGTCATTAGCCGAAGACAACAATGTTGTTGATGAAAAAAAAGAACTATCAGATGGATATACAGAAGAGTCGGCAGACGATGATTATGAAGGCGGTAGCGAAGCTGACGACAAGCTTTTTGAGGATTTAGATGATGAAGATGATGACATCATTCTAAACGGAAATGATGACGAAAATCTTTTAGAAGATGAAGATTTTAATGATGAAGAATAAAATTATAATCCAGGGGGGAAAAAAGCGTGGATGAATTAAATAATTTTGATAAAATGAAAATTGGCATAGCATCTGATGAAAAAATAAGAGAATGGTCACATGGAGAAGTTAAAAAGCCAGAAACCATCAATTATAGAACATTGAAGCCAGAAAAAGATGGTCTATTCTGTGAAAGAATATTTGGACCAACAAAAGACTGGGAATGCCATTGCGGTAAATATAAAAGAGTTAGATATAAGGGAATTGTCTGCGATAGATGTGGTGTTGAAGTTACTAAATCTAAAGTTAGAAGAGAGAGAATGGGGCATATTGAACTTGCTGCCCCAGTCGCTCACATATGGTACTTCAAAGGAATACCAAGTAGAATAGCTTTAATGCTAGACGTATCTCCAAAAGCACTAGAAAAAGTTGTATACTTTGCATCTTACATAGTAACAGACAAAGGATCAACTACTTTATCAAAAGCTCAAGTATTATCTGAAAAAGAATATGTTGAAGCTGTTGAAAAGTTTGGAAAAGGCTCATTCAAAGCAGAAATGGGTGCAGAGCCAATAAGAACTCTATTATCAGAAATTGACCTAGACAAATTATCTGCAAAATTAAAGAAAGAACTAGAAAAAGCTAGTGAACAAAAAAGAGAGAGCAAAACTTGTAAAAAGATTAGACACTGTAGAATCATTTAGACTTTCAAACAACAGACCTGAATGGATGGTTATGCAAGTAGTACCAGTTATACCACCAGATTTAAGACCAATGGTACAATTAGATGGTGGAAGATTTGCTACATCAGATTTGAATGATTTATACAGAAGAGTTATAAACAGAAATAACAGATTAAAGAGATTACTAGAACTTGGAGCTCCAGAAATAATTGTCAGAAACGAAAAGAGAATGCTTCAAGAATCAGTAGATGCGCTAATAGATAATGGTAGACGTGGCAGACCAGTTACTGGACCAGGAAACAGACCACTAAAATCATTATCAGATATGTTAAAAGGTAAACAAGGAAGATTTAGACAAAACTTACTTGGAAAACGTGTTGACTACTCAGGACGTTCAGTTATAGTAGTTGGACCAGAACTTAAAATATATCAATGTGGTGTGCCAAAGGAAATGGCAGTAGAACTATTTAAACCATTTGTAATGAAAGAATTAGTTGGACGTGGAATTGCACACAACATAAAGAGTGCAAAGAGAATGGTAGAAAGATTACGTCCAGAAGTTTGGGATATACTAGAAGATGTTATTAAAGACCATCCAGTTCTTCTAAACCGTGCTCCTACACTACACAGACTTGGTATCCAAGCATTCGAACCAGTACTTGTTGAAGGTAGAGCAATAAAATTACACCCATTAGTTTGTACGGCATTCAACGCTGACTTCGATGGTGACCAAATGGCTATTCACTTACCATTATCACCAGAAGCTCAAGCAGAAGCAAGATACCTAATGCTTTCTGAAAACAACTTGTTAAAACCACAAGATGGTAAGCCAGTAACAACTCCTACACAGGATATGATTCTAGGAAGTTACTTCTTAACAATGGACGTTGATGGAGAAAAGGGTGAAGGAACATATTTCTCATCTCCTGAAGAAGCTATAATGGCTTTAGCAAACGATGATGTAACAATGCACTCAAAGATATTCGTAAGAAGATCTAAGATTGTAGATGGTGTTGAAAAACATGCAAAAGTTGCTACAACACCTGGTAAAATAATATTCAATAGAGGAATTCCTCAAGACTTAGGATTTGTGGATAGAAGCAATCCAGAAAACGAATTCGAATATGAAATAAATGGTGTAGTATCAAAGAAAAATCTAGGAAAAATAATAGGAAAATGTATTAGTGTACATGGACTAAACAGAACAGCAGAACTTCTAGACTACATTAAATCTACAGGTTATAAATACTCAACATTAGGAGCTGTAACTGTATCAGTTGCTGATGTTCAAGTACCACCTGAGAAAAAGACAATAATTGCACAAGCTCAAGCAGATGTAGACAATATATTAAAACAATATAGACGTGGTTTAATTACTGATGATGAAAGATATAATCAAGTAATTAAAATATGGGAAAAAGCAACAGACGATGTCAAGGAAGCAATGAAGAGAAACTTTGATAAAGAAAACCCAATGTTCATGATGTCTGACTCTGGAGCCAGAGGTAACTTAGACCAGTTAAAACAAATTGCTGGTATGCGTGGACTTATGGCTAGTACAACTGGTAGAACAGTTGAAATTCCAATTAAATCATCATTTAGAGAGGGACTTGACGCATTAGAGTACTTCATTTCTGCACACGGTGCTCGTAAAGGACTTTCTGATACAGCGTTAAGAACTGCAGACTCTGGATACTTAACAAGAAGATTGGTTGATGTTTCTCAAGACATAATCGTAAGAGAAGACGACTGTGGTTCAACAGAAGGAATCGATGTTTACGACATTAAAGATGGAAACCAAATAATAGAAAAAATGCAAGAAAGATTGCTTGGAAGATATCCTATGAACGATGTAGTTGATCCTAAGACTGGTGAAGTTATAGTTGATAAAGACACACTTATCACAGAGGAGATTGCGGACAAGATAGTAGAAGCTGGAATAACAAAAGTATTGGTTCGTAGCGTAATTGGATGTAGAACAGAACATGGTGTTTGCGCTAAATGTTATGGTATGGGCTTAGCTTCTAGAAAAGAAGTTGACATTGGAGATCCAATTGGAATTATTGCTGCACAATCAATCGGTGAGCCTGGTACACAGCTTACAATGAGAACTATTCACTCTGGTGGTGTTGCCGGTGTTGCAGATATTACACAAGGTCTTCCTAGAGTTGAGGAGCTTTTCGAAGCTCGTAAACCAAAGGGACTTGCTATAATTACTGAAATCGCTGGTAAAGTTTCTATCAAAGATGAAAAGAAGAGAAAAGAAGTTATAATTACTTCTAAAGATGATAGCAGAACATATGTAATACCATTTGGTTCTAAGCTAAAAGTAAGAGATGGAGACATGCTTAATGCAGGAGACCAAATCACAGAAGGTTCTAAGAACCCTGCTGAGGTACTTGCAATCAATGGCCCAGAGGGAGTATTTGAGTATATAATTGCTGAAGTTCAAAAAGTTTATAGAAACCAAGGTGTTGATATAAACGACAAACACATCGAAGTAATAGCAAGACAAATGCTTAAGAAGATAAGGGTAGAAGACAACGGAGATACAGACATGTTTGCAGGTTCACTTGTAGATATGTATGAATTCGAAGATAAGAACAAAGCAGTTGAAGCAGAAGGATTAAGACCTGCAACTGGAAAACGTGTTCTACTTGGAATCACAAAAGCATCACTTGCAACAGAGAGCTTCTTATCAGCAGCATCATTCCAAGAGACAACAAGAGTCTTAACAGAAGCTGCAATAAAAGGCAAAACAGATGAATTAATAGGATTAAAAGAGAATGTTATCATTGGTAAGTTAATCCCAGCCGGAACTGGTATGAAGAGATATAAACAAATACACATCAATACAGAAGAGCAAGAAGAAACAGAAAGCTTAGAAAATACATCAGTAAATACAGAAACAGTAGAAGATTCAGATATAGACAATGTTATGGTAGACGATGAAATGGAGAATGAAGAAGCTACAACAACTGTAAAAAATGATGAAGAATAATAATAAAAAAGACGTCTCTAGTTGAGACGTTTTTTTAATGTTAAGAAAGAATTAGTACAATTTTTCTCGGTACATTTTTTCCACCGGAACCAAATTACAGAACCAAATTACATAAAATTACACATTTGGGGTTAAGTACAATTTTTCCCCGGAACCAAAATGTACATCCAATGCATTAAATTAGTCTCTTATGAATATATTAAAAGTAATAAATTTTAATATTTTATAGGAGATTTTTATGTTCAAAATTAACAAAAAAAGAATTATATTTCTTACTATAGCAACAATTCTACCAGTTGGAATGTTCATGATACAAACTGCTAGTGAGAACACGATAAAATCAAAAACCTTTGAAACGATGGCAACACCAGTTGATAGCAAAACAATTGTAATTGATGCAGGACATGGTGGAGAAGATGGAGGTGCTGTTAGCAAAAATGGTGTGATCGAGGCTCATATTAATTTGCAAATTGCACTAAAATTACAGAAACTACTTGAGCAGAGTGGAGCAAAAGTAATATTAACACGTTCTGACGATAACGCAATTTATGATGAGGGAAAGAAGACTTTAAGAGAAAAAAAAAGGTATCAGATATAAAAAACAGGGTAAAAATAGGAAATAATTCATCCGCGGATATTTTTGTAAGCATACATCTAAATAAAATACCTCAAAGCCAATATTATGGCTGGCAGACTTTCTACAAAAAGAAAAGTGAGGAAGGAAAAAAATTGGCAACAAGTATTCAAATGAATTTAAATGAAGCTATTCAAAAAAAAGAAAATAAGAGAGTTCCATTGGAAATAAACAATGTTTATATTATAAAGCATGTGGAAATTCCAACATGCATAGTGGAATGTGGATTTTTATCTAATGAAGAAGAGGAAAAAGAACTACAAACAGAGGATTATCAAGAAAAACTTGCATGGGGAATATGTAATGGAATAATGGATTATTTTGTAAAGTAACGTTAGGTGAAAATTGAATGTAATTTTGTAAAATATTGCAATAAAAATTTTGTAAAATAAAATCATAAATGGGAAAAAAATCATAAATTGAGAAATTTTGTTGAAATTTTTGTATAGTTATGATAACCTAATCGTGAAAAAAAAAAGAGGAAAGGGGGGATTTTTTATGTACGATTACTATGATTATGGTTATAGCTCTTCAGTTGGAACTGCTGTATCTGCTGCTACATTGGCTTCTATAATAAGTACATATAGTATTTTTGTTATAGCATTCTATGTTGCATTAGTAGTTGCCCAATGGAAAATATTCGTAAAAGCTGGAGAAGAGGGATGGAAGTCAATCATACCAATTTATAATGTAATTATTTTATACAAAATATCTGGCTTATCACCTTGGTTGTTATTACTATTTTTGTTAATCTGGGTACCTGTTGTAGGTTGGATTATATCTGTTACATTAGGAATTGTATCTATGGTTAAACTTGGCAAAGCATTTAATCAATCTACTGGATTTATAATAGGACTAATATTCTTGGCACCAATTTTCGAGATGATTTTGGGATTCGGTTCTGCACAATATGTTGGACCAGCAACAAAAACATCACAAAATGATGTGAACAATAATTAGAAATGAAATAATAACTAAAACGTTATTTTAAAAATGAATAACTTTTCCACTTCTTGGAGAAAATATGTGTAAAACGTATTCCAAGGAGTGGATTTTTTTGAAAGAAAAACGAATTTTAAATATTAAGGGAACAATTTTAGATAGAAACCAATTAAATGAATACTTAGAGAAGATGGCATCTGACTATATATTGAGTCATAATTCTAGTACGGACACATATCCGATACCAAGATTAAAAAGAAAATTATGCTTTTATAAAGGCAACTTATAAACTTTTGAATGAACAAATAAAACAGGGAATTCCTATTCATCCAGCTGGAGAATGGGTGCTAGATAATTTGTACATCATTGAAGAGATTACAAAAAGTATAAGCAAGGAATTAACATTAAAAAAATATACGGAATTTTTAGGGCTGGCTAACGGACAATATAGAGGCTTTGCCAGAATTTATGTAATTGCGTGTGAAATGTGTGCTTATACAGATGGAAAAATAAATTCAGAGAATCTAGAACAAATGTTAACTAGTTATCAAAATAAAAAGACGTTGAGTATGAATGAAATATGGAATATTGGAACTTTTATCCAAATTGCATTGATAGAAAAAATACGTGAAATCTGTGAGAGTATTTATTTGTCACAAATTCAAAAAGATAGAGTTGAAGATATTCTTTCTAGATATTTTGATGAAAGCGAGTCAAGAAGAAGAACCTTAAATTATGGAAAAGTAAATTTGATAAAAACTACTCCGATGAAGAATGCTTTTGTAGAATATATGTCATACAAGTTAAAAAAAATATGGAAGTAAGGCATCTGGTTATTTAAAAATATTAGAAGATGAAGTGTACAAAACAGGAAGTTCAATAACAGAGATTGTAAAAAGAGAACATTATGATATTGCTATAAAAAAGGTCATTATCGGGAATTGTATCATAAGTTTAAAAAAGATTTCTAGAATAAATTTCTTAGAAATATTTGAAAAAATAAACAGAGTCGAAGATATATTAAAAAGGATCCTGTTGCACAATATGAAATTATGGATGCTGATACGAAAACATATTACAGAAATAGTATAGTTGAAATTTCTCAAAAACAAAAATTTCAGAATTATACATTGCAAAAAAAAAAGCTCTGGAACTTAGCAAAAACGAGATGAATAATATTGAGGAAGGAAAAGAAAGCAATCTAAAAAAGGCACATATTGGCTATTATCTTGTGTCAAAAGGAAAAGAAGAATTATTAAATATTCTCTTAGAAAAAAATAAGAGATATATAACTAATGAAGAGAAAACAAAGATATATATAAGTTCAATTTGGGTATTATCTGTTATTTTATCTATAATTACGATTTTGGGTGCAGAATATTGCATTAATAATAGGCTTAAAGAGTTAGCTGGTGGAACTGCGTGGAACATTGTTTTAGCTATAGTAGTATTTCTTATTACCATAATTCCAATTCAAAATATAATAGTGAAAATAACACAATATATTTTGAGCAAAGTAGTGAAACCAAAGCTTATTCCAAAACTCGACTTTCAGAATGGAATTCCCGAAAGCCAGAAGACTATGGTTGTAATTCCTAGCATATTATCAAATGCAAAAAAAAAGGTAGACGAACTCATGAAAAAGCTAGAAGTATACTATCTTGCAAATAAGAGTAAAAACTTATATTTTACTCTTTTTAGGAGATGTAACAACAAGTAGCAAGGAAAAGGAGGATTTTGATGAAGAGATAATAAGTAAAGGAATAGAAGAAGTTCAAAATTTAAACGAGAAGTATAAGGCAAATATATTTAATTTTGTGTATAGAAAGAGAACTTGGTCTGATGGTGAAGAGTGTTATATGGGCTGGGAAAGAAAAAGAGGACTCTTGAATCAGTTTAACGAGTACTTGCTTGGAAATACGAAAAATCCGTTCAGGATAAATACAATAGAAAAGATGGAAGATATAAAATATATAATAACACTTGATGCAGATACTGAACTTAGTTTAAATTCTGGACTAGAACTTGTGGGAGCGATGGCACATATTCTTAACAAACCTATAATGAATAGAACGGGAGATGCGGTTGTATTAGGGCATGCACTAATTGCTCCAAGAGTTGGAATAGGACTAAGAGAAACAAGAGCCAGCAAATTTACACAAATTTACGCAGGAGAGGGAGGAACGGATTCATATACAAATGCAATATCCGATGTGTATCAAGATAATTTTGATGAAGGAATATTTACAGGTAAGGGAATTTACGATTTACGAGTATTTTCTAAAGTGTTGAATAATGAGATAAAAAGAAAATACAGTTTTGAGTCACGATTTATTAGAGGGAAATTATCTAAGGTGTGCACTTGCATCAGATATAATGCTGATGGACGGTTTTCCTAGCTCATACATGAGTTTTAGAACCAGGCTATATAGATGGACCAGAGGAGATTACCAGATTTTACAATGGCTGAACAAAAAAATAGAAAACAAAAATGGCGTAATGAAAAATAATCCATTGAATTTGCTAAGCAAATACAAAGTATTTTGTAATATTGTAAGAAGTAAGCAGGAAACTTCGGTATTTTTGTGTTTCTTATTCGTTTTGTTAATGGCAATAATATTAAAAAAATAAATCTTGCATTTATTTTTGTAATTGCATTAATATCAGTACTTATGCCGATGTTTCTTGATATATTGAATTTAATAATTTCAAAAAAGAATGGCAATGTAAAAACGAAAAGGTTTGTAGAAACTACTGATGGGGTAAAAGCCTCTGTACTAAGAGGCTTAATTGATTTAACACTTGTTCCAGACAAGATGTTAATTGCCATAAAAGCAGAAATTAAAACTGCATATAGAATGTTGAAGAGTAAGAAACATTTGTTAGAGTGGACAACTTCGGAAGAAGCGGAAAAGATGTCAAAAACAGATTGCATTTCTTACTATAAGTCGATGATATTAAATACCATTTTGGGAATAATTGGCGTTATTGCTGGAATAAACAATTTGTGTCAAAGCAACATGAATGGATACGAGAAAACAAATATAATAATGGGCTATTCTATATTGCTTTTGATATTTTCTTTCGCGTGGCTATTGGCCCCATATCTTATGTGCAAATTAAGTAAGAAGAATAATACAGTATGTGCAAAGGAAAAACTATTACCAGAAGAAAGAAAATATCTTCTAGAAGTGGGAAAGAGAACCTGGTTATATTTCAAAGAAAATATAAATGAAAAAGGCAATTTCTTGCCTCCAGACAATTATCAAGAAGATAGAAAACCAAGAATTGTAATGAGAACATCTTCTACCAATATAGGACTCGCACTGCTTTCTATAATGGCAAGTTATGATTTGAAATATGAAAACTTTGAAGATACAATAGACCTATTATACAAGATGGTAAATACAATTATTAGTCTAGAAAAGTGGAATGGACATCTCTATAATTGGTACAACACAGAAACTCTTGCACCTCTAATTCCAAGATATATATCGTCTGTAGATAGTGGAAATTTTGTTGGTTATCTATACGTATTGAAGCAATTTCTAGTAGATAAAAAAAGAGAAGATTCAGGAAATATTGCAAGAAAGAAATACACTCGACGAACCAGATAGAATTAATAAAAAAAAATTACTAGAAGAGAATAAAGAAAATCCAAACAACGAAGAAAAAAACATAAAATTTTACGAGAAGAAAACCAAGAAAAAAAATATTTCAACAGAATTTATTCAGTCAAATGTTCAGAGTGAAAATAGTAATTTAAAAAAGATTGATTTCATGATTGATGATTACGAATCTAATTGAAAACACTGATTTTAAAGTGTTGTATGATGAGGAAAATAGACTATTCTCGGTTGGCTTCAATGTTGAAGACGGAAAGCTAACAGACTCATATTATGATTTATTAGCTTCAGAAGCAAGACAGGCAAGTTTAGTTGCAATTGCAAAAAAGGATATATCTGAAAAACATTGGTACAATTTAAGTAGAACACTAACTAGTCTAAACAGTTACAAAGGGCTAATCTCGTGGGCAGGAACATCGTTTGAATATCTTATGCCAAGTATAAATATTCCTCAATATCCAGGAAGTATATTAGATGAATCATGTAAGTTTATGATAATGAGTCAACTTGAATATTCTAAAAAGCTAGGAATCCCTTTTGGAATATCGGAAGCGGCATTTAATCTAAAAGACCTAAATAATAACTATCAATATAAAGCTTTTGGAATACCATGGTTAGGTCTAAAAAGGGGATTGTCTGATGAGATAGTTGTTTCTTCTTATGGTTCAGTACTTGCCGTGAATGAAATTCCGAAACAAGTTATAGAGAACTTAAAAAGATTAGAAACAGAAGGAATGTATAATACTTATGGATTCTATGAATCAATAGATTATACTCCGGGAAGAAACAAAAATGGAAAACAACCAGTAAAAACATATATGGCACATCATCAGGGATTAATACTACTATCAATCGACAATTTAATGAATAATAATATCATACAAAAAAAGGTTTATGGATAATCCAGAAATAAAAGCAGTAAGCACATTGTTAGAAGAAAAGATGCCTAAAAATATGATTACTACAAAAGAAGAAAAGGAAAAAGTTGAAAAGATTAAATATAAGGACTATGAGGATTATACTCAAAGAGAATATTCAAAAATAAATGAGTATCTAAATATTTCTAATGTAATTGCAAATGACAAATACACAATTGTAATGGACCAATATGGAAATGGATATAGCAAATATAAGAATCTTTTGGTAAACAGATTTAAGCAAACAGATGAGGAAGAACAGGGGATAAAATTCTATATAAAAAATATAAGAAATAAAAATTTATGGACAAATACCTATTCAAAAAATGTGCATAAACCTGAAAAATACAATGTAATTTTTTCGCCAGAACAAGATAAGATTATCAGAAGGGACGAAAATATAGAAACTTCAACAAAGGTAATTGTAAGCCCAGACGAGCCATTGGAAATAAGAAGAATTGAATTGAAAAACTTCGGAAATACAGATGAAATATTAGAAGTAACAGCAACTTTAGAACCAGTAATATCAAGCGAGTTACAAGACTATTCGCATAAGGCATTTAACAATTTGTTTCTATCTTATGAATATATAGACAATCTGAATACAATTTTAATAAAAAGAGAAGCTCATACAAAAGCGGAACATGATGTTTATATGGCGGTATGTTTATATACAGAAGATGCATTTGTTTTGGGAGACTCTGAATACGAAATAGATAAAGAGAGGTTGGTAGGAAGATGCAATTATGGAGTTCCAACCGAAATAAGCAATTCAATACCTTTCAGTAAAAAACTTGGATATACGCTAAATCCATTACTGGCAATGAAGAAGACTGTAAATGTTTCACCAGAAGAAACGACGGTTTTGAATCTTATAATATCTGTAGAATTTGATAGAGAAACAGCAATAAAAAAATCTAACAAGATTTATGAATAATGAGAATATCAAGCGAACTTTTGAATTGTTGAAGGCAAAGAGCGAAGCGGAAAATAGGTATTTAGGAATAAAGGGGAAAGAAGTCGAATTATATCAAAAAATATTAGCATATTTATTATTTCAACCGAAAGTATCTTTAAAAAATATGCAAAATCTAAGACAAGATAATTACAACAAAAATTTGAAATCGTTTCCTGTGGAGGGCTTATGGAAATATGGAATATCAGGAGATTTGCCAATATTACTAGTAAAAAAAAAGACATAAACGACATAGATTTCATTGGTGAGATTCTTGCATGTTACGAATTTTTTAGAGTAAAAAATATTGCTGTTGATTTGGTAATTATAGATGAAGAAAAAAGATTCTTATGAAAACTATGTTAGAGATGCGATTCAGACACAGATATTCAATAGAAACTTATCATATCTTTTGAATATTTCAGGGGAATTTTCTGTTTAAATGATGTAAATGATGCGGATAAGTTACTTCTAGAAACAAGAGCTAATCTTGTATTTGATGCATCAGAAAGTTTATTGAAACTACAGATGGAAGATTTAGAGACAAGGATAACAGAGAATATTAAAGAAACAGGTTACGATTTAGTAAAAAATAATATAATCGAAGAACATTCTAAAGAAAACAAAAATTTAGAAAATCTTAAATATTATAACGATTTTGGTGGATTTTTAGAAGATGGAAAAGAATACAATATAAGAATAAATTCTAACCATAAACTTCCAACGGTATGGAGTAATATATTGGCAAATAAAAACTTTGGAACTCTGGTTACAGACAGCATGGGGATATACCTGGAACAAAAAATAGCAGACTAAATAGACTAACGGCATGGTCAAATGACCAAGTTGCAGATGTTCCGTCAGAAATAATATATTTCAAGGACTTAGATACTGATAAGAAATGGTCTTTAGGCTATAATCCAATGCATGATGAGAATGACTATTTCGTAACTTATGGCTTCGGGTATGCAAGATATATTCATGAAAGTTCGAAGATAGAGCAAAAGATGAAGTTTTTGTACCAAAAGAGGATAGTGTAAAAATCAATCTAATAACATTAGAAAATAAGAACCCTCAAAAGAAAAAGTTAAAATTAATTTACTATATTAAACCCGTACTGGGAGAAGATGAAATAAAATCAAACGGTTTCATATATAGCTATTTAAATAGAGATTCTAATGTATTATTTTTAAAAAATCTAAACTTTGAAAATAATGAAATGTTTGTATCTTGTAGCGAAAAAATAACATCATATACAGGAAGCAAAACTTCTTTCTTTAAAGAATCAACCTTGAAAAAATCCAATAGGACTGGACCAGCTTGAATTGAACAGAGAAAACTCTTTTGGAAAAGATGGAATTGTAGCAGTAGAAATAAAAATTACACTCGAAGCTTTCTCGAAGAAAAATATTGTTCTAATGCTTGGAGCCTGCAAAAATAAAAAACGATGCATTGGATTTAGCATATAAATATTCGAATATAAGTAATTGTAAAAATGAATTTGAAATAGTAAAGAGATATTGGCAAGAACTGACTTCAAAAATACAAGTAAAAACGCCAATGGAATCAACGAATATTTTATTAAATGGCTGGCTAATCTATCAGACCATAGTATCCAGATTATATGCAAGAACAGGATTTTATCAATCGGGAGGGGCCTATGGATTTAGAGACCAACTGCAAGATGTAATGCTAGCTAAATATGTTGACGAATCAATAACAAGAGAGCAAATAATAAGAGCATGTAGACATCAATTCATTGAAGGAGATGTTGAACACTGGTGGCATGAAGAATCTGGAAGAGGAATAAGAAGTAGAATATCAGATGATAGGTTATGGCTGGCTTATGTAACAGCGGATTATATAAAATTTACAAGCGACTATTCAATTTTAGACGAACAAGTTTCATATAAAAAAAGGTGAGATATTAAGCGACTTTGAAGAGGAAAGATACGATTTATACGAGGATTCAGACATAAAAGAGAGCCTGTATATGCATTGTATTAGAGCAATAGAAATATCTTTAGACTTTGGAGAACATGAGATTCCAAAAATCGGTTCAGGAGACTGGAACGATGGTATGAGCAACATTGGAGTAAAGGGAAAAGGCGAGAGTGTATGGCTAGGTTTTTTCTTGTACGATGTGCTGAAAGAATTTATTCCCATTTGTGAATACAAAAATGATATAGCAAGAGTAGAAAAATATCAGGAAATAATGGAAAAATTAAAAAGGGCATTAAATACTAAATGTTGGGACGGCAGGTGGTTCAAGAGGGCATTTACAGATGATGGAGAAATTCTAGGAAGTCTTCAAAATGAAGAATGCAAGATTGATAATATATCTCAGAGTTGGGCTGTAATTTCATCAGCAGGAGACAACGACAAGAAATATATTGCAATGGAAAGTCTGGAAAATCATCTTATAGATAAAGAACTTGGAATAATAAAGCTATTAGATCCACCTTTTGAAAAAAAGCAAATTAGACCCAGGATATATAAAATCATATTTGCCAGGAACACGAGAAAATGGCGGGCAATACACACATGCTGGAGTTTGGACTATTATTGCAGAAACGATGTTGGGATTGAATGAACAGGCTTATGAACATTTTAGAATGATAAATCCGATAGAACACTCTAGAACCAAAGACGGAAGCATGAAGTACAAAGTTGAACCTTATGTAATTTCTGCAGATGTATATAGTAAAGGAAATCTAGCTGGTAGAGGTGGCTGGACTTGGTATACTGGTTCGAGTAGTTGGATGTATATAGCAGGAATAAAATATATTTTGGGATTGAATATAGAAAAAGGCTATATGACTATAAAGCCAAGTGTTCCAAACGAATGGAAGGAGTATGAAATAAGATATAGGTATAAACAGAGTGTATACAATATAAAAGTTACAAATGAAAATGACGATTCAAATATTTATGATAGAAAACAAATTGTGTTGTGTAATGGTGATAAAATAGAAGATGGAAAAATCAAACTGCAAGAAAAAGGAATTTTTAATATAGAAGTTGTTTGCAAATAGAAAATTAAAATCTATGACAAGATGCTTTCAAAAAAGAAGCATCTCTGTTAATGAAAGTTAAAATAAAAATTATTTATTCTTCATTTATTTGCAAATAGTAACTTAAATGTAATATTATAGTAATAATATTGCAAAAAAGCTTTGACAACTAAGTAAGGTAGAGGTATAATAAGTGCATAAGTAACGATTTTTATAGAAAAGTAAAATTTCTAAAGAAGGAAATGGAGTTTATATGGGAGAACGAATGAATAGTTATCAGTCAAATGATAGAAGAAGAGAGATTAGAGGAGCAAAAAAAAAGCAATCCTGATAGAGGAATTTATCATGGTTCTAGAAAAAGTAGAGAAGATGCTTGGGAAACTGTTAAGAAATATCTTGCTGTAATGGCATTAGCAGGAGGAGCCATTGGATATGTTGCTGGAGCAACAACTGGACCAATGATTTCCCAAATGGCAAAAAGCTTTAATTCTAGCAATAACACGCAAACATCAGTTGAACTTGCTGCTGAATATGACAATTACCTAGAACTCGTAAAATCGAATTTAGCACAAAAAAGAATCTCAAATAGAAAATATGTCTGATGGAAATTCTTATGCCGAGACCACAAAAAGGTTGTTCCAGATAGAGAAACAAGACAAAATAGATGGGGTAACAGAACTAAATGGTGCAGTAAAAACGTATAATGAACTTAGATACAAAAAAGATAGGACTTTTAATGAAGAAAAAGAATTTTTAGATGCATGCAAAAAAATATGTGAATCTGAACAGGTAGTAATAGATGCTTATACAGACTCTATTGTAGATAAGGTTGCAGATGCATATGGATTTAGTGAAGGATATATGAAAAGCCAAATAGAGGTAAAAGCACCTGGATACTACAATAAGGAAATGGAAAATATGAATATGTTCCACAAATTAATATTCCGGGTAAAGATGTAAAATTATCTAAAAATTTGAAAAAAAGAAGTTATGAATGCAAGATGTTTACTGGATGAAGGATATTCATTTAGCACAATGTCTGTAGATGAATTACCAGTTGACAAAATAATAGATGTATACCAAGATGCAATAGAGTTTGAAAATTATGATATTACAATTGGAACAAAAGGCGAACTTGTAATGACAGAAAGAGATAAATCAGAAGAAACTGAAGTAAAAATAGAAAAATCAAAGGCAGAGTCTGAAGAAAGAGTCGAAAGAGAAAAAGACAGAAGAAGAAAGATAAATAAAAGGGAGGATGTACTCCTATGAAGGATGAACTAGATCAAAATAAAAAAACAATACTAGTTGTTGATGATGAGCAACCAATAATTGATGTTTTGGTTTGCAACTTACAAAGAGAGGGATATAACACATTAGAGGCAACAGATGGAGAAATGGGATTTGATATAGCTCAAGAAAAAAGGCCTGATTTAATATTGCTTGATGTCATGCTACCAAAAATGGATGGATTAACAGTCTGCAAAAAAATAAAGCAAGTTTACAATGTGCCAGTATTAATGGTATCTGCAAGATCAGAGGAAATAGACAAAATTGTAGGGCTTGAATTAGGCGCTGACGATTATATCTCAAAACCATTTAGTGTAAGAGAAGTAATGGCAAGGGTAAAGGCAAATTTAAGAAAATCAGAAGACGAAAAAACAGGAAAAGAAAAAGAGGATGATAAGAAATCTAATAAAATAGTAGTTGGAGATCTTGAATTAGACCTTGAAAAAGTAGAAGTAAGAATAAAAGGACAAGTAAAAGCACTTACTCCAAAAAGAATTTGAGCTTATAAAATATCTTGCTATGCAACCTGGGGTACCTGTTACAAGAGAAGTATTACTTGAAAAGGTATGGAACTATGAATACTATGGTGACATTAGAACAGTTGATGTTACAGTATGTAGAATAAGGGAAAAACTTGGAGATAGCACAAAAAATTCTAAAATTATTATAAATAAAAGAGGAATCGGATACTATTTAGCATCTAAATAAACTTTGAAAAAATAGTATTAGAGATTTTTGATATGCTAAAAGGTAGTAGAGGAATTTGGTTGAATTTCGAAAATGATATTAAAAATTTTGAATACACCAGAAGGTAGCAGAGAAATTTAGACGAATTTTGAAAATAATATTTTAGATTGGAAAGGTTCATATTTTAAGTTGAAGAAATTACAAGGAAAAATTTTATTTATATTTTTTATAACAGGAATAATTATATTACTTGCACTTGGTGCTTGTTTCATAACAATATTATCGCAACAGCCGGAGTTTGCAAGTAATATAAGCAATACACAAATCATGGAGACGAAAATACTAATATTAATTTCAATATTAGTATTTTCTTGCATGGTATTTTTAATAAATTTGTACATTACTAAGACTATAACAAAACATATCAATGATATGCTTTTGAGTGCACAAAAAGTTGCAAATGGCGAAAATGTAGAATTAATCAGAGTTGGAAACAAAAAAAAAGAAGAGAAGAAAAACTGAAGTTGATGAAATAACCAATATTATAAGCATCATGACTAGTGAAATGAAACAAAGCCTTAATGATGTAAAAAAGCAAAAGCGTGAAATCGAAGCAATATTATTACACATGACTGACGGAATTATAGCATTTGATAAAGACGGAAATATTATGATTATAAATCCTGTGGCAAAGGAATTATTAAACATTGAAAATGAAAAAAATTTTGATCAGATATTCGAAAAGCTAGATGTAGAGATAAATAAAGAAGCCATAATGTATTTGGAAAATTGGACGTCTTTGGAACAAAAAATAAACATTGGAGAAAAGAATATTAACATTTATTTCGCTCCTTACAAGGATGAAAACAACTTGTCATCAGGTGTTATTGCAGTTATACAAGACATCACAGAGCACGTAAAACTGGATAATATGAGAAAAGAAAAATTTGTTGCAGATGTTTCACATGAATTGAAAACGCCTATTACATCTATAATTGGCTACGCAGATACATTACAGGAGGGAGAATATGATAGGGCAACTCAAGAAAAATTCCTATCTGTTATATCATCTGAGGGAAGAAGAATGGCAGATTTAGTAAGTGATTTACTTACACTTTCAAGATACGATACAAATAGAGTTACAGGAAATATAACTGAATTCGATTTAGGTGAACTTGCAAAAAAATGCCAAGAAAAATTAGAAATAGAAATTGAGAAAAAGCATCAAGAAGTTGAATGCTATGTTACTGCAGATGTTCCCCAATAAAAGCTGACAAAAACGGAATTGAAAGAGTAATATTAAATGTTCTATCTAATGCTGTTAAATATACACCTGAAAATGGAAATATAAAAATTTATGTTGGATTTGTGTACAATGATGCATACATAAAAGTAATCGATAATGGAATTGGAATTCCCAAAGAAGATTTAGGAAGAGTATTTGAAAGATTCTACAGAGTTGATAAGGCTCGTTCGCGTGAAATGGGTGGAACAGGATTAGGTCTATCCATTGCAAAAGAAATAATTGAACAGAACAAGGGAAGTATAGACATAAAAAGCGAGTATGGTAAAGGAACAGAGGTTGTAATAAGAATACCAGCACTTAAAAAAGAGGAAGAAAAATAAAAAGTAAAACAGGAAAACATACAAGATAGTATGTTGATGTGTTTATAGAAAAGTTCAGTAAAAAAACATAAGATTAAAACAGATTTATGTCTTGAGAAAGGATCGAGAAAAATGATGAATGAAAAAGTAAAAAATATATTAGAATGGATTGAATGTATCGTAATTGCAATTATACTTGCATTACTTATAAGATACTTTGTTGGAACTCCAACAGTCGTACAACAATCATCAATGTATCCAACTCTAAAACAAGGTGAAAGACTAATATTAAACAGAATACCTAGAACAACAAAGAAAATGCCAAATAGAGGGGACATTATAACATTTGAAGAACCAAGCATTACAAGTGTTAGTGCCGAAAATGTAGATTTGAGTAATCCTGTTGCAACATATAATTATAATCCAACAAATATATTCAAAAAATTTACATACTATGTTCTTGAATGGAATAAAAGAAGCTATATAAAAAGAGTAATAGCACTTCCAGGAGAACACATTCAAATTGCAAATGGAAAAGTATATATTAATGGTGAAGAATTGGACGAATCTGCATACTTAAATGACAATGTTGTAACAGATGGACATGGCGGAGTATTTACAGATTTAGTAGTTCCTGAAGGATGCGTATTTGCAATGGGAGATAACAGACCTGGTTCGGGAGACTGCAGAAGGTTTGGATGTATTCCACTTGAAAAAATTGAGGGAGTAGTAACAATCAGATTTTGGCCATTAAATAAATTTGGAACAATAAAAAAAGCAGAATAGAATGAAAATAAAGAAAAGCCAAATGGAAAAGATCAAAAAGACTAAGATATAAATAGATTGAAAGCCCAAAAGCAGGAAAGTCGAATGACTGAAAGGGTTAAACGATAAAAAACTAAATAAAAAAAACTGGAAGAGGAGTTAAAATTTCGTGAAATTTGAAGAGATTCTGGGTAACAACAAAATAAAAAAAGATTTAGAAATATCTGCACAAAATGAGACGACTGCACACAGTTACTTGTTTATTGGACCAGATGGAATTGGTAAAAAGCTAATTGCAGAGAATTTTGCAAGAATGATTTTATGCCAAGAGCATGGAGAGAAAAAAAAAGGTTGTGGTACATGTAGTTCATGTATAAAGTTTGATTCAAGCAATAATCCAGATTTCTTTGAAATAGAACCAGATGGCAATTCACTAAAAATTGCTCAAATAAGAGAAATGCTTGAAAACATCTATCAAAAACCAATTGTATCAGACAAAAAAGTTTTCATTATAAACGACAGTGAAAATATGACTCAAGAAGCTCAAAATAGTTTATTAAAAACACTTGAAGAACCACCTGAATATGTGGTAATTATAATGATTACATCAAATGAGAACATGCTGTTAAATACGGTAAAATCAAGATGCGTTAAGCTAAATTTTCAGGGATTAACAAAACAAGAAATGAGTAAATACATTTCACAATCTGAGAATGAAAGTTATTCAAGAATGAGCGATACTTTATTTGAAATGTGCAACGGAAGTATAGGAAAGTTGATAAAAGTAAGCAATAATATTGATGAATATAATCAAGTTGAGAAAGCGACAAACAATTTGCTGAAGGGTGGAGTAAAAAATAGCGTAGACATGTTTAATAATTACTCGGTATTATATGATTCCAAAGAAATAATAATGGAATTACTTGATTATATGATGACAATAATATTTTCATACATAAATAGAACAGGAGACTCAAGAATGGGAGTACTAAAATCTGTTCAACTGATTGAAAAAACAAAAAGAAAACTCATGTCAAATACCAATTACGATATGTGTATAGATGAATTATTACTAAAGATAATTTAAATAAAAAGTGTTAAGAAATTAATTTTATGCAGAAATAAAATTCTTAAAACAAAACAACTGTAAAAAGTAAATTACTTATAAGGATTGAATAATTAGAGTATTAAATAGAATGAATAAAATAAAGGGAGGGTTATAATGAAAAATATAGTCGGAATAAGATTTAGAAAACCTGGAAAAGTATATTTCTTTGACCCAGGATATATAAGATTAAATCCAAAAGATAAAGTAATTGTAGAAACATCTTTGGGAGAAGACATTGGAGAGGTAGTAATAAGCAAAAGAGAACTACCAGATGAAAAAGTTCCAAAAGACCTAAAAAGAATAATCAGGCTTGCAAGTTCCAAAGATATAAAAAAGACAAGAAGATAATAAACAAAAAGAAAAAAAGGCAATGGAAGTTTGCAAGGAGCAAATAAAAAAACATAAACTAGAAATGAATTTAGTTGATGTAGAATATAAATTTGATGGAAGCAAAATTATTTTCTATTTCACTGCAGATGGAAGAGTAGACTTCAGAGAACTTGTAAAGGACTTAGCAGCAATATACAAAACAAGAATAGAACTTAGACAAATTGGTGTTAGAGATGAGGTTCGCAAAATAGGAGGAAACGGAGTTTGTGGTAGAGAACTATGCTGTTGTTCATTCTTAAACAATTTTGACATTGTTTCCATAAAAATGGCTAAAGAACAAAGTGCATCTTTGAATCCATCAAAAATTTCAGGAAATTGTGGAAGATTAATGTGCTGTTTAAAATATGAGCAAGGAGTTTATGAAGAAAAAATAAAGAAACTTCCCAAAGTAGGTTCTATTGTAAAAACAGAAGATGGAGAAGGAACAATCGTTAGCGAAGAAGTACTAAAAGAAAGAGTAAAAGTACAATTCAAAAAAGATGATGTTACTACATATAAATCTTATGATGCAAAAGATGTAAAAGTTATAAAAGCGCCAACTAGTAAAGTTGAAGAAGAAAATTCTGAAGAAATAGAAAACATAAAAGAGCTTAAAAAGCTAGAAGCACTTGAAAAACAAGACAAGAAAACAAGAGATCAAAATCAAGGAGAAGACTACTAAAAGTAAGTAAAAACAAAAAAGAATTCGGTTATTAAATGAAAATTTAATAACCGAGTTCTTATATTTTTATTCCTCTTCTGGAGCACCAACTGGGCAAACACTTGCACATGTTCCACAGCTTATGCACATAGAAGAATCTATTTCGTATTTATCTCCCTTGTCAGATATGCAAGAAACTGGACAGTTAGCTGCACATGCTCCACAAGCGATGCATTTATCTGTAATTTTATATGCCATAAATTTCACCACCTTTTATTTCATTCTAAAAAGATTACCCCTTTGGAATGAAAGTATTTATTATATTTTAATATAAACAAAATTATTATTTGCTTCGCCCAAAAAGGAACGTCCCTATTGGGCGAAATTTAATTTATTCTGCTTTATTTGTCATCTCTTCTAAGTTTAACAGCTCTTGCCATCTCTTGTCAACTTCTTTTTGGAATTCCTCTATCATCCATTCGTTTCCTGGCTTGAAAAGATGTTTGAAACGTTTTTGAGGACGTAAGAATTCTTCTACAGGTAATTTTTTTGCAGGTTTGTATGTAATATGATATACACCGTCAACAACCTCGAACAATGGCCAATAGCATGTATCTATTGCAAGCTTATTAATCTTCATTAAATCTTCTGTTGGGTAACCCCAGCCACGAGGGCAAGGAGCTAGAACATTTAAGAATGTAGGACCTTCAGTATATATTGCTTTTTCGGCTTTCTCATATAGGTCCTTAAAGTTTCCAACCGCGATACTTTGAGCAACATAAGGTAAATGATGTGCTGCCATTATCATTCCTAAGTCTTTTCTTGATTGCATTTTACCTGGAATTACTGAACCGGCAGGAGATGTAGTTGTATCTGCAAATTTTGGAGTCGCAGATGAACGTTGAATTCCTGTGTTCATATATGCACCGTTATCGTAGCATACATAAGTCATATCATGACCTCTTTCCATTGCACCTGAAAGAGATTGAAGTCCTATATCATAAGTTCCACCGTCTCCACCGAATGCGATGAATTTGGTTTGACTTCCGTCTTTTTCTTCAAGCTTTCCTTGTTTCTTTAAAGATTTGTAAGCTGCCTCAGCACCAGAACAAGTTGCACTTGCACACTCGAATGCTGTATGAATATATGAATCTGTCCATGCTGTGTATGGATAAATGCAAGTAGAAACTTCCATACATCCAGTTGCATTTGCAACAACAGCGTGGTCATTCTCGTGTAAAGCTCTCATAACCATTCTCGCAACAGGGGGAGCACCACAACCAGCACACATTCTGTGACCAGCTGTAAATCTTGAAGGTTTTTTAGCAATTACTTCTTTTAAATTATAAGCCATAATCTATTTACCTTCCTTTCTTAATCCAAAATATCTATATGGATTACCAACTTCACGAGTTTTAACAATTTTTTGTAAGTCTGCGTAAACTCCGGCAAGTTCCTTTGTTGTAGTATCTCTACCGCCGATTCCGTAAATATAATTTACAACAGGAACATGCTCATCGCCTAAGGCATACATTGCAGATGTTACATCTGTGAACAATGGACCTCCTGCAGCGTTTATACTATCGTCTTTATCTAGAACGGCAACAGCCTTTAAATGAGCAAGAGCTTTTGCAATTTCCTCTGCTGGGAAAGGTCTAAATACACGAACTTTAAGAAGTCCTGCTTTTATTCCTCTAGCTCTTAAATCATCAACCACTGCTTTAGTTGTTCCTGCAGTAGAGTTCATACAAACAATTGCAATTTCTGCATCATCTAATTTATATTCCTCGAAGAAACCATATTTTCTTCCAGTCATTTTTTCAAATTTATCTGCTACATCTAAAATAACTTTTTTAGCATTTCTCATAGCTTCGGCTTGTTGATACTTGTGTTCAAATAAGAATGCTTGTAAATCCATTGGACCCATTGCAACAGGTTCATCATGATTTAATAGGTAATGTTCAGGTTTGTATTTTCCAACAAACTCTTTAACTTTATCATCTTCTATTAACTCAATATTTTCTATTGAATGAGAAGTGATAAATCCATCTTGGCAAACCATTAATGGAAGCATAACATCTTTATTTTCAGCAATTTGATGTGCCATTATTAAATTATCATAAGCTTCTTGGTTATTCTCTGAAAATAGCATAATCCAGCCAGCATCTCTAACGCCCATTGCGTCAGAATGATCGTTGTGTATGTTCAATGGACCTGAAACAGCTCTGTTTACCAAAGACATAACTATTGGAAGTCTTGAACCAGAAGCAATATAAAGCATCTCCCACATAAAAGATAAACCATTTGCAGAAGTTGCTGTCATGGCTCTTGCACCTGCAGCTTCGGCACCGATACAAGCACTCATAGCACTATGTTCGCTCTCAACTGCAACAAACTCTGTATCAACTTGTCCATTACTAACAAAAGTAGAAAAATACTGTGGAATTTCAGTTGATGGAGTGATAGGGAAGGCTGCAACAACATCTGGATTAATTTGTTTCATTGCAACAGCAGAAGCTTCATTTCCACTTAAACGTTCTCTAATACTCATTATTTATCAACTCCTTCCTTCATTTCTATAGCACCGAAAGGACAAACCTTTGAACAAACGCCACATCCTTTGCAGTAATCATAATCAAAATCTTTTCTTTTTAAAGTTTCTCTATCAACAGGAATAGAATCATCAGGGCAAACAGGGAAGCATAATCCACATTGTGTACACTTTTCTTCATGCCAAACTGGGCACATACTTCTCCAGTCGCCAGTCTTGAACTCACGAGCATTTCCTGCTTGATAAATCACACCACCAGGAGTTAATTTTTCAACTGGTGTATTTTTATCAATATGCATTTCTGCCATAATTATCTCCTTAAATAATATATTTAGGTTTTTATTGGAATAACCCATAAACCAATAAGTGTTATTGAATTTGCTTTACTTGGCTTAAAGCCATCTTAAGAGCATTCATATTACCATCAATAACCTCAGGCTTTTTAGCAAATTTATGCTTAAAAGAACCTTGCATATCTGCCAAGAAAGCATCTTCGTCCATAATTCCAGCAACTTTAACAATTGCAGCAAGCATAGGAGTATTTGGGAAATATCTTCCAAGAGCCTCTTCAGAAATCTTTCTTGCATCTATACAATAAACTTTGCCTTTGTATCCTTTTAACAATTTCTTTATTTGTTCTTCATCCTTAACCGAATTTATAACAATTGCACCATCTTCTTTTAAACCTGCAGTAACATCAACAGTTTCCAAAAGAGTGTCATCTACAACTACTACATAATCTGGCTCATAAATATTGCTATGAATAACAATAGGTTTATTGCTAATACGATTGTAAGCAGTAATTGGAGCACCCATTCTTTCTGGACCGTATTCTGGGAAACCTTGAATATATTTTCCAGTATTGAATGCTGCATCAGCAAGTAAAAGAGAAGCTGTTTTGGCACCTTGACCACCTCTACCGTGCCATCTAATTTCAACTAAATCCTTCACGTTTTTTAGCTCCTTTCAAAAATTTGTACACATCATTTTACATATCAAACATTAAATTTGAATATGAAATTAATCCTAAAAAAATAATATGTACATTTTTATAAGTAGAGTATATTATTAAAAAATAAAACATGTCAAGAAAACTGACCAATAAATTTATAAAAAAATATAGTGAAAATTAAGTGAATTTATTGACTTATTATTTGAAATTAGTATATCATAGATAGTAAATGAGGAGGCAATCAAATGAGAAAGATTCTGAAGAAAATGAAAGATGAAAAAGGCTCAATAACAAGTGTTGTTTTGGTAACGGTGTTGTTTTTTATAATAATTCTATCAACGACACTAATGATATCTGGAACACAGAGAAAGAGCCAATTAGATAGTGAAATAACATTGAAACAGGTTTATCAAAATCAGGTAGATGATGCAGAAAAGATTTCAAAATCATTAGTTGTCGTAAAGGCTCCAATTCCTGATGGATATTATTATGTTGGAGGAACTGATGAAAGTGGAGTAGTCATATCTGATAATATAGCTGATAAAGATAGATATAGTGGTGAAGAAAATGTTGGAAAAGACCTTGAAGGAAACCAATGGGTATGGGTACCAGTAGAAAATCCAAGTAGTCTGTACACAACTGTAACAGACGGAATAGCTCTTTCTGGAGATACAGGAGTAAAAACTACAAAATACACAAATTCAGCTATAATAAGTGGACAAACAAGAGTAAAACCAGGAGATACAAGTAGTTTTAGAGAGCCAGATTTGGTACTTGGAAGTGATGGAACAAGTTACGATTATGCAAATTATGCAACAGCAGGATTTAGTAGTTTAACGAATATGGCAGAGAATATGAAAAGCGACTATGAAGAGATGATTGCAAGTTTAGAAAAATATAAAGGATTTTATATAGGAAGATATGAGTTAACAGCAAATGGAGAGAAGACAGGAGCTACTCAGACTAATGTAAATTGGTATACCTTATATAAAAATTGTACAACACTAGCTAGTGGTTCAAAAGTAAAAACCAGAATGATATGGGGATTGCAGTGGGATGCGACATGTAATTGGTTAGATAACTCTGGATTCAGTATAACAGATTCAAGTACTTGGGGAAATTACAGTAATAATACTGTATATGGACATGGAAGTAAGCAAAATACAGGATATAGTGAAAGTTGGAAGGCAAATAATATCTATGACTTTGCTGGAAACTGTTTTGAATTTACCCAAGAAGCGAAAAGCACCAGCATCAGAGCTGGCAGAGGAGGCTACTATGGCGACAATGGTTCTAGCAGTCTGGCTTCTAGTCGTGGCAGCTACTTTCCTACCATCGCCAGCAGCTACTTTGGTTCTCGCCCTACTTTATATTTGATACCATGAGATATAGAGGCGAAGAGTTCTAAAGAATAACTCAAAACTTCTATGACAAGAGAAAACAAAAAGAAGGCTATGCCGGCACATGGCAAATTAAATACATTATATTTAAAATTTTAGTATGAACTCGTCAAAAAACGACAAAATACTAAAATTTTTTTGTAAAAATAAATATGTAAAATGTCCAATTTTACTTGACTTTTTAGCCTTTTGCGTATAAACTAGTGATAGAATTATGGACAAGTGGATTCATAAAAGTTTGTTAAATATGCAATGGTTAGTAATGAATGGAGGATTCTATGGGAGAGGTTATAGTTATAACATCGGGAAAAGGTGGAGTAGGAAAAACGACTACAACAGCAAATCTTGGATCAGCCCTTGCACTTAGCGGAAAGAAGGTAGTGCTTGTTGATACAGATATAGGTTTAAGAAACCTTGATGTAGTAATGGGCCTAGAAAACAGAATAGTATATGATATCGTTGATGTTGTAGAAGAAAAATGTAAACTAAGACAAGCCCTTATAAAGGATAAAAGATTTGAACAATTATTCCTATTACCAGCTGCTCAAACTAGAGATAAAAGTGCTATAAATGAAGAACAAATGAAAGAACTAACTAACAAACTAAAAGAAGAATTTGATTTTATATTAATTGATTGCCCAGCAGGAATTGAACAGGGCTTTAAAAACGCTATCGCTGGAGCAGATAGAGCAATTGTTGTTACAAATGCAGAAATATCTTCAATAAGAGATGCTGACAGAATTATTGGATTATTAGAAGCATCCGAAATAAAAAATCCAGAATTAATTGTAAACAGATTAAGACCAAACATGGTTAGAAAAGGCGAAATGATGGATGTTGACGATATAGTAGATTTATTGTCAATAAATTTAATTGGTGTTGTACCAGATGATGAATTTATAATTACTCAAACCAATAAAGGTGAGCCAGCCGTAATAAACAAAAAGGCTCCATCAGGAAGAGCATATCTTGAAATTGCAAGAAGAATTTTGGGAGAAAATATTGACGTTACAATTCCAGGGAAAGATGAAGGATTCTTTTCTAAATTGAAACATATTTTTAGAAAATAATTGCAAAAATTAGCTAAAGGCCAGAAATAATATAAGATAAGAAAACATAATTGAAAAATATCGATTTGGAGGTACTTAAATGTTCGAGGGCATTACAAATTTCTTTAAAAGAATTGGAAAGAAAGACCAACTAGAGGCAAGTTCAAAAGATACAGCAAAAGAAAGATTGCATTTAGTACTAATGCAGGACAGAGCAAATGTTTCTGCAGATTTTCTTGATATGATGAGAAAAGAAATTATAGAAGTTATAAAAAAATATATAGATGTAGATGAAAATGATATAGATGTTAGACTTACAAATAGGACTAACGAAGATGGAACAACTGGAGCACCTGCTTTATATGCAAATATTCCAATAGCAGGTATAAAGGAAGAAGCAAAGAACAAGAAAACAGAAGAAAAAGAGGAAAAAACTGAAGAACAAAAAATAGAAGAGAAGAAAGTTGAAAAAGAGCGGTAGAAGACAAAAAAGTAAAAGATAAAGAGGAAACTAAGATAGACGAAACTGAGAAAAAAGATGAAACAGTAGAAGTCGAAGATACAGAAAAGGTAGAAAAGACTGAAAAAGAAAACAGTCCTGAAAACAAAGTAATAAAAGACAATAAAGTTGGAACAAAGAAAAATAATAAAAAGAAAAATGCAGGAAATAATTCTCAAAAAAAGAATGGAAATAGCAATAAACAAGGAAGCAAAAAAGTAGAACCTGCAAAACAACAGAGAAATTAAAATAAAAATAGAAAATGAGGTTAATTAGAATTGGGAAGAAAAATACTTAAGAATATGGATTGGGAGTTCTTCTTTGTATTGTAATACTTCTAACAATTGGTTTGGTTGCACTTTTTTCTGCAACTCAGAATTCTGATTATGTGGAATTTAAAAGACAGCTAATATGGCTTGCTGTAAGCATACCAATAATGATTATGCTAATATTTATGGATTATAAAACAATCTCAAAAATATCTCCAATATTATATATATTAATCCTAATATCGCTAATTGCAGTATTATTTACCAAGAGTGTAAATGGAGCAACCAGCTGGTTTACAATAGGTGGAATTTCTATTCAACCAGCAGAGTTTGCAAAGATTATTGTAATAATAGCTTTAGCAACATATATTTCAAGAATACAGGAAAATGGAAGAGATCAAATTAGTAGACCAACACGTTTGCTACTTGCATTATTAATAGTTGCAGTTCCGGTGCTTCTTATAATAAAACAACCTGATTATGGAACAGCATGTACTTTCGTAGTTGCAACAATATTTATACTATTTTCAGCAGGAATAAAGAAAGGTACATAATTGCTGGAATTTTACTTACAGTTATAATTATTCCAACATTGTATTTTTTTGTGTTACCAGAACATGCTAAAACAAGAATAGATGTATTCTTAAATCCAAACCTAGATCCTAGAGGTGCAGGATACAATGTAATTCAATCAAAACTTGCAATTGGTGCTGGTGAATTTTTTAGGAATGGGAATTCTAAAAGGAAATCAAACACAACTTGATTCTTATATCCAAAGTCAACAGACTTTATATTCGCTGTAATCGGAGAAGAAATGGGATTTGTTGTGGCAGCAACGGTAATTATAACGTATGTAATTCTGATAACAAAATCGATATACATTGCTAAAACTGCAAAAGATAATTTAGGTTCTTATATTGCAATAGGAATTGCTGGAATACTATTATTCCACTTTACGGAAAATATAGGAATGACAATGGGACTATTACCAATAACGGGTGTTCCTTTACCATTTGTTAGCTATGGAGGAAGTTCATTACTATACAAACTTAATGATGATTGGATTGCTTTTAAACATAAGCGGAAGAAGACAGAAAGCAATATTTGTAGATTAAAATAAAAAATTCGTAGACAAAATTTAAATAAAAAATAGAAAACAGAATTTACAGAACATTAACTTAAAGATTAAAATTATATAAGAAATTTTAAATTTAAAGACTAAAATATTAAGGGTGAAAATATTGAGAATAGGAAATGTAGAAACAGATAATAATATATTTTTAGCACCAATGGCAGGTATTACAGACCTGCCATTTAGATTAATATGCAAAGAAAATGGTGCTGGGCTTGTTTATTCAGAAATGGTAAGTGCAAAGGCTCTTTTATATGGAGATGAGAAAACAAAGCTATTATTGAAAACTTGCAAAGAAGAAAAAGACCTCTTGCTGTGCAGATATTTGGTAGTGATGTAGAAGCCATCGGTTTTGCTGCAAAATATGTCAGCGAATTTGCTGATATTGTAGATATAAACATGGGATGCCCAGCTCCAAAAGTTGTAAAAAATGGTGATGGAAGTAGATTATTACAAGACTTAGATAAAGTTAAAGAAATAGTAGAATCTGCTGTAAAGAATTCAAAGGTTCCAGTAACAGTGAAGATGAGAATAGGATGGGACTTCGATAGTATAGTTGCTGTAGACGCTGCCAAAATAATTGAAAATGCCGGAGCATCGGCAATAGCAGTACATGGAAGAACAAGAAGCCAATACTATTCTGGTCAGGCGGATTGGAATATTATAAAACAGGTAAAAGACACTGTTTCTATTCCAGTAATAGGGAATGGAGACTTAAGAACTAAAGAAGATGTGAAAAAAGCTTTCGAAAAATATAATGTTGATGCTGTAATGATTGGAAGAGCTGCATTTGGAAATCCATGGCTATTTAAAGAAGCAGTAACATACATGAAAGATGGAAAATGTGATTTTAAAGTTTCAAATGAAGAAAAATTAGAAACAATATTAAAACATATAGATTTGGAAGTTCAAGAAAAAGGCGAATTTATAGCAGTTAGAGAAATGAGAAAACATATTTCTGCATACACAAAGAATCTTCCAAATTCGAGTGCTTTCAGAAGTAAAATCAACACTTTAGATACAAGAGAAGAAGTTGAAGAATGCTTGAAAGAATATTTTAAAGAAATTAATTCATAAAACGATTATAAAACTTCTAATATTGGAAATAATAATAAAAGAAAAAGCAAGAAATATTTTTTATTGTATGAAAATTACATAGAATTTATAAAAAACGATATAGAATTTATGCAAAATCTATAAAAATTGATAAAAATCTATAGGAAAACTTTAATAAATTCAATGTGTAAAATGTTGATTGTATTATATGAGTTACATAATAGCAAATAAAAAAAAATTGGCATATTATACAATAAGATATAAATAATTTGTTTATATTTAGAATTATTTAAAATACAATAAAAAACAAATCTTAGCTATACAAATATTAGGAGTGAATAATATGGTAGTAAAAGAGGAGATATGTTTTATGCAGATTTAAGCCCTGTAGTTGGCTCAGAACAACGGAGGAATAAGACCTGTTGTAATAATACAAAATGATATGGGAAATAAACATAGCCCAACTGTAATAGCAGCTGCAATAACTTCTCAAATGGGAAAAAGCAAGTTACCAACTCATATAGAAATTGGTCCTGAAAACACTAAACTAAAAACTGAATCTATAGTGCTTGCAGAACAAATAAGAACGATAGATAAAAAGCAGACTAAAAGGAAAAAAAATAGGGCATATAGACGATGAAAATGTAATGAGCCAAATAAATAATGCACTTGGAGTTAGCTTTGGCTTAGGTGAATAAAACAAAATTCAAGACTGTAAGATTTAACAAAAGTTAAAAATTACAGTCTATTTTTGAAGCATAACAGTTTATACTTTCAATTTTTTTATTATTTTTATTTCATTGTATAAATCTTCGATTCTTTGTTTACGAACAATAAGGGCTTGTCTATATTCATTTAAAACTTGATGATAGTTTTGGAAATCTTCTCCTGCCTGGAATAACATTTGCATTCCTTCTTTATAATAATCTCTCTTTCTCTGTCTGCTTGTAGCCTGCATTTTTGCGTTATAAGAATCTATTAATTCCAAACGTTTAATATTATCTTTTAAGTAATCTATATAATCATAAACACAGCTAATTTCGTATTTGGTATCATCAATAACAACTTTGAATAAAACTTTCAAAATTTTAGGACTAATTTTGCCCATTTGAGAATTTTCAGAAAGTTGACCTAAAGCAACTGTTTTGTCTACATCGTCAGGGTGGGCATCTTCAATCATATCTTTTAAAGTATCTGAAATATGAACGTGGGTTGTATAATGCCTTTTGGTTGTTAATGCATCATATTCATCAGCAACACGGATAACTCTTGCAACGAAAGGGATGTCTTTTATTGTAAGACCACTAGGATATCCTGTCCCATTTAAAGCCTCGTGATGGTAAAGAGCACCTTCTGCGTAAGGTCTTAATGCCAAATCATGCATACAAATTTGATAACCTTTTGTAGTGTGAGTTTTCATAATTTCAAATTCTGCCTCGGTCAGTCGGTCAGGTTTTGTTATTATTTCAATTGGAATTTGAGTTTTTCCAATATCATGCAAATAACCACAGATAATTGCATGAACAATAAATTTTTTGTTGAGTCTTAAATACTGGCAAATTCTACCACATAAGTTTCCAACATTTATACTATGTCTTTTAGTAATAGGGTCCAAATTGTCTAGAATAGCAAGCTCATAGCGTAATTTCTTATCCAAATTATAAACTTTAATAGATGTTGAATCATAAAAATCAAATTTTTCTTTATTCATAAGTTTCTCCTTTTGAATTACTATAAAAATAATATCACTTAAAATAAAAAAACGCAATAAAAATTCTTTTTATTTTGCTTGACAATTAACAAAACTTGTATTATCTTATGTATAAGCTTATATGAAATTTGAGAGGGGGTGATTACAAGATGAGTTCAGAGGAAATATTTGATAAAGTAAAATCAATAATAGTAGAACAATTAGGTGTTGCGGATACAGCAGTTACTATGGAAGCTTCTTTTATAGATGATTTAGGAGCAGATTCATTAGATATAGTAGAATTAATAATGGCTCTTGAAGAAGAATTCGATACAGAAATCCCTGATGCTGATGCTGAGAAAGTAGTAACAGTTGGTGATGTTGTAGATTATATAAAAGATCACGTAGCTTAGGAAAAATAAATTTGAAAGGTTTTAATGCCTTTCTTTTTTTTTATTCTATTAATGATTTGTTCTAACTACATTAAATAAAGGCTAACTTAATAGATAAGAGTTATTACAGCAAATGCTATTCAATTGCCATTTTACTGCAAGTGCATTTAAATTTCTAATATGCATTTACAAATCGCTTAAAATAGTGTAATATATAGTAATGGAAAGGAGGAAGAAAAGTGGTAAACAGTTTAGAAAACCTTGAAAAAAATATAGGATATATATTTAAAAATAAAAGCTCTATTAAAAAATGCCTTAACACATACTTCTTATGCTTATGAAAATAATGTAGCAAGTAACGAAAAGCTAGAATTTCTTGGTGATAGCATATTAGAGTTTTTATCAAGCAAATACATATATAACAATTATCCTAAATTAAAAGAAGGAGAAATGACTAAAGTTAGAGCAACTGTTGTTTGTGAAGATAGCCTTCATAAAATTGCCCAAAAGCATAATTTTAGTGATTTCTTATATCTTGGAAAAAGCGAAATGAAACATGGAGGAAACAAGAAACCAGCAATAATGGCAGATAGTGTTGAGGCAGTTATAGCTGCTATGTATTTTGATTCTGGATTAGAAGCTTGCGAAAAAATTCATCGTTGAAAATTTAAAGGACGATATAAAAATAGCAAGCCAAAATGTTGGAATGAAAGACCACAAGACAATTCTACAAGAAAAACTTCAGGTTCATGGAAATGTTAAAATTGAGTACGAGATTATAAAAGAAGAAGGACCAGACCATGATAAAACATTCACAGCTGAGGTTAAACTAAATGGAAAAGTTCTTGCAACAGGTACTGGAAAAACAAAGAAACATGCTGAAATGGATGCTGCAGACAAGGCTTTAAAATTATTAGAAAAATAATTCTAACAGTGGACTTAATTAGCAAGTGTGGTATTAAAAATTTGATACTACGAGACCATTAGAATAATTTTAATAAGGGGATTTGCGATAGATTTGTTTAAGTAAGAAACGAAAGATGTGATAAATAGACGAAATAATTGGAGGAGGAAAGTAGTATTGAAAAAAGAATACATTATTCCAATATTTGTACCACATTTAGGTTGCAAACAGTGTTGTACATTTTGCAATCAAAGAACTATTAGCGGAGAGCAAAAACAGGTAACAGCAAAAGATGTAATTGAAACAATAGAGTATTATTTAAAGAGCTTTAAAAACGATAATGAATACATTGAGGTTGCTTTTTTCGGAGGAAGCTTTACTGCAATAGAAAGAACAAAACAAGAAGAACTTTTGAAGGCTGTTCAGCCTTATATAAAGAGAAAAAAAGTAAACAGTATTCGTTTATCTACAAGACCTGATGCAATAGATAAAGGTATTTTGAAAATGCTAAAAAAATACCATGTAAAAACAATAGAACTTGGAGTGCAGTCAACCAACAATTACATTTTAGCTAGATGCAAGAGAGGCCACAGCTTTGAGGATGTAAAAAAGCTTCAAAATTAATTAAATGGTATGGCTTTAATCTAGGACACCAAATGATGGTGGGACTTCCAGATAGTAATAGCAAAGATGATATACAAACTGCAAAAGACATAATAAAGCTTAAACCTAAAATGGTAAGAATTTATCCTGTTTTGGTTATAAAAGGAACTGAACTTGAACTAGAATACAATAAAAAAAAGAGTATACCCCATTAACAGTTACTCAAGCAGTTGAAAGATGTAAGGAAATAGTAAAACTATTCAACAAGAAAAAAAAATAAAAAGTAATAAGAGTGGGACTACAGAATACAGATACAATTTCAGAAATATCTAGCAAAGAGAGTGAGGTTGTTGCTGGACCATTCCACCCTGCATTCGGACAACTTGTAGAAGATGCAATCTGGTATGACAGAATAGTGGAAGAAATAAAAAAGATTAATGCAAAAGTTATAAGAGTAGAAGTTCAGGCAAATGTTAAAGACATGAACAACATAATAGGACATAAAAGGGAAAATATAAATAGACTTAAAGATACTTATGCGGTTATTACAACAGTAACAAAAAATGATAAGATAAAAAAGGCAAATTTAAGATTAAAGTTTTAGAAGTTGCGTAAAACCTTGTATATACTCTAATAAAATTTTGAATAAAACAACCTATAATTGCGAATAGTAATTATAGGTGATTTTTTATGGAAAATGTAGCTAAAACTGGGAAAAGTAGAAAACAACTGAAAATAAGAAAAAAGATAGAAAAAATAATTAATTGCAAAGAAAAAAAAGAAAATGAATAAGCTAATAGATTATATACTAATCACATTTGGAGCAATGATGATGGCTATTGGTACATCTTTATTCTTGTTACCAAATGAGCTTTCAACTGGCGGATTTGCAGGAATTGCAACAATATTATACTATCTGTTTAATTTCCCGCTAGGAACTACAACATTTATTCTAAATATTCCACTTTTATTAATTGCTTACTTTAAGGTGGGAAAAAAACTATTCATAAGGTCAATTTATGGAACATTAATGCTTTCTTTATTTATTGATATATTTGATAAAATTACTCCATTAACTAGGGATAGCTTTTTGGGCTGTATTTATGGTGGAATTCTTATGGGAATTGGCACGGCAGTTGTACTGAAAAATCAGGCTTCAACACGGTGGCTCTGATTTACTTTCTTATGTAATAAGAGCCTATAAACCGCAATATAGAAGTAGTACATTAATACTAATAGTTGATGTAATAGTTATAATATTAAATGTATTTTTCTTTAAGACAATAGAGGTAGGCTTATATTCTGCTATTGCAATATTCTTAATGGGGAAAATGATTGATTTGATTTTTGAGGGAGTAAATTTTGCAAAAATTATATTAATAATATCTCCAAATTATAGAGAAATAGCAGCAAGAATCGAAAACGAAGTAAATAGAGGAAGTACAGGTTTATATTCAAAAGGAATGTACACAAATGAAGAAAAGGTAACTTTGCTCTGTGTAGGGTCAAGAACAGAGGCATATTCTATGGAAACTATTGCAAAAAGAAATTGATAAGTCTGCGTTTATCATAATATTGAATGCAAGAGAGGTGCTGGGAAAAGGCTTCAAATAGAATTTTTGAAATTTTGTATTGCTAAAAGCCAGTTTATGCTATAATATAGAAGAAATAAAACATGGCAGAAAGAGGGCAAAACAATTGGAGCAAAGATACGAGATAGAAAATTGTAAATCGTTTAGAGTGAAAGACATTTTCGATTGTGGACAGTGTTTTAGATGGAACGAACAACCTGATGAAAGTTATACTGGAATATTCGGAAACAATGTAATGAATATAAAAGAAGTACCAGAAAAAGATGGAACATATAAAATAATATTTGAAGGAATTTGTGAAGGAAATATAGAAGAAATCTGCAAAAGATACTTTGATTTAGACAGAGATTATGAGAGTATAAAAGAGAAATTATCCCAAATAGATGGATACATGAAAGAAAGCATAAAGTATGGAGAAGGAATTAGAATACTAAATCAAGACTTATGGGAAATGATAATCTCTTTTATAATTTCAGCAAACAACAATATTCCAAGAATAAAAGGAATAATAGACAGAATGTCGAAAAAGTATGGAAATAAGCTAAGTTTTAGAGGTCAAGACTACTATACATTTCCTACAATTAACGAATTAAGCAAAAAGCAAGTAAAGAAGATTTAAGAGAACTTGGCTTGGGCTTCAGAGATAAATATATAGAAGAAACAACAATTAATTGCAAGTGGAAAAGTTGACCTGGAGAAACTTAGAAAAGAAAAGGATACTAAAAAAATAAAGATTGAATTACTAACTTTGTCTGGTGTTGGACCAAAAGTTGCAGACTGTATATTACTTTTCTCAGACCTAAAAAGGTTTGATGTATTCCCAATAGATGTGTGGGTAAGAAGAGTTATGAATGATTTGTACATACATGATGAGGACGAAAGCAAGGTTAGTAAGAAGAAAATTGAAGAATTAGCCGAAGAAAAATTTGGAAAACTCGAGGGAATAGCACAACAATATTTATTTTATTGGAAAAGAGAAAACAGTTAAATTTCAGATAGGAAAAGAGAATGAGTATTAGATTAGTTTATGGAAGAAGCGGAACTGGCAAGTCCAGTTACATATTTAAAAAGATAAAAGAAGAAATTGATAATGGAAGAAAAAAAATACATAATAACGCCAGAGCAGTTTTCATTTACAGCTGAGAAAAAGTTACTTAACGATGAGGGTAAGATGAAAAAAAGAGCAAGGCGTAATTTCTGATGCGGTAATTAATGCAGAAGTTTTAACCTTTGCTCGTATGGCACACAGAGTAGCAGGCGAAGTGGGTGGAAGTGCTAAAATAAAACTATCAAATTGTGGTAAGTCTATGTTGATTTATAGCATTTTATCAAACAAGAAGAATGATTTAAAGTTTCTTGGAAAATCAGATAGCAATATTGATATGATTATGACTCAACTTACAGAACTAAAAAAACATGGAGTAACTTTGGAAAATTTGCAAAATTTAAAAGAACAAGTGGCCAAAGACGATAGATATCTAGAAAGCAAATTAAATGATATTTACACAGTTTATAGCAAATTTCAAGAAAAAATATCAGAAAATTATATTGATGAAAATGATGCTTTAACAATTCTTGCAGAGCAATTAGATAGTACAAATATGTTCAAAAATACAGAAATATATATTGATGAATTTGTTGGATTCACGAAGCAAGAATACATGGTAATTGAGAAATTATTGGAGCAGGCATACAGTGTAACCATTACTGTAAATACAGATTGTTTAGAAATTACGAAAGATGCAAGTAATGACATTTTTTACACGAATAAGGAAACTGTACAAAAAAACTTATGAAACTTGCAAAGTCTGTTAAGGTAAAAATTGAGGAACCTGTTTGTATGCAGGAAAATGGTGAGGTTCCATATAGGTTCAAAAGCACCTGAACTTGCTCATGTTGAAAGAAATCTTTATAATTTTCCTTACAGAAAATACGAAAAAGAAATCAAAGATATGCATTTATTCTTAGCAAATAATCCATATTCAGAGATTGAAGAAGTTGCAAGAAGAATTGTAGAATTGGTTCAAAATTCAGGATATAGATATAAAGACATTGCTGTTATTACTAAAAATATAGATACATACTCTAGCTTATGCAGGGCTATATTTAATGAATACAATATTCCTGTTTATATAGACGAAAAAAGAGATTTAAGCCAGAACATACTGGTGAAATATCTAATTTCTATATTAGATGTATTTGCAAGAAACTGGTCTTATGATAGCATGATTAATTACTTGAAATCTGGTTTTGTAAATATTGCAGAAGACGATATTTATGAACTTGAAAATTATGCTCTAAAATGGGAAATTAAGGGAAGCAAGTGGCATAAGGAAGACTGGAATTTTAAAGATGCAGATGAAGTTGGAAAGGAGTTCGTTAATCATGTAAATCAAATTAGAAGAACTGTAGTTACGCCATTGGTTAGACTTAAAGCAAACTTGTCTGGAACGAAAACTGCAAAACAGATTTCAGAAAATTTATACAATTTCTTCATAGAAAATAAAATTGATAAAATTTTAGAAGATAAAATAAAACTATTGAATGAAGAAGAAAAAAAAAGTAAATATTTCAGCCGAGTACGAGACAAGCTGGAAGATTGTAATGCAAGTTTTAGATGAAATAGTGCTTGTATTTGGCAATGAAAATGTAACTTTTGATAGCTATATGCAAATTCTGAAAACTGGACTAAAAGAAAGCAAATTAGGAACAATTCCAATGGCGCAGGACCAAGTAACCGTTGGAGATGTTGATAGATCAAGAAGCCATAAGGTTAATGCCATATTTATTATTGGTCTAAATGACGGAGTATTCCCTTCACAAAACAAGGCCGAAGGATTTTTAAATGATGACGATAGAGCAAAAATTAAAGAAAATGGAGTCGAGCTTGCAAAAGGAACTATAGATAGAATTTATGAAGATAACTTCAATATATACAAGGCATTTACTACTGCTGAAAAAGAAATGTATTTGTCATATTCATCATCAGATATGGAAGGAGAATCTCTAAGACCATCAATATTAGTTTCAAGAATTAAAAAGATATTTCCTGGTCTAGAAGAAAAAAGTGATGTAGTAAATAGAATTTCAGAAGTTTCCACAAAACAAAATACATTTGAAGAACTATTAAATAATCTAAGAGACTTCAGAGATGGAAAAAGAAATTAATCCGAAATGGTTCTATATTTATAATGTTTACAGCAGTGATGCTGAATGGTCACAAAAAAGCTTGATGCAAGTATAAAAGCATTAGATTATGTGAATACTCCAGAAAAGATATCTAGAAAGAACATCGAGAAAATGTATGGAGAAACCTTAAAAACTAGTGTATCTCGATTGGAACAATATAGTAGTTGTCCTTTTTCATATTATTTAACTTATGGATTAAAATTGAACGACAAAGAAACCTTCAAGGTAGAAACAATGGACACAGGTTCATTCATGCATGATGTAATAGACAACTTTTTTTGAAACTCTTGAAGAAAGAGAAATAAATATTAAAGAAATTACTGATGAAGAGATTGAAAAAATAGTCGCAGAAGTCGTTCAGGAAAGACTTGCACAAAATAGAAACTATATTTTTAGTGCAAACGCAAAATATAAGGTTCTTACCGCAAGACTGAAAAGAGTTGTTACGATGTCTATTAAATACATAGTGCAAACTCTTAAACAGAGCGAGTTTTCAGTATTTGGACACGAGGTTGAATTTGGAGGAAATAGCTCAGAATTTGAACCGATAGTTGTAAAAACTGAAGACGGAACAAGAGTAGAAATAAGAGGAAAAATCGACAGAATCGATATAATGAAAAATCCTGATGGAACTTATGTAAGGATTATAGATTACAAATCATCTGTAAAAAATATTGATTTAAATCAGGTGGCCTCGGGATTACAATTACAGCTATTAACATATTTAAACGAAATATGCAAGGTAGAAGACTTTATTCCTGCAGGAGTTCTATACTTTAATTTGTTAGATAAGCCAGCTTCATTAGATAAACACCTTTCTGATGAAGAGATAGAAGCAAAAATAAGGCAAGAATTTAAAATGAAAGGATTAATTCTTGCTGATGTAAATATAATAAAAAAGATGGATACTAACGTTGAAAACGAACCAAAAGGAGTAAGCAAAATAATACCAGCAACAATAAAAAAAGATGGAGAACTATCTTCTAAGGGAACAAGTGCAGTAACCAAAGAACAATTTGAATATTTGCAAAAATATACGGAAAAAATAATAAAACAAATATCAGAACAAATTCTTGGAGGAAACATTGATGTAAAGCCATTTTATAACACATCAAACAAGAGAACTCCTTGTGAATATTGCAAGTATAAATCAATATGTAGATTTGACGAGAACGCTTGTGGAAATAGTTACAACTATATAAGCAATAAGAATAAAGAAGCGGTTCTAGAAACGATAAAAGAAAGAACGAAAGAATAGAAAAATAAGAGTAAAATAAAGAAGAGAATTTGTTAAGAAATTAGTTTATTTTCAATTAATAGAAAAAGGAAAGTTTTTTAATGAACTAAAAAAAGAAAGATAAAGCTTAAAAAGAAAGTAGGTAGATTATTTGGAAAGAGATTTATCAAATGAAAATATGATACATGTAAAGAAAGATGGAATCGAGTATTTACAATTTAGAAAATTACTTGAATTTGAAGATTTAGTGAACTGTTTTACACTTAAGACAGGGAACCTTAATTTTAGAAGAAAAACCAGTGAAGAATTGGCTTTACAAAGTATTCAAAAAATATGTAATGTGTTAGACGTGAATCCAAATACAATAGTAAGACCAAACCAGAAACACACAGATTGTGTTGAAAAAAGTGGATAGTGCAAGCGAAGATTTAGGAATGAGAGAAATAGATGGACTAATAACCAATAAAAAAAGACATAAATCTGTTATTAACATTTGCAGATTGTACACCAATTATTTTATATGATCCTGTAAACAAGGCTATAGGAAACATTCACTCGGGTTGGAGAGGAACAGTTCAAAAAATAGGCAAAAAAGCAACATTAAAAATGATAAAAGAGTATGGCTCAAAACCAGAAGACATTATAGCATGTTTCGGACCTGCAATAGGACAATGTCATTTTGAAGTAGAAGAAGAAGTGAAAAATATTTTTGAAAATGAATTTGGTAAATTTACAAAGAAATATGAAATAATAAAAAAGCAATCAATCTTAAAAGACGGAGTTCAAAAATATAACATAAATACAAATTTGATAAATCGATTAGAACTAGAAGAACTTGGATTACTTCCAAAAAACATTATAGAAAGCGGAATCTGTACAGTTTGCAATTCGGATTTGATTCATTCCTACAGAGCAAATAAAGAGAAATTTGGATTAAATGCGACTATTATAGGGCGACAAGAAAGGAAAAAATATGATACCAGAAAAGTTAAACAAGGGTGATACAATTGGAGTAATTGCACCATCAAATTACATTAAAGAAGATGATTTAGAATATATAAATGCATCAATAGCATTAATGGAAGCATCAGGATTTAAAGTCAAATTCGGAAATTATGTATTTGAAAATACACTAAATTACGGAACTGATCCACGAAAAAGAGCAAAAGATATAAATATGATGTTTGCAGACAAAGAAGTAAAAGCTATTTTATGCGTAAAAGGTGGAGAAGACTCTAATTCTTGTTTGGACTATATTGATTATGAAATTATAAAAAACAATCCAAAGATAATATGTGGATTTAGTGACAACACAAGCATTTTAGATGTTATAAATGAAAAAACAGAACTCGTAACATATCATGGACCTACTTTTAAATCTTTCACATCTTGGGACACTGGCTATGCCTACGAGCAATTCATAAAAAAATTAACCGAAAACAATAAGGAATATAGCACGGAAAAATATACAGAAGAGTTTTTAAGCAAGGTAATCGGAGAACCAGAAGATGCTTACACTACCCTTAAAGCAGGTAAAGCAAAAGGACAACTTGTTGGAGGAAACTTATCATTATTTACAAAACTGGTATGCGGAAAGTATGCTGTAAATGTTGAAAATAAAATTTTATTCTTAGAAGAGTTAGGATTTGAAACAGGGCCGGAAGCCACAAACAGTAATATTTATTATCTTAAACAAAATGGTGTGTTTGATAAAATAGCCGGATTATGGATTGGAAAATGAACATCAATCTAAAATTACATTAGAAGAAATTGTAATGAATGCAATTGGAGATGAATATAGTTTTCCTATAATTAAATCAAATAATTTTGGACACATTGATAGAAAAACAATTATTCCAATCGGACAAATGGCAGAAATAGACACCGAGAAAAATGTAAAGATTTTATTAGAAAATTAATAATTATAAATTATACATACTTTGATTCTCAATTGAGTCGACTCTACTGTACAATTTATTTTGTTGACAACGCCATCTATTTTGTGATATACCCTAGTAAGAAAAAAAGTAGAGGGAACTAAAAATGTATAACAATTGGGAAGAATTAGAGAAACAAGTAAAAGATTGTAAAAATGTAAATTATGTATGAATAGAACAAATGTGGTATTCGGAGTTGGAAATAAGAATGCAAAAATTATGATGATAGGGGAAGGCCCCGGAGCAGACGAAGATATGCAAGGAAAGCCATTTGTTGGTAAGGCTGGACAACTCATGGACAAAGCGTTTCAGGCACTTGAAATTAGTAGAGAAAACATTTATATAGCAAATGTTGTTAAATGTAGGCCTCCACAAAACAGAGTTCCTGAAAGGGACGAGGCAGAAGCCTGTTTGAACTATTTAAGAAATCAAGTAATATTGGTAAAGCCAAAAATAATAGTTCTACTTGGTAGTACAGCTCTTAAAAATATTCTTGGAGAAGAGTACGGAATAACAGCCAGCAGAGGCAAATGGGTTGAGAAAAAAGAAATTTTATATATGCCAACATGGCACCCAGCAGCATTATTACGTGATGAAAATAAAAAAATTGATTTCTATAGAGATTTGAAAGAAGTAGCGAAAAAGGCTCAAGAATTAAGTATAGAATATTAATAATAAATGAAGGAAAGTTTATGGAAGAAAAAAATAAAGTAGAAGAAATAGAAAAATATTGTTTGAACTGCAAGACCAAACCGTGTAGTATGAATGGTTGTCCTTTGAATAACGATATTCCAGCATTTATTCATGAAAAAGATAGCAAAAAGGGTTTTGAAATATTGTGCAATACAACAGTACTTCCAGCTATTTGCGGAAGAATTTGTCCACATGCAAAACAATGCCAAGGGTCTTGTATTAGAGGAATTAAAGGAGAGCCTGTAGAGATAGGGTTCGTAGAAAAAACAATAGGAGATATTGGTATAGAGGAAGGCTATAAGATTCCAAAGTTTAATGAAGTAAACCAGAATATTGTTGGAAAAAAAAGTTGCTGTAATTGGTGGAGGTCCTGCGGGACTTACCTGTTCCGCATTCCTAGCGAGAAATGGCATAAATGTTACCATATTTGAAAAAAAAATGAATCGCTTGGAGGAATTTTGACTCATGGAATTCCCGAATTTAGACTTCCAAAAGAAGTAACCGAAAAAAGCATAAACAAAATATTAGAACTTGGAATAAATGTAAAATTTAATAAAGAACTTGGAAAAAATCTTTTAATCGAAGAGTTGCAAGATGAATTTGACGCAATATTTGTTGCGATTGGTGCTAACATTCCTGCAAAAATGGGAGTGGAAGGAGAAAGTATTCAGGGAGTATATGGCGGAAACAGCTTGCTAGAAACGGGAAATCACCCTGATTACAAAAATAAAAAGGTTGCTGTAATTGGTGGAGGCAATGTAGCAATGGACTGTGCCAGAACAATAATAAGAATGGGGGCAGAAGAGGTAAATGTAATATACAGAAGAGCCAGAGAGCAAATGCCAGCAGAAACCAAGCAAATTGAATCAGCAGAAAATGAGGGAGTAAAATTTTTATTCCAGACTAATATTGTAAAAAATACTTGGAAGTCAAGAATTAGAAGAATCAGAAAAAATTAATAATGAACTTGAAGAAAATAACAGCCATGATGCCACATATAATGCTATGAATAAGAAAAGAAATGTTTCTAAAATTGAATGTGTTAAAACAAAACTAGTTTCAAAACCAGGAGAAACAAGATTGAGTCCTGTTAATATTGAAGGAAGTAATTTCATTATTCCAGTTGACTATGTAATCATGGCAACAGGTTCTAATCCAGATGAAAATGTAATTGCAGATTTTGAAAAGAATAGATGGGGCTATATTAATGTTGATGAAAATATGCAAACTTCAATTCCAAAGGTGTTTGCTGGTGGAGATATAGTTGGAGAGAAAGCAACTGTTGCTTGGGCTGCAAGGTCTGGAAGAAATTCTGCTGAAAAAAATAATACAGTATCTAGAGAATAAAAATGCATAAAGAATGTATATGATTTAATTTAAAAAAATTAAATTAAAATACAAGCTGAATTATAAAAAATAAAATAAAGTAAAATATAACAATGAAAAATAAAAAACTGCTTATGAATTATTCATAGGCAGTTTTTGAACAAATTAAATTTATAAATAAAAAACGATAAAGGATGAAATTATAATTTAATTAATAAACTTTTAAATTTATTAAGCTTAAGGTTGGCTATAAGAAATTACTTTTAAAATAGTACCATCATCTTGTTTTAGAGTAATTGTTTGGTTTGCTCTATCAATCTCATCTGCATAGATTAAGTTATCATCTAGAAGCTCTTGTATCAATGCATCGGTATCTCCCAAGGTATTGCTTAGCGTATTTTCCTTTTTCCAAATCTTAATTTTATCTGTAACAACATTAACTCTGGTTTCGTCATTTGTGTTTCTAGAATTTTCAACTAAGCCGTGGTCACCAAGGGCGATACTTAAAGTAACACCTGCTAATATTGTCATTATTACAAATGTAATTACCAAACTTATAAGAGTTATTCCTCTTGAATTTTCTTTTTCAAGCTGTTTCTTTAAGAAAAGCTTCTTTATATAACCTATAATCTTTAAAATTTTATTTTCCTTTCTAGGAATTAAATAGGTACTTCCATTATCAACAATATCTGATAGAACATCGAACTTTTTGTCCAGTTTTTCCATCATTTCAATATAAAAATTATTGAAAAAATAATAATCTGAAACGGTTCCTATATATTCCTGAAAACTATATAATTTTTTTCTGAATCTATCTAAATCAACAGATGTCATAAGTGATTTATACACTGTTGAAAAATACGATTTTATAATTAATTCTTGAGCAGAAAAATATGCTGTACGTATTTCTTCTTTTAAGTTTTCAATTTTGTTTGAAAGGTTGTGAGATTTTTCAAATGCGAGTTCTTTATTTTGTTGCTTATTACGTAGAGTAATAATTTTTCCTTCTAAATCCAAGATCTTATCTAAAAGCATAGAAACTTGTGTATAAACAGCTTCTCCACATAGTGCTGAAAACTTATTTTTGAAATAGTCATTACAATTAAGTGTGCTATCGAACAAAACTTCTTCCCCGGTTATATAAGCCATTTGTGCAATTAAATTACAAAGTAATGGGTAATAGTTTGGACTAATTGTTGAAAAAAAAGTTATTCCATAGTAAGTTACTGTTTCAAATTTTGAATCGAGTATGCTAGAAGCTGCGTATTGAACTGCTGCTTCGTTTAAAGCCATTCCGAATGTTTTAGAACCATTAAATGTACATAAACCCAATCTAACAAGTTTACCTTTTTGACTCTTTTGTTCTTGTAGATTATGAATAAGTTCATGTGTAGCAAATTTCTCTAGGCTATTCAAACCCATACCATCTCTGAAATAAACAGAAGAATTTTTGTAGAAATAACTTGCCTCTGCTGATCCAAAAGGAATATTGGCTATATACATTGGTAGATTTGAAAATCTTGAATAAAGAGCATCAAAAGTAAAGCCAAAATTGGGAAAAGCTGTAACAATCTTTTCACTCACACTTTTGGCTATTGCATCAATACTTGCCTTATCTAAAGGTTCTATAACGGAAATTCCATCTTTTCTTAAGTCTGATTCAATACTCATATTATTCTCCTTCGTTAATCCATTTTATTATACTACATAATTACAGAAAAGCATATAACAGAATTGTTAAAAAAATATTACAATAATATTACAAAACAATATAGGCCTTTTGATGATTCTTTGTATTCTCCAACATAAATAACAAAGTTTATTTTATTATATACAAAATACATGTTTTAGATTGATAAAAGACTTACTAAGAAAACTGAATTCTGATGGTGGCAGGTTACAGTATAATACTTTTTTTAAATAAAACGTTTGAAATATTACATGGTAGTAGAACCGAACCTCAAAATACTATTGACTTTGAGCCCTTTGTAAGATATAATTTAGTGCAAAGATTTTTTGAAAAGAAGAGGCGATTTTATGTCATATAATTTTAGAGAAATAGAACCTAAATGGCAAAAATACTGGGATGAACATAAAACATTCTATACTGATGTTTGGGATTTTTCAAAGCCTAAATATTATGCTCTAGATATGTTTCCTTATCCATCTGGACAAGGTCTTCATGTTGGACACCCAGAAGGATATACAGCTACAGATATTATGAGTAGAATGAGAAGAATGCAAGGTTACAATGTTCTTCACCCAATGGGCTGGGACGCTTTCGGACTTCCTGCAGAGCAATATGCAATAAAAACAGGAAATCACCCTGCAACATTTACTCAAAAAAATATTGCAACATTTAAAAGACAATTAAAAATGCTAGGATTTTCTTTTGATTGGGACAAAGAAATTTCTACTTGTAATCCTAATTTCTATAAATGGACACAATGGATTTTTAAACAATTATATAAAGATGGATTAGCAAAACTTGTTGAAATGCCTGTAAACTGGTGCGAAGGATTAGGCTGTGTTCTTTCTAATGATGAAGTAATTAATGGAAAGAGCGAAAGAGGTGGATTCCCAGTTGTTAGAAAGAATATGAAACAATGGGTTATGGATATTCCAAAATATGCAGACATTCTATTAGATGGTCTTGATGATATTGATTGGCCAGAATCTACAAAAAGAGATTCAAAGAAATTGGATAGGTCGTTCTGTTGGAGCAGAGGTAATATTCAATGTTGCAGACACAGATTATAAATTTACAGTATTTACAATTAGACCAGACACATTATTCGGTGCAACATATTGCGTTCTAGCACCAGAACATAGCTTAGTAAAAGATATTACAACTGCTGAGCAAAAAGAAAAAAGTTGAAGAATACATTAAACTTTCAGCTTCTAAATCTGAACTAGAAAGAACAGAATTAAGCAAAGAGAAAACAGGAGTATTTACAGGAAGCTATGCGGTAAACCCTGTAAGTGGAAAGAAAATTCCAATCTGGATTTCTGACTATGTTCTAGCTACTTATGGTACAGGAGCAATAATGGCTGTTCCTGCACATGACCAAAGAGACTATGAATTTGCTACAAAATTCGGATTGGATATAATTCCTGTAATTGATGGTGGAGACATTTCTAAGGAGGCTTATGCTGGAGACGGACTTCACATTAATTCAGATTTCTTAGATGGAATGAACAAAGAAGATGCAATAAACAAGATGATTGATTGGCTAGAAGGCAAAGGAATTGGAAAGAAAAAGGTAAATTATAAATTACGTGAATGGATATTTGCTCGTCAACGTTATTGGGGTGAGCCTATTCCAATAGTTTATTTAGACGATGAAATGAGAGCATTAGCAGATGAAGATTTACCACTAGAACTTCCTGAGCTAGAAGATTACAGCCCATCTAAAACAGGAGCATCTCCTTTAGACAAGGCAACTGATTGGGTGAATACAACTTATGAAGGAAAACCTGCAAAAAGAGAAACCAGCACAATGCCTGGTTCTGCTGGATCAAGTTGGTACTTCTTAAGATACATAGACCCACATAATACAGATGAACTTGCAAACTATGAATTATTAAAACATTGGATGCCAGTAGACTTGTATTTGGGTGGACCAGAGCATGCCGTAGGTCATTTACTATATTCAAGATTTTGGAACAATTATCTATATAATAAAGGAGTTTCTCCAGTAAAAGAACCATTTGCAAAATTACGTCATCAAGGAATGATACTTGGATCAAATGGCGAAAAAATGAGCAAGTCTAAGGAAATGTTATAAATCCAGACGATATGGTTAAAGAGTATGGTGCAGATGCACTTAGAGTATATGAAATGTTCATGGGACCACTTGATGCTGCAAAACCATGGGACCCTAACGGAATTGGTGGATCTAAAAACTTCCTGGACAGAGTTTGGAGATTATTTGCTGAATCTGGAAAAGTTAAAGACGAAGAAAATAAAAAACTTAGAAAAAGTTTATCATTATACAGTAAAAAAGTTACAAACGATTATGAAAATATGAGTTTCAATACTGCAATTTCTCAAATGATGATATTCATAAATTCTGCATATAAAGAAGAAGTAATTCCAACAGAGTATGCTGAAGGATTCTTAAAACTATTAAATCCAGTAGCACCACATATTACAGAGGAGTTATGGAACGAATTAGGACATAACGAATCTATTGCTTATGAGCCATGGCCAACATTTGATGAAGAAAAAACAAAGAATGACACAATGAATCTTCCTATTCAAATAAATGGAAAGTTGCGTGCGACGATAGAAATTGCAATGAACGAAGACGAACAAAAAATAAAAGAATTAGTTCATGAGGTAATAAAGGATAGATTAGATGGAAAGTCAATAGTAAAAGAAATCTATGTAAAAAATAAAATTTACAATGTAGTTGTAAAATAAATAATGAAAAGGGGATTAACACAGGAAAAATGGAAAATGAAGTAATTAAAGAAAAGAAAAAAAATGAGTCTCGCTAAGAAAATAATCTTAGGAATAATATTAGCTGTAATTTTAGCAATAGTAAGCTTCGTAATTTATGAAGTTGCAACAGTTAATAACACATACTATATTGGACAGAAAAATCTGCAAATACCAATATTTGTGTATCACGATATAGTCGAAGATAAATCTCAAATAGAATATGATTATATGCAAACGACTGCAGAACAATTTGAAAAGCAAATTGCAGGATTAATGAAACTTGGATATAAGCCAATAACATACCAAGATTTAGTTGATTATAAAGACGGTAAAAAAGCAATTTCAAAGTGGAGTTGTATAATCACATTTGATGATGGATACACAGGAGTATACAAGTATGCTTATGAGATTGCAAAAAAATACAATATACCAATGACATCATTCTTAATAGATGATTGCGTTGGAATTCCTGGATATTACACTTGGGATGAAGCAAGAGAAATGCATGATAGCGGGCTTGTATCAATATATTCGCATGGATTAACGCATGCTAGATATAACGAAGTAAGCAAAGAAGAACTTGTTGCACAAACTGAAAAAGCTTATGAAAATTTGAAAACAAATTTGAATGATCAAAATCTTCTAAAGGTATTTACATATCCTTATGGACTATATACCGAAGAAGAAAGAGTAGCCCTTGCTGATGCAGGGTTTGTACAAAATCTTACAGATAATAGAATTAATTTAAGTGATAGATTAGAGCTATCTGGCTTACACAGATCATATCCGCTAAACAATTCGGTTCTAAAAGTATTATTAAAATACAATATAGAGTTGTAAGATATCGCTAAAAAATAAAAGTAAGAAAAAAATATATATAAATAAAATGAAATAATGGTTGATTTTATAAATCCCTTCCTGTATAATTTTTACAAGGAGGGGATTTTTTGAAGAAAAATTATATGGAGTGCAGTAATCATTGTTTTAATTATAATAGCAGGAATAATTGTAACAGTGACTAATAAAAAGAAAACTTGGATTTTGCATCCATAAAATCAGAAAAACAATTAGAAGAAATTTATGACCGAACATACAACTTATACAACGACGACAGCAATATGCCAATGCTTTTGGCAACAATGCCATATTCTTTGATGGTTAGAGGATTACCAAGATATGATAAATCTTATGGAGTAATGAATGGTGCAACAGCAGATATTGACATTTCAAAAATTGAAAGTGCAGTAGACTCTATAAATTTGGCTAGTCCAGCTGGCACAACATCTTCAAATACCAAAGATCATTCAACAACTAATATTCAAGTTGAAAATGTAGATGAGGCAGATATTACAAAAACAGATGGAGATTATATATATTCAATATCAGAGGATAACGTTGTAATAACTAATGTAATGAATCCAGAAGAACTAAAAGTGGAAACAAAGATCGAACCACAAGAAGATTATGTACCAGAAGACTTAATCTTATATAGTGAAAAACTTGTTGTGATTTCTACACATTATGAATCTTATAACAAGAGAGATACAATGGTATCTATATACGATATAAGCAACAAAGCAGAACCAAAAAAAGTTGAAGAATATAACATGTATGCAAAATATTATACCTCAAGATGTATAAATGGCAAGCTATTTGTAATATCATCTAGTAAGCTAAGAAAAGAAGATGACAGAATAGTTACATACTACAACGAAAATAATAAGCAAAAAGAAATCGAATTAGATAGAATAAAATATCTAAGAGGAATGGAAAGCAAAGATCAGACTATCATTTCAAGCATCGATTTAAAAAATGGAAGATGTAAAAATGAGCATGTATCTATTCAATGTCGAAAATGCATACATATCTGAAAATTCAATATATTTGTTAAATTCAGATTACAAATATAACAAACATGCACTTATAGAATACTTGAAAATCCTTGCTAAAAAAGGTGTAATCGGATATCTACAAGAGGTAATAGATGGCGACCTTGAAGTAGATTACGGAGAATATACAACAATTTACAAGTTTGAAATTCGTGAAGATGGCAGTCTAAAATATCAAAATAAAACAGAAGAAAAAGGAACAACGATAAATCAATTTTCACTTGATGAGTACAATGGAAATCTGAGAGTTGCACTATCTGGAAGTGAAGGTTCAAGAGTAGTAGTATTTGATAAAAAACTAAATAAAATAGGAGAAACAGCAAACCTATCAAAAGGTGAAAGAATGTATTCTACAAGATTTATAGGAAATAAAGCATATATGGTAACCTACAAAAATACGGATCCATTATATGTAATAGATTTATCAAATCCATCAAACCCTGAGGTATTAGGCAAGTTGAAAATACCAGGATATAGCACATATTTACACCCTTACGATGAGACGCATCTTATAGGAATTGGAATGCAAACAGAGGAAAAAGGTTTATAGGGACTCTCAAGGCAGAGTTACAAGTACATCTGCTGTTATAACAGGAATGAAAATGGCGCTATTTGATGTAAGTGATGTAAACAATCCAAAACAAATATCACAAACAATAATAGGAGACAGAAGAACTACATCAGCAATACTTACAAACCACAAAGCATTGCTATTCTCTAAAGAAAAGGGAATAATAGCTATCCCGGTTAACACTTATCCAACTGATTTCGAGATAGACTCAAATACAACAGATATAAACTCTATGGTTAAAGCTTATAGTAGCTATGGAAAAAAATACACAAAAGAAGGATACTTTGTATATAACATAAACTTAGAAGATGGAATAAATTTAAAAGGTATCATAAACCATGATAAAACATCGGCATACAATTATTATTACAGTTCAAGTAGACTTATTAGAGGAATGTGGATAGAAAATAACTTATTTACAGTATCAGAAGACATGATAAAAGTAAATAATTTAGAGGACTTAAGTCAAATTGCAGAACTAAATATAAAATAGGATGCAGACAAAAACAACTGTAAGCAAAAATTGGATTAATTATAGAGGAAAGGAGAGCGTGATTATTTATATAAACTTGATGTTATAGAGATTATTGCAGAGATGGAAGTATAAAAGATATAGATGCAGAGGTAGAGAAAGAAACTCTAAAAAAGGTAATCACGCAAATAAAAAAAAATGAGTGAAGAGAAAGTTGAAGTAAAAGAAAAAAGTAAAAGTGCAATGGCAATTGCAAGTTTGCCATTAGGAATAATATCAATAATATTTAATTTATTCTGGTTTATAAGCCTTCCAACTGGAATACTAGCAATAATATTTGGAGCAAAAACAACAAGAAAACTAGGAAGCAAGATGGGAAAAGCCGGATTAATAACTGGAATAGTTGGAGTATCAATATGTGCGTTTATTTATATAAGTATAATAATGATAACCATACTAGGAATATATTATTAAAATAATATAGAATAGAACAGAAAAGAAACAAGATAAAATAAAGATAAAACAGAAACAAATGAGAACATAGAAGTAAAATATAAAATAAAAAATAAAAAAAATCGGGACTCTGTAATAAGAGCTCCGATTTTTTGTCAATTTATTTAATTTTGTTTTTAATTTTATTCTTATTTTTATTTTTATTTTATTATATGTAATATACGCAATTTGAAATTAATTTTACAGTAAGGATTAAGTAAAAATGTAAATATAAATGTAATTTATGGTTAATCCAAATTCAAATGTAATTTATTTAAAACAATCGCAACTTTGTGAACAATTTTAGTTGCATTTTTCTTTGCAATATTCTTTCCAAAAGCTTTTCCTGTAACTGTTAATGAAGCAACCATAGCACTAATAATAAATTGCAAATTAAATGTAAGATTTAATTTTTCTGTTATTTTAATTGCAATTAAGGCACTGATTGCACCACTTAAAACACCGCAAATATCACCAACAATATCTGCGCAGAAGTTAGCAACTTTTGAAGAGTTTCTAATTAATTTTACAGATGTTTTAGATCCTGAAATTCTTTTACTAGCTCTTGCATGAAATTCGTTTTCATTTGCAACAGTAACAGCAACACCAATTATATCAAAAACAATACCAATCAGTACAACAAGCAATAAAATTAAAATTGCTGGAAAAATTGATAATTTAGTAATTGAATTTGTTGATATAAAAGAAAACACAATAGACAATATAAAAGTTGTAATAAAAACTGATATAAGCCATCTTACATCTGTTTTATTAGCTGACTTTGGGTCTTTACCATTATCTTTAACATTATTAGCATTTTTCCTTGTTTCTAATTTAGTGTCATTCGGGGCACTGTCTGATTTACTCATAAAATAAAATCCTTTCTTAACTATTAATAAATCTATTTAATAAAAAAAAGTGACATACAAGCCACTAAAACTTTATAAAATTTAAGATGGTAAAATTATAAGTAAATTTTACGGTTTGAGGTCTAGCCTAATTTCTTTATCCGCTACTTTGCATTACTGCCGAGTAGTTTCCTTTTAAAGCGAATATTCCTAAATAGGAATGCCAGATTGCCACTTAAGTCCGTACCTTAATCCCTATAATTCTATGCTTCTCGATTGAAACAAACATTCTAGAAGTTTTCCTTGAAATACATTTCTAAGACTAGTCTTTTTTGCAACAGTAATTTCATATAAAAATAATCCCAATACTATCACTCAAGACAGGCTACGCTATTACCTTAAGGTGTTCCCTTAAGCTCATAGGTTATACTTAAAATTAGTAAATCTATTTAAGCCTCCGCGGTAGTAGGGCAAAGTATGTATGCCGTTACATAGCACCCTAAAACCTTACTCCCTGAAAGCACACAAAACTGGCATTTCGCGCACAAACAAGGAACTTCAACGATGTGCCCTTTAGTGGATTTTTAGCCCCACCCTCATAATAGAAAGCATTACTAGAATAATGCACCATCAAATAAAATTATAACATAACATTTGAAAAAAATCAAGATGGAAGACTATGTCAAAAAATTATAAAAAGCTTGTTTTTGCTACAAATAGTATTGATTTTACGCCATTTTTATTGTAAAATATGTAAGTATGAAAATAAACATAAAATAGGCTTTCAAGACATATTACAAAATGTAAATTGAAAACTAATGTCACGAAAGGAGCAAATAGAATGAAGGTTAGTAAAGAAGAATTATTACATATAGCAAATCTTGCAGATTTAAAAATAAAAGATGACGAAATAGATAACTATTTAGCTAATTTGCAAGATATTTTAAATTTTGCAGAAGTTGTAAACAAGGCACCAATAGATGATTTACAAGAAACAATCGGTGCAAACGAAAATTCAAATGTATTCAGAAAAGATGAAGTAAAAACATTTGAGAATCACGAAGGTTTAATGGCAAACGCACCAGAAAAAGAAAGAGATATGTTTAAGATACCAAAGGTTATATCTTAAGAGAGAAAGGAACGCATGAATATGGGAAAATTATTTGTAATAGATGGAACAGATGGAAGTGGCAAACAGACACAACTAGAAACTTTGAAGAAAAGATTAGCAGATGAAAAAATAGATTATAGAACTGTTAGTTTTCCAAACTACGATAGTCCATCATCTTCACTAGTTAAAATGTATTTGGCTGGAGAGTTTGGCACAGATGCAAAGGCAATTAGCCCATATATTGCTTCTACATTTTATGCGGCAGATAGATATGCAACTTATGTAACACAATATAAAGAGTACTACGAAAACGGTGGAATAATTCTTGCAGATAGATATACCACAGCTAATATGGTTCATCAGGCAGGAAAAATTCAAGATAAGAATGAAAGAAAAAAATTCTTAGACTGGTTATGGGACTTTGAGTTTAATCTATATGGATTGCCAGTTCCAGCAGAGGTGTTTTTCTTGAATATGCCACCAGAATATTCTGCAAAGCTTATGAAAGATAGAGAAAACAAAATAACACATGAGGCAAAAAAGGACATACATGAGAAAGATCAAGTGTATTTAACACAAGCCTACAATGCAGCATGTGAGCTTTCTAAAGAATATAATTGGTACGAGATTAAATGTGTTAAAGATGGAAAAATTAGAACCATTCAAGATATAAATGATGAGATTTTTACAGAGGTAAAAAAACATATATAGGAGGTAAATTGGCAGATGGAAGATATTACAAGACTTACAGTCCACGAGCTTGTGGAAAAATTGAATAAAAATGAATTATCTTCAGAAGAAATTGTAAAAGCTTACAAGGCAAGAATTGAAGATAAAGAAAAAAGATGTAAAAGCCTTTATTACAACTACTTTAGATGAAGCAGAAAAAAAGAAGCTGTTAAGGCTGACGAAGAAAAAAAGAAAAAGTGGAGCAAAGTCAGGTTTTGCAGGTGTTCCAATTGGAATAAAGGACAACCTATGCACGAATGGAGTAAAAACAACATGTGCATCTAAAATGTTAGAAAACTTTGTTGCATCATATGATGCAACAGTTGTCGAAAAAGCTAAAAGAGCAAGACATAATCAGTTTAGGAAAGCTAAATATGGACGAATTTGCGATGGGAAGTTCAACAGAGAATTCTGCAATGCAAATAACACATAATCCATGGAATTTGAACAAGGTACCAGGAGGTTCTTCAGGAGGTTCTGCAGCTGCAGTTGCAGCAGACATGGTACCATGGGCTTTAGGTTCAGACACAGGTGGATCTATTCGTGAGCCATCATCTTTCTGTGGAGTTGTTGGACTAAAACCAACTTATGGATTAGTTTCAAGATATGGACTAGTTGCATTTGCTTCATCATTAGATCAAGTAGGACCAATCACAAAAGACGTAACAGACTGTGCTATGCTTTTAAACTTGATTGCAGGTCATGATGAAAAAGATTCTACATCATATAACATAGAGAAAAAAGACTATACAAAGTATTTGAAAAATGATGTTAAAGGATTAAAAATAGGCGTTCCAAAGGAATTCTTTGGAGAAGGAATAAATGCCGAAGTAAAAAAGCAAACTAGAAGAAGCCATAGAAAATACAAAGAAATGGGAGCAATCGTTGAAGAATGCTCACTTGATGTTGCCGAGTATGCACTTGCAACATATTACATAATCGCTTGTGCAGAGGCAAGTTCAAATTTAGGTAGATTTGATGGAATTCGCTATGGATACAGAGCAAAGGACTATAAAAATTTGAAAGAATTATTTGTAAATTCTAGAAGTGAAGCCTTCGGACCAGAAGTAAAAAGAAGAATTATATTAGGAACTTATGTGCTATCATCTGGTTACTATGATGCATATTATAAAAAAAAGCTCAAAAAGTACGTACATTCGTAAAGAAAGAATTTGATAAAAACTTCGAAAAATATGATGTTTTATTAACACCAGTTGCCCCAACAACAGCATTCGGAATTGGAGAAAAATCAAACAATCCATTAGAAATGTATTTAGCTGATATATGCACAGTTTCAATAAATATTGCCGGAGTTCCAGCAATATCAATACCTTGCGGAGTAGATAGCGAAGAAATGCCAATAGGAATGCAACTTATTGGAAACAGATTCGATGAAGAAACAATATTAAATGCTGCATATACATTTGAGCAAAAAAGAAAAATTCAGAGAAAAATATAAACCAGAATTTAAGAAATAAGGCTTTAGAAATTTGTCGAAGCCAGTTGTTATATAAAGGTTATAGGAACCGCAAAACCTAAATAAATGAAAAGGAAGAATAATAATGCCAAGAGAAGATTATGAAGTTGTTATAGGACTAGAGGTCCATGCAGAGCTTTCTACAAAAACTAAAATATTCTGTAATTGTTCAACAGAATTTGGTGGAATGCCAAACACACATACATGCCCAATTTGTATGGCAATGCCAGGAACTCTTCCAGTATTAAACGAAAAAGTAGTAGAATATGCCGTAAAAGCAGGCCTTGCAACAAATTGTTCAATTTCAAAAGACAGTAAAAACGATAGAAAAAATTATTTCTACCCAGACTTACCAAAATCTTACCAGATTTCACAATTTGACAAGCCTCTTTGCAACAATGGTTACATAGAAATTGAAGAAGAAAATGGTGAAAAGAAAAAGATAAGAATTTTAAGAATTCATATTGAAGAAGATGCTGGAAAATTAAACCACAATGAGTTTAGCGAAGGAAGCTTAGTTGATTTAAACAGAGCTGGAGTTCCTCTAATAGAAATAGTTTCTGAACCAGACTTAAGGTCTGCAAAAGAAGCTGATGCTTATTTGAAAAAATTAAAATCTACATTAGAATACATAGAAGTATCTGATTGTAAGATGCAAGAAGGTTCATTTAGAGCAGATGTAAACGTTTCTATACATAAGCCAGGAACACCATTTGGAACACGTACAGAAATGAAAAACATGAACTCATTTAAGTCAATTTCTAGAGCGATAGAATATGAAATTCAAAGACAGTCAGAAGTACTAGATAATGGCGGAATTATAGAGCAAGAAACTCTAAGATGGGACGATGTATCTGGTAGAACATTTTCTATGAGAAATAAGGAAGATGCACAAGATTACAGATACTTCCCAGAGCCAGACTTAGTTGCAATAAAATTATCTGATGAATATATAGAAAATATAAGAAAAACACTTCCAGAGTTGCCAGAAAGCAGAAAATCAAGATACATGGAAGAGTACAAACTATCTGAGAAAGATGCAAGATTACTTACTGCTTCTAAATATTTATCAAACTTGTTTGAAGATGCAGAGAAAATATGCAAAAACGCAAAAGCAGTTGCTAACTGGATTTTATCAGACATTTCTCGTATATTAAATGAGGAAGAGCTAGAGCCAGAACACATTCCTTTCACAGGAGCTGAACTTGCAAGTCTAGTAGAATTGATAGACAAAGGAACAATAAGCTCTGCAATAGGTAAAAAAGTACTTGAGGAAATGTTTGTAGAAGATGCTACAACACGCAACCCAGAAGAAATAATAAAAAAGCAAAAGGCTGGATACAAATTTCTGATGAAGGTGCTATAAAAAGAAGTTGTAATGCAAGTATTAGAAGCAAATCCACAATCAATAACAGATTACAAAGCAGGAAAAGACAGAGCATTAGGATTCTTAGTCGGACAAGCAATGAAAGCCACAAAAGGCAAGGCAAATCCACAAATGTTGAACAAAATGTTCATAGAAGAAATGAATAAATAACGATATTTGTGATTATAAAAAATTTAAAAGAAAATACAAAATATAAAAATGAACAATATAAATATTAGTGTTTATTAAATCCCGAGAAAGACAGGTTGGTTGAATAAAAATAATATTTTATAAAATAATTAAAAGATGCATATAGAAGTAATGTTTACTTCAAATGTGCATTTTTTACATAATTTTAGAAATTTCAATAGAACACTTTAGAATTATCGATTCATTTTTTCTTTTAGAATAGTATTAAAGGCGATTCCATTAATAAAGAAAACAGCCATAAACATTGTAAAAGATTTGAATAAGGAAGTTGCAACATTGTAAACTATGTAAGAATGATTCATGGTTAAGTAAATCGACATTATAAAAGTTGAAAGCAGTACTAATATAAATGAAAGCTTAAGGCCAGCTACCATAAGACTTTTTGACTTTTGGCTCAAAAAAGAAAAATCAACAAAAGTAAAGAATTTAATTAAAAAATTTTTTATATAAAAATACATAGTAATTTATCCTTTCTTACTATATAAATATTAACATAGAATACGCTAAAAATATAGTTGTAATATATGGAAAAATAATAAGAGAATAAGGCAAGGATAAAGAAAAAATATAAAACATGGAATATAGAAACTAAAATTAAAATAGAAATTAAAATAGAAAACAAAATAAAAATTAAAATTTAAACAAAAATTAGAATCAAAATTAAAATCTGAAATAAAAAAAAAACACTAGATATTTGAATATCTAGTGTAGTCAAATGTATGACTTTAAAATTCTAAATAAAAAACTGTGCACAATTTTTTATTTTACGCATTCATAGCGTTTAATTTTTTTGCTAAATTAGATTTTTTTCTAGAAGCTGTGTTCTTAACGATAACTCCTTTTGTACAAGCTTGGTCTATTTTCTTTGTTGCTTCAGCAAGTAATGTTTTAGCTTCTTCAACGTTTCCAGCTTCAACAGCTTGTTCAAACTTTTTAACAGCTGATTTATATCCAGATTTAATCATATTATTTCTAGCAGTTTTCTTCTCTATAACGTTTACACGTTTGATTGCAGATTTTATGTTTGGCATAATTTTTGCACCTCCCTCAATGTTTGTTTATATAACGTATTTTATTGTAACACGAAATTGGCATTTTTGCAAGGATTAAAGCAAAAATCTTTACAAAAAGTGCAAAAAAACGTATAATTACATTGAAAAATTGAGACATAATTACTTAAAAAGAAAAAAAGTTAAGAATTGATTAATTTTGATAGACAAGAAATATTATGGAAAGGAATGTAGGTTAGCGACCTATAACAAGATAACAGTTATGAAAATAGGATTTTTTGAGGCAGTTTTAATCCACCAACTTATGCGCATATAAGCATTGCACAAACTTCGGTTGAAAAATTTGGATTGGATAAAGTATTTTTTGTACCAATGGGAAATTCATATAATAAGCCTGATTTAATAGATGAGAAATTCAGATATGAAATGTTGGAATTACTAAAAAATGAAAAAATAGATGTTGAAGATATTGAACTAAATAGAGATTGCGGATTTTCTACATTAGAAGCATTCAGGCTAATAGAAAAAAAGGTACAAAAATAAAGATACGCATATATTTTATATAATGGGGGCAGACAATTTTGAAAAGTTGCCAAATTGGAAAGACTCAAAACAATTGATCGAAAACTTTGAATATCTAATTTTTGAAAGAGATAATTCACATACGATAAACAACATAGAAAAAATAATTGCTTAATGAAAATAAAAAGAACTTTCACTTTTTTAGATTGGAAAATTATTCTAATATAAGTTCAGGAGTAATTAGAAAATTAATAAAAGAACAAAATTTTGAAGAATGTAAAAAATATACGAAACCTGAAATAATTGAATACATAAAAACCAACAAGCTATATCAGTAAAATCTGATATAGCTTGTTATGATTCACATGAAAAAAGAAATGAATTTGTCTAATCTTAAAATTAATAAAAGAAATAAATGTGATTAGGCAAAATTACGTCTTTTTTTATAAATTATTTGATGACGAGTTTTGCTTGATATAGTGCCCTTTGTGGTATATACTTAATGTAATTTTAATCAAAAGAATTTTATCTAAAAATTTTCTCAAAGAAATTTCTAAAAAATCCCAAATAATCTAATAATAAAAAAAGGAGTGATGCAGGAAATAATGCTATCGAAAGTAAATAGTGTAGCTTTGCGTGGTTTAGCAGGCTATTTAATAGAAGTGCAGGTAGATATTTCAATGGGAATGCCGTGCTGGGAAATAGTTCGGTCTGCCTGATGCGAGTGTGAAAGAGGCAAAAGAAAGAGTAAGAATTGCAATAAAAAATTCTGGATTTGAAACAGCAAGTAGAAGAATTGTTGTAAATTTAGCTCCAGCAGACATAAGAAAAGAAGGTACTTTTTTTGATTTGCCGATTGCAATAGCAATGCTTTTGAATTTACAAATAATTAGAAAAATTGATAATGATGTTGCTTTTGTTGGAGAGCTTTCTTTAGATGGAAAATTAAATAAAATAAGTGGAATATTGCCGATTTGCATAGAAGCCAAAAGGCTAGGAATAAGAAAGATTATAATTCCAAAGGAAAATTGTGCGGAATCATCTGTTGTAAGTGGGATAGAAATAATTGGGATTCAAACAATCAGGCAGGCGGTACAATACTTAAATAAACAAATCGAAGTTCAACCAGAAATAACGGTTATATCCAATTTGCTGAAAAAAGATAGAACAGAAGAATTAGATTTTGGTGAGGTAAAAGGACAGGAAAATGTAAAAAGAGCATTAGAAGTTGCTTCGGCAGGCGGACATAATATTCTAATGATTGGTAGCCCCGGAGCACGGGAAGACGATGATGGCACAAAGAATTACATCAATATTGCCAGAGATGACTTACGAAGAGGCACTTGAAATAACAAAAATTTATAGTGTGGCTGGATATTTGTCAAAGGATAGACCAGTGGTCGCTTCAAGACCGTTTAGAGCACCACATCATACAATAACACCAGTTTCTTTGATTGGAGGCGGAACAAGTCCGAAACCGGGAGAAATAAGTTTAGCCCACTATGGAGTACTGTTTTTAGACGAGTTACCTCAGTTTAACAAAAATATGTTAGAGCTTTTAAGAGAGCCTCTAGAGGACGGAAACATAACTATAAATAGAATGAACGGAAGCCTAACGTATCCATGTAAATTTATGCTGGTAGCTTCGATGAATCCTTGCCCTTGTGGTTACTACGGTTCGCCTGAAAAGGAATGTACATGTAGCGAAAAATCAATTTTGAATTACATGGGAAAAATTAGTGGACCACTCTTAGATAGAATAGACATTCAAATAGAAGTGAATAAAGTAGGCTATGAAAAAATGCAATCAAATCAGCAAACTGAGACATCTGCAGAAATACGTAAAAGAGTAAATCTTGCAAGAAAAATTCAAAACAACAGATATAAGGACAGCGAGATTTTCTCAAATTCGGAGATGACTCCTAAAATGATAAACCAATATTGTACTTTAGATGAAGAATCAATAGAAATGTTAAAGATTGCGTTTGAAAGATTAGGACTGAGTGCAAGAGCATATTCGAGAATATTAAAGGTTGCAAGAACTATTGCAGATTTAGATGAGTCTGAACAGATAGAGAAAAAACATGTTGCCGAAGCTATTCAATATAGAAGCTTAGACAGAAAGTATTGGAAAAATTGAAAGTTGAACAAAGGAATTTAGATGAGAATAAAATATAAGTAAGAAAAAGGAGAGCGTATAGTGAAGAACTTGAATGATGAGAGCGTTAAAATTTCATGCTTTGAGGAGGCGTATCCGAAAAAATTGCTTAGTATAAAGGAATATCCCGAAAGCCTATATTGCAGAGGAAATACTGACCTCTTAAAGAAGAATAAAATCGTTGCAATAGTTGGCTCAAGAAATTGCAGCGAATATGGCAGAAAATATGCTAGGCTATTTGCGAAAAATCTTGCAAAAAGAAAATATATGTGTAATAAGTGGATTAGCTACAGGAATAGACTCTGCGGCACATGATGGATCAATAGGTGAGGAAGGAAAGACGATTGCTGTGTTGGGTGGAGGCCTAAATCATATATATCCTGCAAGTAATTTATGGTTGTTTAATAAGATAAAAGAAAATGGAGGACTGATAATTTCTGAACATGAGGACGATGCAGAGACTCTAATTTCAGGCTTTCCTAAAAGAAATAGAATAATAACAGGAATTGCAGATGCAGTTTTAGTAATAGAGGCATGTCCTAGAAGCGGGAGCAAAGTTTCGGCAGAATATGCATTCAAACAAGGAAAAAAAAAAAGTTTATTGTATTCCAATGAATTTAGATAATAAAAATAGTGCTGGAATAATTGAGTTAATAGATAAAGGTGCAAAAATTGTAACTAGTCCTAGAAAGCTTATAAAATATTTGTATGGGGGTAATGATGATGGAGTTGAAAATGTAAATGAAAAGGAAAAAGAAAAAAAAGAAAGTAAAAAAAGCAAAAAGTACCATAATGGAAACGAACACGATAAAGAAGAAAAAGAATGAAAATGCTAAAAACAGAAGAAGTCGTAAAGCCCAAAACAAATCACCAGATATGCAGATGAATATTTTTGATGAAGAAGAAATTCCTGAAAAATATTTGGAAATCTATTTAAGCTTGGAAAAACCATTATCAAGGGAAGAAATTGCTCAAAAAATAAACAAGAACATAAGACAAGTAAATGAATTACTTACTATGATGGAGATAGAAGGATTAATTGAACAGACGGCTGGTAATATGTTTAAAAGGATAATTTAAGCGAAAATTATATGTCAGAAATGCAATATGTAATAGAGAAAAAATAGAACAAAATACAAATAAAGAAAAATAAAAAAATGGTTTATAGGTAAATCAATTGAAAAATCTAAATATATTTACAAGGAATATGAAAATTGAGTAGAAAAAAGAGGGAAAGTAAGAAAGGTAAAAACAAGAAAAAATCTGAGTTAAATGAAAGGCAAAAACTCGGAAAATTGGGAGAATATTTTGCAACGCAGTATTTAGAAAATAACGGATACGAAATAGTTGAAAGAAATTTTTCTTGCCAACAAGGAGAAATTGATATAATTGCAAAAGAGGAAAATGAAATCATTTTTGTAGAGGTAAAAACAAGAAAATGCTTAACGTATGGAACACCGGCAGAAGCGGTAACCAAAGAAAAAAGAAGACACATAGAAAAAACAGCCCAATATTATCTTTTTTTACAAAGCAATTAGAGAAACAACCAGTAAGATTTGATGTAATAGAAGTGTATGTATTTGGAAATAGATATAGAATCAATCATATAAAACAAATAATGTGAAATATGTAGGGACTAAGAGGATAAGAAATAGTTTGTAAATAAAAAAAAGGATAGATGAGCAAAAGTAAAGAAAAAGATAAACACAATTTGTATGAAAATGTAGGCAAATATTAGAAAAAGATAAAAGTACTTGCAAAACTACAAAAAAACATATATAATGAAGTTGCCAACAAGGCAAAGTTACAATTTAAGATAAATTGAAAGGAGCGATTTTTATGAACATAAAAATAACAGGAAAGGAACTAAAGGCAACAGAAGCAATAAAGAATTATGTAGAAACTAAAGCTGAAAGAATTAAAAAATATTTTGATTCAGAAGATATAGATTTATATGTAACTATAAAAAAAAGAGGGCGAAGATCAAGTTGCTGAAATGCAAATAAATGCTCTAGGAGAAACATGCAGAGCTGTAACAGCAAGTAGAGATTTATATGCTTCTATAGACAAAGACATGGACATTATGGAAGGACAAATAAGAAAAATAAAAACAAAAAGAGATAAACAAAACATGACTGAATCTATAAGAATGAAAGAAGCAAATAGATCAGAAGAGCATGAAATTACAGACGAAATAGTTAAGACTATATTCTATAGTATAAAACCAATGGGACCAGAGGATGCAAAACTATTATTAGAAGACCAACCTCAAAATAAGTTCTTAACATTTGTAAACATAGAAACAGGAAAAAGTAAATGTAATTTACAGATTAAAAGATAGTAAAAACTTTGGTTTAATAGAACCAGAAGAATAATAAAATAATGCAAATAAAGGCTGGATGGGTAGAAATACTCATCTAGTTTTTGTTGTAAAAATAAGATGGAAAATATCATATAAAATATAAAAAGATTATAAAAGAAAATAACATAAACAAAAGAGAAAATAATTGTCAAAAAATGGCGTACGATTGTTTGTAAAAATAGTGAAAATCATTGACACTCATGAAAAAAAAGAATTTATAATTTAAACAGTTAAATATTTAGATATATCGCAAATATTTTATTTTCAAAAGAGAATATTATTTCTAAAAGAAATCAATGTAGATAAGTAAAATAATTAAATAAAAAAGAAAGGTCGCAAATATGAGTAAGAAATTATTTGTTTTATTTGTTGTGGTCATTCTTGCAGGTTCTTTAGGAGCTTTGTATGTGTACGATAAAAAAGAACTACAAAAAAGTGAAGCTAACAATCAAATGCTGGAAAATCAAGAACTTGAAGAAGAAAGCTATGAACAATTAGAAGAAAGTGGTACTAAAGATGGCGAAACAGAAGTAAAAACGGAGGAAATAGATACAGAGGAAGATGTGGACAAGGATGCGGATATAATTGGGACTTTAACTATAGAGAAAATAGGATTAAATGGGAAGGTAAAAGAAGGAAGTACAAGCAGTGTTTTAGAGAACTATATTGGGCACATAGAAGAAACTTCAAAATATGATGGGAATGTAGGACTAGCAGCACACAACAGAGGAAATAAGTATTCTTATTTTGCTAGAATAAATGAACTTGATAATGGAGATGAAATAAAATATCAAACTCAATATGGTCAAAGAACTTATGTTGTAAATTCAAAAAAAAGAAATACTAGAAACAGACTGGAATCCGTTGAAGAGTACCAAAGAAAATAAACTTACACTCATAACGTGTATAAAAAATAAGGTTAATCAAAGATTATGCGTAGAGGCTGTTGAAAAAAAATTAAAAAATACAAAGAATACACATAGTATGGAGGACTAATAGCTAAAGTAGAATCTGTTGAAAAATTGAAAATATCAAGGTTTGTAGGTAACCTTTAAAAACCTAAATACTATAAAAAGGAGGATACAATCAATAAATGATTGTAAAATATGAAAATGGAAAAAGAAAATTTAAAGAAAACAAACAGAAAAAGTGTTTTTAGAAGAATGATAGAAAAAATTGTAGTAATTTTACAAATATTTATGGTGCTATTGCCAACTACTTATGCACTTGCCGATAGTGTTGATTTTGGAGATGAACTCTGGATTAGTAGAGGTGATTTAGGATTTTATACTTTACAATATTGGAGCGAGTATAGAGGCAGATGGATGTATATTACATATTCACAAACGTTCTATACAGATAAAAACGGCGAAAAGAACTTGGCTTACTGTGTAAATCCTGATTTAGATGGTGTTGGATATTTGCCTGACGAAAGCGAAGGATATAATGTAAAAGTTGAGAAAAGAACAGTAGACAGGAAAATATGGAAAATCCTTAGAAATGGTTATCCAAATGTTAGCAAAGAAGAACTTGGAGTAGAAACAGATGATGATGCATACCTTGCAACCAAACAGGCTATTTACTGGGTAATCAGAGGTTGGAGATTGAGTGAGGTCCACAATTATTTCAGAGGTGGAGAAGATGAAATAAACGGTCAAAATGTAGAAGATATAAAAAGAAGAGGAACAAAAGTTGTTGATGCCATATATAAATTAGTGGATATTGCATATAATCATAAAGATATAATACTTAGCAAGCCATTAGTCTTAGACGAAGAAAAAAACTTCATCAAGATTCAATTAAAGAAGATTATTATTCTAAAACCTATAAAATAACTGAATCAAATATGGTTTCAAAAGTGAAAATAAATAGCATAAAAAACGCTCCAGAAGGAACATACATAAGTGATGAGAAAGGCAATCCAAAAACGGAATTTAAAGACAAAGAAAACTTTAAGATAATGATTCCGAAAGCCAATATAGATAAGGATTATAATGTAAAAATAGAGTATACAACTTCGTATGAGTCATATCCTGTATATTGTGCGAATAGTATAATAGAAAACAAACAAAACTATGTAATTTTGCTAAATAAAACAGAACATGAAGATAGAACACTGAGAATCGATTTAGAAAGTAAGAAATCAAAAATTAAATTAAAGAAGATAGATGCTGAAACGAAACAGCCTCTGCAAGGTGTGAAATTTGACATAAGTTATGCTGATGGAACTAAAATAGGTAGCTATGAAACAAACGAGAATGGTGAAATAAACTTAGAAAATCTATTAAAGGGAACTATTAAAATAGTAGAAACCAAAACTGATGACATGCACATTCTTGAAAGCAATCCTATAGAGGTGGATTTGGACTATGACGATGAAAAAGAAATTGTTCTAGAAAATAAAAAAGAATAAAAGGAAAAATAAAAATTGTAAAAACTAGCGAGAATCAGAATAAAGTTTTAGATACAGAAGCGAGAAGTCCTATAGAGGGAGCTAAATTTAATATATATAATAAGCAAAACGAATTTATTGAGCAAATTACAACAGATAAAAATGGTACTGCGTACTCATCTGAACTTGATAAAGGAGAATACCATGTAAAGGAAGTTGAAACAGGAGAATGGTACATATATGAACCCATAACTGCTAACGCAGAAATAAAGGAAAACAATGAAATAGTTGAAATAAAATTGAAGAACAAGTCAAAAGACCCAGAAGTAGACATTACAAAGAAAAGTAAAAATCTTGTTGCACCAAACGAAGAACTAGATTATGAATTTACAATAAAAAATTCAGGAAATACTAGCTTAGAAGACTTTACTTGGTATGATATATTGCCATCAGAATATGCTAAAATAACCAAAATTTCAACAGGAACATATAATCAAGACATAAATTATAGCGTATATTATAAGACAAATAAAAAAGATGAATATATGGTATTGAAAAAAGTTAATTAAATAGTAAAGAAAATAATTATATAGATGTAACTAGAATTTATTTAGAGCCAGATGAAAAAATTACAGAAATAAAAGTAAAATTTGGAAGTGTAGACAAAGGCTTTCAAAATGTAGAGAAGCCACATATATTTATGCAAGTTAATGATGGATTAGAAAATGATATAAAAATAGAAAATCAAACGATATTAGAGGGAACACATCAAACATACAAAGTATGTGACGAAGACGAAACAGTAACAACAATATACAATGTGGTAAGACCTAAGAAATTACCAAGAACAGGATTTTAAAAATATATGTTAAATTTTGAAAAAAATGTTATAAAAAATTGAAAAATAGAGAATAATGTAATATAATGTAGATGTTGTCTAAAAGACGGCACGATATTTATCGTATTGAAAGGAGCAAATAATATGATTTATTCAAAAGACGTAGAAAAAATGTGCACAGTTGCAAAAGGTGTAAATCATGGACCAGCCCCTATTCCAGAAGAAGGAAAATGGGTAAAGGCAAAGGAAATTAAAGATATATCAGGATTAACACATGGTATAGGCTGGTGTGCACCACAACAAGGAGCATGTAAGCTAACATTAAATATAAAAGAAGGAGTAATACAAGAAGCATTAATCGAAACAATAGGATGCTCAGGAATGACACAATCAGCTGCAATGGCTGGAGAAATCCTAACAGGAAAAACAATCCTAGAAGCATTAAACACAGACTTAGTTTGCGATGCTATAAATACAGCAATGAGAGAATTATTCCTACAAATAGTATATGGAAGAAGCCAATCTGCTTTCTCAGAAGGTGGACTTACAATTGGTGCAGGACTAGAAGACTTAGGAAAAGGTCATAGATCTCAAATAGGAACAATATATTCTATATCATTAAAAGGACCAAGATCTCTAGAAGTTACAGAAGGATACATAGTAAGTCAAGCTCTAGACAAAGACGACCAAATAATTGGTTACAAAGCATTAAACTTTGGTAAAATGATGGACTTTATAAAAGGCGGAATGGATCCTAAAGAAGCTATCGAAAAAAAGCTACAGGAACTTATGGAAGATATGCAGACGCTGCAAAATATATAGACCCAAGACAAGAATAAATAGAGATAGTAAATATAAAATAGGAGGAAATTTAGATGGCAGTAACATTTGAAGGTTATGAAAGAAGAATAGATCAAATTATGCCCGTATTAAATAAATATGGAATAAAAAGATTTAGAAGAAGCAAGAAAAAATATGTCAAGACAAAGGATTTGACCCAGTTGAAATGGTAAGAGCTATTCAACCAATTTGCTTCGATAATGCTTGCTGGGCTTATACAGTAGGTGCAGCAATAGCTATAAAGAAAGGTTGTACAAAAGCAGCAGATGCAGCTAAAGCAATCGGAGAAGGATTACAATCATTCTGTGTACCAGGTTCAGTTGCAGATGATAGAAAAGTTGGATTAGGACACGGAAACTTAGCTTCAATGCTTTTATCAGAAGAAACAAAATGCTTTGCATTTTTAGCAGGACATGAAAGCTTTGCAGCAGCAGAAGGTGCAATAGGTATTGCAAAATCAGCTAACAAAGTTAGAAAAGAACCATTAAAAGTTATACTAAATGGTTTGGGAAAAGATGCAGCACAAATAATATCAAGATTTAATGGATTTACATATGTAAAAACAGACTTTGATTATTATACAGGAAAATTAACAATAGTAGAAGAAATTCCTTACTCAGATGGAGAAAGAGCAAAAGTAAGATGCTATGGTGCAGACGATGTTCGTGAAGGTGTTGCAATAATGCATCATGAAGACGTAGATGTATCTATAACAGGAAACTCTACAAACCCAACAAGATTCCAACATCCAGTTGCTGGAACATACAAAAAAGAATGCTATGAAAAAGGAAAGAAATACTTCTCAGTTGCATCAGGTGGTGGAACAGGAAGAACACTACACCCAGATAACATGGCTGCAGGACCAGCTTCTTATGGTATGACAGATACAATGGGAAGAATGCATTCAGATGCTCAATTTGCAGGTTCTTCATCAGTACCAGCTCACGTTGATATGATGGGATTAATAGGAATGGGTAACAACCCAATGGTTGGTGCTACAGTTTCAATAGCAGTTGCTGTAGAAGAAGCTATGAAATAATAATTGTATATTAATGCTAAAATTTGTATTTCAAAAATTCTGAAAGATTGAGAAATATACAGTAGCTATATGCAAAAATACATAGAAAATACCAAAAAAAAGAGCCTACATACTAGGCTCTTTTTTACTATAATTATTTCAATTTTTTTATATTTTTAGGTGCCTTTATGGTTTTTAAACTTCTAAAATCTTTGGAATTTTCACTTGTTACAACAGGTTTACCTATTTTTATGTTCTATGTTCGTTCTAGTAATAGAGGCAATTTCGCCACCATCGTGTGCATCAGTTTTTAGTTTAGATAAACCATGGGAATCATTAGTCTTATGAATTTCTGTTGTTGTAACCTCTGCGAGTGTCATAAGGGCAAGTTCCAGTGCTGACATATTATCTCTTAAGTTTTGTTTGTCTAATCCTTTCAAATCTTTATGTTGCTGAGTAGTTATACCAAAAGTACCTTTGCTAATTTCATCTGTAAGGATTGCATAGTCTTTAACATCTGCACCTCTGTTTTTCCATTCATTTGTAAGAGTGTTTCTGGCACCGATACCTTTTATTCTAGTGTTAGTCCATTCTTCATTGTATCCTTTTTTTAAATATGTTTGTCTTGCTCTTTCGATTGCTAAAGAAGGGTCAATAACTTCTTGAATTCTTTCTTCGGCTAATCGTGCAAACCATAGTTTAAATGGTTCAGCATTAGGAGATGGAACTGATTGTATAATTCTAAAGATTGTTTCTCTATTAGCACAGTCAGTAGGTCTTTTTTTTTACCATCTTTGGCAAGTAATTTCAACTGGTGACAGTTTGTCACCACTTCAAAACTTTCTTCTTTTTGGAGCCTTTCCTTTAGTTTATTCCAGTATTTTCTGCTTTTTTGATAGTCTTCTTGTTCTGTAAGTATAGAAACAATATCAACTACTGAATAGTACCATTCACCATTATACATCTGTCTTCTTATTTTACTGTTTTCAAACAGAACCATTTCTTTATTTTCATTTAATTCATTTTCACTCATATTAATACTTCCTCCTTATTTATTTTGCCTATCAATTACAAGAACGCAAATGCGCTTATTTTCTCATTTGTAAATATTAAGATTCATAAGTAATAAGTATAAATAAGTTAATGTAGACAAATCCATTTTTGCATCTAAAAACCCTTGAAATGCTGATAAATGCTAACATTTCTAATAGAACAAAAATAAAAAATGTTACACTCTAATTATAACATAGGCACTTATAAAAGTAAAATATTTTGAAATAAAAATACAAAAAAATGTTTGCAAAAACTATTGACAAAATTAAAAAAAGAATATAAAATATGTCTCGTAAGGCGAACAAGAGTTTACAACAAAAAATCGTAAATAAAAATATAAAAAAAATAAGCAAGGAGGAAATTTAAATGAGTATTTTAAAGCAAAAGAGTAAAGTAATAGATTTAACGAAGCCAGTTGAAATAAAAACATATTTAACAGTTAGTGTTTTAGGAAAAAGTTTAAATTTAGACATCAATTATAAAAATATAGATGTTCCAAAGCTTGAAGTAGGAGAAAGAAATGTTAATATAGATCTTCCAAACAGATACAAGAAAACAGGAACTGTTGATATTGTGAGTGCAGCCATAAAGAAAATGTATGATGAAATTGCTGAAATAGAAATAGCAAACTGTATGGAAAAGATAAGAGTCATTTTAGGATTTGCTCCAGAAGATTATGAAATAAAAAGAATGAATGATGTTTTTATAAAAAATAACAAAAATAAAACAATAGTAATAAATCCGGATATTGTAAAATATGATAGAAAAATAATTGAAACAAGTTTGATACAGGCTTTTTGTAAAATAAAACATAGAGAAAATTCAGTTGCATATAAGGAATTACTAAAAGCTGCAATAAATAGCTATGAAAATTTTCAGTATAAAATATTGAAAATATCATAATCATAAACCTAAATAATAAGGCAGGATAGTAAATCCTGCCTTATGTATTTCATAACTTATATCTAATATAATCATAATAATTATAGTAAATGTAAATAATAAAACATATAAAACAAAACTTAGAATCCTGTCTAATAATAATAGTTTCAAATTTCTAATTAACCATGAAGGCTAAATTATTATAATAAAAATATAATAAAAACTAGTTAATCTAAAACTACAACTATTTCATTTGGCTTTCGGCTTGTTGGATTAATTTCTTAACCATATTTCCACCTACTCTACCAGCATCTCTTGCAGATATATCACCGTTATATCCGTCTTTTAAGTTTACTCCAACTTCGCTAGCTACTTCATATTTGAACTTGTTTAATGCATCAGCTGCTTCTGGAACAACTTTGTAATTGCTGTTGCTTGAAGAATGTGCCATAATTTTTCACCTCCTAGAATGTGAATGTTTATATTTAAGAAAAAACAAATTGTTTTTTCAGTATATAGGTTGCACTAAATTCAATAAAATAAACTGGAAATTTTATGAAAAAATAAATGATCAGACAAAAATTGAGCAAGATTAGGAAAAAAAATCAAATGTGTTTCTAAGAAAAATGCCAAGTAAAAAGTTGAATATTATTAAAAAATGCAATTTGAGCAAGAAACGAAACTTCAAGTGAAAAGGTAAATTCAATTTCGTAAAGTAGAACAAATAAAACATAAAATTTGAAATAAGTATACTTTATTAAGAAAAGTTGTGTTATAATATGTAGAAAAAAAAACAATAAAGTTACAACAAAACGAAAGGAGAAATTTGTATAATAAAAATTATACAAGAAAAAATATGTACAAACTAGTAGCAATCGATTTAGATGGTACTTTATTAAACTCTTATGGAGAAGTATCTGAAAAAAAAAAAAGCAATAAAAAAGGCAATGCAAAATGGAAAAGAAATAGTAATTGCATCAGGAAGGCCACTTCAATCTGCAAAGAGTTTTGCACTTGAGTCAGGTGCATCAAACTATGTAACTTGTGGAAATGGGTCTCTTTTATATGATGTGAGAAATGATAAAATTTTATTTGATAAATTTATAGATAGACAAAAAAGTTCTTGAGATAATAAAAATATGTGAGGAGAATAGTATATTTTATTGCTTATACACAGAAAATCTTACAATTTCAAAGGCATTAAATTATAATATTTTATTTTATAATAATGAAAATAAAAAAATGCCAGAAGATAAACAAACAAATATAAAAATTATTTCCGATATTTATAAATATGTAGAAGAAAATCCAAACATAGGAATTCTAAAAATTACTATATGTGATGAAAGTTCTATAATATTTGGAGGAATAATAAAAAGGTTAAGACAAATAAGTGATGTTGATGTTCTAGATGTTCAACACATGGCAAGAAAGGTAATAACATCAGGAACAGAAGATGTAAAAGTAGAATATCATTATACTGAAATAACGAGCAAAGACGTTAACAAATGGATGGCAATTCAAAATCTAGCAAATAGATTGAATATCAAGCCAAGTGAAGTAATTGCAATGGAGACAACATGAATGATATGGAAATGATAGAAAATGCTGGCTTGGGTGTAATAATGGGAAACAGTGCTGAATATATGCATGAATTTGCTGATGTAGTTGCTCAACAAATAATGATGATGGAGTTGCATATATATTAGAAAAATACTTATAAAAAAAGAAAAAATGCACAGAATAAATAAAAAAGGTTTAGAGGTGCATTTATGAAAAAAGATATTAATAAAAAAATTCTGGAGAGTTTATTAACAATAAGAAAATGTTTAATGATTTTGACGGATTTGTAGAAGGGGAAGAAACAACTAGATATGGTGAGTTTGTTTCTTCTTATTTTGCTTGGACAGGACTTGCAAGAAACAAGATAAGGGCAGATGAATTGAATGAAATTACAAAGAAACAGTAAAAATATTAATTGATATGCAAAAACAATTTCTAATATGATGAAAAAAAAAATCAAGAAAATTTTAAAAATTCTCTTGATTTTTTAAAAAAAGGTGGTATACTAATAATGTAGGTCAAAGAAAGTCAAAGTCAAAATAAAAAACAAAACAGACGAAAAATGACAAGACAGGCAATAGAATAAGAGCAAGAAGAAAAAAAACTAATAATAAAAAGCAACAAAAACAAGAAAAGCAAGAATAATACAAAATCTAAACTGGAAAAGAGGCGAACCATAGTGAGATTATCAGATATGATAGAAGATTTTATAAAAGATATGTTCGAAGAAGAAGATAGCATAGAAATTCAAAGAAACGATTTGGCAGAGAAATTTAATTGTGTGCCATCTCAAATAAACTATGTTATTGCAACAAGATTCAAGCCAACACAGGGCTATTATGTTGAAAGCAAACGTGGTGGCGGAGGTCATATTACAATAAAAAAGGTAAATATTACGAAAAGTAATTATTTCATGCATATAATATCTAGTGTGGGAGATAAAATCACTGCACAAGATGTTGATATTTTTATAAGCAATTTTTTATCTTATGACATGATTTCTAAAACAGAGGCAAAACTCTTGAAGGTTGCAACCAGTGACAATGTTATTGGTGCTTTCGCAAAAGATAAAGATGCATTAAGGGCAAGCATATTTAAGAATATGCTTCTTAATCTTGTTGAGGATTGAAAATTTTAAACATAAAATTATAAGGAGGTAATTATTATGTTATGTCAAAATTGTGGTAAAAATGAGGCAAATGTTAGATATACTCAAATTGTTAATGGAGCTAAGAAAGAAATGATTTTGTGCGAGGATTGTGCAAAAAAACTTGGTATTGGAAATTTCAAAATGAGAATGCCATTACATTTCTCTAATCTGTTAGGAAACTTATTCGAAGATTATGATGAAGGTCTTCTTCCAAACTTTATCAAAGAAAATTCAAGAGAATGTGATTCTTGTGGAACAATTTATGATGACTTTATAAAGACTGGTTTGCTTGGATGTGCAGATTGCTATGATATGTTTGAAGATAGATTAGACCCTATTTTAAAAAAATATTCAAGGCAATACTAAACACATTGGTAGAAAGCCTTTGAATATTAATGAAAAGATGAAAAATATTGGAGAGAATTATTCAAAAGCAAACAAGGCTGATGAAAAAGTTTCTGAAAAGGAAAGTGCTGGTAGCAAAAATAACTCAGAAAATAACAAAGAAAGCAATAAGCAAGAAAAAATTCAAGAGCTTAATAAAGAATTAAATAAGGCTATTGAAGAAGAAAGATACGAAGATGCTGCTAAAATTAGAGATAAAATAAAAAGCAGATTAAAGATGAAAAATAATTAGCGTCAATTTAAATGTTATGATATTAAGATGAAAATCTATAATTAAAATTATGCTATTAAATTGTAGGAGGAATTGTTATGTCAAACTGGTATTTACAAAATGGAAAAGATTCAGATGTTGTAATAAGTACAAGGGTTAGACTTGCACGTAATATAAATGGGTTTAATTTTGAAAATAAATGTAGTAAAAATGAAAAAAGAAAAATACTTGCAAAGATTCAAGAGATTCAACCTAAAGTGGGTTATGGACTTAAGCTTTTAAAATTAAAAGACATGGATGAGCTTACAAAACAGGCCTTAGTTGAAAAACACCTTATAAGTCCTGAATTTGCAAATAATAATGAAGATGATTCAAAAGCAATATTAATAAATGATGAAGAAAATATTTGCATTACAATCAATGGAAAAGATCATTTGAAAATTCAGGTATTTGCAGAGGGCTTTGCAACAGATGAATTGTTGAATTTAGCAGTTGAGATAGATCAAAAATTAGAAAAGTTTTTGGATTATTCATTTAATAAGAAATATGGATATTTAACAGCGTGCCCAAGCGATGTTGGAACAGGATTAAGAGTTTCTTCAATGCTACATTTACCTGGACTTACGCTTACGGAAAATATAGGAACGATACTTAAATATGTAAATAATTTTGGTACTTCTGTAAAATCTGTATATAGTGAAGGAAATAAAAGTGTTGGAGACATTTACGAGATTTCAAATAATCAGACACTTGGATTTACTGAGCAAGAAATTGCAAAGAATGTAAAAGCCGTTACTCAAAAATTGATTGAACAAGAAAGAACTACTAGAAAGTATCTTGGAAAAGACAAGCTACAGTTTGAAGATGGAATTTATAGAGATTTTGGTATTTTTACAAATGCTAGAATAATGAATTCAAACGAATGCATGGATTTGTTATCAAGTGTAAAACTTGGTACTGATATGGGTGTTATTTCTGAATTAGATGATTTGAAAGTAAAGAAATTATATCTTTATACAAAGACCGCAAATCTTCAAAAATATTTTGGAAAAACAATGGATTCTGAAGAAGAGAATGTAAAAAGAGCAGAACTAATAAAGCAAATTATAAAAAGAATAGTAAAGAAAGAAGGGATTTTTATGGAATATAAGTTTACAAACAGTGCACAACAAGCATTAGAGATTGCAAATGAATTAGCATCACAACTTGGTCACAATTATATTGGGACAGAGCATATCCTATATGGCTTGGCTACAGAGGCTAATGGTGTTGCTAGCAAGGTGCTTGAAAACCAAGGTGTAACTGGAGAAGATATATTAAAAGAAATCGAAGTCTTAATTGGAGTAAATGAAGAAGTGACTGACATTGAAACTATTGGTTTCACACCAAGAAGCAAAAGAGTTATAGAAAATGCTTTTGCAGAGGCTAGAAGACTAAATAGCCAATACATCGGAACAGAGCATATTCTTGTCGGAATAATGAGAGAGGGAGACAGTGTTGCTGTAAGGATTATGATGGATTTGAATGTAAATCCTAAAAAACTATACAGTGAGATTGTAAACACTATCAATGAGGCAAATACACAGGAACAAAATGGCAAGAGAACATCAAACAGTGGAAGCTATAATTCTACTCCAACATTGAATCAATATGGTGTTGATTTAACAAAGAAGGCGACAGAAGGAAAGCTTGATCCTGTAATAGGAAGAAGTACAGAAATTGATAGAGTTATCCAGATTTTATCAAGAAGAACAAAGAACAACCCTTGCTTAATTGGTGAGCCAGGTGTTGGTAAAACTGCAATAGCAGAAGGACTAGCAGAAAAAATTGTTGCAGGAGATGTGCCTGAGACTCTTAAGAATAAAAAGAGTTGTAAGTATTGATATTTCTAGCATGGTAGCAGGTGCTAAATATAGAGGAGATTTCGAGGAAAGAATAAAGAAATCTCTTGAAGAAGTTAGAAAAGCAGGAGATGTAATTTTATTCATAGATGAAATTCACACTATTGTTGGTGCAGGTTCTGCAGAGGGTGCTGTTGATGCGGCAAACATCTTGAAACCACTTCTTGCCAGAGGAGAAGTACAAGTAGTCGGTGCAACAACAACAAACGAATATAGAAAATATATCGAAAAAGATGCTGCACTTGAAAGAAGATTTAGTCCAGTACTAGTTCAAGAACCTTCTGAGGAAGATACTATAAAAATACTAGATGGATTAAGAGATAAATATGAAGCACATCATAATGTAAAAATTACTGATGAAGCTATAAAGTCTGCAGTAGAGCTTTCTACAAGATATGTAAACGATAGATTCTTGCCTGATAAAGCGATAGATTTAATAGATGAGGCTGCATCAAAGGTTAAAATGCAAACTTATACAAAGCCAGATTCTATGAGAAAATTAGAGGATGAAATTGAGAAAACTCGTAAAGAAAAAGAAGAAGCTATTGCAACTCAAAATTTTGAAAAAGCTGCAAAATTAAGAGATACAGAGAAGAGCAAGAAACAAAAATTAGAAGAAGAGCAAAAGAAATGGAAAGAAGATAATACAAAAAAGGTTATGACTCTTGGCAAGGAAGATATCGCTGAAGTAATTGCAACTTGGACAGGTATTCCTGCTTATAAGATTACTGAAACAGAAAATGAAAAGTTAAAACATCTTGAGGAAAATCTTCATAAGAGAGTGGTAGGACAAGACGAAGCGGTAAACAGTGTTGCAAAAGCGATAAGAAGAGGAAGAGTAGGACTTACAGATCCTAACCGTCCAACAGGTTCATTCTTATTCTTAGGTCCTACCGGTGTTGGTAAAACAGAACTTGCTAAATCTTTGGCAGAGGCTATGTTTGGTAGCGAAAATGCCATCGTAAGAGTTGATATGTCTGAATTTATGGAGTCACATTCAGTGGCAAAATTAATTGGTGCTCCTCCAGGATATGTAGGCTATGATGAAGGTGGACAATTAACAGAAAAGGTAAGAAGAAGACCATACAGTGTAATATTATTTGATGAGATTGAAAAGGCTCATCCTGATGTTATGAATATGCTTCTTCAAATACTCGAAGACGGAAGACTTACTGATTCGCAAGGAAGAACAGTTAACTTTAAGAATACAATAATTATAATGACTTCAAATGTTGGTGCAAGATTGATAACAGATAAAACAAAACTTGGATTTAGTGGAGCTACAGACGAAAAAGAGAGCAAAGCTAAAGAATACGAAAATACGAAGAAAGAAGTTATGACAGAATTGAAGAAACAATTCAGACCAGAGTTTCTAAATCGTATTGATGATATAATTGTATTCCACAAACTTGAGAGCGATGATATAAACAAAATTATAGATATAATGCTTGCAAATGTTACTAAGAGATTGGAAACACAAGGATTGAAAATCGAAATAACAGAACCAGTAAAAAAACTAATTGCTAAGAAAGGTGTGGACACAAATTATGGTGCAAGGCCTTTAAGAAGAGCAATTCAAAGTATGCTTGAAGATAAAATTGCAGATGCAATTTTAGATGGAAAGGTTAAAGTGGGTAAGAAAATTGCAAAGGCAGAAGTAGAAAATGATGAAATAGTTATAAAATAATAATATATTATTGAAATTATCAATTGTAAAATAGTAAAATTAAGTATGTGAAGATAAGATATTCTAAAGAGATATTAAATCAAAGAATAGAAATTTAAGGAAAGGAATTAGTCAATTAAATAAAAGTGTATTGTGTTTAATTGATTAGAAAAGAAAAATGATTGCGTTAGTTACAGGAGCGTCTTCAGGAATAGGAAGAGATATTGCAAGGGAACTTGCTAAAAGAGGATACAATATAATTGCTGTTGCAAGAGGAAAAGAAGCATTAGAAAATTTAAAGGAAGAATTAAAAAAAGAATACAAAGTACAGGTTGATGTACAAGTAATTGACTTAATTAACAGGGATGCTTGCAAAAATTTATATAGCTATGTTCATGAACAATATGGAACTATTGATGTTCTTGTAAACGATGCAGGCTTTGGAACTTGTGGCAAATTTACAGACACGGATTTAGACAAAGAAATAGCAATGGTAGATACAAATATTGTTGCACTTCATATATTGACTAAATTGTTTTTGCAAGATATGGTGAAGGAGAATAAAGGGCATATTATGAATGTAGCTTCGATAGCTGGATTCATGCCTGGTCCACTCATGGCTACCTATTATTCTACAAAGGCTTATGTAGTAAGACTTACACAAAGTATCAGACAGGAGCTATTTATGCAACACTCAAAAGTAAAAATATGTGCACTATGTCCAGGACCCGTAAATACTAATTTTAATAAAGTTGCAGATGTTAAATTCAATTTAGCAGAGGCAAATAGTAAAAAGGTCGCCCAATATGCTGTAAAGAAAATGTTTAGAAATAAAATATTAATATTTCCAAGTTTTACAATATGGCTTGGAAGAATATTATTTAAAGTATTTCCAGACCAATTATCAGCGTTCTTTTGCTATTTTGCACAAAGAAGAAAAAATACAATAAAGAAATAATCAAAAACAATTAAACAAAAAATTTATTATAAAATTCAGAAAGAGTGGACGCAATATCCACTCTTTTTAATAGTAAAAAAATAAAAATTAAATTTTTTTACTTAATTAATGTCTTTTTTTAATAACCCTTAATAATTTTTTTGTTTATATAAAGTATGATTTGTTCTAGAGTTTCTTTGTCAGCTATAGATAAAGACTTAATCATTTCTCTAATTTGGAATCAGTTGTCTCTTCTGCAAAATCTAGTAGGTCACGGAAAATATAGTTAGGTGATACTTTTAAAAAATTACATAAATTTAATAAAGTGGTTATACTACCAATGTTCCTACCATTTTCAATGCTACGTAATAAATCTGTAGAAATACCTATATTTTCTGAAACATAATCTTGAGTATATTTTAAGTTCTTTCTAGCTTGCTTTACTCTTTTTCCTAGAACGTCTAAAACATCATTGCTTGTAATTAGCAATATAATCACCTACCTTCTAACATTAAAATAATAACATTGTAAACAGACTTTAAAAAGTGCACTAAAATACATAATATAAAATTTTAAATAGCTTAAGTGTGAATTATACTAATGCAGAAAAACAAAAAAAAGACAAAAAGAGACTTTTATAAAACCAAAAGTGTGCATAATAGTTACACTAAATTCAATATGTTATTATGTCCAGATATAATGTTTATATGTTAATCGAGAAACGATATGATGAATATTTTTTACGAAAAGGTGAATGTAATTTTACTACTATCCTTAGTTTCAGCTAAAAAAAAGATATTCTATTGGAGAAATCAAAATTTATTTATGGACTTCCTCTGGGTTATTAATATATTTAGGCATGAAATATTGATTTTTTTGTTGTATTAATATAAAATGTTTTATGTAATTATGAACATGATTTGAAATTGGAGGAACTTATGAATAATAAACAACCATTCAGAAAATTATTTAAGGTTGGAAATAAAAAAAAAAAAAATTGATAAAAATAATAAAATGGACAATAATGAGAATAAAAACGGAAAGATAAAGAAATTCGAGAAAGCGACTCATTTAAAATGGTTTGCAGGAATAGTTTTTGTAGTAATATTACTGCTAGTAATTAGAATATTTTATCTGCAATTTATAATGGGAAATGAACTAAAAGAAAAAGCCTATAAACAGATAACTGCTAACAGGGTTTTGAGCCCAAAACGTGGAACAATATACGATACTACAGGAAAGGCTCTTGCAGTAAGTACAAATGTTGACACAATAAGCGTAAATCCATCTCTTATAATTGTAAAAGGAGACCAGGACGCAACAAACGCATTGAAACAAAAAGTCGCTAAGGCTTTGACAGATTGCCTTGAATTAAATTATGATGATGTTCTAATAAAAGTAACTAGTACAAATTCAGTAGAGATTATCGCTAAAAAAGTTGACTCAGACAAAGTTGATGCTTTAAAAAAATGGATGAGTGATAACAAATTTACCTCTGGAATAAATATTGATGAAGATACAAAGAGAACGTATCCATACAATAATTTGGCATCAAATTTAATAGGATTTTGTGGAAGTGATAATAATGGACTATCAGGCCTTGAATACTATTGGGACAGCACATTAACAGGAACTCCGGGAAGAGTTACAACGGCAATAAATGCAGCTCAAGATTCTATACCTGATGAAGATGAAAAATACATTGCGGCAGAAAATGGCTCAAACATAACACTTTCGATAGATGCCAATATTCAAACTATTGTTGAAAAATATTTGAAGCAGGCAGTAGAAGAAAATAATTGTAAAAACGGGGGGTCAATGCTTTTAATGGACCCATCAACAGGAGACATACTTGCTATGGCTACATATCCAGACTATAATTTGAATACTCCTTTCGAGCCAAACGAATCAATGCTTGCAACATGGGATACATTAACTAGTGAAGAAAAAAAACTAACAGTTTATACAAGATGTATAGTAACAAAGTGGTTAATGAGACTTTTGAACCTGGTTCAGTATTCAAACCAATAATTGCTGCTATTGGACTAGAAGAAAATGTTGTAGAAACAGATACTGCAGGTGACTTCTATTGTAGTGGTAAACAGCAAGTAGCAGATGTAAGCATTAGCTGTGCAAACACAAGTGGACATGGAAGTCAATCTTTAAGAAATGCACTTGAAAATTCTTGTAATCCAGCATTAATTCAATTAGGAAATAGAATTGGTGCTACTACAATGTATAAATATTTTAGTGCATTTGGATTATTCGATAAAACAGGAATCCAAACATCTGGCGAGTCTTCATCGCAATTCCATAAATTAGACTCAGTTGGACCAACAGAACTTGCAACAATGTCTTTCGGACAAAGATTCACAATCACTCCATTACAAATGATTACAGCAGCTTCCGCGATTGCAAATGATGGAAAATTAGTAAAACCAAGAATTGTAACAAAAATAGAAAATCCAGATACAGGAGTTGTAACTAATATAGACGTTCAAGAGGTAAGACAGGTAATCTCATCTGAAACTGCTGCAAAAGTACGTGACATGATGCAATCTGTTGTAACTGATGGTGGAGGACAGTTAGGTGCCGTAAAAGGATATAGCATAGCAGGAAAAACTGGAACATCAGAGCCAGATCCAAACCATCCTGAAAATGGATATGTTGCTTCATTCCTAGCAATAGCACCAGTTGAGAATGCAAAGGTAGTTGCACTATTATCTTTATATGGACCTCAAGGAAAATCTCATTATGGTGGACAAATTTCTGCACCAGTTGTGTCACAAGTATTATCAGAAGTACTTCCTTATTTAGGAATTCCTTCAAACGATACATCTTCGGAAAGTACGTCATCATCTACAGTAACAATTCCGGATTTAAAAGGAAAGACTGTAACAGAAGCAAAGAATATCTTAAGCGATTTAGGTATACAAATAATTACATCTGCAGATGGAGATGAAACAATAATAAATCAAACACCAAAGGCAGGAGTTTCACTTGCAAAAGGTGGAATTGTAAAAGTATATACAGAAAATGCAAATACATCAGTTTCCGTATCAGTTCCAGACCTAAAAGGTAAGAGCTTATCTGCAGCAAAATCTGCACTAAAATCAAAGAACTTAAATATACAAGCAACTGGTTCTGGAGTTGTAGTTTCACAAGATGTACAAGTTGGAACATCTGTTGAAGAAGGAACTGTAATAAAAGTTAATCTTCAAGAAACAACTTCTGAGTTACATTAAACTTAAAATAAGTTAAAAACCATAATACTAAATAATAAAAATCATAACTAACAGCAAGAGATAAATACGAATTTTAAATAAATTTTATAAAAATAACTCAAAACGCTAAAAATTGGTGTTTGGGGTTATTTTTTATTGATTTTAAATTGAAAATGTAATATAATTGAAATATATGAAAAAAAATCAGTGGCAAGATATTTAAATGCTGATTTTCCGTAGGAGAAATTAGCTAAAAGATTTGTAACAAAAATTGATAGGAAAAAAGATAAGGATAATTTTGCTATTGACTTATTTTGCTTAAATTTATACAATATAATATATCTATAATTGTAATAAGAAGGATGGATGATATGAAAAAATTAAAAAATTGATTATAGCGGTAATTATAGCTTGTTTTATGGTAATTGCATTGGGACAATTAACAACAGCTAATGCAGCAAATGCTGGACCAATGTACCTAGGTATTGTATCGCTTAGAAGATCAGGCTATGGTTGTACACAAAGTGCGAAAAAAGTGTGGAAAATTGCTCAATACACAAGTACAAATGAGCAAGAAGCACCAAACAAAAATAAAAAACAATTTATTGTATAAAGGCTGGACCTGGATTTGGTTCTACAGATATGATGACAGGCGGAACACCAAAGATCAGTACTTATACTCAAAAATTTAATTTAAAAAGATTTAGCAAGTATATCAAGTCCATATAAGGATGTATTACCTAGTGGAGAAAATTATAACAAGTTAATGTGGTTATTAGATAATATTTATATACTTCCAGAAATAGAAGATAACGATTCTAAGAATGCATACTTGAAAAAGATAATACCAGATGAAAGCTATAGTTTAATTACAACTGACGAATTGGACGTAATTCAACAATTAGCAGTTTGGTATTTCACAAATCCAACTGGCACATATCATTATTCTGCTGATGAAATTAAACTTATTCAGAAATGCTTATATAAATCAAGATGATAACTATAAAAATTTCGAAGACTTATTGGAGATTCAGGATTAGATAAAATTGATGCAATAAAAGAATTATATAGTTATTATATAAATAGTGCACCAGCAAACTATGTAAAGTACAAACAATGCAACAAAACCAGTAGAGTTAGTTAGTTCAAATGCAAAAATGCAAACAATAAATGCTAACTATGTAGCTGGACCTTATAAAATAAATAAACTATTAAATGTTAATTATAATTTAACAGCATCATATACAGATATGAATGGAAAAACTATAAATCCAACTTTAGCAATAAAAGATGCTTCTGGAAATATAGTCACAACAAATAAAACAATAAGCGAATTAGTTGGACAAGAATTTTATTTAGTAATGCCAACAAGTTCTGATATAACAGGAATAAAAATAACAATTAGTTCATCATACACAACAAGAACAGCAGATTATTGGTCAGTTGCAGATGCTCCAAATACAGAGCAGCCAGTTGTTGTAGTTGATGAAACACCACAAAACTTTGAAGAGAGTGCATCAATAGTAGTACCAAAACCATTCGATTTATCATTAAGAAAATTCATAATAAAGTAAATGGAAAAGAAGTTTCTTCAAGAGAACCACAAGTTGATGTAAAAGCATTAGCTGCAGGAACAGCAACGACAGCAACTTATAATCATACAAAAACACCAGTAAAAGTTCAAATTGGAGATACAGTAACATACAAAATTAGAGTTTACAATGAAGGTTCAGAAGACGGATATGTTTCAGAAATAACAGATCATCTACCTGAACAATTAGAATTTCTAAAGGATGACCCAATAAATCAAACTTATGGCTGGCATTATGCAAGTAGCTCAGATTTAAAAACGCTTAAGACAGAATATCTATCAAAAGCTAATGAAACAACTGATGGTGCAAATAAAATCTCAGCATTCAATGGAACTACACTTGCATATAAAGATGTTCAAATAAAGTGTAGAGTCGTTGCAACAGATCCAATAGCTGGTAAAATAACAAACATTCAGATATCACAAAATTTACAGATGGTGATGGAAATACAGTAACAGATAGAGATTCACAAGAAAACAATGTAAATTTTACCAACTGGAAAAGACTTAGAAAATTATAAAGACTGCTGAAATAAACAGAGGAGAAGAATATATACCAGGACAACAAGATGATGATGATTTTGAAAAATTAACATTAAAAAGAATTTGATTTAAGTTTAAGAAAATTCATCACTGGAGTAAATGGAACAAGCAATAACAAATAGAGAACCACAAGTAAATGTTACTCCATTAAAAAATGGAACAACAACAGCAATATATAATCATCCTAAAACCAGTATCTGTTGCAATTGGAGATGTAGTTGAATATACAATTAGAGTATATAACGAAACTGAAGTAGATGGCTATGTAGAAGAAATAACAGACCATTTACCAGACCAACTTGAATTTATTACTGGAAACGAAATAAATACAAAATATGGTTGGACAGTTGATAGCAATTTCAAAAATAATTAAAACAAATTATTTATCAAAAGCTAAAGAAGCTTCTGAAGGTGCTAATAAAATTAAAGCTTTTGATGGAGAAAAGTTAGATTACAAAGATGTAAAAGTAGTATGTAAAGTAGTTTCAACAGACCCAATGCCAACTAAGATTACCAATATAGCCGATATTACAAAATTCACAGACGGCAACGGAAATACAGTAACAGATAGAGATTCACAAGAAAACAATGTAAATTTCCAACAGGAAAAGAATTAGAAGATTATAAAGATCTGAAATAAACAGAGGAGAAGAATATATACCAGGACAACAAGATGATGATGATTTTGAAAAACTAAAAATAAAAAAGAATTTGATTTAGCTTTAAGAAAATTCATTACAAAATTAAATGATGAAGAAATAACAAGCAGAATTCCACAACCAGATGTTAGTAAGCTAGCAGACGGAACAAAGCAGCAACAACAGCACATATAATCATCCAAAAAAACACCAATATCTGTTGCAATTGGAGATGTAGTTGCATACACAATTAGAGTATATAACGAAGCGAAGTAGATGGCTATGTAGAAGAAATAACAGACCATTTACCAGACCAACTTGAATTTATTACTGAAGAAACGAAATAAATACAAAATATGGTTGGACAGTTGATAGCTTACAAATAATTCAAAAATAATTAAAACAAAATATTTATCAAAGGCAAATGAAACTGACAGAAGGTGACAATAAATTAAGGCTTTTGACGGGACAAAAGTTAGATTACAAAGATGTAAAAGTAGTATTTAAAGTAGTTTCAACAGACCCAATGCCAACTAAGATTACAAATATAGCTGATATTACAAAATTTACAGACGACAACGGAAATACAGTAACAGATAGAGATTCACAAGAAAACAATGTAAATATTCCATCTGATCAGACCTTGATATAAAGATGATGAAATAGGAAAAGATTATGTGCCAGGACAACAAGATGATGATGATTTCGAAAAACTAAAAATAAAAGAATTTGATTTAGCTTTAAGAAAATTCATCACAAAAGTAAATAATACAGAAATAAAGAGCAGAATTCCACAAGTTGATACAACACCTTTGAAAAATGGAACAGGAACAACTGCAATTTATAATCACTCAAAAGAGCCTGTAAAAGTTTCATTAGGAGCAGTAGTTGAATATACAATTAGAGTATACAATGAGGGTCAAGTAGATGGATATGTAGAAGAAATTAAAGACCACATTACCAGACCAATTAGAATTTTTAAAGATAATGAAATAAATAAAAAATATGGTTGGACAGTTGATAGCACAGATTCAAAAGTAATAAAAAAACATCATACTTATGTAAAGGCAAATGAAAAAGTAGCCGGAGAAAACATAAAATACCAGCATTTGATGGAACAACATTATCTTATAAAGAAGTAAAGTAGCTTGTAAAGTAGTTTCAACAGATCCAATGCCAAGCAAAATAACAAACTTAGCAGATATATCAGATTTTACTGATGGAGAAGGAAACAAAGTTACAGATAGAGATTCTAAAAAGACAATGTAAAAATTCCAGAAGATAGACCAGGATATAAAGATGATGAAAGTAAAAAGGATTATGTACCAGGACAAGAAGATGATGATGACTTTGAAAAAGTAACACTTGTAAAATTCGACTTATCATTAAGAAAATTCATAACAGCAGTAAATAATACAGAAATAACAAGTAGAATACCACAAGTTGATGTTACTCAATAAAAAAAGATGGAAGCAGTACAACAGCAAAATACGATCATCCAAAAGATCCAGTACTTGTATCAAACGGAAATATTGTAACCTACACAATTAGAGTATTTAATGAAGGAGAAATGGACGGATATGCAAGTGAAATAAAAGATGATATGCCACAAGGTTTAAAATTCTTAACAGATAATAAGACTAACATAGAGTACAGATGGAAAATGTTAGATAAAGATGGAAAAGAAACAGAAAACTTAGATGAGGCAGTTTCAATAGTAACAGATTATCTATCAAAAGAACAAGAAAAAACAGCAGGAGCTAACTTATTAAAAGCATTCGATGGAGAAAAATTAGATTACAGAGATGTAAAAGTTGCATTTGAAGTAATAGAACCTGCTACATCTGATAGAATAGTAATAAATCAAGCACAAATTTCTAAAGATTCAGACAAAGACGGAAACGATGTTACAGACCGTGACTCAGTTCCAGATAAATGGAATGAAGGAGAAGATGACCAAGACATAGAAAAGTTAAGAGTACAATACTTTGACTTAGCTTTAAGAAAATGGGTTACACACACAATCGTAATTGAAAATGGGGAAGATAAAGTTGTTGAAACTGGCCACAAGGCAGAAGATGACCCAGAAGATGTTGTAAAGGTTGACTTGAAAAAGAGCAAAATTAAACAAAGTAACAATAAAATTCAGATACAAAATAAGAGTTAAAAACGAAGGAAATATAGCAGGATATGCAAAAGAATTAAAAAAGACATATTCCAAACGGACTAAAATTTGTAAAAGAAGATAATCCTTTATGGGAACAAGTTGATGACAAAACTAATCGTTACAGACCAAACTAAAGACACATTACTTGCAACCGGGAGAAGAAACAGTTGTAGAAGTATTGCTAACATGGATAAACAGTGAAGATAACATGAAAGTTATGGACAACTGGGCAGAAATCAGCAAAGATTACAACGATTACGGAAGCCCCGACATAGACTCAACTCCAGACAATAACAAACATGGAGAAGATGATATAGATGATGCACCAGTACTTGTAACAATTCAAACAGGACAAATAGTAATGTATTTTGGCATGACATTTGCAGTACTAGCAATATTAACTGGAGGATTAACTTTAATTAAAAAGTTTGTATTATAATGTAAAAATAAAGCTTGTATAGTAAACTATATGAGCTTTTTTTTGAAAATTTAAATTTATAGAATGGAATTTCAAATTTATATTTACAACAAAATTTGGGTATGCTATATTCAAATGAAAATAATGTTTAAATAACTCAAATTTTGGAAAAATAAATTTATAAATTATAAAAAATAATGAAGATTATTGTTGAAATAACAAAAAATTTAAATAATAAATAAAAACAATACATAATAAAATTATATAACAGGTTTGAATAATACATAAAGAATAATGTTTAAAAAACTTTAGAATAACGAAAGGAAGAAAGTATATATGAATCAAATTCTTATTACTGATAATGGTTCAAATAAAAATAATAAATTTGAAAAGAAGAACAAAGCTGAAAAGAGAAAAAATGCAGAAAAGCCCTGGCGAAGCTCCATCAACAAAGGGAGTAGCTAGATTTTTTGCTGTTCTTATACTTTTGTTTGGAATGGCACTATCTGGTAATGGAGCCTATGCAATGTGGCAAGATGTAAAAGAAGCAAAATCTGACAATAAGCCTACTGCAGAAGCTATAAAGAATGGAAATACTGTAAATGTAACAGTTAAGAATAAGGACGGAATCAGAAGCGTAACATATTATTGGAACGATTCTAAAGCTACAACAACTGTATCTGGAAGAAACGGAAACACAGTTACATTTAAGGCAGATATACCACAAGGAACAAACAAATTAACTATAAGTGTTGTAGATACAAGTGGAAAACAAAATACTTTATTTAAGAACTTTACACATTCAGAGGGAGATGTAACAGAACCTGAAATAACATTTGAAGTTGTAAATTCAAGTGTAAAAAAATAATAGTTACGGATGATACAGAGCTTGAACATATAGTATACAAATATGGAGACGATGACGAGGTTGTAGTTAAAGCAACAGAAGAAGGACAAACAAGAATAGAAGCTAATGTACCTGTTACTCAAGGTCAAGCAACTCTTAAAGTAGAAGCAGTTGATGCGTCTCAAAACTTTGCAACAAAAGAACAAGAAATAAAAGGAGTTAAGAAACCTGTAATAGAAGTAATACCAGATCCAAGTGATCCTTCATACATCATAATAAAAGCAACTGATGAGGATGGGCTAAGAATGGTATCATATTATATAAACGAACAAGAATATAAAACAGATCCTAACACTTCTTTAAATTCAAAGACTTTTGAATGGAAGCAGAAAGTAGAGCCAGGACAAACAAATGTAACTGTACATGCATATAATATTAGTGAACAAGTATCAGAGTTTGTTGGAATATATAACTATTAAAAAATAAAGCAGTATATGGAGGAATATAATGCAAATAGTATATTTAATTGATGATGATGATAAATTAAAAAAAACTTTTAACAGAAAGTTTTAAAGATAATAAGAATTACAAATTTAAACAGATTAGAACAGAAAACATTGATGTCGCATTAAAAGATATACCAGCTCTAATAATTGTAAATGAAGATACAATATCAGAGAATGCAGAGACTATATGCAACAAAATAAGAAATAATGACGATAACAGCATAACGCCGATAATAGTCGTAACATCAAATATAGAAAGAGAACACAGAATAAGAGTCTTCAAGAAGGAGCAACATACTTTATAAAAAAAATCCTATTGACTTTGAATACTTATTCTACACAATAAATAATATCACGAATCTGTTATATCTTAATAGAAAGGTTAGTCCTCTTACGAACTTACCTGGAAATGTTCAGATACAAGCTGAAATAAAAAGAAAAGGCTAATGAAAAAAGAATATTTTGTAATGCTTTATTTAGACTTAGATAACTTTAAGGCATACAATGATGTTTATGGTTTTTCTAAGGGAGACGAAATAATTAAATTCACTGCAAGAACAATAATAAACAATGTTCATGCAAAAGATGAAGATAATAATTTTGTTGGACATATTGGAGGAGACGATTTCATTGCAATAGTTGATGATGACAATTTTGAAGAAATTTGCCAAAATATTGTATTAGAATTTGATAAAAATATAAAGAAATATTTTAATGAAGATGATTTGAAAAAAGGATATTTGGAAGTACCAAACAGAAAGGGAATAATAGAGGAATTCCACTTACAACAATATCGGTTGGAGCTGTTGAAGTTACGCCAGGAAGATTTAAAAATGCTCTTGAAATAGGAGAAGAGGGAGCACAGGTTAAACATTTGGCAAAAACTATTTCTGGAAGTACATACGTTATAGACAGAAGAAAAAAATCATGAATAAACAAAAAAATATACAGTCTAGAATATAAAATTTAGAATACATAATAAAAAAAGATGGTGAAATTTTAATTTCATCATCTTTTTTATTAAGAAATTTCCGTTAAATATTCATTAATTCTATTGATTAATTCTTGTTTAACTTCCTCCTCGGTCATTCCTTCTATTTGAGCTCCGGCAACGGTTATATGACCTCCACCGCCAAGCTTTTCTAATATAAGTTGTACGTTTATATCACCAATAGATCTACCACTTATGCAGATTCTATCTCCTAATTTTCCAATTACGAATGATGCTGTGATATTATTTATTGTTAATAATTCATCTGCTGCTTTTTGCACATGTATATTAGCATCTGGGTCAGCTTTATCATAAACAGAAATTGCAATAGTATCATTCATGATCTCAGATTTTGCAACTATTTCAGAAATTTTATTATAAGTTTCCAAGTCGCTTTGGAACCACTTCTTAACCTTTATAATATCTACACCACATTTTCTTAAAAATGCGGCAGCTTCGAATGTTCTAACACCTGTTTTAAATGTGAAGTTCTTTGTATCCATCATAATTCCAGCATATAAGGCTTCAACTTCAAAAGTAGTTAAATGAATTGCCCTTTCAGAAAATTCAACAATTTCTGTTACAAGCTCACAGGCAGATGAAGCATAAACTTCGTGGAATGTAAGCATTGCGTTTTCTATGTAATCCGTTCCTCTTCTATGATGATCTATTACGGCGATTTTATCTGTTTTAGTTAGAAGTTCTGGAGCTTCAACATAATTTTTCTTGTCTGTATCAACAACAATTAATAATGAATCTGAAGAAATCTTACTAAGAGCTGTATTTTTATCAACCAAAACACCTTGGTAATCTTCTATATCTTTTAAGTCCTGAATAAAAGTATCTAAACTTGTTCCAGTAGTTTCATTAACTATATAGGCATCTTTACCAATGGCTTTTACAAATCTGTAAACGCCCATTGCAGAACCCATTGCATCAATATCGCTATTGGTGTGTCCCATAATTAAAACATTGCTTGAACTATTAACTAATTCCTCTAATGCTTGAGAAACGATTCTTGCCTTAACTCTTGTACGTTTTTCAACTTCTTGAGTTCTTCCACCGAAGAAATAATATTTCCCATTTTGTTTTATAATTGCTTGGTCACCACCACGACCAAGAGCAATATCTATAACAGCTTTTGCAGATTTATATTTATCTACATTTGATTCGCCTTCTTCTGAAATTGCAATACTCAATGTAGTTTGAATATTATCCTCAGTTTTAATTTCCTTAATTTCATCTAATATGTCAAATTTTTCGTCTTTAATCTGTTCAACGTGATATTGATCAAATATACATACATAAGTATCTCTTTTCAGACTTTATAGAAAGTCCATTATACTTATTAACCCATGCATATATTGACTTTTCTGCCTCAGAAGTAATTTTAAGTTTTTCTTCTTCAGTAGCTCTTTGCATAAGTTCTTCATAGTTATCTATTACGACAATACCAATACAAGTTCTTGAATTACTGAAATCATTCAAAAGATTTACATAGTTAGTTTCGTCTAAAAAGTAAATTGTTGAAAGATATTCACTCTTAGCACCTTTTTCTTTAGATTTTACAGACTCAGCAATTATTTTGTATGTTTTTTCTCCGATCTTCATACTCTCGTAAATTGCAGGAGCCTTATCGTTATTATCTTTATCTATTTTCTGCTTTAGCTCTTTTATGATATCTGATAGATAAGTACCAATATCAATGTTTGCAAAAGTCTTTATAAAATTACTACTTTTCCAGATGATGTTTCCTGAAGTTTCGACAACAACTAATGGAAAAGGTGAGTTTATAATTGTGCTTTGAGCAGCTTTATCAACATTTAATGTTAGTTCGTCTATGTGTTTTGTGATTTCTGCTTTCCTTTTTTTACTAGACCATACACTATATAAAAGAAAACAAGTGCATAGAAAACAATTGAAGGAATAATCGCCTTAGGCTCTCTAATACTAAGTACAATTAAAATAATAGCAATTATTATTAAATAGACTTTAGTTCGTGATATTAATTCATCTAAATTCATTTTGTTTTTGGACATAATTCTCCACCTTTTATAACTTCTTGTTAAATATATTAACAACTAATATTTTACAGTATTTTAACGGATTTGTCAATTTTTCGTAAGAAGAGCAGAAAATGGGTGAGTGGTAGAAGTAGTGCTATTTTTCAATAAAATGAAATTTGGAGTATTTATATTTTTCTGATAATGAACACATAATCCATAAATTAGGGGCGTAAAGATATTGATAATAATGGCTCTTTTGCTAACTAATAATGGTTCGGAACTCTTAGAACATTTGAATAATTTTTCTGGATTATTTATTAAAGATGTATCAGAAATAAGCTCGTTTAGGCTTATTTCAAGATGCCCCTTTTTTGCGATGATGGTAGCACAAAAATCTTGATTTGCTATTGCAACTGATTTTCTGCCAAATACATCGAAGAAAAGAGATGCAAAATGATGCCATAAATTAAAACTACCAGTATTAGAAGAATATGACGTGAAATTTGAAATAGAAACTGGAAGGCTATCTATGCTATAATTTTCAATGTATCTGCCAATGTTTATTAATTTTTCGTAAGACATATAATGATTTGCTGGGATTATTGGAGGATTATTTGAATCGAAATTTATTAGATAAGTTAGATTTAAAATTTTAGATTTTGTAGAAGTTTTCTTATTACGATTATTAATAGAAATATTTTTATTTGCTTCATTGTATAAGTTTAAGACTAGCTTTTTGTACTTATTGGAATAGAAGATAGTATTTATATTATTCTTTTTCAAAATTTTTGATAAATCTGAAGTGCTAATAGACCTGGGGTCTATGATTACCACAGTTTTATGTAAGATAAGACATGCAAGAAATGTAACGAGAAATTCGTATCTATTCTCAGATAAAATTGCAATCTTATTGTCTGATATATCTATAAGTTTTGCTTTTATAACTCTTGATAATGAGAAAATATCAAACTCATAATTAAAAAAATTTAAATGCTTATTTAATTCATCAATAAATACAGCATCTTTATACTGATATTTGCCGGCAGTAATATGAAATAAAATCCTTAAAATTGTAAAAAGTTTTCAAAGGAAATTCGCCTCCTTAAATTATTTATAATATTTATTATAGGACTTGCATAAACGCTACGTCAAGAAAAATCGTGTTCTAAAAATCTACAAAAATTTCGATTTTTTGTAAATTTAATGTATACAAATGACGGAAAAGATAGTAAAATATATTCTGATAAGAAAGGAATGATATAAATGAAGGTTATACTATTAAGTGATATAAAGGGTGTTGGAAAGAAAGACCAAGTAATTGAAGCAAGTGATGGATATGCAAGAAATTACTTATTTCCAAAGAAATTGGCTTTAGAAGCTAATACAGAAAATATGAGCAAACTTAAATCAAGACAGAATTCTAACCAATTTAGAAAAGATACTGAAAAGAAACAAGCAGAAGAAATTGCAAAAAAACTAAAAGGCATTATGCTTAAAATAAAAGTTAGAGCCGGAGAGAACGGAAAAATATTCGGAGGAGTTACTAGCAAGGAAATTTCTGATGGGTTAAAAAGAGATTACAACATTGATATAGACAAAAAGAAAATACTATTAAATGAAACAATAAAAACAATTGGAACATTCACAATAGATATAAAATTATACGAAGGCGTAATTGGAAAATTAAAGATTGATGTTATAGCTTAATTTTAAATGCTGTAAACAGGAAAACGTAAGAACAATACAATTAAAGAAGGCAGGGAGATTAATGGATTTAGGCAAAGTGCCACCACAGGATATAGAAGCAGAGCAAGCTGTAATTGGAAGTATGCTTACAGACCAAGATGCAGTTAGTTCAGCTATTGAAACATTAAAACCAGAAGATTTTTATAGAGAAGACAATAAATTAATATATTCGGCAATTTTAAACATTTACAATAGGGCTGAACCAATCATATAATTACATTAAAAGCTGAGCTTTCTTCAATGGGAAAATTAGATAATGTAGGTGGATTGGAATATATAGTTGGACTTCCTGATAAGGTTCCAACAACAGCAAATGTAGACAGGTATATTAAAATTGTAGAAGAAAAATCTATGCTAAGAAATCTAATAAAAACTGCAAACGAATATTAAGCATGGGATATGATCAGACAGAAGATGTTGAAGATGTAATGGACCTTGCGGAAAAAAAGATTTTTGATGTAATGCAGAAAAAAAGTAAGACAGGATATACATCTATAAAAGATGTATTGGTTGAATCTTTTACAAAATTAGAGGAATTATACAATCAGAAACAACATGTAACAGGTGTACCAACTGGATTTATAGACTTAGACAGAATGACTGCAGGACTGCATGGTTCAGAATTTATACTAATTGCAGCAAGACCAGCAATGGGAAAATCTGCATTTGCTTTAAACATTGCAACTTATGCTGCAACAAGAGCAAACATGCCGGTTGCTATATTCAGTTTGGAAATGTCGAAAGAGCAAGTTGGTAACAGAATTTTGTGTAGCGAAGCATTAGTTGATAGTAATGCTGTAAGAACTGGTGAATTAACAGATGAAGACCTAAGTAAGCTTGCAGAAACTTCTGGCGAATTATCACAGGCACAAATTTTTATAGATGATACAGCTGGTATAACTATTACAGAAATGCGTGCAAGATGCAGAAAATTAAAGCTTGAAAAGAATATAGGACTCGTAGTAGTCGATTACTTACAGCTTATCCAGGGTAGTGGAAAAACATCAGGAAGAGAGCAAGAAATTGCAGAGATAAGTAGATCTTTAAAGATACTTGCAAAAGAACTGGAAATTCCAGTTATAGCACTATCACAGTTATCAAGAGCCGTTGAAGCAAGAGATGACCATAGACCAATGCTTTCAGACTTGCGTGAATCTGGATCTATCGAGCAAGATGCCGATATAGTAATGTTCTTGTATAGAGATGATTATTATAATGAAGATTCTCCTGAAAAAAATGTTGCCGAAGTAATAATTGCAAAACAAAGAGCTGGTTCAACTGGAACAGTTAAACTTGCATGGATTGGAAATTACACCAAATTTGCTAATCTTGAAAGATATAGAGATTAGAAAATGCTGTGTGATTAACTTTGATTGTTATCTAACAGAATCTTAATATCCAACTATTATAGAAGATTGTTGGTAATAAAAATTGCACCAAGCAAGAAAAAAAATAAATATAACTCGCAAATGAACATAATGAATTTAAAAGCAACAATTCTAAAAATAAAATTAGAAAGATCTAATTAAGAAAGGAGAGCTTTAAACGTTGGAAGTACGAGAAACAATATTAAACACTGTAAGAAAGTACAATTTAATTCAGAATGATGATGTAATAGTTGTTGGCGTTTCTGGTGGACCGGATTCAATGTGTTTGCTAGATAATTTAATTGCACTAAAAGAGACTCTTAAAATAAAAGAAATAGTAGTGGCACATCTTAACCATCAAATAAGAGAAGAAGCCGAAGAAGAAACTCTATATGTAAAAGAATATTGCAAAAATCACGCAATTTCTTGCTTCGTTAAATATGCTAAGATTTTAGAAATCTCGAAAGAAGAAAAAATCGGAACAGAAGAAGCGGGAAGAAAAGAACGTTACAAATTCTTCGAAGAAGTAGCAAGTAAAGTAAATGCAAATAAAATCGCAATTGCACACAATTTAAATGACAATGCAGAGACTGTTCTTATGCATCTAATAAGGGGAAGCGGAATTTCAGGATTATGTGGAATAATGCCATACAGAGAGGGAAAAATAATAAGACCTCTAATAAAATGTGAAAGAACTCAAATCGAGAAATATTGTGAAGAAAATAAACTTTATCCTAAGTTTGATAAATCCAATAATGACAATACTTATACAAGAAATAAGGTAAGAAATGAACTAATTCCATATATCAAGAAAAATATAAATCCAAATATTATTGAAACAATAGATAGATTATCTGAACTTGTAACAGATGAAGAAAAACTATATGAATGATGTTACTGCAAATGCATATCAAGAGATATTAATAGAAGAAAAAGATAAAACAATTGTTTTAAATTTAAAAAAAATTCAATGAATTGGAGCAAGTAATAAAATCAAGAACAATACTACTTACAGTTCAGAAACTTTTTGGAACCACCAAACATATAGAAAAAAAAATGCACATAGATGATATTATAAAATTATGTGAAAATAATATTGGAAACAAATATCTAACTCCAAATAAAAACACTAAAATCGTAGTAAATCACGGAAAATGTATATAAATAAAATCTAGAAAATAAGAAAAGTAAAATAAAAAAACGTAATAAAAAAAAATTCAACAAAAATTCACACAAATGGGGTTAATGGGTATTGAAATAAGTAAAATTATGTGATATATTCCAATGAGCAAAACCTTATAAAAAACTAAAGGAGGAAACATTTTGAAAAATAGTTTAAAAACATTAGCAGTTTGGCTAATAATAGGAATAATTATAGTAATGGCGATATCTACTATAATAGAAAATTCAAACACAAAATTGTCTTATTCGGATTTAGTCGAAAAAATAGAAAAAGGACAAGTTGAAAAAGTCGAACTAGAGGCAGATGGATATTCTGCAGTAGTAAAACTAAAAAATGATAATGTTGAAAAGAAAGTAAACATACCAAGTATCGATAATTTAATGGATAACTTACAAGACACAATGAAGAGTGGTCAAGTAACAGTTGTTGAAAAATCAGAATCTTTATGGGCAGTATTTTTAACATACCTAACACCAATCGGACTTGTAGTTATATTCTTTATATTCTGGTTCTTCATAATGAGTGGAGTAAACAACCAAGGTGGAAACAAAACAATGACTTTTGGAAAAAGCAAAGCAAGAGTACTTAATCCAACAGACAAAAACAGAGTAATGTTTGATGATGTTGCTGGAGTTGATGAAGAAAAAGAAGAATTAGAAGAAATAGTTGAATTCTTAAAAAATCCAACTAAATTTACAGAAATGGGAGCACATATTCCAAAGGGAGTTTTATTAGTAGGACAACCTGGAACAGGTAAAACATTACTTGCAAAAGCAGTTGCTGGAGAAGCCGGAGTACCATTCTTTATAATAAGTGGTTCAGACTTCGTTGAAATGTTTGTTGGTGTTGGTGCATCAAGAGTTAGAGACTTATTCGAAGAAGCAAAGAAGAAAAAGCACCTTGTATAGTATTCATTGACGAAATTGATGCAGTAGGACGTCAAAGAGGTGCAGGCCTTGGTGGAGGACATGACGAAAGAGAACAAACATTAAATCAATTATTAGTTGAGATGGACGGATTTGCTGCAAATGAAGGTGTTATAGTCTTAGCTGCAACCAACAGACCAGATGTACTAGATAAAGCTTTATTAAGACCAGGAAGATTTGACAGACAAATAGTAGTTGGACTTCCAGACGTAAAAGCAAGAGAGCAAATATTAGAAGTTCATTCAAGAAAGAAAAAATTAGCAGACGATGTTGATTTAAGAATAATTGCTAAAAATACAGCAGGCTTCTCTGGAGCAGACCTTGAAAACGTTTTAAACGAGGCAGCTTTACTAGCAGCTCGTAGAAACCTAAAGGTAATAAGTGAAAGAGAAATAGAAGATGCCATGGTAAAAGTAACAATGGGACCAGAAAAAACAACAAGAGTTAGAAGCGAAAAAGAAAAGAGACTTGTTGCATACCATGAGGCAGGACATGCAGTTGTTAGTAGATTCTTACCAACACAAGATGCAGTACATGAAATATCAATAGTACCAAGAGGAATGGCTGGAGGATACACCATGTATCAACCAACAGAAGACAAGTCTTTTATGTCTAGAACAGAAATGATAGAACAAATAATATCTCTATTAGGAGGTAGAGCTTCAGAAGAATTAATGCTTGATGACATTTCAACAGGTGCAAGTAACGATATAGAAAGAGCAACAAAAATTGCAAATTCAATGGTAACAAAATATGGTATGAGTACAAGACTTGGAACAATAACACTTGGATCAGATCAACAAGAAGTATTCTTAGGAAGAGATTTTGCTCAAGAAAAAACATATTCTGAAGAAACAGCAGGAATGATTGATGAAGAAATGAAGAAAATAATAGATGCATGCTACGACAAAGCAAAAGAAATTCTAAGAGCAAACGAAGACAAACTAAACGCTGTAGCAGGAGTCTTACTAGAAAAAGAAAAAATTACTGGTGAAGAATTTGAAGCAATATTTACAGAACAACAAAACTAATTTTTAAATATATCACGATAGATAAAGGGGATGAAAAGCATGGAAGCATTTGCTGTTATTCTAATATTAATAATGATAATAGTAGCATTAATTGCATTTGCTGTTATGCAAATAAAAATGGCTGGAATGGAAGTAAAGGATTTCTGGACTTTCATAAAAGCGAATGATGATTTAGATAAATTGTATGTTTTCTCTAAACATTACAGTAGAATGTCTCCTCAAGAAAAAATCATATTTTTACACGAAGCCGAAAAGGTTTCAGATGCTTTTGAAAAAGTTCCTTCAATGATATGGGAAGACGAATATCAAAAGTACAGAGATGTAATGGATATTTACAGAAATATAAAAATTGAAAGATGGAAAGAGGCATCTAAATAGAATTAGGACCGACAAGCTTAAATGCTTGTCGGTCTTTTCCTTCAAAGCTACGTGCCATTGGTTTCCAAAATTTATAATTAAATAATCTTAGAGTTAAAAAGTATCTCGATATAATTTCTTGATTTTGTCACCCGACTCGTTGTCGTCGCAACGAGTTGCTCCTTCAAAAGCTGCGCGTCGCTTGTTTCAAAAATTTATAATTAAATAATCTTAGAGCTAAAAAGTATCTCAATATATTTCTCAATTTTGTCACCCGACTTGTTGTCGTCGCAACGAGTTGCTCCTTCAAAGCTGCGCGTCGCTTGTTTCCAAAATTTATAATTAAATAATCTTAGAGTTAAAAAGTATCTCAATATAATTTCTCAATTTTGTCACCCGACTTGTTGTCGTCGCAACATGTTGCTCCTTCAAAGCTACGCGTCGTTGGTTCCAAAATTTCGAAATTATATTGAGATACTTTTATGACATTGTAGTATTTTCATGAATATAATATTATAGGAAGTGATTATTTTGAGAGAGATTTATTTAGACCACTCTGCAACTACCTATGTTAGGCAAGATGTACTCAATGCAATGATTCCATACTTTTATATTGAATATGGAAATCCTTCCTCCCTGTATAGTGTTGGTAGAAGAGCGAAGAAGGCTATTGAAAATGCAAGATGCCAAGTTGCTAGAGCAATTAATTGCAATTCCGGAGAGGTAATCTTCACTTCGTGTGGTAGTGAGAGTGATAATTTAGCTTTAAAAGGATTTGCTTATGCGAATTATAAAAGAGGAAACCATATCATTACTTCAAAGATTGAACACCCTGCTATTTTGAATTCATGTAAGAGCCTCGAGAAAAAGGGATTTCGTGTAACATATCTTGATTGTGATGAGAATGGATTTATAGATATTAATCAATTAGAAAATGTAATTTGTAGTCAGACTATATTAATCAGTATTATGATGGCAAATAATGAGATTGGAACTATTCAGAATGTGAAACAGATTGCAAAAATTGCACATGCTCATAATGTAATTTTTCATACTGACGCTGTTCAGGCGGTTGGTAACATTAATATTAATGTTCAGGCTATGGAAATTGATATGTTATCTTTATCGGCTCATAAATTTTATGGACCAAAGGGAGTCGGAGCTCTATATGTGAAGGAAGGCATTAACTTTGAAAGAATTCAAGATGGCGGACATCAGGAAAGAGGAAAGAGGTCTGGTACAGAAAATGTTGCTGGTATTGTTGGATTAGGAAAGGCTATTGAAATTGCATCAAATAGGATTGACGTATATAATAGCAAGTTGTTGAACTTAAGAAATTATTTTATAGATGGACTTAATAACAATTTCGAAAATATAAGAATTAATGGAGATTTGGTTAATAGATTGCCTGGAAATGTTAATGTTTCATTTAGGAATAAGGATGCCTCAGATATTTTGTTTGAATTAGATAAGAATTGCATCTGTGCTTCTGGGGGTTCGGCTTGTTCTTCTGGAAATGTCAGTCCTTCTCACGTTCTTCTGGCTATTGGGGTTCCAAGTGAATGGATTAATGGAACTGTTAGATTTACACTAGGAGAAGAGAATTCTAAAGATGAAATAGATTATGTTTTAAAATGCATGAAAGCTGTAGTTATATAACTCAAAGAAATTTGTAATAAATATATAATCAAAACGAATATAATATAAAAACTTGTTAGATTATTTTCAATCTAAATAAGTGAGAAAAATTTACACACCATTATTGACAAGGTCAAGAAGTAATAAAATTATTATATATTTGAGCAAAAATTCATAAAAAAACCGGCTCCCTGTTATAGGGGAGCCGGTTGCTAGGAGTTAGCCCAGGTAGGTCTTGATAGACCGGACGATCTTGACCAGAACATCCTCCTTCGGAACTACGATGGACGACTCCAGGGTGTAGCGGAAGACGTAGGTGTTGTCAGCTGAGAGCTGGCGGAACTCCTGGACTTCGTACTCTCCACCCCAGTGGCTTTTCACAATCGATGAGATTGTGTCCTTGTACACCTTGAACTTCTGTTTCAGGTCATGAATCGTGCTTCCTGCATCCTCGTCAGAGAGGGAAAAGATAACGTCTATCCCATACTCGAAGTGAGGTGTGGACAGGTTCGCGTTTTTCCGGACCTTGTTGGTAGAAGATATTGCGTACGAAAGCGGATAGTTTGCCATGAGTGTTTACCTCCTAAATGTGTGTGAGAATAAATTTCTCTAACGTCATTATACCACATTATGTAAAAAGATGCAAATTGTATTGATTTTTAGGCTATTTTATAGTATTATTATAAACATAAGAATTAATATGGTTAGAGGAAATAAGATGAATTTTCTAATTAAAAGTCTAGAAAATCTAGAAAAATTTTCAGATTATACATCACAAATAAAAGAAGAAAAAAGCCCAATAATTTTATCGGGCTTATCTAGCGTGGGAAAAATACAGTTAATAGAAGCAACTAGGGAGTATGCAGACAGAAATATTTGTATAGTAACATATAACGAATTACAAGCCAGAAAAATTATAAAAGATTTACAATATTTTTCGAATAATGTAGTATATTTTCCTAAAAGAGAAATTGCTTCTTATGATTATGTAGCAGAGAGTAAAGATTTGCCTTATGAAAGAATAGAGGCATTAAATAAGATCTATACAGAATTAACAAAAAGAAAAAACAAAAAGAATAAAGAACAAAAAGGTAACAGGCTTATAGTAGTAACAACTATAGAAGCTCTAATGCAAAAGATGATTTCTAAAGATGAAATATATAATACTGTTTTAGAGTTTAAAATAGGCAAAGACTTTGAACAAGAAGATTTGAAGAGAAAGCTTGTAAATCTAGGATATGAGAGAGCTGAGATTGTTGATGGAAAAGGTCAATTTGCAATAAGAGGTGGAATTTTAGACATCGGAACATCTAAAACTCAAGGAATAAGAATTGAGTTTTGGGGAGACGAGGTTGATTCGATTAGAAGCTTTAGTATAACATCGCAAAGATCTCTAAAAATGCTAGAGGAAGCAATCATATATCCTTCTCATGAATTGATTGTAACAAGAAACATAGATGAAATATGCAATGAGATAGAAAAAAACATCTTAGAAAATGCACAAGATGAAGAAATCCAGAAAAATATCAGAGAAGATATAGAATTAATTAAAGCCGGAGATTATATTAGTAAAATAGATAAATATTTTAATATTTTTTATAAGGAACAGAGCAATTTATTAGAATACCTGGATAATGACTATCTTGTTATGATTGATGACATAAATAAGATAAATGCAAGACAAGAAAATATAATAAAAGATAATTCGAATTTAATTGAAACACTGGCAGATAAAAATAGATTGGTGCCTGATTCGATAAGAAATATTAATAAGATTGATTTAGAGGATATTACTTTACAAAAAGTATATTTATACGAAACAGATTTGTTAGAAGAGAGTAGTAAAGTTCAATTTTCAACAAACAAATTCAACTTTAAATATAGAGATGTTCACTTTTTCAAGAGTGAGCTTAATTTGTTGACTGCTGAAATAAAGAAGGCACAAGCCGATAAGAAAAATATTTTTATACTTTCAGGAAATGAACAAGGTGCAAAAGAAAATAGAGGATTTACTTGAACCAGAAGAGATAAAATATAAGTATGTAGAAAAATTAGAAGAGAGCCAAGAGAAGATTTATCAAAAATCAATAAAAGAAAACCTAAAAAGTGGTGTTGTAATAATATCAAATGGAAGCTTGTCTTCTGGATTTGAAAATTTTGATTTAAATACACTTGTAATAACTGGCGAAGATTTTATAAATGGAGAAGTAAAAAAGAAGAAACATTCTGATGCTTTTAAACAAGGTGAAAAGGTTGTATTTGCTGATTTAAGAGCAGGAGATTATGTGGTTCATAAAACACAAGGTATAGGAATTTATATTGGTGTAAATACTATAACAACTGCAGACGGAATTACGAAAGATTATATAAAAGTAAAATATAAAAATGATGATGTTTTGTATGTTCCAACAGATATGCTGGATAATATAAGAAAGTTTGTTGGCGGTGGCGAAGGAGAGCCAAAGCTAAATAGACTTGGCAGTAAAGAATGGGAAAACACTAAGGCAAGAGTAAAATCAAACTTAAAAGAAGTTGCAAGAGACCTAATAGAATTATATGCAAGAAGACAAAAGGCAAAAGGTTTCATGTTTTCTGAGGATACTCCTTGGCAGAAACAATTTGAAGATAATTTCCCATATCAAGAAACCGATGATCAGTTAAGATGTATTTCTGAAGTTAAGAAAGACATGGAATCAGACAAACCAATGGATAGACTTTTATGCGGAGATGTTGGCTATGGAAAAACAGAAGTTACTATAAGAGCTGCATTTAAGGCTGTTATGGACCAAAAACAGGTTGCATATTTAGTTCCAACTACTATACTTGCAAATCAACAATATGAAGAATTCAAATCTAGAATGGAAGGTTTCGCAATAAAAGTAGAACTGTTAAACAGATTTAGAACAAAGAAAGAACAAGATGAAGTTGTAAGAAGATTAAAACTTGGGGAAGTTGATGTTGTTGTTGGAACACATAGATTACTAAGCAAAGATGTAGAATTTAAAGATTTAGGATTGTTAATAATAGACGAAGAGCACAGATTCGGTGTTAAAGATAAGGAAAAAATAAAAAAATTGAAGGAAAATATAGATGTACTTACAATGACTGCTACTCCAATACCAAGAACCTTACACATGTCTATTGTTGGAGTAAGAGATATGTCAGTTATTTATGAACCACCTCAAAATAGAAAGCCTGTTCAAACTTATGTACTTGAATATGATAAGGAAGTTATAAAAGAAGCTATAACTAAAGAACTTGAAAGAAATGGGCAAGTATTCTATTTATTTAATAACGTAGAACAGATTATAAAAAAAGCAGATGAAATATCAAAACTAGTTCCAGAGGCAAAAGTGGATTTTGCACATGGAAAGATGACAGGAGCACAAATAGAAAGCATAATGCAAGAATTTATAGAGCATAAAATAGACGTACTTGTTTGTACAACAATCTTGGAATCTGGAATAGATATTCCAAATGCGAACACGATAATTGTTGAAAATGCAGATAGACTTGGATTAGCTCAGCTTTACCAGATTAGAGGTAGAGTTGGAAGATCTGATAGACAAGGATATGCATATATTACATACAGAAGGGATAAACTATTATCAGAAATTGCAGATAAAAGGTTGAAAGCAATAAAGGAATTCACTGAATTTGGTTCTGGATTTAAAATTGCAATGAGAGACCTAGAAATAAGAGGAGCTGGAAGCATGCTTGGAGAGATTCAATCTGGTCATATAGAACAGGTTGGATATGATACTTATTGCAAATTATTAGATGAAGTTGTTAAAGAAATGCAAGGAATTGAAGTTAAGAAAGAACAAGAAGTACAGATTGAGATTAATCTTTCAAGCTATATTCCAGAAAGTTATATAGAAGACAGTTCTCAAAAAATTGAAATCTATCAAGATATTGCACTATGTAGAACAGATAAAGATATTGAAGATGTAATAGACGAGATAATTGATAGATATGGTAGCATGCCTAAAGAAGTAGAAAACTTAATAGAGATTGCTAGAATTAAAATACTTGCCAGAAAGGCAGGAGTTATAAAGGTTTCTCAGAAAGAAAATGCAATTGTGCTAAATCTTGATAGAGAAAATATTAACATAGATGAAAAAACAGTAAATAAATTAGTAACGACTTATGGCTCAAATCTAAGATTTTCAGCAGGAGTTGACCCTTATATTACTCTAAAAATTTCAACTAAAAATGAGAAAGAGGTAATTGAAAAAATAAAAGGAATTTTAAAGGAAATTACTCAAGATGGAGTTACAAACAAAACAGAAATTAATGAAGAAAAAACCATAAAATAAACGAAAGAATAGGAAGTAACTAGAGACTATAATAAAAAAATAGAAAAGTCAATTAAATAAACAAAAGAAATTAAACCATAATTTGGAGGTAAAGATGCAGGTAATAACTAGTAAAGATAATGAAATTATAAAACAAATTAAAAAGCTAAAAGAGAAAAAAATACAGAGACGAAGCTGGAGTGTATGTAATAGAAGGAATAAAAATGCTTGAGGAAGCTATTAACGAGAATGCTAGTATAGAAAAAATTGTAATTTGTGAGGATTGCAGTGATTCTGGAATTATTCCTCAAAAATTAATGTACACAATTGCAAAATATGATTGTATATATGTAAGTAAAAAAGTATTTGAAATATTAACAGACGTTGTTGCACCTCAAGGCATCCTTGCGGTGATACGAGAACCTGCAAAGGATGAAAAAATAGACTACAATACAGATTTAATACTTGCACTTGATGGAATTCAAGACCCAGGTAATTTAGGAACAATTTTGAGAACAGCAGACAGTGTTAATTTGAAACAAATAATTGTTACAAAAAAAAAAAATACAGCGGACTGTTTTAATCCAAAGGTTGTAAGATCAACTATGGGAGCAATTCTGAGAATAAAGGTTATTGAAACAGATTCATTAGTAAAAACTCTAAAAGAAGCAAAGAAAAATAAATTTGAGATTGTTGCAACATCACTTGATACGAAAATAGTATATATGATATAGATTATAATAAAAAGGTAATAGTGATAGGAAACGAGGCAAATGGAGTTACAAAAGAAGTTCAGAAAATGGCAGATAATAAAGTGAAGATACCTATGCTTGGAAAAACGGAGAGTTTAAATGCTTCTGTTGCAACCGGAATTATGCTTTATGAATATGTTAGACAGAAATTAAATAAATAAAGACAATGATGAAATCTTTAAAAAGAAAAAATAAATACAATAGTTAAATCTTGAAAAGGAAGAAAAGAAAGAAAGAAAAATAAATACAAAGGTAAAATCTAAAAATGAAAAAATTGAATAAAAACAGTGTTTAAATTTAGAAAAAATGAAAGAAAAAATTAAATTTTAAAGACTTTTGTAGAATAATGTAAAAAAATGTAATTACTTGCAATACGGTTATATTATGAAAAACTTGAAAAATAAACAAAAAAGTGGTATAATAAAAGTATTCTCAAGGAAGAATTATAAATTAAAGGAGGTTTTCCAATGTCTAACATGGAAATCGTTTACCCGACAAGCGACGTAGCAATCACCGAAGAACAGGCCGTTACGATGGCCGAATTCTTAAAAGAAAGATTTGGAAACGAGAAAAATGTGGAGTTCAAAGTACAACGGATAGTTGGAGCTGAGAACAAGGAAAGATGGGGCGTGTATCTTATGATATTAGCCTAAATCCTTTACAGCCGGCAGTTATAACACTGCCGGATGTTTTGCATTAAAGGTTAATAAATAGTTATATTTGTATTCTTGATTAGATAAAAAATCACGTAAATTTCAATAAACTTTAGTACTTTCGTTATCATTAAATTTTACGTGACTATATTTTTGAAATTTTAGAAATCGCAATTGTTTGGTGTTCTTGGATAAGGAATTACATCTCTAATATTTTCCATACCTGTCAGATACATAAGAAGTCTTTCAAATCCTAAACCAAATCCAGAGTGAATATCAGTACCATATTTGCGTAGTTCTAGATACCAATATAATGGCTCTGGGTCAATGCCCATTGTTTTCATACGTTCTAGAAGTTTATCATAGTCTTCCTCTCTTTGAGAACCACCCATGATTTCTCCTGCACCTGGGACTTCTAGGTCAACTGCTGCGACAGTTTTTCCATCTGGATTTACTTTCATATAATATGATTTTATATCTTTTGGCCAGTTCTTTACGAAAACAGGTCCGTTAAAATATTCAGTAATATATTTTTCGTGCTCTTTTGCAAGGTCTTCTCCATATTCAGGAGTAAATTCCCACTTTCTATCAGCTTTCTTTAAAATATCGATAACATCTTTATGGTCGATTCTTACAAAGTTTGAATTAATCAATTTTTGTAATTTTTCAATTAACCCATTTTGAATGAATTTGTCGCAGAATTCTATTTCTTCAGGACATTTTTCTAAAACTGTTTTAACAATATATTTCAAACAATCTTCCTCGATATCCATTAATCCTTCCAAGTCACAGAAAGAGATTTCTGGCTCAATCATCCAGAACTCGTTTGCATGTGTTTTTGTGTTTGAATTTTCTGAACGTAAAGTTGGACCAAATGTATAAATTTTTCCAAAACTTTGTGCGAATGTTTCACCATGAAGCTGTCCTGAACCTGTTATATAAGCTTTTTTTACCAAATAAATCCTTACTGAAATCCGTTTTTCCATCTTTTTGAGGAAGAGCCTTGTCCAAATCTAAAGTTGTAAGTTTGAACATTTCTGCAGAACCCTCACAATCAGCACATGTGATTATTGGTGTATTTACATACACATAACCATTGCTTTGAAAATATTCGTGAATTGCGAATGCTGCAACACTTCTAATTCTGAAAACCGCACTAAATGTATTTGTTCTTGGACGTAAATGTGCAACAGTTCTTAGGTACTCGAAGCTATGTCTTTTCTTCTGAAGAGGGTAGCTTTGATCAGCCTCACTGAATATATCTATTTTACTTGCATGCATTTCGAAAGCTTGTTTTGCATTTTCTGTTTTTACAATAGTTCCTTGTACTGTAATTGTAGAACTAATTGTAAGTTTGCAAATATCTGCAAAGTTATCTAAACTATCATTAAAAACTATTTGCAAATTATTGAAGAATGATCCATCATTTATCTCTATAAAACCAAAAGTCTTTGAATCTCTAACAGTTCTAACCCATCCTGAGATTTCAACATTTTTGCCTATATATTCTTCTGTATTTCTAAATAAATCTTTTATTGAAACCTTTTCCATAATTCCTCAAGTCCTTTCTTTTTTATAATTTTGCTAATATTATACCAGAAATATTGAAAAAATCAATAAAATTTAAGGAAAATAAAGTTAAATTTTTATTGACTTTCCAATACTTATATGATAAAATATTTATCTGTAAGCCGCCTGAGTCGGGCTACTAAATGCTACTTCACTTTAAATTGAAGCCTTAGGAATAAGTTTTCAATATAAAATGAAAGGTAGATGCCTAGTATTTTATGCTTAGCGAGTATACATATAAAGGGAGGTGTACAAATAATGTACGCAATAATCGAAAGCTGTGGAAAGCAATACAAAGTTGCTGAAGGAGATGTAGTATTCTTCGAAAAATTAGATGCAGAAGAAGGTAAAAAAAGTTACTTTTGATAAAGTAGTTCTTGTATCTGATAAAAAAGTAGAAGTTGGAGCTCCTTACGTAAAAGGTGTTAAGGTTGAAGGAAAAGTATTAGCAAATGGTAAAGCTAAAAAAATATTAGTTTACAAATACAAAGCTAAGAAAAATGAAAGAAAACTTCAAGGACATAGACAACCATATACAAAGGTTGAAATAACATCTATAAAAGTAGCTGCTGAAAAGAAAGAAACAAAATCAGAAGCTAAAGCTTAAGTTTTATAATAGAAATTAATTAAATTAAATAAAATTTAAAACATGAAGGGAGTGAAACAATATGGCTCATAAGAAAGGTCAAGGTAGTGTTAAGAACGGTAGAGACAGTGAGTCAAAGCGTCTTGGACTAAAAAGAGCTGATGGTCAAGTTGTTCCAGCTGGAAACATTCTAGTAAGACAAAGAGGAACAAAATTCCATCCAGGAAAGAATGTTGGAATCGGAAGCGATGATACTTTATATGCTAAAAAGTAACAGGAACAGTTAAATTCGAAAGACTTGGAAGAGATAAAAAACAAGTTAGTGTTTATACTGCTGAAGAATTAAAAGCTAAATCTGCAAAGGTAGAAGCTCCAAAAGCTAAAAAGCAGAAAGCAAAAAAACAACTGTAGCAAAGAAAACTACAGCAAAAAAAGCAACAGCAAGCAAATAATTTAACGAGATATTAAATGTAACATTTATTGATTGTAAAGTAACAATTAATAAGTGTTCTTTTTTTTTATAAATTATAGATTTTTGGCAAGAAATATGTTAAAATATACCTTAGTTTAAATTGAAGAAAGCACTAAATTAAGATAGAAAAAGGAATGTGATAACTATGGCAGATAAAAAAAGAATATTAACAGGTGACAGACCAACAGGAAGATTACATATAGGACATTATTTTGGTTCTCTACAAAAAAGAGTAGAAATGCAGAATTCAGGACTATATGATCCATATATATTAATTGCAGATGTTCAGGCATTAACCGATAATTTTAATAATCCAGAGAAGGTTAGAAAAAATGTTAGAGAGGTTGCAATGGACTATTTATCTTGTGGAATAGATCCAGAAAAAACAACAATATATATACAATCAATGATTCCTGAAACTGCAGAACTTACGGTATTTTATTCGAATCTTGTAACTATTGCAAGGCTTGAAAGAAATCCTACTGTAAAGACTGAAATAGCACAGAAAAGAGATATATTTGGAGAAAGTGTTACTTATGGATTTTTAGGGTACCCGGTAAGTCAGGCAGCTGATATTACATGCTTTGGAGGAGAACTTATACCGGTTGGAGAAGATCAACTTCCTTTAATAGAACAATGTAGAGAAATTGTTAGAAAGTTTAATTCAATATATGGTAATGTTTTAGTTGAACCACAGGCAGTACTATCATCAGGCAAAAGAATAAAAGGACTAGATGGCAATGAAAAGATGGGAAAATCACTTGGAAATGCAATTTATTTGTCAGATAGTGAAGAAGAAATTACTAAAAAAGTAATGAGTGCTGTAACAGATCCTAATAGAATTAGAAAAGACGATTTAGGAAATCCAGATGTATGTATGGTTGCATATTATCATAATCTATTCTCGTCAAAAGAAGAATATGAAGATGTATGTAAAGAGTGCAGAGCTGGAAGCAGAGGCTGTGTTGCTTGTAAGAAACAATTAGCACACAACATTATAGAAACATTAAGACCTATAAGAGAAAAAAGAAAAATATTACGAGGATAATCCTGAAGTTGTTGATAAAATATTGATGGAGGGAACAGCAAAGGCAAAAAAAAGAAGCAGAAAAAACAATGGAAAAAGTAAAAAAGCAATGAGATTAGATTACTTCAACAAATAGGAATACTTTGGAGTTAAAAGGCAGGTTTGTTTAGAGAATAGATTTGTCTATTAGAAAACAATTTTTACAAATAAGATATTTAAAACGAAAATAGTTAGTTATAAGATGGTTCGATAATAGATAAAAGATAGTTATCGCATCATGCAAGAATAAATTTGAGAGGAAGATAAGAATGTTTACAGATTATGCAAAAATTTATGCATCTGCTGGAAAGGGTGGAAACGGTGCTGTATCTTTTAGAAGAGAAAAATATATAGCAGCTGGAGGACCTGATGGAGGAGACGGCGGAAAAGGTGGAGACATTTATTTTGAAGTCAATCCAGACAGCAATACATTAATAGATTTTAGATATAAGAAAAAATTTAAAGCAGAGAACGGAAATAATGGAGAAGGAGCTCATAAATCAGGAAAGAGCGGAGAAGATTTATATATAAAAGTTCCAATTGGAACAATCGTTAAGGATGCTGAAACAGGAGAAGTTTTGGCTGATTTATCAGAAAAAAGATCAAAAAGCTTTGGTTCTTCGCGGTGGAAGAGGAGGCAAGGGAAATTCACACTTTGCAACTTCAACAAGACAAGCTCCTAGATTTTCTCAAGGTGGAGAAGACGGAGAAGAAAAAAAGAGTTAATACTTGAATTAAAACTATTAGCTGATGTTGGATTAATCGGATTCCCAAGCGTAGGAAAATCAACAATATTATCTGTTGTAACTGCTGCTACACCTAAAATTGCAGAATATCACTTTACCACTCTTGAACCAAATTTAGGAGTTGTAAAGCCTGAGTATGGAGAAAGTTTTGTAATTGCTGATATACCAGGATTAATTGAAGGTGCCAGTGAAGGCGTGGGACTTGGAATTCAATTCTTAAGACACATAGAAAGAACTCGTTTATTGCTACATGTAATAGATGTATCAGGTTCTGAGGGAAGAGATCCAGTAGAAGACTACTATGTAATAAATAAAGAACTTGAAAAATACAGTAAAAAACTTGCTAAGAGAAAACAGATAATTGTAGCCAACAAGGTTGATGCTATGCAGGACGAATCTTTATATGAAAAATTGGCAGAACTTGCTAAAGAAAAGAATTTGGAAATATACAAGATTTCTGCTGCAACAGGACAAGGAATAAAAGAGCTTATGCAACAGGTTTCTAAAGAACTTAAGGAACTTCCAAAAGAAGAACTTATAGAAACAGAAGCACCAAGAAAAGTGTACAGATTAGAAAAAGAAGAGCCATATACAATTACTAAGAAAGAAGATATGTATGTTGTTGATGGTCCTGCAATTAGAGAATTGATGAGAAAAGTCAATATGGAGGACAATGAATCTTTATATTACTTCCAAAAAGAAATTAAATGAATTGGGTGTAAATGACAGATTAAGAGAAGCGGGAGTAAAAGAAGGAGATACTGTTAAGGTGTATGATTATCTACTAGAATGGGAAGATTAAAAAAATACAAACTTTTGTTTGACAAAATAAAAGTTTTGTGATATTATACTTACAGAAATTTATTTAGGAGTGATAATATGGGTAAAAAAAGAGATCCTTATGTATTGAATGAGAGAGAAAGAGAAATCTTAAAATTTATTGAAAAAGAAATAAACAGAAATGGGTATCCACCATCAGTTAGAGAGATTGGTCAAGCTGTTGGATTAAGATCTACAGCAACAGTTCATGCTTATTTAAATAGATTAGAAGCAACTGGACGTATAATGAGAAGAAATAAAAGAGGAAGAACACTTCAACTTATAAAAGGTGGAAAAAGCTTATACACCAAACAGCAAAACGACTAAAAAGGAAGAACCAAAAGAGAAAGAAGTATATGCTGGTAAAGAACTTGTAGATGTTCCTGTGGTTGGACGTATTACAGCTGGAGCTCCAATATTAGCAGTTGAAAATATTACTGATACATTTACAATACCATTAGACTTTATTGGAAATAATGATTGCTTTATGCTTACTGTAAGGGGAGAAAGTATGATAGAAGCGGGAATTTTGAATGGAGACTATATATTAGTAAAGAAACAGAATACTGCTGATAATGGTGAAATTGTTGTTGCGTTAATTGAAGATGAAGCAACAGTAAAAACTTTCTACAAAGAGAAAGACCATATTAGACTTCAACCTGAGAATTCAACAATGGATCCAATAATAGTTCCAAACTGTGAAATACTTGGAAAAGTAATAGGTGTATTTAGAAAAATGAAATAGGAGTACAATTATGGGAAGAATGAAAACATTTGGTAAATATCTATTACTATTGGTTGCATTTTACATAGTTTCATCAATAATGGCTTTTTTTGCAATAAAAACAACTTATGCTGATATGAGTGGTAATATAGCCACAGATGAATATATACAAATAGATGTTGATGAAGCAAAATCTACAATGGTAAATGGGTATGTTACAGGAACTCTAAAGAATAAAACTGAACAAGAAATAAAATCTAAATATGTAAAAATAGAGTTTTACTCTGCCAAGAAAAATAAAATCCTAACGGAATATATTAAAATAGACGAACTTGCAGTAGGGGAGTCAAAGAAATTTACAGTTAATTTCAGAGGAGAGAATATTAAAAGTTTTAACGTAATTGTAACTGATGAATATTCAAATGAAGAATCTGAAATGCATTTAATAAATTTAAAAGATGCTGAAAACGAACCAATAAAGAAGATTTCAATATTCTTAGCAGCAGCAATATTAATAAAATATTTTATATTGTAATTGTATATAAGAATATTGAGCCGAAAAATAGACAAATGCATAATAAAAATCGTATTAATAATTGAAAATTAAAAGGGTAAGGGAAACTCGAATTATTTAAAAAGTTTAATAATGAGAGTTTGCCTTTTTATATTTAAATACATAACTGTAATAAAAACGGCAAAAAAGAGTGAAGTGAAAAAGGTAAATATAATTAAGAAAATGTAAGTTATAAGAAAATTAGTAAAACAGCAAAAAAATTAATAAAAGGTTTGAATGTTACAATAATATGTAATATAATTGTAATAGTTTTGTAACATCAAAATAACCGAAAGGAAGATGCAAATGTTAGAATTTGGGCAAGATATAGGAATCGATTTAGGAACGGCAACAGTAATTGCGTATGTTAGAGGAAAGGGTATTGTACTTAGAGAACCATCAGTTGTTGCTATAGACAAAGATACAGGAGATGTACTTGCTGTTGGAAAAGAAGCAAGAAGAATGCTTGGAAGAACTCCAGGAAACATTGTGGCAACAAGACCTTTAAGGGATGGAGTAATTTCTGATTATACTGTTACCGAAAAGATGTTAAAATATTTTATAAATAAAGTGTGTGGAAAATACATTTTTTCACCAAGAATAATGATATGTGTTCCATCAAGAGTAACAGAAGTGGAAAAAAAAAAGCTGTTATAGATGCCGCCATGGGAGCTGGTGCAAGAAAAGTGTATTTAATTGAAGAGCCTCTTGCTGCAGCAATAGGTGCAGGATTAGATATTAATAAAGCTTGTGGAAATATGGTTGTTGATATTGGCGGTGGAACTACAGATATAGCTATAATTGCTTTAGGTGGGACAGTATTAAGCACTTCAATAAAAATTGCAGGAGATAAATTTGACGAGGCAATAGTAAAATATATAAAAAAAGAAAACACAATATTGTAATTGGAGAAAGAACTGCTGAGGATTTAAAAATAAACATTGGTTGTGTTTATCCAAAAATTCAAGATACTGAAATGGAAATTAGAGGAAGAGATATAATCTCAGGCTTACCAAAAACTATAACAGTATATTCAAGTGAAATGTTAGAGGCTCTTATAGAACCTGCAGAGCAAATTATAGAGGCAGTTCATTCAGTATTAGAAAAAACACCGCCAGAACTATCTGGAGACATTAAAGACAAAGGAATTTACATGACAGGTGGAGGTTGTTTGATAGACGGACTAGACAAGCTTTTACAAGAGAGAACAGGAATAAATGTAATGGTTGCCCAGGACTCTGTTTCATGTGTTGCACTTGGAACAGGCGGCACTTGAAAATCTTGATTCGATGCAAGGAAGAAGAAAGTAAAATTTGACTGTATGTTCAGTATAGTTGAAGAAATTAACTAAAATATGTATAATATTTTGTGGAAAATTGGTTGAGGAAAATTGAATGAATAAAACAAAAAAGAAAAATATTTGAAACATCTATGAAATTATTTGCTCAAAAAGGATATGATGCTACTAGTATAGAAGAGATAACTGCTAATGTTGGAGTTGCAAAAGGAACTTTGTATTATCATTTTTCGAGTAAGGAAGAAATATTTGAGTTTTTAATTGGGGAAGGTGTTAAGCTACTAAAAAATAGTATAGAGATAAAAACTGAAAAATTGAGCAATTCTTTAGACAAGATAAAAGCGATTGTTTTAATACAAATTAAAGTATTAGTAAAATATGAAGATTTTATGACAATAGTGTTAAGTGAAATATGGGGCAATACTTCAAGAAGCTTGTTATGTCAGAAATATATATTTGAATATATCCAAGAAATTGAACAAATTGTTAAAGAAGGAATACAAAAGGGAGAAATTGTTGATACAGATCCAAATGTTGTTGCATCTGGAATATTTGGATTTACTTGTTCTAGTTTAATCTATGAAAAAAAGAAGTAACAAAGATATTAGTGTTCAAAAAATTATACCAGGAAATTGAAAAAGCATTTATTAGAAGACTGAAAAAATAGAAATGTTAAATGATAAAATAGAGTAAAACAAATTAAAATAAGAACAAACAAATTAAATAAAGCAAAATAGAAAAATAAGATAATGAAATTATAACATCTTGCTACAGTGAAAAAATAGTAAATGTAAAATTGTCAGTAGAAAAAATAAACTATGAAATGAGGAGTTAATATAGATGAGAATAATAAGAGACTTTAAAATGCCCAATCTCAAATTTAAAAAGATTGAAATGAATGACATTCCAAACATGGAAGATGTTAAGGTAGACTATGAAAAAGTAAAAAGAGGCAGAGGAAAAAAAAAATAAACGTGGTCCATATCCTGCAACAGAATATAAAACAATAAAAGAAGTATTCATACGTTCAATGAAAAATTATGCAGATTATCCTGTTATTTTGCAAAAACCAAATCACAAAGAGCCATACAGAAAATATACATATAAAGAATTTGGAGAAGATGTTGTTGGATTCGGATCAAAATTAATAAAAATGCTTCCTAAAAATGCAAGAGTTGTTATTGTAAGTGAAACAACTTACGGCTGGTATGTATCTTATATGGCTTTACTTTGTGGAGCAGGAATTGCTGTACCAGTTGATAAGGAACTTCCTGATAATGAGTTAGAAAATGTAATTAACAGAGCAAAGGCAACAGCGGTTATTTTTTCAGCAAGAAAAAAAAAGATTCAGTAAAGAAGATTGCAAATAATTTACCAACTGTAAAATATTTTATAGAGATGGATTCTGATGAACACATAATGGATAAACAGATGGGAATGAACTATTTAATTGAAGAAGGAAAAGAAATCTGGAATCAAGGAGATACTTCATATATGGATATTGAAATTGATCCTGAAGAATTCAAAGTATTAATATTTACATCAGGTACAACATCTAAATCAAAAGGTGTTATGTTATGCAATAGAAACTTGGCAGCAAATATAAACGCTGTATCTGAATATGTAAAATTAAGTACTGATGATATGTTATTCTCTATATTACCATTACATCATACTTATGAATCAACAATAGGATTCTTACTACCATTTGCAGTAGGTGCATCTGTTGCTATTTGTGAGGGATTAAGATATATTGTTCCAGATTTACAAGAGGCAAAAGCCAACTGCAATGCTTGCAGTGCCATTATTAATAGAAAATCTATACAAGAAAATAAATGAGACAATTAAAAAGAGCAAAAAAGAACCAATAGTAAATTCAATGATTGAGTTACCAATGTTTTCAAAGGCTTTGGTATAGATATAAAAAAAAAAATATTCAAAGAAATACTTGATAATTTAGGTGGAAATATAAGAATTATAGTTTCTGCAGCAGCTCCAATAGATGCAAAGATAGCAAAATGGGTGGAAGATATAGGAATTAAATTCTTGCAAGGATATGGATTAACAGAAACAGCTCCTATTGCGGCATTAACACCAGAATATGAACCATTAAGATATGCTTCAACAGGAAAAGCCGTAAAGGATACAGAAATAAAACTAATTAATCCAAACGAAGACGGAGAGGGAGAACTATTAATAAAAGGTCCAACGGTTATGCTTGGATATTATGAAGATGAAAAAAAGCGACAGAGGAAGTTATGAAAGATGGATACTTCTGTTCTGGAGACATTGGAAAAATTGACAAAGACGGATATATATATATAACAGGAAGAAGCAAGAATGTAATAGTAACACAAAATGGTAAAAATATTTATCCAGAAGAAATAGAACTTACACTTGGAGATATTCCGGAAATTCAAGAATGTATGGTATATGGACAAAAAAGAATCAGAAGACGCTCATGACAAAGAACTGATAATTACTGCAAGAATAATTCCAAACTATACAAAAATAGAAGAACTTTATGGTAAAAATTTATCTGATGATGAAATCTACAAAATTATATGGAATAAGGTAAAAGAAAATAATAAAAAGCTTACATCATATAAAGCCGTAAAGAAAATTGAAATAAAGAAAGATGAGTTTGAAAAAACAACCACAATGAAAATAAAGAGATATGCCGAAATAAACAAAAAACAATAGAATAAAAGCAATAAAATAAAAATAATAAAAAGTAATAAATAAGGGCATAAAAAATAAACAAATAATAAAAGCAAAAAACAATGAGCAAAAGGCAAATTTATAAGAAAAAGCAATAAAAAATATAAAGTTAATGTTACAGGGGTATTAGTATAACTCTGTAACATTTTTGTAACAAAAAGTGTTAGAAAAGTGTAATAAAAAAAAAAGCCGCCGTAAGTATTGTAATTTTTTAGGGAATAATATATAATAAAAACAGAATTTAGCGAAAAGTGAATTTACAATAAGGATGTGATACAGATGAAGAGGAGGAATTTTACAATGTCGAGATCGGGCATAGTAAATGTTAGAATGGTAATTACAGAAGAAAAAATATTATCAAACATATCTAGAGTTCAAAAAATGATAGACCCAAACAGCAAGAAACAGATAATACAATTAGAAGATGATGCATATTTTAAAGATTTGGTTGAGTCTATTAAAACATATTTAATTGAATATCCTAAGAAAAAGAATTTTCCAGCAAGCGTATATAAAGCAGCTTATGGATTAGTTGAATTTGCTACAAATGAATTTGAGGAAAATACAAAACAAATAGAAGAACTTATCAGACAAAGAGAGAAAAACATTTCTTTAGCAGGTGAATTGAAAGATGTATTAAGTATTGTACTTAATAAAGAATCTGATTGGAAAGAAGCAATAAAAGATGTTTCACAAGACTTTTCTGAAGATATATTAGATACACTTGGAGTTCTTGGAAGAGCAAAATCAGATAGATCACAAAACTATCAAGATGCTTTAAAATTAATAAATGCAAGGATAGCAAACTTAGAGTCAAACTTACACATTGAAATAGACATGGAAAGAATAGAAGACAGATCAAAAGCTTTAAGTTATATTGGAATAGAAGTTGCAGATGCATTAAAATTAATTCCTACACCACAAGAAATATCTGAACCAGAACAAGTTAAAGAAGAACAAGTTGTTGTAGAGCCACAAGCAAGTAAGAAGAAACAGGCAGCTGCAATAAAAGAAAAACAATATGAAGAACAACCATCTGTTGCTGATTCAAATTATTATGAATCTACTAGAGTTAATGTTAAACCTTCATTATGGCAAAGATTCAAACAAAGCAAATTTGTTAGAACAATTAAATACATAATGAAAATAAGAATTGTTCTAGATGTTCCAGCATTACCTAGTGCAGACGATGAAAGAAAATAATAAATAATATCAGAGTAGAGATATATGTAATGTATATCTCTACTTGACTTTTTAGTTGGAATGTTATAAATTATAGAAGAATTATATAATAAAACATAAATGTATAAAAAAGTTTATAAAATTATATAATATTACTAAAATAATAGGAGGCAATTTTATGGATTTAAAAGGTTCTAAAACAGAAAAAAATTTAATGGAGGCATTTGCAGGAGAATCACAAGCTAGAAACAAGTATACTTATTTTGCAAGTGTTGCTAAAAAAAGAAGGATATGAACAAATAGCAGAATTATTCTTAGAAACAGCAGAAAATGAAAAAGAGCATGCAAAAATTCATTTTAAATATTTAAATGGAATTGAGATACAAAAGCAAATCTTGCATCAGCTGCAGCAGGAGAAAATTATGAATGGACAGATATGTATGACAGAATGGCAAAAGAAGCTGATGAAGAAGGATTCACAGAAATAGCTGCAAAATTTAGAGGAATAGCAGCAATAGAGAAAGAACATGAAGCAAGATATAGAAAGCTTCTAGAAAATCTAGAAAGTGGAGAAGTGTTCAAAAAAGGAAGTATTACAATATGGAAGTGTAGAAATTGTGGACATATAGTTATAGGAACAGAAGCTCCAAAGGTTTGTCCTGTATGTAATCACCCACAATCATTCTTTTTGAGGTTAAAGCAGAAAATTATTAATTTTATAATAGTATAAAGCAGAAAATATGTTAATATGAGATAAAAAGCAAAAATCTAATATCTCATTTTAAAGTTAAAAGAGGTAAAAAAATGGAAAAAACAAGAGGATTTGAGATAGCGAAAGGATTTGAAGGAAAAGAGATAAATCTTCCTGCAAGAAAAACAAAATATTCTGCAGGATATGATTTTGAAGCAGCTGAAGACTGTATAGTTCCAGCATTTAAACCAGGAATGAATCCAACATTAATAAAAAAAACAGGAATTAAGGCTTATATGTTAGATGATGAAATGCTATGTTTATATAATAGAAGTTCTAATCCAAAGAAAAAAGGATTAATCCTTGCAAATAGTGTTGGAATAGTTGATAAAGATTACTATGGAAATCCAGACAATGATGGTGCAATAATGTTTGCTTTCTACAACATAAAAGAAACAGATGTAGAAATAAAAAAAGGTGAATGTATTGGACAAGGAATATTTGAAAAATATTTGACTGTTGATAACGATAATGCTGAGGGAGAAAGAACTGGAGGATTTGGTTCTACAAACAAATAAAAATTTAAAACCTTTTTTAAATAAAAAGTCCGAAAACCGTTGATACAGGCTTGAAATAGACAAAAAATAAAATGAAATAAAAATGGCAAAATCTTTGACTTTTGCCATTTTTTATGATATAATAGACATGTAGTTTAAAGATAAATAAAAACCTTTATAAACTCTAATATATAATATGGAAGGAGATAATTACATGTTTAATGTTGGTGACAAAATAGTATATCCAATGCATGGTGCAGGAACAATTGATGCTATAGAACAAAAAAGATATTTTAGGAGAAAAGCAGGAATATTATATAATTAAGATGCCTGGAGAAGTAAAGGTTATGGTTCCAACCGCGAAAGCAAGCTCTGTAGGAGTTAGAAGCATAATAAATAAAGAAGAAGCTGGAAAGGTTCTTGAAGTATTAGAGGCAAATGAAACAGCTATGTCAAATAATTGGAATAAAAGATACAAAGAAAACATGGACAAAATGAAAACAGGAGACATATATGAAATAGCTGATGTCGTTAGAAATTTAAGCTACAAGCAAAAAGAAAAAGGATTATCTACTGGAGAAAAGAAGATGCTAAACAATGCAAAACAAATACTTGTAAGTGAACTTGTATTAGCAGAACATGCTTCAGAAAATGAAGTTGAAACTTTAGTAGAAAATAAAATAAATTTATCATTTGAAGAACATAAGAACATGGACACACCTGTTAGTGAAAATATTGTTAGCAAGTTTATTCCATTTAACGATTCAAATAATAATTCAAGCAGTGTATGTTAATTTTAATAAAACTGCTAGAGAGTATACTAGAGTAAAAATTTATATATAGAAAAACTGTTGTTAGAAATTGAGAAAATGACTTTAAAGTTGTTTAAACTTGATTTCTAACATTAATTTTTGCCGTAATTTCAGGAATAATTACAGAATTATTACAAATTAGTTTACATATTGTTACTGAGAAGAAGGAATAACAAGTTTTATGTCGAATATATAATAATATAGAAAGGTAATTGGAAATGGTGAGATATAGTGATGAGTTATTAGACGAAATCAAGAGTAAAAATGATATATTAGATATTGTGTCTCAGTATGTCACACTAAAAAAAGAACTGGAAGAAATTATATGGGACTTTGTCCATTTCATAAAGAAAAATCAGGGTCTTTTTTGTGTATCTCCGGATAAGCAAATATTCCATTGCTTTGGATGTGGCGTTGGAGGAAATGTTTTTCATTTTATAAGTAAAATTGAAAATTTGAACTTCAAAGAATCAGTTGAATTTCTTGCATCAAGAGCTGGAATTGAATTACCAACTTCAAATAATTTAGAAGATGATAGACTTTCAAGATTAAAATCAAGGGTATATGAAGTAAATAAATGTGCTGCAGAATTTTATCATCAGAATTTATATAAACCAACAGCAAAACCTGCACAAGAATATGTAAAGAAAAGAAGGCTGGATAACAAAACCTTAATAGCGTTTAAAATAGGGTATTCTGGTAGGTTTAACGAATTATACCAAGAATTGAAAGCTAAGGGGTTCACAGAAGAAGAGATTCTTGCATCATGTCTTGTAAACAAGAATCAAGATGGAAAATTTATAGACAGATTTAGAAACAGATTAATGTTTCCTATAGTAGACACTCATGAAAGAGTAATTGCTTTTGGTGGAAGAGTATTGGACGACAGCAAACCTAAATACATAAATTCACCTGAAGACATAGTTTACAGCAAAGGAAGACATTTATTTGCTTTTAATATTGCAAGAAAATATAACGAAAAAACAATAATAATGGTTGAGGGCTACATGGATGCTGTATCTCTACATCAAAGGGGAATACATAATGCTGTTGCATCTTTGGGAACAGCTTTAACCGAGGCACAGGGAAGACTACTTAGAAGAAGTTGTGAAAAAGTAATAATTGGTTATGATGCTGATGGAGCGGGACAGGCTGCAACATTAAGGGGACTCGAAATTTTGCAAAATCTTGGCTGTGATATTAGAATATTACAAATAGAAGGAGCAAAAGATCCAGACGAATTCGTTGTAAAATATGGCCCTGAAAGATTCCAAAAGTATGTAGATCAAGCAATTTCTCTTGTCGAATTTAAGGTAAAAATGTTGAAAAAACAATTAAATCTTGACAACGTAAATGATAAAATAAAATTTTTAAATGAAGTTGCAAGAATACTTGCAAAAGTCGAAAATAATATGGAAAGAGAAGTATATGTTGATAAAATATCTCTTGAGTATAAAGTCTCGAAAGATGCAATATATGCTGAAATTAACAAGATATTATTTGCAAATAATAAATCAGAAAAAAGGCTCGAAAAAAGATACATCTAGTCTAAGAACAAATACAACTGTGACGAATACAATGCCAAAAGAACTAGAAAAAATTGATGAGAAAACCAAAAAAAGGGAAAGTCTTGTTATTTATCTTCTTGTTAATTACCCAGAAAAAAGTTATGAAAGATTGAAAAACATTTTTTTGAAAATGACTTAATAAAGGTTGATACTAATAAACAAATAATAAACAAGTTGAATGAAGAGTATGAAAAAGGAAATATTAATATAGAAAACATATTAGATTTTTTTGTTGAAAATCAAGAGACAGTTAATTATTTGTCAGGAATAATGTCTTCAGACTTTGAAATTACAGATGTAGATAAATGTATTGATGACATTCTTGTTATATACCGTAAAGAATTATTAATAAAGCAAAGAAATGAAGTTCTAGCAAAAATAGAAAATAGCAAAAGCCAAAACTTAACAAAAGAAGAAGTAGCTAGTTTAGAAGAACAACTTAATAATATAATTATTAAATTAGCTAAAATGAAATAGGGAGGTTTGTATTTAATGAAAAAAGAAGAAATTAAAGATATTGAAAAGAAAAAGAAGAGTACTAACAGTGCCAATGAAAATGTGGAAAATAAAGATGAAAAAAAACAACAAAAAGAAGTATCTGACGAAGAATTAAACAATATAATAAAAAAAAGCAAAAGCAAAAGGAAAAATCACTTATGGTGAATTGGCAAGTGAATTAGACAATGCAAATACAGACCAAATTGATAAAGTTTTTGATGCTTTTGAAGATATGGGTGTAAATGTGCTAAAAGATGACGACTTAGACCTAGACGAGCCTGATATTGAAGAATTGGAGGCAATGGAAGACATAAAGGTTGAAGACATAGATTTAGCAAGCATGGATGGAATCAATATAGACGATCCTGTTAGAATGTATCTAAGAGAAATCGGAAGAATACCACTTTTATCTTATGACGAGGAATTAGAACTTGCAAAAAAAGTTCTGGAAGGAGACGAAGAAGCAAAGCAAAAACTTGCAGAATCAAACTTAAGACTTGTTGTAAGTATTGCTAAAAAATATGTTGGAAGAGGAATGTTATTCTTAGACTTAATTCAAGAAGGAAATATGGGACTTATAAAGGCTGTAGAAAAATTCGATTATACAAAAGGATACAAATTCAGTACTTATGCAACATGGTGGATTAGACAAGCAATAACAAGAGCAATTGCTGATCAAGCAAGAACTATAAGAATACCAGTTCACATGGTAGAAACAATCAACAAACTAATACGTACATCAAGACACTTATTACAACAATTAGGTAGAGAACCAACCCCAGAAGAAATTGCAGAGGAAATGGAAATACCTGTTGAAAAAGTAATAGAAATTCAAAAAATTGCACAAGATCCAGTATCATTAGAAACTCCAATAGGAGAAGAAGATGATAGCCATTTAGGAGACTTCATACAAGATGATGAAAGTCCTGCACCACAAGATGCAGCAGCCTACACTCTATTAAGAGAGCAATTAGAGGAAGTAATGAAAACACTTACTCCAAGAGAGGCAAAAGTTCTAAAACTAAGATTTGGATTAGAAGACGGAAAAACTAGAACATTAGAAGAAGTTGGAAAAGAATTTAATGTTACAAGAGAAAGAATAAGACAGATTGAAGCAAAAGCTTTAAGAAAATTACGTCACCCAAGTAGAAGCAAGAAATTAAAAGATTATATGAACTAAAAAAAATCGCCCAAAGGGGACGCCCCTTTTTGGGCGATTTTTAAAACTAAACCAGTCCTCCTTTTCGAATCCACGTATCTTTATACATAAAATAAAAAAACTGCAATATTTAAATTACAGCTTAATTAATGGTAGCGATGAGTGGATTCGAACCGCTGACCTAACGGGTATGAACCGTTTGCTCTAGCCAACTGAGCTACATCGCCATATAAATATAAAATGTATGAATACATTAAAGACAAGTATTATAAGGGTAATTGCAATTTTGTCAAGCAAAATTGAAATTTATCTTTAAAACGTTTATATATTCTTAATTAAATGTATTTTTAATATCTAAAATACATCTAATCATTTAATCTTCATTTACTTAAGTCGTCTCTTGCATTTTCAGTTCTCTTTACGCTCTTGGGAGTCCTGGTAGATTCAACTGAACGTGTTACATTACGTTTTTGTGGTTGTTTGGTTTTAACCTTTACTTTTAAAGAAGAAAGATATGCATCGTCGCTCATCGCATAAGCTTTTTCTGCTTCAGTTGTTCTGGCTAATTCTCCAGTTAATGGTGCATCATATTCAACTACACCGCCATTTATTAATTTATCAAAAAAACTAAATATTGTCATATATTTTCTTAAGAAATAATTGCTTAAGAATTCACCTCCGATTATTAAAATCAACATTACTACATACAGTATAACATAAAACAACTGGAAAATCAACCCTTTTCTTCTATTCAAAGCTTTCAAAAATCTTGCAATTTTCTTTTTCTTGTACAAGTTGCATTTACTTTACAGAATTGTATTTAACTTTTCATTTGACGTTTCAAAAATCTTTTGGCATTTTCTCCTTCTCAATACATAAGTAACACTTTTAAACTCTGGTCAAATTTTTCTTCAATGCATGGTTATTCAATTCTTCTGCCATTTTCTCTAGAAGAGTCCCTAATATTTTCTCGAGTATTTTCAACTTTGGAATTTAGTTTCTCATATTCTTTACATTTTATTTTGTATTCCATTTGCATACTCAAATATCTATAATACATATAAGCTTGTTCATACTGAAAAAGAGGGTTGAACATTGCAGTAGATTCCATGCTACCAGAAAATCCAAATGGCATAGAGCCAGCATTAGGAGAATTATTCGCATTTGAGTTTTGACAAAAATCAGAATTGAAATTTCCTGTTCCACTCATATCATACATTCCCATGCCAGCTGTAGAAAATGGGGGCATTCCATAATAATTATAATCAATATTTTTATCCATAGATAATATCATTCCTTCCTAGCCTTTGCTCATATTTACTTCGAAAAGGCACAAATATAAAAATTTTATAAATTAAAATAAAAAAATGGAATAGTACTTAGTAAAATATATGTGTAAAATCCAGCTAAAATTCCTTGAACAAGCTTCCAGAAAGCATACTTTTTTATTGATAAACCGGCTTTTGAAGTGATACTTAAAACTTGTAACATTACCGAAATTCCTCCAAATCCAAGTAAGAAGGCACTAAGAATAATATTGGTAGAAAGTAATTTTGAAGGAATTTTTGAAACAGCAAATACTCCATTAGTAAGTTCAATTAAGCCTGAAATTAATGGCAGAGAAAATTCAGTAGAAATACCGAATAATTTCAATAAAGGTGAAAAAAATTGTGGATAGAACAAGTAAAATTCTACTCTTTGATAATATGGAAATTAATACTGAAAACAAAACAACAAATCCACCAATCATAATTAGAGTTTTACTGGATTCTAATATTGCAGTTGAAAGAATTTCTCCCAGATTGGAGAATGTGGCAAATTTATTTTTCTGAAAATTGGTTGCACTTGAAAAAGAAATATTTGCAGTTAAGGATATGCTTTCTTTCTTTTTAAACCTTGAAAGGATTCCTAAGGTAATGGCAATACTTAAAGCGGAAAGAATATGAGTTATCAATAATAAAAATCCAATGGAGGTGTTTGAAAAAAGAGAAATTCCCACAGTTCCAATTATGAAAAGAGGACCTGAATTATTTGTAAAACAAAGCATTCTCTCAGCTTCATCTTTTGTACAAACATCATTATTACGCAAGTCCGCTACAATTTTTGCACCAACAGGATAACCACTAATAAGTCCGAAAATAAAAGCATATACTGCATCTCCGGGTACATTAAATAGAGGTCTCATAAATTTATTAGATTTTTGACTTAAAAAATTAATTATATTTGTATGAGATAGTAAATTTGTTGCAATAAGAAATGGAAGAAGGCTTGGGACGACATTGTTAGCCCAGAGTTTTAAGCCAGTTCTGGCTGCTACAAAATTACTATTTGAAAATGAAACAAGACCAATAGTAAATAAAACAAAAATGATGCTGAGTAAATGTTTTCTTAATAAAAAAAAAAAAAAGGATAAAAGGTCTTGAGGTATAAGCTTTTTGTGTGTTTATAGATTCTATCAAAATAAAACTCCTTTTAATTTTATAGTTATAGGAAAATACTCTTTATAAAAATAGTATTTAGTAACATTTAATATAAGTTTATTCAAGAAAAATAAGGTTATGAATAATGAAAAGTGAAAAGTTAAATGAAATCTGTAAAGAAAATGTAATTTGTACGAAAACGTAGATTTTAAATCCTTAAAATTCGTATATATCTTGAAATTAGTTGTTTTATACTGTATAATATCTACATCGAAAGTAGTTTGACAATTGATAGGAGGCATAATTATGTTGGTATCAAGAAAACCCTTTATGGTAGAATTTTCTGGAACACCCGAGGCAGGAAAAACCACTACGATTAATACAGTTGCTAATATTATGCGGAATGCTAATTACAGAGTAATTGTATTGAGAGAGTCGGCGGAATCCTTACCGGACGAAATAGCTAAAGGTACATTTCAAGCTAATATGTGGATGCATTTTATCACACAGGCAGGATTACTAAAGGCTGTTCATGCAGATGCGGATATCGCTTTGATAGACAGAGGAATTGTTGATAGCGAATTCTATGGTCAAAAATTCCTTTTAGAAGGTGGCTGTAGTAAGGACGAATATGAAGAGTTCGAGAGAACATTTTTACAATGTTTGAAACCGGACTTATTTATAACCCTTATGGTAACACCTGAAGAGGCAATTAAACGCAGAGGCGGAGAAGGACGTCTGGTAAACAGAGAGTATGTTCGTAAGTATAATGAGGCATATTTAAAGTATTTTAGAAAAGTACAATATCCCAAAGAGCTTATTAACACCGAGATGAAAGAACCTAGCGAAGTTAGCAAACAGGTTTCGGACATCATCCTTAACTACTACCGGTAAAGAACAAAGGGCACAGGGAGAGGAATTCCTGTGTCCTTTTATAAAAATAGAAAGAAGAGGAAGTAAAAATGAAAAAATTTATAAATAAAATTAAAGATATATGTGAAGAAAATAAAAAAGTAGCAATGTTTATTGATATGGATGGAACAATAAATGAATATGAAGTATATTCAGAGAAAACAGTATCGCAACAGATGGAAGATAAATATATGGATATTCCACCAATTCAACCAGTTGTAGATGTTTTAAAAAGAAATTAACAATATTCCAAATATTGATTTGTATATTTTATCTTTATCAAGAACGAACCAGTTAACTGAGAAAAAAGGTTCATGGTTAGAGAAATATGTCGGATTCATACCAAAAAATAATTGGATTGTAATTACTAAAGAAAACGGTGAGTATAACAAAGAGAATAGAAATTTTATAAAAGCCTTAAAAATGAAAGAAAAATTAAATGAATATGATCATTTTATCTTTTTAGATGATGACCACAAGATTTTAAAAGAAGCGAGTGAAATGCTTAAGGAAAAGATTGATGTATTCCATGTTTCATCTGCTCTTGTATAAAAAACATTAGTTGATTATTTTTACATTTTATGTTATTATAGTAAGAGTAAATTTTATGAGGGGAGAGCATGGAACATATATTCATGCAAAAAAATTATGATTGATATTATAAAAGATACATTATTTGATGCAATCAAATTGTTACCTTTTTTATTTTTGACATATTTACTTATGGAATATCTAGAACATAAAACAGGTGATAAAACGCAAAATATAGTAAAAAAATCGGGAAAATTAGGACCTCTATTTGGAGGTGTTCTTGGAATATTTCCTTAATGTGGATTTTCAGCTGCAGCAGCTAATTTGTATGCAGGCAGAATTATTACTTTAGGAACTTTAATTGCTGTTTTTTTATCTACATCAGATGAAATGCTTCCAATTCTTATTTCAAAAACAGCTCCAGTAGGATTAATTTTAAAGATATTGGCTTTAAAACTTATTTTAGGAGTTATATATGGATTTATAATTGATGGTGTAGTAGGCTTGATAAAGAAGAGAAAAAGAGAATTAGCTACAGAAAAATTCAAAAAATCTAGCAATGAAGAAAAAGCAAAACATGAACATAGTCATAAACACAATGACCACGATGATTGCCACGAGGAGGAACCTCAAGAAGCTATAGCTCACATGTGCAATCATGACCATTGCGATTGTGAACATGAGGGAATAATAAAATCTTCTATAAAACACACTGTTAATATTTTGCTTTTTATAATTGTGATAACATTTATTATAAATACATTAATTTATTTAATTGGAGAAGATGTAATTGCTAATGCGATTGCGAGTGCTCCAATTGTTGGAATATTAGTTGCAAGCTTATTTGGCTTGATTCCAAACTGTGCGGGTTCTGTAATTATAACAGAATTATACTTGAGCAATTTGATTAGTTTTGGCTCAATGATAGCAGGCCTTCTAGTTGGTTCAGGAATAGGAATATTAGTATTATTTAAATCAAATAAAAATATTAAAGAAAATCTTAAAATAACTGGAACGCTGTATGTAATAGGTGTCATTTCTGGATTTATAATTGATATGATTTTGTAAATTAGAAGTATAGAGAAAAAAAAACGATATTAGGAATTTAAATTCCTAATATCGTTTTTGCTCTTTCCACATCTTGTTCATTGGCTGTGCGCACGCCTTCAAGAGGATATGTGACTCCAAGATTTATCCATTTAAATTTCCCCATGTCATGATATGGAAGTATTTCTACCTTATCAACTGTTTTTAAAGTTGAAAGGAATTCTTTTAATTTTTTCAAATCTTCTTCTTTGTCCGTGTATCCAGGAACTAACACTTGTCTAATCCACATGTGTTTTCCGATACTGCTTAAATATTGAGCAAATTCTAATTCTTTTTCGTTTGATACTCCTGTTAAATCACGGCAAATTTTATCATTAATACATTTTATATCTAAAAGGAATAAATCTGTAAGATTTATTATTTCTTTTATTTTTGGAGTTAAATAAAATACACCAGAAGTATCTATTGCAGTGTGATAGCCTATTTTCTTTAATTCTGTAAATAAGGCTATTAAAAAGTCTAAGTGAAGTAATGGCTCGCCACCACTTACAGTAACTCCACCGCCTGATGGGATTATATAGTTTTTATATCTTTCTATTTTGTCTAAAATTTCTTTTACTGTATATTATGTTCCGCCTTGATGACACCAGGTATCCCTATTTTGACAGTATTTACATTTTAAGTTACAGCCTTGAGTGAAAATTACAAATCTTATTCCTGGACCGTCAACTGCACCAAATGTTTCAAAAGAGTGAATAGGGCAGGTAAGGTTTAAAACATCTTGGGTATTATTATCTTCCATAATTACAGATTGTATTCCTTTCTAAGAAAACTAAATTCTTTCATGAATTGTTCTGTTTACAACGTCTAATTGTTGTTCTCTTGTTAATTTTACAAAGTTTACAGCATATCCTGAAACACGAATTGTAAGTTGAGGATATTTCTCTGGATGATCCATTGCATCTAATAGTAGAGCTCTATCAAATACGTTTACGTTGATATGATGTCCTGATTGCATAAAGTATCCATCTAACATGCTTACTAGATTGTTTACTTTTGTTTCTGAATCCTTTCCAAGTGTTCCTGGAGTAATCGAGAAAGTGAAAGATATTCCGTCTTCTGAATACTCATAAGGAAGTTTTGAAATAGTGTTCATAACTGCAAGGGCTCCAGATGAATCTCTTCCATGAAGTGGGTTTGCACCAGGTCCGAATGGAGCACCAGCACGTCTTCCGTCTGGAGTGTTTCCTGTTGCTTTTCCATTTACAACATTTGAAGTTATAGTAAGAATTGATTGAGTAGGCTTTGCACCTCTGTATGAATAATGTCCTTCAAGTTTCTTCATAAATGATTTTACAAGGTTTACGGCTATTTCATCGACTCTATCGTCATCATTTCCGTATTTAGGGAAGTCGCCTTCAACTTCATAATCTGTTGCAAGACCATTTTCATCTTTTATAACTTTAACTTTTGCGTATTTGATTGCAGATAATGAATCAACTGCAACTGATAAACCAGCAATACCGCAAGCCATTGTACGGATTATATTTCTATCGTGTAGTGCAAATTCTAATGCTTCATAAGAATATTTGTCATGCATGTAGTGAATAGCATTTAAAGATTTCATGTAAATTTTTGCAACATAATCAAGCATTTGATCATATTTTGCCATTACTTCATCATAGTCTAAATATTCTGATGTGATTGGTGCAAACATTGGTGTAACTTGTTTTCCAGTGTTTTCATCTTTACCACCATTTATAGCATAAAGTAGAGCTTTTGCAAGGTTAGCTCTTGCTCCGAAGAATTGCATTTGTTTACCAATCTTCATTGCAGAAACACAGCAAGCAATTCCATAATCGTCACCTAAAGTTGTTCTCATTAAATCGTCATTTTCATATTGAATAGAAGATGTGTTTATTGAGATTTTTGCACAGTAATCTTTGAAGGCTTTTGGAAGATTTTTTGACCATAATACTGTTAAGTTTGGCTCTGGTGCAGCTCCAAGATTTTCAAGTGTATGAAGAACTCTGAATGAGTTTTTTGTAACCATAGTTCTTCCATCAACGCCCATACCACCAATACTTTCTGTTACCCAAACTGGATCACCAGAGAATAGTTCATTGTATTCAGGAGCTCTTAAGAAACGAACCATTCTAAGTTTCATAACAAATTGGTCCATAAGCTCTTGAACTTCTTCCTCAGTTATTAATCCTGCTTTTAAATCTCTTTCAAAATAGATGTCTAAGAAAGTAGAAGTTCTTCCAAGAGACATAGCAGCTCCGTTTTGATCTTTTACAGCTCCTAAATATGCAAAATATAACCATTGAACAGCTTCTTTAGAATTTGAAGCTGGAATAGAAATGTCGAATCCATATTTTGCAGCCATTTGCTTTAAGTCTTCTAATGCGTTTATTTGATCTGCAATTTCTTCTCTATCACGAACAACGTGCTCTGTAAATTCGTCAACATCTAAAATATCAAGTTCATCTTTTTTTTCTCCGCGATTAAAACATCAACACCATAAAGAGGAACTCTTCTGTAGTCTCCGATTATACGACCACGGCCGTATCCATCAGGTAAACCTGTAAGTAGATGATGAGATCTAGCTCTTCTAATGTCTGGTGTATAAACTTCAAAAACACCATCATTATGAGTTTTTCTTAAATTATGATAAATATATTCAACTTCTTCATCAACTTTATAGCCATAAGATTCACAAGATTTTTCAACTATTCTAATACCACCATTTGGCATTATTGCTCTTTTTAAAGGGGCGTCTGTTTGAAAACCAACAATTTCTTCTAAATCTTTGTCTAAGTAGCCGGCTTCATATCTATTAATCCCAGATGGAGTCTTTGTATCTACATCTAAAACACCGTTTTCCTTTTCTTTTTCATATAATTTTAAAACTTTATCCCAAAGCTTGTTAGTTCTTTCTGTTGCAGGCTTTAGAAAACTTTCATCACCATCATAAGGTGTGTAATTTTTTTTGAATAAAGTCTCTAACATCGATTTCTGTTGACCATTCTCCACGATTGAAATTTTCCCATTGTTTAAATTCCATAAATATACCTCCTAAATAATAATATGAATAAATTAGAATTTTTATTAGAATTTGTCAAACTTGAATTGCTGTGATTTCTAATTTATAAAATATCTATTAATAATATTAGCATAGTAGAAAATTTTAATCAATGAAAATTTTGTAAAATTAATTTGAAAATTTAAAGAATTTTATAATAAAAACAATAAGTTAAATTGATGAAATTTAAGGCAATATAATTTACCTATGAGTAAAATAATAAAAAAAATGCCTTTACTTGATAGTTTCTGTAAACAGTTATCGATTAGTTAAATATTTTTAATATTAAAAATGGCGAAGAGGTGGAGTTTATGCTAGATTATAATGTTATAGGATTAAGACTTAGAAGAGCACGTGCAGATAAAGGATTAACACAACAAGAACTTGCCGAAAAAACCGGACTATCAGTTGCTTTTATTAGTAGAGTTGAAAGAGGAAGCACACACATAAATTTAAAGAGATTAAGCGAATTTTGTACTATTTTAGGAATATCTGAGGGAGAAATTCTAAATGGTGTGTCTAATGCTGATGGTTTGTTCTTACATGAAGAATTTGAAGAACTTTTAAACAATTGTCCACAAGAAAAAAATGAAACTTATTTATAAAATTGCAAAACTTATTGTAGAAGATGAAGAATATTAATATATAAATTGCAAAATGCCTTGAAATGTAGTATAATATTGAAAGTTATTTAAATTTTAGAAAAGGTGAAACATTAATGGCAAAAAAAAGTAGCATTTTATACATTACGGTTGTAAAGTTAATCAATATGAAACTAATGCAATGGAACAACAGTTTATAAATTGTGGATATACTACTGTAAAAAACAACGAGAAAGCGGATATTTATGTTGTTAATACATGTACGGTAACAAATGTTGCGGAGAGAAAATCTAGACAAATGTTAAGACGTGTAAAAGAAATAAATAATGAAGCTATTCTTGTTGTGTGTGGTTGTTATGCACAAGTCGCGAAAAAAGAAATTAGAAGAAATTCAAGAGATTGATATAATATTAGGAATTAATGAGAAAAAATAATATTGTTGAAATAGTTGAAAAGTACATGGCAGAGATTTCTAAGGCAGAAAAAAAGAAACTTGAAAATGTAGAAGATGTTTCTAATCAAAAAGAATTTTTAGACTTTGGAGATGTAACATATACAGAAAAAAAATAGGGCAGTTGTTAAGGTGCAAGATGGCTGTAATATGTTCTGCACATATTGTGCAATTCCTTATGCGAGAGGCAGAATAAGAAGTAGAAAAATAGAAAGTGTTGTATCTGAAATTACTAAGATAGCGAAAACAGGAATAAAGGAAGTTGTGATAACAGGTATACATGTCGCGTCTTATGGAAAAGATTTTGATGGCTTGCAAGAAAAGAAAATTAGATTAATTGACCTATTGGAAGCCATTAATAAAATTGAAGGAATTCAAAGAATTAGACTTAGTTCACTAGAACCAACAATAATAGATGAAGAGTTTGTAAAAAGACTTGTAAAACTTGAAAAAATATGCGACCATTTTCATTTATCACTTCAAAGTGGCTGTAATGAAACTTTAAAGAGAATGAATAGAAAATACACCACAGAAAGATATAAAGAAGCGGTTGACTTATTAAGAAAATATTATCCAAATGTGAATTTTACAACAGATGTAATTGTTGGATTCCCAGGAGAAACTGAGGAAGAATTTGAAAAAACATATCAATTTTTAAAAGATATAAAGTTTTATAAATTGCATGTATTCAAATACTCAAAGAGAAGAGGAACTCCGGCAGAAAAGATGCCTAACCAGGTAGATGGAAACATTAAGGAAGAAAGAAGCAATAAATTAATTGAATTATCAAATAAATATGAGAATGAATACAATAATTCACATATTGGAAAGAATGTAAAAGTATTATTTGAAGAATTTGAAGATGGATATTTTAAAGGACACACAACAAATTATATGATGATAAAAGTGCCAGGAAAAGAAGATGAAATCTCAAAATTTGTAAATAATATTATTGATGTAACAATAGAAAAAAACGATGAAGAGAAAATTGAATTGATAGGAAGAGAGGATATAAAATGAAAGCTATAGAAATAAGAAATAAATATTTAGAATTTTTCAAGAGACATGGACATGCTGTAATTCCAAGTGCTCCATTAATACCAGAGAATGATCCATCTGTATTATTCACAACGGCTGGAATGCAACCATTAGTACCATATTTATTAGGAGAGAAGCACCCAGAGGGAACACGTTTAACAGATTTCCAAAAATGTTTACGTACAAACGATATTGATGAAGTTGGAGATAACAGACATTTAACATATTTTGAAATGCTTGGAAACTGGTCTCTAGGAGATTATTTCAAAGAAGAATCAATAGCAATGAGTTTCGAGTTCTTAACAAAAGAACTAGGAATACCAGTAGAAAAATTATCTGTAACATGCTTTGCAGGAGACGAAGACTGCCAAAGAGACGAAGTTACAGCTTCTTGTTGGAGAAAAAAGCTGGAATTCCAGAAGATAGAATTTATTATTTTGGAAAAGATGATAACTGGTGGATTGCCGGAGAAGAAGGACCTTGTGGACCAGATACAGAAATGTTCTATGATACAGGAAAGCCAAAATGTTCAGAAAATTGTAACCCATCTTGTGGATGTGGTAAATATGTTGAAATTTGGAATAACGTATTTATGGAATTCTTCAAGACGAAGGACGGAAAATACACAAAATTAAAACAACACAATGTTGATACAGGACTTGGACTAGAGAGAATGGCAATGCTATTACAAGGCAAAGAAACTCCATTTGATACAGAATTATTCAAACCAGTAATGGATAAATTACAAGAATTAGCCGGAGAAAATGATAGTATAGAGAGCAGAAGAATTGTTGCAGAACACTTACGTGCTAGCATGATGATAATTCAAGATGGTGGACTTCAAGCAATGTTGATAGAGGATATATTTTAAGAAGATTAATTCGTAGAATGGTAAGACATCTAAGAAAACTACAAATCAATCTAAATGAATTAGGAGAATTAATCGACTTAAATATAGATACTTTGAAAGAAATGTATCCTGAGCTACATCAAAACAGTGATAAAATTAAGAGTGTAATAATAGAAGAAAAAAAGACAAGTTCGAGAAGACTCTTGAGCGTGGAGAAAGAGAATTTAACAAGATAGTAAATAGAATGAAAAATGATGGAAAAGACACAATTTCAGGACAAGACTTATTTACTTTATATGAAACTTATGGATTCCCACCAGAGGTTACTCAAGATTTAGCAAGGGAAGCAGGATTAAAAGTAGACACAACAGAATTTGACAAACTATTCAAAGAGCACCAAGAAAAATCTAGAATGGGTAGTGAGCAAAAATTCAAGGGTGGACTTGCCGGAACAGGTGAACAAGAAGTAAGATACCACACAGCTACACACTTATTAAATGCAGCATTAAAAGTAATACTTGGAAAAGATGTACATCAAAAAGGATCAAACATAACACCAGAAAGAATGAGATTTGACTTCAGCTGTGACCACAAACTTACAGACGATGAGAAGAAAAAAAAAGTAGAAGACTTAATAAACGAGTGGATAGCACAAGGCTTAGATGTAAAATGCGAAGAAATGAAGAAAGACGACGCAATAAAATCAGGAGCAGAGTGCATGTTCATAGAAAAATATCCAGACATAGTTACTGTTTATTCAATTGGAAACGATAAAGAAACAGTATCAAAAGAATTGTGTGGAGGCCCTCATGTAAAGAATACTTCAGAATTAGGACATTTCAAAATAAAGAAAGAAGAAGCAAGTTCAGCTGGAGTAAGAAGAATTAAGGCAATACTTGAATAAAGAAAAAAAAAGATTGAAAATCGCCCAATAAGGGACGCCCCTTTTGGGCGAAAAAGGAGAAGAGTATGGAAGATTGTATTTTTTGTAAAATTATTAAAGGGGAAATTCCTTCAACAAAAGTATATGAGGATGATAAGGTCTTAGCTTTTAAAGACATAAATCCTGCTGCACCAATTCATGTATTGGTAATACCAAAAAAACATATTGAAAATGTGTTAGAAATAAATGAAGAAAATAAAGAAATTACATCTGATATATTTTTAGCAATAAATAAAATTGCAAAACAACTTGGAATTGATAAAGATGGTTTTAGAATTATAAATAACTGCGGAAAAGACGCAGGACAAGAAGTTATGCATTTACACTTCCACATATTAGCAGGTGGAAAAATGGGACCAAAGATTATATAAAAAAATATAATTAAATATATATTAATAAAATACTTATAATAAAAGTCTACCTTTTTGAAGGTGGGCTTTTATTGGTGAGAGATGAAAAAAAAATAAAATTTCATACATAAAATGAATAAAACCTCTTGAAAAATTTTTTTTTCTTAAGAGATAATATAGGATGAAAATGAAAATTAAGATTAAAATTATAATCTACTATAAATGAAAAAAGAAAAGCTAAAAGAGAAAAGCCTGAATATAAGGCATAGAAGTTACGAAGGAGGAATTTTTAATGTATGTTTTTAATAAAATAACTGTAACGCCACAACTGCCAGAAAGAATTAATAAACTTGCAAAAGTGGCAGACAACCTTTGGTGGACATGGAATACTGATTTTTTAAAATTATTTAAAACAATAGATTGCGATTTATGGGAAACAGTTGGAAAAAATCCTGTAAAATTTTTAAGACTAGTATCACAAGAAAAAATTAGAAAATGTTGTTAATAATCCAGAATTCTTAAGAGATTATGATAAGATTGTTAATAACTTTGAAGACTATATGAATAGTAAAAACACTTGGTTCAAAAAGAAATTATCCAGACAACAAAAATGATTTAATTGCATATTTCTCAGCAGAATATGGTTTGGACCAAATACTTCCAATTTATTCAGGAGGACTTGGAGTTTTATCTGGAGACCACTTGAAATCTGCTAGTGATTTAGGAATTCCATTAGTTGCAGTAGGTTTGTTATATAGAAAAGGTTTCTTCCATCAAAAAATTAATGGATATGGTCAACGAATCGAAGAATACAGAGAAAACGATTTAGACACCTTTGCCAGTATATCCTGTTAAAGACATGGATGGAAAAGATTTATTAGTGTATGTAAATATGCCAAAGAAAAAATTATATTTAAAAGTTTGGCAAATTAATGTTGGAAGAGTTAAATTATATTTGATGGATTCTGATATAGATGCAAACATTCCTGAATATAGGGAAATAACAACTACTCTATATGGAGGAAACCAAGAAACAAGAATTCAGCAAGAAATTGTTCTTGGAATGGCCGGAACAAGTTTACTAAGAGTGTTGGGATTAAATCCAACAGTTTATCACATGAACGAAGGACATTCTGCATTCTTAATTCTTGAGTTGATGAAAAACATAATAAAAGAAAAACAGGTAAGCTTTGAAATTGCAAAAGATATCGTATCAAGCAAAACTGTATTTACAACACACACACCGGTACCAGCAGGAAATGATATATTCCCATTAGGATTGGTTGAACAATATTTTAAAGATTATTGGAATAGATATTCAATTACTAAAGAAGACTTCTTTAAATTAGGAATGGCTCCTAATGCAGAAATTTCTAAAGTTGGATTCAACATGGGAATTTTAGCACTTAAGTTCTCAGGAAAAAAAGAATGGAGTTAGCAAACTTCATGGAGCCGTTTCAAGAGAACTATTTGCAGATGTATGGCCTAATATAGCACCAAATGAATCACCAATCGACTATGTTACAAATGGTATTCACACATGCACTTGGCTTGCACCAAATATGAAGAGATTATACAATAGATATTTGAAACCATATTGGCAGGACGACATTCAATCTGATAGTACATGGCTAAAAATAGCCGATATTCCAGATGAAGAACTATGGAATGCTCATCAAGAAAGAAAAAATTAAACTATTAAAACTAGTAAAAAGAAAATATAACTGAAAGATTAAAGAGGGAAGGCTATCATTATAACGAAATTGTAGATATTACTTCAAAACTAGATCCAAATGCACTAACTATAGGATTTTCTAGAAGATTTGCAACATATAAGAGAGCTACACTGATATTTAAAGACTTAGAAAGAATTACACAGATACTAAATGAAGCAGGAAAACCAGTTCAAATAATATTTGCTGGAAAGGCACACCCATCAGATTCACAAGGAAAAGACTTAATTAGATATATTCACGAACTATCTATGAAGCCACAATTTAAAGGAAAGATATTCTTATTAGAAAATTACAATATTTCACTATCTAAATATTTAGTAAGTGGTGTAGATGTATGGTTAAACAATCCAAGAAGACCAATGGAAGCATCGGGAACATCTGGCCAAAAAAGCAGCTGTTAATGGTGTAATTAACTTTAGTGTACTAGATGGCTGGTGGGCAGAAGGATACAATCAAAAGAATGGCTGGACTATAGGAACAAATGCCGAATACTCTCCTTATGAAGAACAAGATAATGCTGATAGCGAAAGCATTTATCAGACTCTTGAAAACAAGATAATTCCTGCATTCTATGATAAAGATGAAAATGGAATATCTAAAAAATGGATGGAAATAATGAAGAATTCAATCATTTCGAATTCAGGAAGATATAGCACTTCAAGAATGCTTATAGATTACACAAAAAAATTCTATATCCCATTATGCAACTTGTATAACAAATACTATTCAGATTTATCAACAGTTGCAGAATTTGATGGTTGGAAGGATAATCTTTTCTTAAATTGGAATGATATTACAATAAAAACAAGAAAAGAGCAATTTAGATAATATAACAATCGATGCAGGAAATAAAATAACAGTAAGATGCAAAGTTTATCTACCCAACATTTCTAAAGACTCGATTGAAGCACAGGTATATTATGGACAAATATCTGAAAATGGAGTTGTTGATGATATAGAAATAATTCCAATGAAATTGATTGGAGAAGATTCTGAAAAAGAAAGAATACGAGTATGAAGCGACAGTTGAACTTACAACTGGAGGAAACTATGGATATACATTCAGAGTTATGCCTAAGAGCGAAATGGTATTAGATTCAGCTAACTTAGACTTGATAAAATGGATAACAAAATAATTTGAAATAATAAAAGCCTTGACGCACAAGGCTTTTTGTAATATAATGGTTACATAATTTTAAAGAAAAAATGCAGGGCGAATATAAATTATACAAATGGTAAAATTTTTTTCAATGTTATGTAAAAAATAAAGGCCTTGTAAAAAAAAGAAAGGGTTGTTAATATGGCAGATAAAAGAATTAATGCAAGTACGTAGAGACAAAATGCAAAAAGCTAATAGACAATGGTGTAAACGTACATCCAGAAAGATACGAGAGAACACATCAAATTAAAGAAGCAAGAGAATTACCAGACGGAACAAAAAGATGTATCAATTGCTGGAAGAGTAATGTCTAAGAGAAAATTAGGAAAAATAAGCTTCTTAGATTTAAGAGATTTAGAAGGCCATCTTCAATTAGTTATAAAAAAAAGAAGATTTAGGAGAAGATGTATATAAATTCTTACATGAAACAGTTGATATAGGTGATTTCATTGGAGTAAAAGGAGAAATATTTACAACTCAAGCAGGAGAAAAATCACTTCAAGTTTATGAATACACATTCTTAGGAAAGGCAATTCGTCCACTTCCAGAAAAATTCCATGGTTTAACAGACCAAGATGCAGTATACAGAGAGAGACATCTAGACTTAATAATGAACGATGAGGCTAAGAAGAGATTTGTATTAAGAACAAAATTCATAAGATTAATGAGAGAGTTTTTAGACACACACGAGTTTTTAGAGGTAGACACACCAGTTCTACAAAATACTGCTTCTGGAGCAACAGCAAAACCATTCATAACACACCACAATGCATTAGATATGGATGTATATTTAAGAATATCTCCAGAATTAACACTAAAAAAAGCTTATAATTGGTGGATTCTCAAATGTATATGAAATTGCAAGAGACTTCAGAAATGAAGGAATGGATGCAAACCATTTACAAGACTTCACAATGGTTGAAGGATACAGTGCTTATTGGTGCTACAGAGATAATATGAAATTCTTAAGAGAAATGATTATATACATATTATTAAAATTATTCGATGGAAACTTAAACATCAAAATTGGAGAGCAAGAAATTGACTTTGGTGGAGAATGGCAAGTAGTATCATTCAGAGATTTAATACTTAAAGACTGTGGAATAGATATTGATAAATTTGAAACAGCAGAAAGCTTACTTGCAGAAATAAAAGCAAAAGGAATAAAACTAGAAGCAGACAACTTAGAACAATTAGGAAGAGGAAATTTAATAGATACATTATACAAAAAAAGGTAAGTAGACCAAGCATAATAAATCCTACATATCTAATTGAACACCCAATAGATTTATCTCCACTTGCTAGAAGTAATGACGAAAATCCAAAATTGACAGACAGATTCCAATTAGTAGTAAATGGACAAGAAATAATAAACGGATATTCAGAGCTTGTAGACTGTGATGAACAAGAAAGAAGATTTATAGAGCAAGCAGAATTAAAGGCTAATGGTGATGAAGAAGCTATGAGCATAGATACAGAATATATAAGAGCTATGCAATATGGTATGCCACCAATCTCTGGTTGGGGACTTGGAATAGATAGATTCTTACAATTTTTAACAAACAGTGATAATATAAGAGATGTAGTTCTATACCCATTAATGAAACCAAGAGCAGCAGAAGAAATTGAAGAATAATTGATTTCATATTTCAAAAAAAAACATTTAAGAAACATTTTCAAAGAGAACTTCAAGAAATTAAAATAAATCAAAACATAACAAGTAACAAATAAAAAATATAAAATTTGATTTATTTTAATACTTGAGGTCTTTTTTTTGCAAAAAAAAGGACAAAACGTGCGGAGAATATGCATAATCGTTGACTATAGAGCAAAAATGTTGTAAAATAAAAGAGTAAAATGTTTGCAAAAACATTTTGAAGTTAAATAACTTTTTAATGGATTGGGGGATTATTTTATGGGGTCAAAAGAACGGCTCTACGCAGACATCATGGCTGTACATCCTGAGGTAACTGGATCTTGCAATTTGGTTATCGTGAAACAGCCGGACAATACCACGGTAAAGTTCATTGTGGACTGTGGTTTGTTTCAGGAACGGAAGTATAGTAAAAACAATGAAAGCTTGCCTTTCATTCCTGCCAATATAGACTTCTGCTTGGTTACGCATAACCATGTGGATCATGTTGGACGCTTGCCTTTCTTGGTGAGCAAGGGATTTGATAAGGAAATTTTCATTAGTGAAACGACGTCAAAACTTTTACCTTTGGCTTTGGAGGATAGCCACAAAGTTCTTAGGGATGTTGCCAAACGGCAGAATCGTCCGTGCTTGTATACGGAAAGCGACGTTGCTCAGACGATGAAGCTTATACGTCCATGCAAGTACAATCAGACTGTTCAAATCCGTCCTAACATCAAGGCGACGTTCTTCCAGAATGGGCATCTTATGGGGGCCACAAGCATTCTAGTACAGATTGGGTACCCGGGATATGAGAATATCAATCTTTTCTTCACTGGAGACTACAACAACAAGAACATGTTCTTTGATGTTCCGCCTCTTCCTGAGTGGGTGCTGGAACTTCCGCTTACGTTGATTCAGGAATCTACCTATGGAGACATGAATTCTAGCGAAATCGAGAAGTGTTTCAAGGAGAATATCCTTAAATGCCTTGAGAAAGGAGGCACGGTGGTAGCACCTGTCTTTTCGCTGGGACGTTCGCAGGAAATTCTGTACGAACTCAAGTGCATGCAGGAAGAGGGAGCACTGGATGTGAATATCCCTATTTATCTAGATGGTAAGCTTGCAATAAGGTACACTTTCTTGTACCTGCATGATGGACTTGATATTAAGGATGAAATGATGGATTTCTTGCCCAAGAACCTCACGTATGTTGACAAGACAAACAGATGTGAAGTTCTGGCAAGTACGGAACCTAAGATTATCCTTACCACATCGGGAATGGGGTCCTATGGACCGGCACAGGTCTACATTCCGGAGTATCTAACAAGGAAGAACTCTTTGATTCACTTCACAGGGTACACCACCGAAGGAACTCTGGGAGCAAGACTTAAGGAAGCTGAAATAGGTGACACAGTACAAATTGGAGGCATGCTCGTTAAAAAGCGTGCACAGGTGGAATACACCACAGAGTACTCTGCACACGGAAAGGCTGACGAAATGATTGCGTTCCTACAGCAATTCCACAACTTGAAGATGGTGCTGGTAAACCACGGCGAAACCAATACAAAGGAAATTTTTGCCGAAAGGATTATCGACGAAGTCAAAACCAAGCGAGTTGGAATCCTTGGAGCCGGTTACTTCTTCAGAGTGAACCCTTATGGGCTTGTAAAAAGCCTGTCGACTAAGTTCGAATAACCATGTCGAACAACCCAAAAACTGAATAATTCTCAACCGCACTGGGGGCCACGAAAGTGACCCTCAGTATTTTGGTCTGAAAGCTTGTATTTTTAAGCATTTTGTTATAAAATATTGTAAAATTTATTTTGTAAGTAGGTAGATATAATTTGAATAAAAAATGGCAAATCAACGAAGTTAATGAAGATATAATAGATAAAATTGCAAATGAATTTAATATAAGTAAATTAGTAGCAAGCATAATAGCGAGCAAGGGACTAAAGTCTCAAGATGAAATAGAGATTTTTCTGCACCCAAGAAGAACTGATTTTCATGATCCATTTTTACTACCGGATATGGAAAAGGCAGTAGAAAGAGTCATTGGAGCAATAAATAACAATGAAAAAGTTGCTATTTATGGCGATTATGATGTAGATGGAATTACGAGTAGCACAGTTTTGCACAGGTTCTTGAAAGATAGGGGATTGGATACAGATATTTACATTCCGAATAGATTAAGCGAAGGATATGGTCTTAATTCTAATGAAATTAAGAAGATTGCCGAAACAGGTCACACACTTATTATAACAGTGGATTGTGGTATTACTGGAAAAGAAGAAGTTGCTCTTGCTAAAACTCTTGGAATAGATACAATTGTAACCGACCATCATGAGCCGCCACAAGAGGGAGGTTTGCCAGATGCGATTGCGGTTGTTGATGCAAAAAGAAAGGATAACCAATATCCATTTAACGGATTAGCTGGTGTTGGAGTTGCTTTTAAATTAACTCAGGCTTTATCACAAAGATTAAATATTAGAGAAGAAGAAAATTTAAAATACTTGGATATAGTTTGTGTTGGAACAATTTCTGATATTGTTCCACTTGTAGATGAAAATAGAACAATATCGAAATTGGGACTAAAACTTGTAAAACAAACAAGAAATGTTGGTTTAAGAGTATTATTAGAAAGTATTGGATACAAGAAAATAGATTCAAACACAATCTCTTTTGGAGTAGCACCAAGAATAAATGCTTGTGGAAGAATGGGACATGAAAGAGAGGCTCTACAATTATTTCTTACTGATGATGTTGAAGAGGCAAAGAACATAACACAAAGGTTAAATGGCTATAATCTTGAAAGACAAGACATTGAAAAAAGAATATTCAATGAAGCTCAAGAGATGCTTTCAGCAGAAGGGAACAAGTTACCATGCATTGTTCTTGCAAAGGAAAATTGGCATCATGGTGTAATTGGAATTGTATCATCTAAAATGACAGAAATGTATTCAAAACCAAGCATATTGCTTTCAATAGAAGATGACCTAGAAAAAGGTTCAGGAAGAAGCGTTCCGGGATTCGATTTACATGAAGCATTAGAAAATTGCAAAGAAAATATAAAACAATTTGGTGGACACAGCATGGCTGTTGGAATAACACTTGAAAAAGAAAAATTTGAAGCTTTTAAAGAAGCCTTCGAAGACTATGCAGAAAAAATGGATGTTGCATCTATTGTTCCAGTAATTAATATAGATGAAAAGCTTAGCTTAGATGATATATCGATTCAAAATATAAAAGAGTTGGAATTATTAGAACCATTTGGAGAGGCAAACAAAACGCCAATATTCCAAATTAGCAATTTAAAAATCGACTCTATAAGAGCTATTTCTGAAGGAAAACATTTAAAAATGACTCTTAAAGAAGAGAAAAGGTTAATAGATGTTATAGGTTTTAACATGGGAGCACTTGCAGAAGAATATCCGATAGGCACAAAAGTTGATATAGTAGGAAATTTAGAAATAAATAGCTACAAAGGAAATGAAAATGTTCAAATTAATCTGAAAGATATGAGACATGGAGTTTAATAGAGACAGGAGGGATTTATATGTCTGAAAATGTTAATCATTCAATAGAAGAAGTATTAGAACTTGCAAAGAAGAAAAATAGAAGAGCCGATTTAAAACTAATAAGAAGAGCTTATGATTTTGCAAAAGCAAAACATGGAGATCAACTTAGAAAGTCTGGAGAACCTTATATTATACACCCTGTTCAGGTTGCATATATTTTGGCAGATTTAGGACTTGATGAGAGTACAATCTGTGCTGCACTTTTACATGATGTAATTGAAGATACAGATGTAACTTTGCAAGACTTATCTAAAGAATTTTCACCAGAGATTGCAGAAATGGTTGATGGCGTTACTACACTTGGAAAGTTGAATTATACAAGTGAGCAAGAACAACAGGTTGAAAATTACAGAAAAATGTTTCTAGCAATGGGAAAAGATATTAGAGTAATACTAATAAAATTGGCTGATAGACTTCACAATATGAGAACTTTAAAATATTTATCAAGAGACCGTCAAATTGCGAATGCAACAGAAACAAGAGACTTATATGCTCCTCTTGCAAACAGACTTGGTATGTATTCTTTAAAATGGGAATTGGAAGATTTATCATTTAAATATTTATACCCAGAAGATTACAGAGAACTTGTTGAGGGAATAGACAAGAAGAGAGAAGAAAGATTAAAATTCATTGACCAGATAATGGACGAAATAAAAAAGGCTTTAAAGAAACAAAAGATTGAAGCCGAAATCACTGGAAGGGCAAAGCATTTATACAGTATTTACAGAAAAATGCAAAGAGATAATAAAACACTTGACCAAATTTATGATTTATTTGCACTAAGAATTATTGTAAATTCGGTAAAAGACTGTTATGCAGCACTTGGCGTTGTGCATGAGCTTTATAATCCAATGCCAGGAAGATTTAAAGATTATATTTCAGTTCCAAAGCCTAACATGTATCAGTCTTTACATACAACATTAATAGGACCAAAGGGAACACCTTTCGAGGTACAAATTCGTACTTGGGATATGCACAGAATTGCTGAATACGGAATTGCTGCACACTGGGCTTACAAAGAGGCAAGCTTCTTAGGTGGAAAGAAAGCAAATGTAACTGTAAGTGAAGATAAATTATCTTGGCTAAGAGAAACGCTGGAATGGCAAAAAGATATAGAAGATCCTCAAGAATTTTTGAACACTTTAAAAACAGAGTTGTTCGAGGACGAGGTATATGTATTTACACCAAAGGGCAAAATTCAAGTATTGCCAAGAGGTGCAACGCCAATCGACTTTGCATATAGCATACATGAAGAAATAGGAAACCGTATGACAGGTTGCAAAATCAATAGCAAGATGATGCCTATTGTAACAAAGCTAAAAAACGGAGATATTGTTGAAATTTTAACTTCAGATAAATCAAAAGGACCAAGCAGAGATTGGCTCAAATTTATAAAGAGTAGCACTGCTAAAACGAGAATTCAACAATGGTTCAAGAGAACTGAAAGAGTTGAAAACATCGCAAAAGGAAAAGATTCCCTTGAAAAAGAAGTCAAGAAAATTGGAATGAATTATTCTGAGTTATTCAAACAAGAATATGTTGATGTTGCAATGAATAGATATAAATTCAATTCTTTAGATGATATGTATGCAAGCATCGGATTTGGAGCAATAACAGCAAACAAGATTGTTTCTAGAGTGCTTGAAGAATATAGAAAAGTTCATAAAGAAGAAAATATCGAAGAAAAAATTGAAGAACTATCTAAAGAAAAAACATCAAGCAAACCATCTTCAAGTGGTGTTATTGTAAAAGGAATTGATAATTGTTTAGTAAAACTTTCTAAATGTTGCAACCCTGTTCCAGGAGACGAGATAGTAGGATACATAACAAAAGGTAGAGGTGTATCTGTTCATAGAAAAGATTGCAAGAATGTAAAAGATTTATTCTCGGAAGAGAACAGAATGATTGATGTTGCTTGGTATACAGACAAACCATCAAGCTACAATGTTGATATAGCTGTATTTTCAAATGATAGAGATGGACTTCTTGCAGACATTATTTCGACAGTTGCTGGAGAAAAAACTCCAATGATGTCTGTTACATCTAAGGTATCTAAAGAGAGAATAGTTCTAACAGAACTTACAATAGAAGTAAATGATGTTGCACAATTAAACAGTGTAATTAAAGCACTAAGAAAAATTGACAGCGTATACGAAGTAAAGAGAAATAAATAAAAATATCTAAAGATAGAGGAAAAAGTAATGATTTTAAAAAGACTAAAAGTTGATACAACCTTGGGAGAACCAACAAATTGCTATATTGTAGAAGATGAAGAAACAAAGGAAACTATGGTAATAGATCCAGGTGGAGAGCCAGATAAAATAATTGAGATGCTGGATATTATTGAAGCAAAGGTGAAATACATTTATCTTACACATTGCCATAGTGATCACATCGGAGCAGTTGCAACTGTTAAGGAAAAAAAGGGTGGAAAAGTCTTAATTCATAGGGACGATGCCGATGGATTAGACAATGAAGACATTAATTTAAGTGAAACAATAGATATGGGACACATTGAATTGGAGCCTGATTCAAGAGTTGATGACGGAGATTTAATTCATGTAGGTAACATTGAATTTAAAGTGCTTCATACACCAGGACATACCCAAGGAAGCAGTTCATTATATTGCAAAAAAAGAAGGACTATTATTTTCAGGAGACACACTTTTTAGAGGAACATGGGGAAGAACCGACTTGCCAACTAGTTCTTTTGAGGCAATAATGAAATCTATTACTGAAAAGCTAATGGTACTTCCAGATGAAACAGTTGTATATCCAGGTCACGGGAAATCAACTTTAATAATGGACGAAAAACCAATATATTTAGATTTAAAACCAAGAATTGAATATTAAAATAAAAGAGGAGGAATGAAAATGGCAAAAACAGAACCAAGAACATTACCAGGTTTCATGGAGCTATTACCATCTGAACAAATTCTATTTGACCAAATGAGAAAAAACAATAGAAGATTCATACAAAACTTTTGGATTTTTACCAATAGACACACCAATCATAGAATTATCAGAAGTATTGCTTGCAAAAAGCTGGTGGTGAAACAGAAAAACAAATTTATAGATTTAATAAAGGGGATACAGATTTATCATTAAGATTTGACTTAACTGTTCCACTTGCAAAATATGTTGCAAAAAAATTATGGAAGCTTAAGTTTTCCTTTTAGAAGATACCAAATTGGAAAGGTATATAGAGGAGAAAGAGCGCAAAAGGGAAGATATAGAGAGTTTTATCAATGCGATATTGATATAATTGGAGACGAAACTTTAGATATTATAAATGACGCAGAACTTCCAGCTGTAATTGCTACAACTTTCAGAAGATTAGGATTTGATGAATTCACAATAAAGATAAATAACAGAAAAATTTTTGAATGGATTATATGAGAGCATTAACCAAACCGAAAAATCTGTTGATATAATGAGAATTATAGACAAGATAGATAAGATTGGTGATCAAGCTGTTATGGAAGAACTTGCAAAAATAGAAGTTCCAGAAGAGTCAATTAATAAGATAATGCAATTTATAAAAATAGATGGAACAACTGATGAAAAGCTTCAAGAATTGCAATCACTTGGAATTGAAAATGATACATACAAACTTGGAGTAGAAGAGTTAGGAGAAGTTGTAAAATATATTAGACTATTTGGAATAGAAGACAAGAACTTTGTAATAGATTTGAGTATTGCAAGAGGATTAGACTATTACACAGGAACAGTTTATGAAACTTTCTTAAATGGATACAGAGAATTGGGAAGTGTTTGCTCAGGTGGAAGATATGAGAACCTAGCACAAAATTATACAGATAAGAAGTTACCTGGAGTTGGTATTTCAATAGGATTAACAAGGTTGTTCTATAAATTGAATGAGCTTAATTTAATAAAGGTAGAGAAGAAATCTATATCTGATATTTTAATAGTACCAATGATTGAAAACTTACAGGTTCCTATTAAACTTGCAACAGAACTAAGAAATGCAAGGGTTAATACAGAGATTTATCTAAATGAAAAAAAATTGAAAGCAAAAATGAAATATGCTGATAAGCTTGAAATTCCTTATGTTATTGTTATTGGAGATAATGAGATTGAATCAGGAAGAGTAAAGGTAAAAGAAATGAGAACTGGAGAAGAGATAGAAACAGCACTTGATGCAACAGAGATTGCAAAGATAGTATTAAAATAGAATTCTTGACTGGTATATAATAATATAGAGCAAAGAATGAAAAAGGAATAAATAGAAAAAATAAATATTATGCCTCAGGAGAATGATGTACGAAAATATCAAATTTTCACAAAATACATCCAACTGGCGTTACAAAATAAAGAAATTCTATATTGATTTTATGGCACCCTTCCACGGTGCAACGTGAACTCTTTCCATAAAATCAATTAAGAATTTCTAATATTTTTTCTGGTTGTAATTTGCTTAATTTTCAATTTTCGTACATCATTGTTCTGAGGCTGTTATAATTAGTTTTTTAAAACTTCATCTAGTATTTTTGATAAATATTTCATGCTTCCCATTGCTTGCTCTAGAGTATTTCCTGTTGCACCAACTTCAATGATGCAGGCTGCTTTGCCCAGTTGCTGATTATATCTACTGTTTCTAAGAAGTATAGGTCTAAAAAGACCGGGATATAGTTCATTTGCTTTCTCTTGAACTTTTACTGCAAACTTCAAATTTTGTTGCCAGTTTGGGTGTTCTAGCCCGCCACCATCTGTTCCAATTACGAACATTAATTGTGCAACTGTTTCATCGCCAATTATTACAGATGGAGCATAAGAGGTGTCTGCTATTGCGTCACGATGCAAGTCTATTATTATGTCTGTTCCAGGGTGTGAGACTAACAAATTTTCAACAGTAGCTTGAGAACGACCATAAGAACCTGAATATGCAGGATAATCATGATATGTTTTATCATGTACTACATTAAAGCCATAAGACAATAGTTGATCTGATAGTGCATCTCCGACTCTAGAAACAGAAAAATTCAAATCAGTTGTTCTAAATGTACCACTTTCCTCATAAGGAAAGTTCTCTGTTGGAGTATAGCTTTCGCAAGTATGTGTGTGAAAAATCATTACATCTTGTGTATTTATAGAAATGTTATCTGGAGATAGAATTTCATCTGTTAGGGTATAGTTAGTGCCATTTTTTACTGTGACGCCATTGTAAGAGTTTGTGTATTTATTAGGAACACCAGAGTCTATAACTGTTGTTTCAACATTGGTTTGAGCATGTTCTAATTCACTGGAACTGGTATCTGAATTATTATTTGAGGAACTATTTGAGTTGGTATTTGAATTGTCCCCGTTAGAAGCGGAATTACTAATAATAGAGGAATCGGAACTTTCCATAGCAAGATTTATTGAATTCATTATAGTTAGCTCTTGACCAAGCAAAAATTGAACAGAACTCTTGCCTTCAAAATATGAAGTTTCACTGCCTAATTGATTTTGATTGTTTATAATTGAAAGTCCAGGAATTGTTTGATTTAATATAAATTCTGAAAATTTTGTAGTGCCTTTGGAGTTGTAAGAATCCATGGAAGCTTGAAGTTGAGTGCCATCATTTGAGCTTGCAACCAATACTGGTGCAGAATTCTCACTTGAAAAAAATTCAGTAAGTTTAGATTTTAGAGAACTCTTCTGAAAAATAAAGTATAAAATAATGGCGAGTGTAAAAAATAATATATATTTAATTAGCTTACGTATATTAATAACACTAACATTAAACATAAATAAATCCTCCGCCTTTGTCCAAAGTGAACTGTTTAAATATATGAAGAAAAAGGTTAAATATTCGTCACAAGATAATTTTTTATAAATAGAAGAATATCCGGAATTTAAATTTGTACAAAAAATCGAGATGGGATTGAATAAAAAACAAAACAAAAATAATTTGAAAATATAGGTTTAAAATAGATATGTCACAAATACATTGAAAATAAATTGAAAAAACAGTTGAAAATAAAAAAATGTAATGGTAGAATGAATGTGGTGTATTTATATCTATAAAGTATATAGAAAATAAGTACAACAAAAGCAATAAGAATATGAGTATATATACAGAGTAGATATACATACATAAAAAAAAAGAAAAAGGTTGAATAAAAAACAATAAAACTAGGCACAATAAAATAAATTAAATGAGTTTGCTAAAATGATAAATGTGCTAAATAAAACATTGAATAAAAAAATAAAAATTAAATAAAATTTTATCTCAACAAAACAGAAACACAAAGGAGGAGAGAAGAAAGATGAAAAAAGAAATAAAAAATAAACAAGAAAAAGGAATCACGCTTATTGCTTTGGTTGTAACGATAGTAGTTTTGTTAATACTTGCAGGAGTAAGTATAAGTTTAGTGCTAAACAATAATGGAGTAATAAGTAAGGCAAAAGATGCTAAGAATCAATATGCAGGAGCACAAACAAATGAAGAGAAGCATTTCAACGAAGTAACAGATTGGATAGATACAAAAGTTGGAGACACAACAGGAGGAGGTTCAGAACCAGGAGGTTCAGGAGATTCTACAACAGGAGGAGGTTCAGAACCAGGAGGTTCAGGAGATTCTACAACAGGAGGAGGTTCAGCAGGCGGTTCTGACTATGATCCAGCATCAGATGGAGTGACAATTCCAGACGGATTTGTATATGTTGGAGGAACAAAAGCAAGTGGACTAGTAATTTCAGATGCAACAGCAGACAAAGAAAAATATAAAGGACAAACAACAGTAGGAACAGATTTAGTAGGAAATCAGTTTGTATGGATACCAGTAGATAATATAGCTGATTATAAAAGAACTGAGTATACAGGAAGTTTCGGTTTTAGTGATTATTCAGAAAACTTACCAGAAGATGAAAAAACAAGTGTAGAAACAAGTAAAGGGTATTATATAGGAAGATATGAAGCAGGAGATAAAGAAGCAAAAGCATTAAGAGCAAATGGAGCATCAACAAGTAATAAAATAACAGTAAAAGCAGGACAAGCCCCATATAATTATGTAACAAGAACACAAGCGAAAAGTTTAGCAGAAGGATTTAAAACACAACAAAATTATAGTTCAAGTGTAACAACAAAGTTAGTAAGTAGTTATGCATGGGATACAGCAATAGCATTTATACAAAAAACAAATAATGATTATGGAAGTAGTTCAGAAGAGGGAAACTATAAGGATTCTCCAACCTTCAATTATACAGGAATTGCAGATACAGAAAAAAATAAGCAAACAAAGGCAAATGGAACAGGTAAATTAATACCAACTGGACAAATAACAGCAGTAAATAATATATACGATATGGGAGGAAATGTATGGGAATGGACTACAGAGTCTAGAGAGTCTAGCACGAGCTATCCTTACACGCGTCGTGGAGGCAGTTGCTTCAACGGCTTCGCTGGTTATCCAGCAGGTTACCGTTTTGACGATTCTGACCGTGCCCGCGGTGACAGTGGGTTTAGGCTTACTTTATTCTTGTAAATCCTGAGCCATGGTTTCTCTGAATTTAAATTCAGCAGAAATCATAACCCATAGTACAGATATGGGAAAAGGAATCTCAAATTTGAGAATTAACATAAATATAAGAGAGTGGGTAGGAAACGGTTTGAACCTAGCGTAGCTAAAGTGAAAAACGTTTCTACTGTACTAGTGTGGTGTGTAATTTATTTACACACCATATTTTTATAAAAAGTTATTATCTTCAACAAATATTCCTCAAAATCTTAAAAAAGTCTTGAACTGATTACATTTTTAATATATTATAAGTATATAAATATACGAAGGAGTGATTACTATGGTAGGACTAAAATTAGATTTGTCTAATTCAAACATAACAGAAAATACAATATTAAAATATAGCAAAAAGGTATCAGATATTCACAAAGAATTACAAGAGAAAAAAAGTGATGAAAAGGAGTTCTTAGGCTGGCTGGATCTTCCAACAAAATACAATAAAAAAGAAGTAAAAAGAATAAAAGAATGTGCAACAAAGATTCAAAAGGATTCAGATGTGCTTCTTGTAATAGGAATTGGAGGATCATATTTAGGAGCAAGAGCAGTTATAGAAAGTTTAACAAATACTTTTTATAATTTGCAAGATAAGAATTCGAGAACAACACCTCAAATTATTTATGTTGGAAATAACTTGAGCCCAAATTATATAAATGATGTAATTGATTTAATTAGTCATAAGGATTTTTCAATAAACGTAATTTCAAAATCTGGAACTACAACAGAGCCTGCGATTGCTTTTAGAGTGTTTAGAGAACTGCTAGAAGCAAAATATGACTTGGAAGAAGCCAGAAGCAGAATTTATGTTACAACAGATAAAGAAAATGGAGCTTTGAAGAAATTAGCAGACAAAGAAAAGTATGAAACATTTGTAATTCCAGATAATGTAGGAGGAAGATATTCAGTTCTTACACCAGTTGGATTATTGCCAATCGCGGTTGCTGGAATTGATATAGATAAATTATTGAAGGGTGCTAGGTTTGCACAGGATAGATATTGTGATGAAGACCTAACATATAATGAATGTTACCAATATGCAGTCGTTAGAAATATTCTTTATAAGAATGAAAAGAATATAGAAATATTAGTAAACTATGAACCTAAAATGCATTATATGACTGAATGGTGGAAACAACTTTATGGAGAGAGTGAAGGAAAGAAAGGCAAAGGAATATTCCCTGCTGGAGCAGACTTTACAACTGATTTGCACTCTTTAGGACAATATATACAAGAGGGAAGAAGAAATTTATTTGAAACTGTTATAAAGATTGAAAGACCAGAGTCTAATATATTAATTAATCTAGATGAAGATGATTTGGACGGATTAAATTATCTAACAGGAAAATCAATAGATTTTGTAAACAAAAAGGCTATGGAAGGAACAATACAAGCACATGTAGATGGAAATGTTCCAAACATTGTAATAACCATGAAAGACCTTAGCGAAGAGACTATGGGACAATTAATATATTTCTTTGAACTTGCGTGTGCAATGTCTGGAAAGATATTAGGAGTAAATCCATTTAATCAACCAGGAGTAGAAAAATATAAGAAGAATATGTTCAAATTACTTGGAAAACCAGGATATGAAGAATAATTTAGATAGGAAGATAAGATGAAGGGACTTATAATTGAAAACAAATCCAATTTATATTTTATAGAAGCAGAAGATAATAAGATTTATTCGGCTACAGCTAGAGGAAAATTTAAGAATGATAATCTTACTCCAGTTGTCGGCGATTATGTTGAATTTGAAATAATCTCAGATAATTCTGAAATGGCTGTAATAGAAAATATAGAAGAAAGAAAAAGAACTACATAAAAAGACCTAGAATGTCGAACTTAACGCAAATTATATTTGTGGTGTCGTGTAAACACCCAAAGCCAGACTTGTTATTACTAGACAAACAACTAGCCTTTGCAGAGTTTTTACACATAAGACCAATAATTGTTTTGAATAAAGTTGATTTAGATGAGAAAAATGAATTTGAAAATATAAGCAATATTTATTCGAAAATCGGTTATGCAGTAATTAAGACAAATGCAAAAGATGGAGTAGGAGTTAGTGAGCTTAAAAAATTGCTAAAAGAAAATATAAGTGCCTTCTCTGGAAATTCTGGAGTCGGAAAATCTTCTCTTATAAATGATTTATTTAAAGATGATATAACATTGGAAGGAGAAATAAGTCAAAAAAAATAAGAGAGGAAAAAATACGACAACAGGAATAAAACTATATAAATTAGAAGAAAATAGCTATATTGCAGACACACCAGGATTTTCAACATTTGATATATTTGAAATTCCATATAGAGAATTAGACAAGTATTTTGTAGAATTCAAAGATAAAATTGACAACTGCAGATATGTTGGTTGCAGTCACATTAAAGAAGAAGAATGTGGAATAAAGGAAGAAGTCGAGAGTGGAGAGATTAATATAAATAGATATAACAATTATAAAAAAATATATGAAGAGCTTAAAGACAAGGAGGAACATAAATGGTAGAAATATCAACGTCAATACTAAGCGTAGAAAAAGAAAAGATTATTGATACAATATATGATTTGGAAAATGCGAAAACTGATTATTTCCATGTAGATGTAATGGATGGAGAATTTGTGAAAAACGATACTCATGATTTAATGCTTGAGTATGGAGAATATTTAAATCATGTAACAAAAATGCCTTTGGACATTCATCTTATGGTAAAAGACATAAAGAATTTTGTGGATAGCTACAAGATTTTTGGACCAAATTTGATAACCTTTCACTATGAAGCATGTAAAGATAAAGCAGAGGTTAAGGAAAATATTAATTACATTAAAGAAAAAAAGCAAGAAGAGTTGGAATTGCAATAAAACCTGAAACTCCTGTAAGTGAAATATATGAATTCCTACCTTATGTGCATGTTGTTCTTGTTATGACAGTAGAACCTGGAGAGGGAGGACAGAAACTTATTCCAGAAACAATAAACAAAATAGAAGAGCTAAATAAATACAGAAATGAAAAAGGTTTAGACTTTGACATAGAGGCTGATGGTGGAATAAATGTTGATAATTCACAAAAACTTATAGAAGCGGGAGCTGATATTTTAGTTGCAGGAACTGCAACAATATCTTCAAAAGACTATGCTCAAACAATAAGAAATTTAAGATAAATAAAAAAAGAAGAAAGTACAGGCAAATGCGAGTACAATCTTCTTTTTTCAATTATTCTTTTCTAAAAAGCTGTATATTTTTAATATTTAGCTTTAGTCTTCTCTACAATTAGGCTTACAGTTGTCGCAAGGCTTTTCAGGTTTGCAAGGCTCGCATGGTTTATCTGGCTTGCAAGGTGGCATTGGCTTACAGTCAATATCAATACCTCTTAAGCATTCTCCCTTACGGTGACATTCAGTACAAATTTTGCATGCTTTACATTGTTTACCCAAATTTCAACCTCATAAAGTCTATTATCGCATAAAGGTCCAAATACGAATTCACCATTCTCATCTGTAAAAGTATGAGATACAGGTTTTCTTATATCTTTTCCCATTCTGCACTCTACTTCGATTAGTTTTACAACTGCATCGCAAATTGGCTCTTTGTAGCAGTCTTTAACGATTCCATAGATAACATTTCTATTATCCTCTGGTAGAGTGATGTCTAGGTCATATTGTTTACCTCTTTCTATAACACCATCTACATTAATAACAGGGCAAATATTCTTATCGTATTCCATAATAAATTCTTCCTTTCATTTTATTAGCAGTTCTGCTTTATATATAATATGATTATAGTAATTATCGGTTACATCTGAGATGAGGTATGTTAAAAAAAAAAATGCAAGTACAATTTCTTAGATTAAATGCAAGTCGCATAAGCTTACTAAGAGAAAAGTTATATGTAATTGTATGAGGAAGAGTAAGTTGGAAATCATACAAATTCGTTAAGTGAAAAGTCAAATGCAAATTATATGAGAAAATGTAAGTTGCAAATCACACAAATTAAAAGAAAATAACTAAAAAATTGAATTATTTTATAAAGAGTTCTATAATAATATGTATTGTGAAGAAAGGAATGAATTTTATGGATACAAGACCTATTGGAATGTTTGATTCAGGAGTGGGAGGACTTACTGTTTTTAAAGAGATAAAAGAAAAATTTCCAGAAGAAAAAAATTATATATTTAGGAGATACTAAGAGCTTTCCTTATGGTTCAAAATCAAAGGAAAGTATAATAAATTTGGCTAAGAAAGGCATAGAATTTTTAATAAAAAAAAGATGTTAAGGCAATAATAATTGCATGTGGAACTGCAACGAGTCAGGCTTTAGATGTTGTAAAAGAATTGTATGATATACCAATTATCGGAATTATAGAGCCTACCTGTCAATATATTGCTTCTGATGAAAAAAATAAAGAAGGTTGAGTTGTTGCAACTGCAGGAACAATAAGAAGCAATGCATGGGAAAATAATTTCAAAAAGCTTAAGGGTGATTTAGAAGTAATAAATAAACCATGTCCATTACTTGCACCAATGGCTGAAGAAGGTTGGACAGATAATAAGATTGCAGAGCTAGCGGTTCATGAATATATGAATGGAATGCATGATGTAGATGCTTTAATTTTAGGTTGCACACATTATCCTTTGTTTGAGAATATTTTTAAGAAAGAAGTAAAGAAAGATTGCAAAATAATTAATACTGGAAAAATAATTGCTGAAAATTTTGAAAAGTATATTGAAAAAGGAAATGATGATAAAACAAATGTTAATATAGCAGAAAAAAAATATCAGATATATTTGACAGATACAGAATGTAATTTTATTAATGTTGCAAGGAAATTATTGAAAGACGAAGAGTGCGTAAACATAAAGTTAGCAGAGTAAATATAAAAACTGGCACTTTTTCACAAAATTTCATTTTAAGACTTGTTTTTTTGAAACTTTTATGGTATCATTATACATAGTCTATTTTATTAATTCAAATAGGAGGTGCAATTAATTATGGCAAAATGTGCAATTTGTGAAAAATCAATATCACACGGAAATAAAATAAGTATAGCACGTTCTCATGTTAGTAGAAGAGCTTCTAGAACATGGAAACCAAATTTAAGAAGTGTAAAAGCTATAATAAATGGAGAGCCAAAAACAATACAAGTATGTTCAAAATGTTTACGTTCTGGAAAAGTAACAAGAGCATAGTTTAGTTTTATAGATGAGGGTTCTATATGAAATTTTATACAAGTAAACGAGATTACTAAAAAATTATTGAAAAAAGTTTTTTAGCAATCTCGTTTTTGTTGTAGAGAGTGTATGTAGTTTATTTCTCGTCTTTTATTCCAAAAATCATTTTTACAAAACCCCTTAGAAATTTGGGAACTTTTTTACTACAATTTTCATAGAAATCAATCCTTTCATTTATTTTTTTACAGAAAAGCCATGCTAAACCTAAGCAAAAAAGGGCACAACCAATTATGAATAGCCATCCTGTGATTGGAAGTAACAGCACAAGCAAAATTCCTGCTCCTATACCAATTAGACAAACGCCAAGAGTTTTTTTCAATGCTTCTATCATATATTACCTCCTTTTTAATATAATATTAATTGTTTAACATAAATGTGATTGACAAAATGAGAGTATGAATGTAAGATGATACCAAAGAATACTTAAAGAAGAAACGGAATGGTCAACAAATGCTATAGTGATAATTAAAGAAAATAGAAATTATAACAATAAATTTGTATAAAAAATCTATGATTGTTTCAGAAAAGATATTTACGAGAAAGGAGCAAATTTATGAAAGAAAAAGATGCTGTAAAAATATAGAAATTTTGAAGAAGACATATCCTGATGCAAAATGTAGCTTGGACTTTACTACTCCCTTTGAAATGCTTGTTGCTGTTTGTTTGTCTGCACAATGTACAGATGATAGAGTAAATAAAGTTACTCCTGAATTATTTAAGAAGATGAACAAGCCTGAAGATTTTGCAAATGCTGATATAAAAGAAATTGAAAATTTAATACATTCTTGCGGATTTTATAGAAATAAGGCTAAGAACCTAAAACAGGCAGGAGAGAAAAATCCTTAAAGATTTTAAAGGAGAGGTTCCTTGCAACATGGAAAAACTTCTTACTATTCCTGGAGTTGGAAGAAAAAGTGCTAATGTTATAATGCTTGAAGCGTTTGATAAACCACAGGGAATAGCAGTTGATACTCACTGTAAGAGAATTTCAAACAGATTAGGGTTTTCTAAGAAAAGTGATCCTACACAAATAGAACAAGATCTTCTAAAAGTAATTCCCAAAAAGTATTATAAAGACGTAAATCATTTATTTATATGGCATGGAAGAAATTTATGCACTTCACAAAATCCTAAATGTAGTGAATGTCTTTTTTGAAGATATGTGTGAATATGCAAAAAAAAAGACATCAAGTGAAAAGCTAAAAGCAATTTGTACGAGAGAAAACCTCAAAAAGTAAAGATATATATGAAAATTAGTTCAAGCAGTTTCGGAAAGTTAGCCCAAGGATATAATTGTTTTGGAAAAATTATGATTGACTTTTTAAGATTTTAATTATATATTTAATCTAACATATAAGAAAAAGGAGACTATATATGAAAACTTTAAAAATTCAAAATTCAAGTCACTAATCATAGTTGGCATTTTGATTGCGTTAATTTTTAGCGTTTTTTGCAAATGTTTGTTATGCAGAAAATGAGGATAACAGGGGAGAACGAAATAGCTGTAATTAGCTCAAACGATGAAACTCTTCCAGCTGACAGTTCTGATACAACAACAAAAGTTGAAAAAGATGTATTCCTTTGTGATAATAGTGTTACTATAGACTATCCTGTTTCAGGAAATGTTTATGTAATGGGAAAAGAGGTTACAATAAACAGTGTTGTAGATGGTAACATATTTGTATTAGCTGGAAATTTAGAAATAGGCGAACAAGCTTATATTTATAGTGATTTATTTGTTTGTGCAAATGATGTTACTATAAAGGGATATGTTTATGATGTATATTCAATATCTAGTAATTTAAAGATAGAAGATAGTGCATACATAATTAGAGATATTTCAGCAGGGGCAAACACAGTAAGCCTAAATGGACTTATCAGAAGAAATGCAAACTTATCATTTGATAGTATAACTATTGATGAGACTAATGCTAAAATAGGAGGAGATTTATCTTATAGCTCAAAATCAGCTTCTATACCAGAGAGTATAGTATCTGGTAATGTAAATTACTCAGAAGCAAAAGATGATGAAGAAGTTATCTCTCCAGCTTCAATTGTAAAAGATTATTTTTACGATGCACTAAAAGTATTAGTTTTAGGACTAGTAATTGTTCTAATCGTAATATTTGCAATGCCTAAATTTGCTGAGAAAGAAGAAGTAATTCTAAAGAATAAATTATGGCAAACTCTTGGATATGGTGCACTTGCATTCATAGCAGTTCCAGTAGCATGTTTCATTTTATTATTCACTATAATAGGAATACTTCCAGCACTTGCAATAATCTTTGTTTATTCATTCCTAATTAGCATAGCTCCAGCTATTGTTTCGATACCAGTTGGAAAAATGTTATGTGACAAGATGAAAAAAAAAGACTCAAAAGGAATGAGAATTCTTATGAGTATGGTTTCAATACTTGTTATATGGCTAGTAAAACAACTTCCAATAATTGGTGGAGTTGCAGGCCTTGCAGTTATACTATTTGGACTTGGAATTATAGTTTATTCTATATTTAGTTCAACAGAAAAAATAAAGAAAAACGATGTTGTTGCTGAAGCAACAGTTGTAGTTGAACCAAAGAAAGAAGAAAACAAAGAATCAGACAAAAAGGCTGACAAAAAAGAAAACGATAAAGAAGATAAATAAAAATACAGGGCTATAAAAAGTCTCAGAAAAAATTTCCTCATTAGGTTATTTCTAATGAGGAGATTTTTGTTTGATTAATGTAATCGAATGGGAAACTAGGCAAGGAAACTTCTAAACTAATCCCATTTTTCTTGCAAATTGCTTTCCTTTTTTCATTAATTTTTTAGTGTCACTTTTGCAAATTAGGTTATTTTGAGTGCAAACCATTGTTGCACAAACGGCAATCATTCCGCCGATTATCATTCCTTCAAAAAATTTCATAAGAAAACCTCCTTAATTCTAAGTACAATAATATTATGGCTTTTTTTTATTCTTAATATACAAAATATAATACGAATAAATTTCGTAAAAACAGATAAGTATTAGAAAACCGCCAAATAGTTTTCTAAGGACGAAAACATTTAATTTTTCGGATATTATCGAACCGATGGAGGCTCCAACGATTCCAAATATTGAAATAAGAAATGCACTTTTCAAATTTATAGTTTTATTCTTTAGATTAAATAAGATACTTGCAATTGCTGCGGGAATGAAGAAGATTAAATTGGTTGCTTGTGCTATGTGTTGTTCAAATCCCATGAATAGTGTTAATAATAAAATTAAAACAGAGCCTCCTCCGAAGACCAAGGCCAGTACAGATTCCTGCAATTATTCCAATTAGTATTTCTAACATGGTATCCCCTTTGAAAATATTGTTGAAAAGTATAATAAAAAATATAGTAAAAAAAAAAGCTTAAAAGTATAGGTAAAATATAGTAGCTAGTTTAACTAAAAAAGATTATCCTGATTCCAGAATACAGAAGAAAAATTATAAAAATAAGTTTTAAATATTTTCCTTTTAAACTACTTAATAGTTTTGAACCGATAAGACTTCCTATTATTCCACCAATGGCACAATTTAATCCAACTTTCCAATTTATAAAATTGCCTCTTCCATAAAATATTGCTGTTGTAACAACCATTGGTAGTATACAAAATATTGCGGTGGCTCTTGCTTCTTTTTCTGATGAATTGAATAAACGTATATATGCAGGAATTAGTAAAAGACCTCCACCGTGAAGCAAACATGCCACTTATAAAACCGACAAATAACCCTAAAATAATTTTCTTAAACATAAAATAATCCTTTTTTATTAGTATAAAAAATTAGAGAAAATTATGCGCAACATGAAATAAAAAAATGACGAAAAAATTTGTAAAAAAAATTTAATAAAAATGAAAAAAATTTTAAAAAACTATTGCAATTTATAAATTCTTGTATTAAAATTTAGGTGAAGTGGTAAGAAGTGGTACAAAGTGGTGAAAATGTGAAGGTAGGTGAATAAAAGTGTTAATAGGCGAATACAGCCATTCTCTAGACGTTAAGGGCAGATTAATAATGCCAGTAAAGCTTAGAGAAGATATGGGAGAGAATTTCATAATAACAACTGGATTAGATGGTTGCTTATTTGGATTTTCTATGTCTGAATGGCAAAAATTCGAGGACAAGCTAAAAACACTACCAATCACAAACAAAAATGCCAGAAACTTTGTAAGATTCTTTTTATCAGGAGCAACAGAATGTGAATTAGATAAACAGGGAAGATTTTTAATTCCAGGAAAACTTCGTGAAGTTGCATCATTAGATAGAGATGTAACAATAATTGGAGCTGGAACAAGAATTGAAATTTGGAACAAAGAAAAATGGGAAGAACACAATAGTGAAGAAAATCTTTCTATTGCTGAGATAGAAAAGAACATGGAAGAATTAGGAATTTAACTAGTATATAACTTTTAATAAAGTTTATATAGCCTTAATCTAAAGAAAATATGAAAAAAACAAAAGAAAAATAACAAAAGATAATATTAAAAAAACTAAAGAAAATTACTAACTAAAGATAGTACTTCACAAAAGAAACCAAGAAAATACAAAAGTTAAATGTGAACAAAAGATAAAATACTTTTGATAATAGAAGTAAAAATTACTAACTTACAAACTGTATTCAACAAAAGAAAATCTGAATCTACAAAGTACTTTAGATAAATTATTAAAAAAAAAAGATAAAATTTGAATTTTTCAAGTTGCTATACCAAAGAAATTTTAAAAATTCAAAGGATTAAATTTTTTAAGTACAAAAGTTAAATTCTATGGGAACGAAAGAGAGATTAGCACTTTATAGTTGGTATTTTACCAAATACCAACTTATTGTGCTATTAAGGTAGAATTTAAAAATTAATAATTTGAAAAATATATGATTAGAGGAAATAATGGAATTTAAACATACACCTGTATTGCTAAATGAATGTATCGAAGGCTTAAACATCAATCCAGATGGAATATATGTTGATGGCACGCTTCGGTGGTGCGGGGCACAGTAAGGAAATCCTAAAAAGATTATCAAAAAAAGGGATTACTTATTGGAATCGACAGAGATGAAGAGGCTTTAAAAGCTGCAAGAGAAAATCTTAAGAACTTTGAAAATGTGAAATATGTTCATGGTAATCATGATGAAATAAAAGATATTTTGAAAGATTTAGAAATAGAAAAAGTTGATGGAATTTTACTTGACTTGGGTGTTTCTTCGTATCAATTAGATGAAAGAAACAGAGGATTTAGTTATTTAGGAAGCAATGAGCTAGACATGAGAATGGACAAAGAGCAGAGTCTTACAGCAAAAGATGTTGTAAATAATTACTCGGAAGAGGAATTAGCCAATATCATTTTTGAGTATGGTGAAGAGAAATTTGCAAGAAATATAGCAAGAAATATCTGCAAAGCAAGAGAAGAAAAAGCTAATTGAAACTACATCTGAGCTGGTAAAAATAATAGAAGAATCTATTCCAAAATCAAAACAAAAAGACGGACACCCAGCAAAAAAGAACATTCCAAGCGATTAGAATTGAAGTAAATAATGAAATAAAACCATTATATAACACAGTACTTAATTCGATTGATGTCCTAAAAGAAAATGGAAGACTATGCATAATTACGTTCCATTCATTAGAAGATAGAGCAGTAAAAAATGCTTATATAGAAGCACAAGGAAAATGTACATGTCCAAAGGATTTACCGTATTGCGTGTGCGGATATAAATCATTAGGAAAAATAATAAATAAAAAACCAATAGAAGCAACAGAAGAAGAAAAACAAAGAAATTCTAGATCAAAGAGTGCAAAATTAAGAATATTTGAAAGACACGACAAAGAATAGAATTTATATATAAAGGAAAAGAGGTGAATATCGAACTTATGGCAGGCTATAGACCATATTCATATCAGTACGAAACAAGCCCTAGAAAATTACAACCAGATTATGAAGTACGTGGTAATAACACAGTAAAAAAGAAAAAAAGCACTTTAAACACAAAGAAAAATAAAGTGGGAAATAATCAGGTAAAGAAAAATAGCTCAAAAACAAAGAAAAAAACAAAGTACAACTACAAACCAGTAGCTTATATAGTATTTGGCTTTGTTATGCTATGCACCATAAGCTATAGATATTCACTAATAAACGAGAAGTACAATCAAAAGGAAAATATAAAATCTCAAGTAAGTGCAGTTCAAAAGGAAAATGAGCAATTAAAAGTAAGCATAGAAAATAGTTTGAACTTAAATTCTGTTGAAAAAAAGCAGCAGAAGAAAAACTTGGAATGCAAAAATTAGATAACGGTCAAAAGATATACTTAAATCTTCAGAAAAAGGACTATGTTGAGCCAGCTTCAGAGAAGGTTGTAATGAATGATAACTCATCATGGTTTCAAAAATTAATAAAAACATTAACGCAAGTTATAAAATAAAGGTACAATTTTGAGACGAAAAAAAATTATACCTTTTATTTTTTGTGTTTAACCCTATTGTAATTTTTCCAATATTATGGTAATATAGTACATGAAGTCGATGAAGAAGCAAAGTATGTAATTACAAAATATATTAAAGAGAGATATGGCAAAGCTGAGAGCCAATTATATATTAATTACAGAAATTTCACTTTGGAGGCATTTTTCTGAAATTATTAAAAACTATAATATAAAATACAGAGTAGGAAAAATCGGGTCAGCCCGTTATAGCAAAATGAGGTTAATTGTTAACAAAATGTAGAAAAATAATTTTAATTGCGAGTTGTGCATTAAAAATTTTCAACAATATTATACAGTTAATAAATTTAGGTGGTACCACGAATTTTAATAGTCATTCGTCCTAAAATATTTAAAAGATATTTTTAGGAGAATGGCTTTTTTGATTGAAAAAAATCAAAGAAAGTAAATCACTTAAGATATATAAATTATGAAAAAATAATATTAAAGATAATAAGGAGGACTTTACAATGAAGGAAAAACTTGAAGAGATTAGGCTAAAATCAAAAGAAAAGATTGAGCAAATAAAAAATAGTCAAGAATTGAATGACTTAAAGGTAAGTGTACTTGGAAAAAAAGGTGAACTTACTGAAATACTAAGGGGAATGAAAGATATAGCAGCAGAAGAAAGACCTGTTGTTGGAAGCTTAGTTAATAAGGTAAGAGATGAGATTGAAACTCTAATTTCTGAAAAAGAGCAAGAATTCAAAGAAAAAAAAGAGCTAGAAAAAATGCTTGAAACAGAAAAAATAGATGTTACACTTCCAGCTACTAAAGTAAAAAGGGGAAGCGAGCATCCACTAAATAGAATTATTGAAGAAGTTGAAGATTTATTTGTATCTATGGGATATGATGTTGTAACAGGGCCTGAATTAGAAACAGATGAATACTGCTTTGAAAGATTAAATCTTCCTAAAGGACACCCTGCAAGAGACATGCAAGATAGCTTTTATATAACTCCTGAATACTTATTAAGGACCCAAACATCTGCAGTTCAAGCAAGGACAATGATGGCAAACACAGAAAAAACTCCAATAAGAGTAATTTGCCCAGGAAAAACATACAGAAAAGAAGATGATGCAACACATTCACATCAATTCAATCAGGTTGAAGGATTAGTTGTAGACAAGAACATTTCATTTGCAGATTTAAAAGGAACACTGGAAATATTCATGAGAAAAATGCTTGGAGAGAATACACAGTTAAGATTTAGACCAAGTTATTTTCCTTTTTACAGAGCCATCTTACGAAGTTGATGTAAGTTGCTTCAAATGCGGAGGAAAAGGCTGTAATCTATGTAAGCAAACTGGATGGATAGAACTTTTAGGTTCTGGAATAGTGCATCCAAATGTATTGAAAATGAATGGATACGACCCAGAAGTATATAGTGGATTCGCATTCGGAACAGGTCTAGACCGTTTGGCAATGTTTAAATATGGAATAACAGACATGAGACTTTTATATACAAACGATGTAAAATTCTTATCTCAATTCGATAGAATGGATAAATAGATATATAGCCCCTTTGGGTGAGAAAGGATATTATTATGATTTTAAGTACTAATTTTTTAAAAGATTATTTAGATATTGATTTTGATACAGATGAAAAGTTATATGAATTAGCTGAAAATATGACTAAGGTTGGAAATGAATATGATTCTGAAGGAAAGTTTATTCCAGCAACAAATCTTGTAATTGGAGAGGTTAAGGTATGTACAATGCACCCAGACTCTGACCATTTACACATTTGCAAAGTAGATACTGGAAAAGATGTTAGACAAATTGTTTGTGGTGCTCCCAATGTAAGAGCAGGGCTAAAAGTTATTGTTGCACTTCCTGGTGCAAAACTTCCTGGAGGAATCACTATTAGCAATAGCATGAAACGTGGAGTTGAATCTTGCGGAATGCTTTGTTCAATGGCAGAACTTGGATTAGATAGTAAATTCTTAAAGCCAGAAGATAAAGAAGGAATACACGAGTTGCCAGCAGATGCTCCTATTGGAGAAGATCCAATAAAATATATGAAGATGGATGATGGAGTAATCGATTTTGATTTAACTGCTAACCGTGGAGATTTGCTTAGCATTTTAGGAATGGCTTATGAAGTTGGAGCAATATATAATAAACAAGTAAAGAATCCAGATTTATCACACAACGAATCTGACAAAAATGTTAAAAATGAATTTAATGTAAAAGTTGACACAGATAACTGCACATTATTCTTAGCTAAAAAAGTAGAAAATGTTCAAATAAAAGAGAGCCCAGATTTTATAAAAAATAGATTGATGGCTTGTGGAATAAGACCAATCAACAACGTTGTAGATATCAGTAACTATGTAATGCTTGAACTTGGCCAACCACTTCATTTCTATGATGCAGATAAATTGCAAGGATTAATCGAAGTTAGAATGGCAGAAAAAGACGAAAAAACTTACAACACTAGATAATATTGAAAGAGATTTAACAACTGACGATATTGTAATTTCTAATGGCAAAGAAGCAATTGGCCTAGCTGGAGTTATGGGTGGACTTGACACAGAGATAACAGAAAATACAAAGAATGTAATAATAGAATCTGCAATATTTAATTCTGTAAAAGTAAGAAAAACTGCTCAAAAAATAGTAAGAAGTGAAGCAAGCAATCGTTTTGAAAAAGGATTAGATCCAAATAGAACATATATGGCAGTAGAGCGTGCAGTAAAATTATTAGAAGAATATGCCTCAGGAACAGTACTTGCAGGAACAGTTGAATACAACAAAGAAAATATGGAAAACAAAGAAATAGAAATAACATATCAAAAAATAAATGAGGTTTTAGGAACAAATATTCCAAAAGAGTCAGTACTTGATGTATTTACAAGACTTGGATTTACTTATGAAGAAAACGGCAAAACAATAAAAGTAAATGTTCCAAGAAGAAGGCTAGATATTTCTATAAAAGAAGATTTAATAGAAGAAGTTGGACGTATCTATGGAGTTGATAATATAGAGTCAAAAGTTCCTGTAATGCCAATAAAAATGGGAAGTTATGATAAGACTACAAGAGAAATAAGACATAAAATGGTTAATTTAGGATTGAATGAAACTTTATCTTATGTTCTTGTAAACGAAAAAGAAGCAACAAACTTTGCTGGATATGATAAAAAAGAAAACACAGAAAGCATCAAACTTCTAGCTCCACTAACAGAAGAGAGAAGTACATTAAGACAAAGCATAATTACATCTTTATACAAAATATATCAATATAATGTTGCACATTACAATAAAGATATTGCAATATTTGAAATCGGAAAAACATTTTACAAAAATGGAGAAGATTACAAAGAGGAAAATAAACTTGCTTGCTTAATGACAGGAGAATATTACTATGGAATTGGCTCAAGCAAAACAGTAGACTTCTACATAATTAAAGGAATTGCAGAGGAAGTTTTAGACTATTTAGGATATGCAGGAAGATATAGCTTTGTTGTAAAGGAAGATATGTCAAAAGAATTACATCCTGGTCAAAGTGCTGTAATATTTGTAAACAATGATGTTGTTGGAATAGTGGGAAAAATACATCCAAAGATTTCAAAAGAGCCTGTATATGTAATGGAAATAAACTTAGATAAATTACTAGAAAAGAAAACAGGAAAAATGAAATTCAAAGAAATATCTAAATATCCAACAGTAAAGAAAGATTTGAGTATAATTGTAGATAGTAAAATAGAATCTGCAGAAATAGCAAAAATGATAAAAAAATCAGCTGGTTCATTATTAATAGAAAGTAAAGTATTTGATGAGTACAAAGGTAAAGGAATTGAACTTAGTAAAAAGAGTTTGGCATATTCACTAACATTTGGAACAAACGACAGAACACTTACAGACGAAGAAATAAATCAAGTACTTGAAAAAATAATAGCAAGCCTAAATAAAATAGGTGAAGTAAGAAGTAAATAAAAATTTCGCCAAAGTTCGCCCAAAGGGGACGCCCCTTTTTGGGCGAAAAGGCTGTTCCTAATTTGGAAAAAAGTTGACAAATGAGGAAAGAAAGACTGATTTAAAATGGTGAAAATAAAAATGAAGGAGATATAAAATGGCAAAAGCAAAATCGGTTTTTGTGTGTAATGAATGCGGATATGAGTCACCCAAATGGCTTGGAAAATGTCCTGCCTGTGGCGCTTGGAACACGTTCTTTGAACAAAAAATTGTTGAGAGTAAATCAACTGCTACAGGAAAGAGCATAAAAGAAAAGGCTTCTCCACAAGTGTTGGATAATGTTGTTGGAAGAACAGATACGAGAATGGACACGGGAATCGGAGAATTAAACCGTGTTTTAGGTGGTGGTTTAGTAAATGGCTCTTTAGTTCTTTTGGGAGGAGAACCTGGAATTGGTAAGTCTACATTAATTCTGGAACTTTGCGATAAGATTACAGGCACAGGAAAGGTTTTATATGTGTCTGGAGAGGAGTCTGCAGAGCAAGTAAAAATAAGAGCTGATAGGCTTGGAATCAAGAATAGTAACATCATGTTTTTAGGAGAAACAGACATTGACGTAATCGAAGAAACTATTCTTGCAATGGAGCCGAAACTTGTAATAATAGACTCAATTCAAACAATGTATTCTGAAGAGATTACTTCTGCTGCAGGAACTGTGAGCCAGGTTAGAGAAATAACTGCAAGAATAATGAGAGTTTGCAAAGGACACAGAATTACAACAATTATAATTGGTCATGTTACGAAAGATGGAAACATAGCCGGCCCAAGAGTTTTGGAACACATGGTTGATACTGTTTTATATTTGGAAGGTGAAAGATATTTTTCGTATAGAATTTTACGTTCTGTAAAAAATAGATTTGGGTCAACAAACGAGATTGGAATGTTTGAGATGAGAAATGAAGGAATGGTTGAGATAAAAAATCCATCTCAAATTCTTATTTCCGACAGAGAAGACAATCCACCAGGTTCAATTTTAGTTGCCAGTGTTGAAGGAACAAGACCGCTCTTAATAGAATTGCAAGCACTTACAACGCCAACTGTGTTTGGACTTCCAAGAAGAGCGGCAAATGGAATAGATTACAACAGACTTACAATGCTAATTGCAGTATTAGAAAAGAAAACGGGATTGCCACTTGGTTCTCAAGATGTTTATTTAAATGTTGTAAGTGGAATAAAATTGGTAGAACCCGCAGTTGATTTAGGAACTTGTTTGGTTGTTGCATCTAGTTTTAAAAATTATGCTCTTCCAAAGGACATGGTTGCAATAGGTGAAGTTGGCTTAACTGGTGAAATAAGAGCAGTAAATATGATTGAAAAGAGAATAAAAGAAGTCGAAAAAATGGGATTTAAGACATGCATTATTCCAGAAAGTAACAAAAAACTCTTGAAAGATAGCTTCAAAATAGATATAATAGGAGTCAGGACAATAAACGAAGCAATGCAAAAGGTTGGATTAAAATAAACTAGAAGACATTTTGTTTAATAGACAGCCAGTTTTCGCCCAGAAAAGGACGTCCCTATTGGGCGAAAATAGAAAAGGAGGAGATAATCTTGGCAACTACAAATAATGAGATTATTGAAGTTTTAAAAACAATTGCTCCAGGTACACCAATAAGAGAAGGTTTGGAAAACATTTTAAAAGCTAAAACTGGTGGACTTATTGTTATTGGCGACGGCAAAGAAGTTATGGATATTGCTGATGGTGGTTTCAAAATTGACGTAGATTACACACCAGCAAGATTGTATGAGCTTGCCAAGATGGACGGAGCGATTATAATTAGTTCTGATTTAAAAAGAATTTTATTTGCAAATACGCAGTTGATTCCTGAGTCTGATATTCCTACTGTTGAAACTGGAACCAGACATAGAACGGCAGAGCGTACAGCAAAGCAAACAGGAGATTTGGTAATAAGTATTTCTCAAAGAAGAAATATTATTACAATATTTAAAGGCTATGACAGATATGTGCTTGAAGACACTGCAAAGGTTATAACTAAGGCAAATCAAGCATTACAGACTGTTGAAAAATATATGAAAGTATTTGATAACAAATTAAATCTACTTAACGAGTATGAGTTTAACGACATTGTTACTTTGGAAAATGTAATAGTTGCAATTCAAAGAGCCGAAATGGTTATGAATGTTGCAGATGAAGTACAAAAAGCAATTTATGAACTTGGAGAAGATGGAAGACTTCTAGACATGCAGTTGGAAGAATCTGTTGGAGACCTTGAAACAGAAGAGCTTTTAATGGTTAAAGATTATGCAATATTAACCAAGAAGAAGACTGCAGAAGATGTGCTTGCTCAGATAAAAAAAAATTATCAAGAGAAGATTTAATGAAATCGCAAGTTGTGGCTAAATTACTAGGATATCAAGACTTCGATAATTATGACGAAGTTGGCGTATATACAAAAGGATACAGAGTTTTGAATAAGATTCCAAGAATGCCAAGTAGCATAGTGGACAATCTTGTAAAGTCGTTCAAATCATTCCAACACATATTGGCTGCAGATATTCCTCAGCTTGATGAAGTAGATGGAATCGGTGAAGTAAGAGCAAGAACAATTAAACAATCATTAAGAAGAATGCAAGAGCAATTTGTATTCGACAATGAAATAATCTAGATGAACTATTTAGAATACAATTCTGGAAAGAATAACATTTTAACCTTAATATTTTACATTAAATTTTCTTATGCAATCATTTATTTAATGTGAATTGAAAATATAAAACTGATTGTAAATATATTATAAAGGAAATAAGAAATGAAGAAATTTTTAAAAATATTATTAATAGTACTTATTATAGTAGCAGTTGTTGGAATTGCATTCTTAGGCTATGGCTATTATAAAAATTAACAAAAAAGGTTCAAAACCCAGTAGCAACAATAGAGGTTGAAGAATTTGGAACAATAAAAAAGTAGAACTATATCCAGATATTGCACCAAACACAGTTACAAACTTTATAGCATTAGCAAATCGTGGATTTTATGATGGACTAACATTCCATAGAACAATTCCAGAATTCATGATTCAAGGTGGAGACAAAAATGGTGATGGTTCAGGAACACCAACTTTAAGTGATTTAAAAGATGATGGCTCATCAACTACAAATTATGCCATTGAAGGAGAATTCATAGCAAATGGATATAATAAAAACACATTAAAACTCAAAAAAGGTGTTATTGCGATGGCTGAGATCTGATTACAGTAGTTTAAGTACATCATTAACAACTCAAGGATATAATTCAGCAGGTTCACAATTTTTTATAATGAATGCTGATAACGATAATCTAAACGGATTATATGCAGGATTTGGTGAAGTTATTGAAGGTCTAGATATCGTTGATAAAATTGCAAATGTTGAAGTAGTAACAAGAGACGAGAAGGCATCTGAAGGTGTAAATAAACCAGTTAATCCACCTGTAATAAAGAGCATTAGAGTTGAAACTTATGGAATAGACTATGGAACACCAAAAACAGTTGAACCATTCAACTATTATAATTGGTTAATGAAACAATATTCTTCAAGTTCATCTTCAAACAAATAATTTTGCATGAAAAATTTTCAAAAAATTAAAAAAATTGCAAACGAAATGAGAAAAGTTTAAATAATAAATATTTGGATAAGATAATAACAAGTAAATTGAAAAATTTATTTGTTATTTTTTTTTTAGAGTATAAATATATGAGGAAGAGCAATATTAAAGAAAAAACTAAAATGAAAAAAATATTTATAACTGCCTTTATAATAATACTATTAATTTTGTATATATATGTTTGTTCAGCTACATTTATTCCAAATGAAATAGTACTGATGGAAGGCGAAAAATTAAATTTAAAAATTGCAAGGGGAATATCTCTAACAAACAGCAAAGCTTTAGAAGACCAGGTAGTATTAACGGCGAGTAACATCAACAAGGAAAAAGTAGCAACTAGTGGAAACACAAAAATGGACTTAAATTTATTTGGAGCAATCAAGTTAAAACAAATAAATATTAATGTGATTCCGAAAACGAAAGTTGTGCCACTTGGAACAGCAATTGGAATGAAGTTGTATACAAAAGGCGTGTTAGTTGTGGGAATGTCTCAAATAAATACGGAAAATAATGAAAGGACTAAACCTTATGAAAATTCGGGAATAGAACAGGGAGACATGATTTTAAGTGTAAATAATAAAGAAGTAAGCTCAACAAATGAACTAATAGATGAAATAAATGAGAGCCAAGGAAAAACGGTTAAAATAAAATACGAAAGAAATAACGAAACAGGGGAAACAAGTATAACTCCTGTTAAATCAAGCAATGAATATAAGTTGGGATTGTGGGTAAGAGATGTGGCAGCCGGAGTTGGAACACTTACATTTTATGAACCTAGTTCAAATACATTCATGGCATTAGGACATGGAATATCAGACATAGATACAGAAAAGTTAGTAGAAATTTCAACAGGGGAGCTAATTACTGCAAACATACTGTCAATTAATAAAGGCGAGAAGGGAAAGCCAGGAGAAATAAGAGGAACTATACAAAATGGTAATGAAATAGGAAAAATATATAAGAACACAAATTTTGGAGTATATGGAACAGTAACAAACATAAATCATCTAGAAGCAGATTTGACTAATGAAATAGAAGTTGCTTCACGAGATGAAATTCAAACTGGAAGTGCCACTATAATATGCCAGCTAGACAATAACAAATCAAAATCTTATAATATAGAAATCGAAAAAATTTACAAAAATAATAATTCAGATAACAAGAGTATGTTTATAAGGATAACGGATAAAGAACTTCTTGAAAAAACAGGAGGAATAATTCAGGGAATGAGTGGGTCTCCAATAATACAGAATGGAAAATTTATTGAGCTGTAACAAATGTGCTTGTAAACGATCCAACAAAAGGTTATGGCGTGTTTGCAGATATAATGATAAAAGAATTGCATAGCCAACAATAAATGAATACAATTTTTTCCCCGAAACAAAAATACACCGTCATCAAAAATGCCACAAGGTACAATTTTTTCCACGGAACGAAAATGTACCGTAAAAAAAATAAAAATTAAAATTAAAGAAATTTCTATTTACTTTAATTTATTTGAATGATATAATTCAAGTGAATTTTGAAAACGGATGAAATAAACGAGGGATAAAATGAACGAGAAGTATTATTATTTTGCCAAATTAAGTGAGATAAGAAATATAGCAACAAGGGGATTATTCTGTCAATGGGACGAAAAAGAAAATATGTGCCTACTAAGATTTTATGTTGGGGATGAGGGAATATTAGAACATAAAATAGATGGACAGCCAGATGATGAGTTATGTCTTTCACTTCAGTTAGAAGATATTGAGGCAAACATATATGGAGCAGATGGCTACTGTAAACAAAATATTGAACCAGAAAAAATAAGTGTAGTTACAGTAAAGAATCTGGTAAATGACAGAATATCTAATTATTGGATGGATCATGTTGAAAAAATAGAACTTGAAAAGCAAAAAAAGGTTACTCCATTATTGGTTGAAGAAACCAATATACATGACTATATAGAAGAAAATCCTGAATTAAAAATAAATAAATTTGCACAGGAACTAGGACTGGAAAAAAGAAAACAAGAAAATTTTATTACGCGAATGTTCTCAAAAATTAGAGAAAAAATATTTGAAATGAAACAGGCAAGAATAGAAAACAGAATTAATCAAAGCCTTAGAGAGGACAAGAAAATTCGAGAAGAAAGGCTAATAAAAATGGCTAAAAAAGTATTAAGCAATAAAGAAGGTGATGTTCAAAAAAAAAAATTGAGACAAGTAAATAGGAGATATAATAATCAATTATAATGGAGGATAATAAAATGAAAGAATTTTTCAAAAAATCAGGAATCGTATCAATAATAACATCAATAATATTTGCAATACTTGGAGTAGTAATGGCAAGAAATCCAGGAGAAATAATTAAACTAATATCAACAATATTAGGAATCACAATACTTCTAGTAGGAGTAGAGAAAATAATTAGCTATGTAGTATTCAAAGGAAACAAGGACTTCTACAACTATGATTTAATATATGGAATAATAGCAATAATAATTGGAATATTAATAATGGTTTATTCGAATACATTTGCAAGCATAGTTGGAATAGTAATAGGAATTTGGATTGCCTATGAAGCATCATTAAAAATAGTACTTTCTATAAAATTGAAAAACGTTGGAGTCGCTTCTTGGGGAATAATGCTAGGATTATCTTTAATGACATTACTAGTTGGAATATTTGTAATATTCAATCAAAGCTCAATTGTTGTTGCAACAGGAATAGTGATGATTGTTTATGCAGTTATAAATATAATTGATGAAATTATGTTTATGCAATACATCGATAAACTAGTAGACTAGAATTATTTAGAAATAATCTGAAATTGCAAATAAAAGATTAATACACAATGATAAATATCATAAGAATAAAAATAATGAATATAATAAAATTAGATAGGTTAAATACCTATCTAATTTTATTATAAGGAGTGCATGATTATAAAGATTCATGCGAAAGAATATGATAGTAAATACAAATGTAAAATATAATTCACAAATTCTAAAAAAGGATATAAATTTGTTACTTGTACATTATCCATTTGTGAAACTTTTAACCATAGGATACAGTGTGCTAGAAAAGCCGATTTATTGTTTGAAGATTGGAACAGGACCAACAAGTATTTTATTCTGGTGCAATTCACGCAAATGAGTGGATTTGTTCAAATATGCTTATGAAATTTGTGGAAGAGCTGTGTATAGCAAACAATAAAAATAGTAGTTTATTTGGTTATAATATAAGAAATTTGTTACATAAAACATCAATATATATTTGCCCAATGGTAAATCCAGATGGAGTCGACCTTTTTAAATGGTGAGCTTAATTTAAACTCAAATGAATATAGATATGCAAGATACATAGCAAATAAATATCCAAATGTACCATTTCCAAATGGTTGGAAAGCAAATATTAATGGTGTAGATTTAAACTTGCAATTTCCAGCTGGTTGGGAGAATGCAAAAAAAATAAAGTTCAGTCAAGGCATTACATCTCCTGCTCCGAGAGACTTCGTTGGGAATAAACCTTTAGCAGAACCTGAAGCGTTGGCTTTATACAATTTTACTTTAACTAATAAATTTGAACTAATTCTTGCATACCATACTCAAGGAAAAGAAATTTATTGGCAATATCAGAATTGTGCTCCAAAGATTTCTTATGAAATAGGAAGAAAGTTTGCTAATGCGAGTGGATATCTGCTTACAGATGTTCTTTACGAATCGAGTTTTGCGGGCTACAAAGATTGGTTTCTGCAAAATTACAGTAAACCTGCATTTACAATAGAAGCGGGAATTGGAGAAAGTCCACTTCCGCTATCGCAATTTAACAATATATACAGAGACAATATTGGAATAATGGTATTTGGAGCAGTATTGCAATTAGAATATAACATGAGATGAGTTTTAATCTCCTTTTTTAATTCCTTTTTTTCTACAAAATTTGATAAAAAATTATTGATAAAAACTTTCAAAAGTGGTATGCTAATACAGACAAGTTTAAATTTGTTAGATTGAAGATAAATTGAAAAGGAGAATTGATATTATATATCAAGAGATAAAAATGCTATTAACAAACGTAAAAAAATATATAAATAAAAATATACTAAAAATAATAATTTTAAACATCTGCTTAGTAACACTAATGTCTGTTGCAAATTTTTCTTATGCACTAACAATAAAAGATGTAGATGACAAAGAAGAAGTGGATGGAGCAATAAAAGGATTTATTTTATTAAGCGGAAATAATGGAATAAATAAAAGCTTTTTAGAAGAAGCTATAGACTTATATAATCAAATAACGCCACAATATACTAATAATGAAATAATTGCTGTTATAGAAAAAAACATGGACGAATTCGTACAGAGTGGTGTAAAAAAAAAGAGGATTTAGATAGCATAATTACAGTCCTAAAAAGAGTTGATACTGTTCAATTAAAGAAAGTCCTTGGAAAAATTGACATCGAGGAAATTGCAACGAGGGTAAAAAATGGAGAAAGCACAACTCAAATATTAAAGGTAATTACAGATCAATTTTCAACATCAGAAAAAAAAGTTGACATTATATTTGGAACATTATTATCTACGAAAATTATAAAGAATTTTGCGATAGTAATGATAGTATTAGCAATTTATAGAACTTTGTTAAGATGTGTAATTTACAAAAAGGCTCATAAAAAAGCTTGGGCTTCATTCATTCCAGTATACAGAAATGTAGTAATGTTGAAGATATGCAACATGAGTCCTTGTTGGTTACTCTTATTATTAGTTCCTGTTGTTGGATGGATTATATTATGGATTGTTTCTGTAGCTAGCAAATTCATGCTTGCAGAAGCTTTTGGAAAAGGTACAGGATTTGCTTTTGGATTATGGCTATTGGCACCAATTTTTGAAACAATATTAGTGTTTTCTAAAAAGACAAAGTATATAGGATTTGAAGACGAATTTGAAACTGAAAATCAGGAACAAGGGTAATAAACAATATTTATAAGAAAAATATTTTTTGATTACAAGTGAATTATTTGGTTGGATAATTGTTAAATGAAAAGTTGTTTGGAAAATGATTACAAAAATTCACCAAAATACTTGCAGATTAAAATAAAATGTGATATATTGTGGTTGGCTTAAAGGTCAATCACAATTTAATTATTTAGTAGATATTTTCCTTCTTAAAGGTTAAGGTGTCAAAAATATTAAATCAAAATCTTAAGAAGGAGGTAAATAACATGGCAGACAAGACTTTAGTATGCAGTGAGTGCGGAAATGAATTTGTTTTCACAGAAGGTGAACAAGCTTTTTACGCAGAGAAAGGTTTCACAAATGAACCAAAAAGATGCCCAGAATGCAGAAAGGCAAGAAAGCAACAAAGAAGAAATCAATCAGAGAATGCATAGTTAAATAAAAAAAGGAATGTTCAATGTATTTTGAACATTCCTTTTGCTTGTATTTATTAAAAATATTACTTATTGCGTTTGAAAAGTGTGTATCAAATTGCAATATAAAATTTTAGTTATTTATTTTACTCTTCCGATGTAATGTTAGAATCCTTAGTTTCGTTTACAGTTTCAAGCTTTTTTGATTCTAATATTGAAGTACAGTGTGGGCATCTTGTAGCCTTATATTTTATTTCAGTTAAACAATAAGGACATATCTTTGTTTCAGGCTCTGGTGCTGGTTCTTCAACCTTATTCTTATTTTTCTTCTTTTTATTAGAATGGTCAAATACCTTTTCAATCTTTTTAAGATTTCCGTTTTTATCAATCTTTTGAACAAGTCTATCATTCAAATCCTTGAACTTTTTGTTGTTAATTTTATTAATATATCTTATAACTAAGAAAATAGAGAATGAGATAATTAGAAAATTAACGATTGTAGTAATAAAATTTCCGTATTTAATTGAGGCATTTCCAACTGTGAAGACCATGTCTGAAAAATCAATTTTTCCAGTCAATATAGAAATGCAAGGCATTATAATATCTTCAACTAAAGATGTAACAATTTTTTGAAATGCACCACCAATTACAACACCGACGGCAAGATCCATAACATTGCCTTTCATTGCAAACTCTTTAAATTCTTTCCACATAAGTATCAATCCTTTCTGAATTTTAAGTTATGAAATAAATGAATAAAACCTATGAATTTATTTCATAATATATTAATAAAATACACTAAACCGAGAGATTTGTCAAATTTTACCGAAATTTGAGAATTTAAGGAGAAAAATACTTGAAATGAGTATAATTACATGATATAATAGTCCATGTTAAATAAGGAAAGAGGTAATAGTAATGAAAAATTTGAGAAAAACTAAGATTGTTGGAACAATCGGACCTGCTTCTGAAAACAGATTAGAAGAATTATTCGATGCAGGATTAAATGTTTGTAGAGTTAACTATTCTCACGGAAGCTGGGATGAGCAAAAGGAAAAAACTGAAGCAATATTAAAAATAAGAGAAGAAAAAGATCTTCCAATTGCTTTATTATTAGATACAAAAGGTCCAGAAATTAGAACTGGAATGCTTTATACAGGAAAAAAATACAAAAATTCAATTAAAAGATGGACAAAAATTTACATTATTTAATGAAGATATAACAGGAAACGAAGAAGGAGTTTCTGTAACATACAAAGAATTATACAAAGACGTTGTACCAGGAACAAAAATACTAATTGATGATGGTGCAATCGAATTAAAAGTTGATGAAGTTGTTGGAAAAGATATAATAACAACAGTTGTACATGGAAATGGTTTAGGAAGTAGAAAAACTATGAACTTACCTGGAACAATAATTAGATTACCAGGTCTTGCTGATAAAGATATAGCAGACTTAAAAACTGCATGTGAACATGGCTATGATTACATTGCATTATCTTTTGCTAGAAATGAAGAAGATATAAAGAATGTAAGAAAAATACTTGATGAAAATGGTGGAAAAGACATTCAAATATTAACAAAAATAGAGAATGTTGAAGGTCTTTCAAACCTAGATCAAATAATTGACTTAGCAGATGGACAAATGATAGCTCGTGGTGATATGGCTACAGAAACAGATTTCACAGAACCACCAGTAGTTCAAAAGAAAATAATAAAACTTTGTAACAAAGAAAATAAACCAGTAATAACAGCAACACAAATGCTTGAATCAATGACACACCAACCATTACCAACAAGAGCTGAAGCAAGTGACGTTGCAAATGCTGTATATGATAGAACAGGTGCAATAATGCTTTCTGGAGAATGTGCACAAGGTGATTACCCAGTAGAATGTGTTAAAACAATGGTTAAGATAGCTAATAGAGTTGAACCAGAAATCAACTACTGGAAAAGATTTGATGAGAATGACAATCTTGAATTAGACACATTAGCAAAGAACGTTGCTTATGCAACATGCGTAACAGCTAAAAATATGAAGGCTGATGCAATAGTATGTTATACACATTCAGGAAACACAGCTAGAAACTTAGCAGGACTTGGAGCAGGATGCCCAATACTAGCTATAACAGACAACAAGAGAACATTCCATCAATTAGGTTTAGTTTGGAACGTAACACCAATATATGTTGACGCTCAAGAAACAATAAATAAGACAATTGAAAAAGGAATTGAAAAATTAAAGAACAAAGAAATATTAGAACAAGGAGACCTAGTAATAATAGCAGGTGGAGACCAAATAATGAAAGATGTTGGATCATCTGTAAATAAAACAATAGGTGGAGTTTTAAGAGTATAATTTAGTACAAAATGGTACAATTTTGGGACGGAGATAAAAATGCTCCGTTCTTTTTCTGTGTTCAATATAATTTGGAGGGAGAAAAATCTACATTCTTTTTTTTATGTTATTTTAAGTTAAAGTTCACACATTTCTAAATGGTAACATAAAATGTAATAAAGCATGAAGAACATGCTTTAAATAAAAAGGAGGAAAAAAGCAATGTACAGATGCTGTAATAAATGTTGTTGTAATAGTAATGAAGAAGTAAGTCCTTTAGACGAAACCTGCATGGACGTTGCAGATTCTAATTGCAACAGTTGTAATTTTGATAGTTGTGCGTGCGGATTTGATGAGCAAGAAAGTGTATTTCCGTTAAATCCAATGCTTGGCCAAAGTTATGTGCCAGTACAAAGAATGACAAACGTGTTTACTCCAATATGTGGACTAAAAAATGGAACAATATTTCCAGAATTAGTAAGCCCATACTACCCATGTCAAAGTGTAGAAGACATTGAATATTTAAAGAGTAGAAACGAGATAGGAAAGGGGTGCAACACATGTTCTTAAATAATATGAATAGCTGTTCAAATACAGATTTAGAAGATTGCAAATATGAGCCAACAGGAATTAATGCTCAATTTGGATATAATACTGCAAATTTAATTGCAAAAGAAAATTGTTGCGCAAACCAAAATTGTTGTGATAAAAATAATGCAATAAAAGATGAAATGATGTGTAAGATTAGAGCTTTAAAATTTGCTGTAACAGACATCGGAGAATATTTAAACACCCATTCAGATGATAAAAGAGCAATTTGCTTACACAGAGAATATTGCCAAGAATTAAGAGATTTATCAGACAAATATCAGAGAATGTATGGACCACTTAGCATCTACTGCCCTTGCAATAGCTGGAGATGGCTAGAAGAACCATGGCCATGGGAAAGGAGTGAAGAGTAATGTGGACATATAACAAAATGTTACAATATCCAATAAATATAAAAAATAGAAATCCTCAAATGGCAAAGGTAATAATATCACAATATGGAGGTCCTGACGGAGAACTTGGAGCAGCTTTAAGATATTTATCTCAAAGATTTGCAATGCCAAGTCAAATTGCGAAGGCCACGCTTAACGACATAGGCACGGAAGAGCTGGCACACCTTGAAATGGTAGGAACTTTGGTGCACCAACTAACAGAAGGAGTTTGCCCAGAAGAGTTGAAAAAAGCAGGCTTAGGACCATATTATACAGACCATGGAGTTGATGTTTACCCTCAATCTGCAGCCGGAGTTCCATTTGATGCAAATTGTTTAGCTTGTAAAGGAGATGTAATTGCAAACTTACAGGAAGACCTTGCTGCCGAACAAAAAGCACGTGCTACGTATGAAAAATTAATAGACTTATGTGCTGATGACAAAGATGTTGTAGATGTATTAAGATATTTAAGACAGAGAGAAGTAGTTCACTTCCAGAGATTTGGAGAGGCTTTAAGAGATGTACAAGACAAAATGGCTGAAAAGAAATTTTACATGAACAATATGAAATGGAATAATAACATGAACTCAAATATGAGTAATTGCTGTGGAAACAATAATACAAATAACATGAATAATGGATGCTGTAATATGAGAAATGATAACTCATCGGAAGAGTGTAATTAAATTTAAAAAAAATAAGGTTGTAAAAAAGAAAGGTAAGAATAATTACCTTTCTTTTTCAAAACCATCGCTAATTTGCATTTTCTAAGCATTTATATAAACAATTTCCTAAATCTGATGTATCTACAATAGACTTTATACTTGCATTTAAAAGTTCTTGGGAATTAACTTTATACAAATTTAAAATATAACCATTTTTTAGAGAAAGTTGTCTTAAAAATTCTCTAGTAGTTCTTCCGTTTCCTTCCCTGAAAGGGTGTAAAACATTTAGCTCAGCCCAGTAGTAAGCCAGGCGAGAGGCAAATTGTTCCTTGGATAGACCTACTAAATAATTTTCACTTTTTAATTCGGAAAGAAGCCTTTCAAGTTCACTCTCAATATATTCCCATTCGGCAAATTGAAAATAGTCTTTAGCAATATTTTCTGTTCTAAATAATCCTGCAAAATTATAAATATCTTCAAATAGAAATTTATGAATCGAAACAAAATGAGCAACGTCAAAGTTTCCTGTGATTCCTTTTTTATTTAGAGCCATAAGTTTTAATGAAACAACACTTGTTTCATACGATTCAAGTTCTTCTGAATCTTTTATATTTAATTTATTTACTAATGTGTTTGTTCCTTCATAACAATAAACAGAACCGCGAGTCTCGTACATATAATTTTTTCCTTTACCTTAATTTTTTAATATAATATACATTAAAATAAAAAAATATACAATAAAAATAGAGTATAATCTAATATTTTTATTGTATATGGTATATTTTATATCTGCATTATAATGCTCTATTATATATTATAGATTATAGAAATTAGCCTTTATAGAATTCATTGCATCTTCCATAGAAATCTTATTGTCTGCGAAGTCGTTTAACCTTGAAATATCGTTTGCAGATAAAACTTGATTTTCCATTTCCATAGATGTTTTTATATTATTTATCATATTTAATTTATCATTTTCAGGAATCATTTTATATCTCCTTTCGATAACCAACTACACTTCTATTATACCACAAAATAGCAGAAAATACAAGCTTTTTAAGGCTTTTTGAACTAAAAAAGAAAGGCCTTTAAAGGTCTTTCTTTATATAAGTTTTTATTAATCTAAGTTATTTAAAATGTTTGGTAACATTTGTTTCTTTCTTGAAACAACGTTATTTAACATTGCTGTATTATTTTCTAGGTTTACACCGAAAGCTTTTTCAACAGTATTTGCTTTTCTACCCATAGCAATTATTTTTGAATTTGCATTTAAAATATCTGTTGCAGCAAACATGTAGAAGTCTAAGTTCTTGTCATCAATCTCTTTTTGAATTGCATTTTCTAATTCAGATTGTCTGCTGAATACAGAATTTAAATCGATAGCGTTTACTTGTGAAATCTCAAATTTAATATGTTCATCATCAAATTCTTTTGAATCCATGTTTATAACTTGGAATGGTGTGAATTCGCTAATGTCTGTTCCTGCTTTTAACATTTCTTTACCATAAGATTCAACATCGACACCAGCAAGACTGGCTAGTTTTGTAGCAACTTCTTTATCGAATTCTGTGCATGTTGGAGATTTGAATAATAATGTATCTGAAATGATGGCACTAAGCATTAAACCAGCCATTTGAGAATCTATATCTACTCCATTTTGTTTATATAATTTATAAAGGACTGTTCCTGTACATCCAAGAGGCTCTGCTATAAAGTACATAGGCTCTTTAGTTTCGAATTTTATTTTGTGATGGTCTACAACCATTTTTATTTTTGCTTTTTCAATTCCTTGAGCACTTTGCGAAAATTCGTTGTGGTCAACTAAAGCAACTTCACAATTTTCATCAACACTTTCAAGCGTTTCAGGCTCTTCAACTTCAAATGTTTTTAAAGCATAAGCTGTTTCCTTATTTACATTTCCTAACTTATAAGCCTTTGCGTCAACCCCTAAAGCTCTTTCTAAGTTAGCTAAAACAATAGCAGATGTTATTGTGTCTGTATCTGGTTTTTGATGTCCAAAAACATATAATTTATTTCCCATAATTTTATAATCCTTTCTATATTTAAAGTTCAATAATTAATAGAAGATACATGCTTTATGTATCTTGCACTCTTTTATTATACCACATTTTTACAAGAAGGTCAACAAATGCTTGAAAATTGGAGTGTAGTTGTATATAATATAAAAACAGAAAAAATTCATTATGAGACTCATGTTTTTTGAAAGGATGTGAGGCATATAATAATTAATTTTGAAAACTTGACGAAATCTATTTACAGAGAAGTTGCAGGTGATTCAAGAAAGTTTGCAGATGACTTTATAAAAGAATTAGAAAGCAAACTTGAAAATGGTTTCAAAGGGGGAAGAAAAGTGGAAAACAAAGTACAAGAATACACAATCGATCGATTTGAAGAAGATTTTGCAGTATGTGAGAACAGAACTACAAAAGAGATAGTAAACGTAAAAAAATCGGAACTTCCAGACGATGCAAGAGAAGGAAGTGTACTAACATATAAAGATGGAAAATTTGAAGTGAATTATGAAAAGCAAGAAGAAATAGAAAAAAAAAGAATAAGAGAAAAAATGAATAATCTTTGGAACAACTAACGAAAAATAATAAAATGAGTAGGTGATTTTATGGCAAAAAAAACAAAAAAAAGTATAATCTAATTTATGGTGTTATAACAATAATAACGATAATTGCTCTATCTTTTATTGGAGAAAAAGTAAGTTCAGATAACATTGGAAACCTTGCAAACGAAGTAAATGCAGGAACAAATGAAATAGCGAATGTTGAAAATAATGTTGCAGATAACACGGAAAATAAAGAAAGCAAAAATGGAGAGGTTGTTGTAAAATTTTTAGATGTGGGGCAAGCAGATTCAATATTGGTTCAAAGCAATGGCGTTAATATGCTTATAGATGCAGGAACAAACAAGGCAGGAGCAACAGTGGTTAAAGACTTGCAAGATCTAGGTGTTACAAAAATAGATTATCTTATAGGAACTCACCCACACGAAGATCACATTGGCGGAATGGATGATGTAATAAAAAAACTTTGACATTGGAACAATATTTATGCCTAAAATACAAACAAACACAAAAACATTTGAAGATGTATTAGATGCAATTGCTAGCAAAAACTTAAAAGTAACGTCACCAGAAGTGGGCTATACTTACAATGTGGGAGATGCTAAGTGTGAAATAATGAGTATCGGAAGTGGAGAAAATGAGGAAAAGAGCAACTTAAACCTTTCATCTATTGTAATTAGAATGACCTATGGAACACAAAGCTTCTTATTCATGGGAGATGCTGAAACTGAAAACGAATCAAGCAGAACATGGCCACAAACAACAGTATTAAAAGTGGGACACCATGGCTCAAACACAAGCTCCTCACAAAAATTCTTAAATGAAGTAAAGCCAGAAATAGCAGTAATAAGTGTTGGAACAGGCAACATGTATGGACACCCAAAACAAACTACACTAAACAAGCTAACAAAAATAGGAGCAAAAATCTACAGAACAGACGAAAATGGAACAGTAACAATAACAACAGATGGAAAAACATGCACAGTAACAACGGAAAAATAAAAATGTAGTAAAAAAAAGACTAGACAAGTTAAAAGAAATATGCTATATTATGAGGGGGTAGCAAAAATACCCTTATATAAATGCCACTGTGGCGGAATTGGTAGACGCACTGGATTCAAAATCCAGCGGGAAACCATGTGGGTTCGAGTCCCACCAGTGGTACCAAAAGGAAAGTAGAACTAAAAAGTTCTGCTTTTTTTTTATTTATGTAGAAAATCAAAAATGGGACTCGAAAAGGGCGTTAAGGCAAATGTCCAGTGGACATTTGATAGCCCGCGGGTAGAGGTCCCATCAGTAGTACCATAATGAACAGAGTTTATAAACAAGCTCTGTTTTTTATTTGCGTAGAAAATTTAAAAGGCTCGAGAAGGAAAAATTAATTAATGAAAAGTCTTGCAAAAAAGGAACTGTTATACTATAATAAAATTGTAAAACAAAAATATTTGAAACGCAAAAGAGAAGAAAAAGGAGAAAAAATGAATAAACCAGCAAACTGTTGTGGCTGTATATATACACGCACCATATATTTTTACCAAAGAGAAGAATTAGCAAAAGTCGCTAAGGTTTGTTTGGCATACTCAAAAACAGCTTATAATTTCGTATGCAATTTTATATGTGAAATTATAAATAAGACTGAAAACAAAAATAAATATAAAAAGATAGGAGTAGTTTAGAAAAGCTATTTTTATCTTTTTTTTTTGCGTTAAAAAATACTTAAGTAACCAAATAAATATAAGGAGGAAAGAAGTAAAAAATGAAAACAAAAATTAGAGACAAACAAGAAAGAGGAGTTACGCTTATTGCTTTAGTTGTAACAATAGTCGTTTTGCTAATATTAGCAGGAATAAGTATAAATTTAGTACTAAATAATAATGGAGTAATAAGTAAGGCGAAAGAGGCTAAAAAACAATATGCAGAAGCACAAACAAATGATGAAAACAACAACAAAAAGAAATTGAGGACTGGATAGAAGAAACAGTAACAAATGTAAAGAAAATCGAAGGAGTAGTAATTCCAGAAGGCTATTATTATGTAGGAGGCACAAAGGCAAAAGGAATTGTTATTTCTGATAATGCAAACGATAACGAATTAGACAAAGGAAAAGAAGATGTAAGAAGAGATTTAGAAGGAAATCAGTGGGTATGGATACCAGTAGACACACCAAGTAGTTTATATATAACTGTAACTGATGGAGTAGAATTAAATAAGGGGATAGAAGATACGGGAGTAAAAACTACAAGGTATACTAAATCAAATGTAATACCGGGCAGAAGTATACCTGGAGATACAAGTAAATGTAGAGAACCTGACATACTAGGGTATGATTGGGATAGTAATGTAAAAAAGAGCAGGATTTACTAGTTTGAAAAATATGGCAGAAAATATGGTAAGTGACTATGAGGAGATGACCAAAAGCCTTGAAAGATATCATGGATTTTATATAGGAAGATATGAGTTATCAGGAAATGGAGAGAAAACTGGAGCAACTCAAAATGAAGATTGGTATGGACTATATAAAAATTGTACAGCATTAGCTACTGGTACAAAAGTGAAAACAAGAATGATATGGGGATTACAATGGGATGCAACATGTAGGTGGCTTAAAAGTTCTGGATTTGATATAGATGATTCAAAAAAATTGGGGAAATTATGCGGATAATACTATAACTGGACATGGAAATCCTCAAAATACTGGTTATAGTGAAAGTTGGAAGGCAAATAATATCTATGATTTTGCTGGAAATTGTGAAGAATTTACTCAAGAAGCAGGAGATCAAGGTAGAGTTTATCGAGGAGGTAGTTATCGAAGCTACCGGAACTTCCTGGTCGGCAGGAAGTTATAGTTCTCCACCTAATTATGACCTTGGCAATGAAGGTTGTACTCGTCCTACTTTATACTTGGTACCATGAGAGATAGGAACATGTAAAGAAAGCTGTGACATGCATAGTAAAAAACACTTTTTTAGAGTGTCATTCAATAAGTAATTAATAAAGTATACGATAGAAACTCAAGTGAATTCTATGATATAGAAAATGCTTGAGTTTTTTTACTCTCTAAAAGGGACTTTACTTTTTTTATTTATTCTCTTGTTTTTATTTCTACAATAATGTAAAATTGTAGTATAAAAATTATGGAGGAAAATGTTATGAACGACAAAAGAAAAATTATTTTAATATCTATTCTAGTTGCAATTACTCTTATACTAGTTATTAGTATTGTATCAATTGTAAAATCTAATAAACAAGAGGAGCTACCCATTGTAAGAGAAAACACAACTAAAAGAGAAAATACTGTAAAAGAGAACATTTCTATTGTTGATGAACCAGCAGAAAATGAAAATTTACCAGAATTAAAAAATAAAGGTGAAATTGCAAAAACAAGGTCAGTATATACAGATGCAAATGGAGCAAAAGCAGTTGTGCCAGAAGGCTATGGAGTTGTTACAGATGCAGGAACAATAGCTGATGGACTTGTTATATCAGATGTTGCTGAAGATGATTTAGATAACACAAAGCAAGGTAATCAATTTGTATGGATCCCAGTGGAGTTGCCAAGTGTAGACTTCAGCAAATATACAAATGAAGATGATATAAACGAAAGACTATCAGAATTAATTCAAAGCAAACAATATCCAATGGCAATGAAAATGGCTGATGGAAATTATAAAGGAATTTTGTATAGATTTGAATCGGTAAATGAGAATACAGAAATTAGAGTAAGTTTCATTTCTTACACAAATGGAAATTCTGAGAGAGAACCGGCTAATTTGCAAGATAATGCAAGTCTAGTAGAAAATTGGACTAGTGAGCAATATCAAAAAGATTACAATGCTTTGGTAAACAGAGTAAAAAATGACAAAGGTTTTTGGATTGCAAGATACGAAACAAGTGTTGATGAAACAGGCAAAGCCCAAGCAAAGAAAAATCAAAATGTAACAACAGGAATATCATGGTATAAAATGTACAACTGCGAAAAAACATTACAAAATGGAAAAACAACAAGTAACATGATATGGGGAAGCCAATGGGATCAAGCAATGATATGGCTAAGAGGAGTAAGAAATTACAATACAAAGGACAGACAATATTATATAGTAAATAGCTCAAACATGGGAAATTATTTGAACACAGAAATAAAAGAAGAAAGAGCTAATAGAATTGAAACTGTAAAAAAAGAGTGGGGAGGCTGTAAGATATAAATCTGGAACAGTAAAACAATCTTTAGTAAGAAATATTTACGACATGGCAGGAAACGTATGGGAATGGACGATGGAAGCAAATTTCACATCTTCTAGAACAGTAAGAGGAGGAGATTGCTCTTATGATGGCGTAACATATCCTGTTACAGCAAGATTCTCATTCCAAGCAGACTATTCAGGAGAAAAAATAGAGAACATAGGCTCAAGAATGACTATATACTAAAAAAGAAAATCTGGGTGAAAGGTAAAAATTAAATTTTAAAAAATGCAAAAACAGTTGAAAATTAAAAAAAGTTATGCTATCATGAGAATGTAAACAAAAGTATTTGAAACGCAAAAGAAAAAGAAGAAAAAAGGGGGAAAACTAAAAATGAAAACAAAATTAAAAATCAAACAAGAAAAAGGAATTACGCTTATTGCTTTAGTTGTAACAATAGTAGTTCTACTAATACTAGCAGGAGTAAGTATAAGTTTAGTACTAAACAATAATGGAGTAATAAGTAAAGCAAAAGATGCTAAAAATTCAACTGAAAAAGGACAAGCACAAGATGAAGTTAATCTGGCTATAAATTATTTGCAAATAGAAGATGCAACTTCTACACTAACTAGGGAAGATAAAAGAAAAATATTGGAAGATGAATTAAGAAAAATTTCGGCAGATTCTTCTGTTTCAATTAGTGGATCTGGATATAAAATAACTCACAAAAAATATGATTTTTTTGTAGATGAAGATTTAAAAATATCTGACTCAGAAAAAAAATTTGATGCTACTGAATGGGATAAAAAAGCGGCCCCAGAGGATATATTTGTATGGAAAAGTGATGATCCAAATAATGCTGATTATGGAGTTGTTATTGGATATAAAAAGAATGTGGATAATTACACAATATTAAGATTCCCAAGTAGATGCACAAAACTTGAGCCAAGATATAGTTCAGACATTTATAAGGACACTGGGGATGATGAACCAACAGTAAGAAGCTATACTAAAAATATTCTAAAGGTGGAAATGCCTAATACAGTTAAGGAATTAGGCTATGGAGCATTTTCAGAAATTAGCAACGGATTCTATTTTTCAAGTTTAGAAAGAGTTGAACTATCCAAAAGTTTAAGTAAGATTGAAGATAAGGCATTTTCAGTGTGTAGGAATTTAAAATACATTGAAATACCTGAAAATGTAACAGAAATTGGTGCTGGAGCATTTGGGGGATGTAAAAAATTGAACATTGAAATACCTGACAATATAACCAAAATTGGCTCTGGTGCTTTTGTAAGGTGTAATGCAATAGAAAGTATAATAATTCCGAAAAGCGTTAAGACAATAGATGAATGTGCTTTTGGTGGATGGAGTAGTAAACAAACAATAAAGTGCGAGGCGACTGAAGCAGGAGAAAATTGGAATGAATATTGGAATTATTCTGATGAAGGCGGTGGCGCACATCTAAAAAGTTCTTGCAGTATAATATGGGGTTATCAGGATAACAACACATAAAAAGTAATTTAGAAAAGTATTGTTTAATTATTAAATGTTTTACGAAGAATTGAAAAAATGAAGATAATAAATAAGCCCCAAGCATTTCCTATTTATAGGATTTACTTGAGGCTTGTTATGTTATAAGATTAGAAAGTATCCAAATTATTAATGATGTACAAGTAAGTTTTTTTCATTTGGAAGAGTAGCTTTTACGAAATTTAATATATCAACATATAAAGAGTATCATCATCAAATATTATTTGCTCTTCAGAAAACTCTTCGTAATCTATATTTTTAAATTTTTCGATTATTTTTGCAGGCATTCCAACTTGTTTTAAGTTCTTATTGCAATAATAATTTACTGCTTGTCGAATACACCATGAACAGGCAAATTTTCTTTCTGTTAATGACTGCATTGGCCTTATTCCAACGGCATACTGCTGTGGATTTTTATCGTATTTAAACGAGAATTTTGTGATAGTTTTCCAGTTTCTGATTCGTATTTGTTTAATAAGTAACTTATGGTTTTTCCGGTATTTTCATCTACTCTATTTGCGGCTATATGTTCTGTTATATTTTGCATAATGAAAATGCTATTTATTATGCAAGAGATAATTGTAAAAGCATAAATTATATTTGTTATTTTTCCTTTTGGAGAAATACTTGCTTGTGCTAATAATATAATTATAGAACTTCCCCATAACATCATTAATGGAACATTTACTCTTCCACATACTCCAGTATTAAATATAAACATCGGTACTATACAGATTGAAAAAGTTATAAATACAATTAATAAATATTGCATAATATATTCTTTTTTTCGTTTTTGAGATTATTAGTAATACAAAACTTAAAATTAATACTATTGTGTTTGTGTGTTTTGGCAACATTGCCATACATTCATTCCAAAGTTCATTTAAATATCCGCCAACTGTTTTACCCCTTAGTAGTATTGCTAATACTAGCAGGAGTAAGTATAAACTTAGTGCTAAACAATAATGGAGTAATAAGTAAGGCAAAAGATGCGAAAAACTCTAATGAAGAAGCAAAAACAAAATAAATAGAGCAGGTAGGAAATGGTTTGAACCTAGAGTAAGATAAGGTACAAGTCGTTCCTATTTTTTATTTGATGTAATTCAATTTTTGAACAGTTATTTTTAATACTAGATTTATTTGTGGTTATCTTGAACTAAAATGTCAGATTTTTTCTTCTAAACCTTGTTTTTTTTTAGGTAAAGTGTGGTATCATAGAATATGTCAAATGAATACCTTATACTTGGCTTTAGGAAAACACACCACTAAACCTAGGTTTAAGGCAAATAAAAAAAATAGGAGGTGTCACAATGACAAAGGAAAGAAAACAAGAAATTATCACAACTTATAGAAGAGATGAAAAGGACACTGGTTCTCCAGAAGTTCAAATAGCTCTTTTAACAGAAAGAATCAACAATCTTACAGCGCATCTTAAAACACACCAAAAAAGATAATCACTCAAGAAGAGGATTATTACAAATGGTTGGAGCTAGAAGAAGTTTATTAAACTACTTAGCTAAAGAAGATGTTCAAAGATATAGAGACATTGTTGAAAAATTAGGATTAAGAAAATAATTTTAGCAAGGGCGTTTTACAAAAGTTAAAGCGCCCAATTTTTACAAATACAAAAGAAAAAAATTTTGTTATTTTGTCGTAAAAAAAGAGCAAAATAATAAAAAAGAGATATAAAATAAAAAAATTCATTTTAAAGTCACATTAAAGTTGTATAACTATACTTGTAAAATTAGAGGTAGCTTGTATAAAATGTTATGTTTTAAATTTATTTTGTATGTTGAATTATTTTTAAAATTTACGCCAGTCTGCGTAGCGACCAAACGAAGCGTAAGCTGAGTGCGATTGAAGAAACTTTCATATATTTTGAATTTTAAAATTGAAAGTTTCGACAACAAAGATAAGAAAATTTAAAAATAATTCAACATACAAAGAATAACTTGAATAACATTTTATAGAGGTTACAGTCTAAGTACAAGTATTGCTTATAAATAAATTAAAAGGAGAGATATTATGTACAGAAAATTTGAAACAGAGTTAGCTGGAAGAAAGCTAACAGTTGAAACAGGAAAAGTTGCTGAACTTGCAAATGGTGATGCAATAATTCATTATGGAGACACAGTTGTAATGGTAAACGTTACAGCATCTAAAGAGCCAAGAGAAGGAATAGATTTCTTCCCGCTATCAGTTGATTACGAAGAGAAACTATATGCAGTAGGAAAAATTCCTGGAAGCTTCCAAAAAAGAGAAGGAAAGCCAGCTGACAAGGCAATTTTAACATCAAGAGCTATAGATAGACCTATCAGACCTTTATTCCCAAAGGATTTTAGAAATGATGTATGTGTTGTTGCAACAGTTTTATCTGTTGAACAAGATAATAGCCCAGAAGTTTGTGCTATGATTGGTGCATCAGTTGCACTATCAATTTCTGATATACCATTTGGTGGACCAACAGCAGCTGTAAATGTTGGATATGTTGATGGACAAATTGTTATAAACCCAACAGTTGCTCAAAGAGAACATAGCAGATTAAAATTAACTGTTGCTGGAACTATGGAAAAGGTTACAATGATTGAGGCAGGAGCAGATGAAATACCAAATGATACAATGCTTGATTGTATAAAAGCAGGACATGAAGAAATTAAAAAGCTTTGCAAATTCATAGAAGGAATAAAAGAAGAAGTTGGAAAGCCAAAATTTGAATATGTTTCTTTCGCAACAGACAAAGATGTATATGCTGAAATTAAAGAAAACTTTAAAGAGAGAATGTATAACGATGTACAAGCTCAAGACAAAGAAGTTAGAGATGCTAACATGGATAAATTAGCAGAAGATATTAAAGCATATTATGCAGAAAAAAATATGGAGAAGAAGAAGCTGAAGAAAAGAGCACGGAAATTGCAAACAGCATACACGACCTAGAAAAAAGAAGAATGTGTAAGAGAAATGATCTTCAAAGAGCACAAACGTCCAGATGGAAGAAGAATAGATGAAATAAGACCACTATCTTGTGAAGTTGGAGTATTACCAAGAGTACACGGAAGTGCAATATTTACAAGAGGTCAAACACAAGTATTATCAGTAGTAACACTTGGAACAAAATCTGAAGAACAAGAATTAGATGGATTAGACGAAGAAGAATCTAAGAGATACATGCATCAATACAATTTCCCATCTTACTCAGTTGGAGAAGCAAGACCATCACGTGGACCAGGAAGAAGGGAAATTGGACACGGTGCATTAGCTGAAAAAGCACTAGTTCCAGTAATTCCTTCAGAAGATGAATTCCCTTATACAATAAGAGTTGTATCAGAAGTATTATCTTCAAATGGTTCAACATCACAAGCAAGTATTTGTGGAAGCACTCTAGCACTTATGGATGCAGGTGTTCCAATAAAAAAACCGGTAGCAGGTATATCAACAGGACTTGTTACATCAAAAGAAAATCCAGATGAATATGTAATGCTTACAGATATTCAAGGAATCGAAGATTTCTTCGGAGACATGGACTTCAAAGTTGGTGGAACAAAAGATGGTATAACAGCTATCCAAGTTGACATTAAAAACGATGGACTAACATATGATATAATCAAAGAAGCTTTCGAAAGAACAAAAGTTGCACGTGATTATATATTAGACGAAATAATGAAACCACAAATAGCAGAGCCTAGAGCTGAATTATCTAAATATGCACCAAGAATAATTACAACAACAATCAATGTAGACAAGATTAAAGATGTAATCGGACCTGGTGGAAAAATGATAAACAAGATTATAGATGCAACAGGCGTTAAGATAGACATCGAAGAAGACGGAAGGGTTTGCATTTACACAGATGATGCTGAAAACGGAAAGAAAGCTTTGAAGATGATTGAAGATATTGCAAAAGATATCGAAGTTGGAAAAGTTTATGACGGAAAAGTTACAAGAATATGAACTTTGGAGCTTTTGTTGATATTGGTGGGGAAGAGAAGGATTACTTCATATTTCTAAAATATCAAACAAGAGAGTTGAAAAAAGTTGAAGATGTTTTAGCAGTAGGCGATGAAATAAAAGTAAAAGTTTATGAAATAGACAATCAAGACAGAATTAACCTAACAATGAAAGATTTAGAAGAGAGTCAAAAGGAAGGATAAAATGAAGTATTTATATATAATACAACAAGCAATGGTATGGATATTAACTGCATATTGGTTATATCAATTAATCGTAAGTTTTTGCTCACTTGTAAAACTTAAAGATAAACCATTGATTGATGATAGAGACCATAAGTTTATGGCTATATTACCTGCTCACAACGAGGAACATGTAATAGGAAACTTAATAGAAAGTTTAAAGAATCAAGACTATCCCCAGGATTTAATTGATATTTATGTTATTGCAGATAACTGCACAGATAATACGGTTAAAATTGCAAAAGAGGCTGGAGCCATTGTGCTTGAAAGATACGAAGATGATCCAAAAAACAAACGAAAGGTGCTGCTCTACAATGGTTTCTAAAGCAAAAAATAGAAGAGGATGCTGATTATGATGCATTCTGTGTATTTGATGCTGATAACATTGTTGACAAAAACTTCTTCAAGGCAATGAACAAAAAACTATGCCAAGGAGAGGAAGTTGTTCAAGGTTATAGAGATATAAAAAATCCAACAGATAGCTGGGTTTCAGCAGGATATGCAATATTCTATTGGACAATGCATAGATTCTACCACTTAGCTAGATATAATTTAGGCTTATCTGCTCTATTAAATGGAACTGGATTTATGGTTAAATTTGATATAATAAAACCAACAGGTTGGAACACAAATACCTTAACAGAGGATATAGAATTCTCTTTAAAACGTATAATACAAGGTAAAAGAGTTGGTTGGGCAACAGATGCAATTGTATATGATGAGCAACCAGTAGGCTTTAAACAATCTTGGTCACAAAGATCTAGATGGACAATAGGACATATTCAATGTCTACAAGAATATACAAAACCACTTGCAGGAGCAGTAGTGAAAAACAAAACATTGATGAATTTTGATGGTTTATTATATATGCTAGGAAGTATACCAATGTTCATAATGACAATAGTCTTAGTAATTATAAACTTTATAATGTATATTTGGGGTGGAATGAATGTGGGAGACCTATTCATAAATTGCCTAAGATATATACTTCCAACTTTCTTATTACCAATATTTATTGGTGTTGTAATTATGATTATAGATAAGAAACCAATAAGACCAATGCTAAAGGGACTTGCTTTATACCCATTGTTCTTAGGCTCATGGTTATTAATAAACTTCAAGTGCTTATTCGTACGTGATACAAAGTGGGAAAAGATAGACCACGTAAGAGATATAAAAATAAAAGATGTAGCGTAAAATATCAGAGCAAAAGAGATGCGATTTGCATCTCTTTTTTTATTAAATAGTTCTATAAATATTGTGAAATTTCTGTGTTTATGCTAGAATATGTAGGAAGAATTTAAATTTTAAAGGAGAAAATAATGGGAGAAAAATTAAAACACATTTTTAAACTAAAATACATGCATATAGCAATAATAATATTGGGAACAATTTTTATAGCATTATCAATATTCCATACCAATATGTGGTTTGATGAGAGTTATACAATAGGAATAGTAAGACATTCTTTTTTTTCAGAAATATGGAATATAACAAGCTTTGATGTACATCCACCATTTTATTATTTCTGTTTACATATTTTAAATTTAATATTTGGAGAAAGCATTATATTATATAGATTGTTTTCGGCAATCACAATTGCATTAACGGCATTACTAGGGTACACTCATATTCGTAAAGACTTTGGAGAGAAAACAGGATTCTGGTTTTCGTTTTTAATGTTGTTTTTGCCAGTAGCTGCACAATATGCCGGAGAAATAAGAATGTATTCTTTAGGAATGCTTCTTGGAACAATTATGTGCATATATGGTTATAGGATTTATAAGAAAGATATTCATAAATTGACTTATGTATTTTTTCGGACTAAGTAGTTTAGCCCTAGCATATACTCATTATTATGGAGTTCTATTGGCAGGCGTTATAAACTTGGCTTTATTCATATATTTAATAAAGAATAGAAAAGAAAGAAAACAAGATTTAATAAAGTTTACAATAACAGCAGTCCTACAGGTTGTAGCATATTTACCATGGCTTATAGTGTTTGTAAGCCACTTAAAGGGAACAGGTTTCTGGATTACATTAACTTTCCCAGGTTCGATATATGAAATACTAACAGTACAGTATAAAGGAAATTTAGCTTTTCAACCAATAATACTTTCAACAGCTTTTTATGCTTATTTAATTTACATGGTAAACAAAACACCAAAAGAGGAAAGAAAACCTGGAACTTGGGGATTTATCATTTACATAGGAATAATTTTTTTAGTGTTAGTAATTTGTGGACTATTACATAGTGTAATATTGCTAAGCAGATATTTATTAATATTGAATGGAGCATTCATGTTTTCTGTTGCGTTCTTCATGGCAAAAGATACAAATAAATGGAGAATTATATCAATTTGTGTAATAATTCTAACCCTTTCAACAATAAGCAATAACAAGACAATCAAAGAGAATTATTCGTCAGGAAATAGAGAGTTTATTGAATATATTGATGCAAATATTCAAGAGGGAGATATAATTTTATACTCAGGTGCAATAAATGGAGCTGTAATAACAACAGAAGTTTCTCATAGCTATGATAATGTTTCTTATTTCTACAATAAAGAGCATTGGGGAGTACATGAGGCCTACAAAGCATTTGCACCATATATGGTAATTGAAGAAGATTTATCAAAAATTCTAAATGACTATACGGGAAGAATTTGGATTGTTGAAAATGAGAACATACATAGTCTTTATGAAGAAGTAGCCGAAAAATATACAGTAAATAAGATTGATGAAAAACAATTTACAGATATGTATAAGGACTATAAATATACATTTGAACTAGTTGAAAAAAGATTAGAAAATTACTTTTAGTAGATTGCAAAAAAGAAGGAGAGTAATAAAAGTGGAAAAAACAAAGATGAAAGTATATGCTTTTGTTGGTCCATCTGGTACAGGAAAAAAGTTATAGAGCACAGATGGTTGCAAGTGCAAACGATATTCATTATATAATTGATGATGGATTATTAATAAATGAGAATGAAGTGCTTGCAGGAACTTCAGCTAAAAAGGCTCCAACAAAAATTGAAACAGTAAAACATGCACTATTTATTGAAGAAAAAAGAGCAATCTGAGATGAGAAAGGCACTAAAAAATATAAGCCTGATAGTTTGCTTATATTAGGAACTTCTGATAAAATGATTGCAAAAATTAGAGAGAGCTAGGATTTACCAGAGCTTACAAAAACAATATATATAAATGAAGTTGCAACAGAAGAAGAAATGGAGAAAGCAAGAAACATACGTGTTACTCAAGGAAAACATGTAATTCCGGTTCCAACTTTTGAAATTAAGAAAGATTTTTCTGGGTATATATTAGATCCACTACAAATCTTCAGATCAAAGGGAAAAGGAGAAAATCCATATCTTTCGGAGAAGTCTATTATTAGACCAACTTTCAGCTACCTTGGCAATTTTACAATATCAGATAGTGTTTTCAGGCAAATTGCAGAAAGAGTTGCTAAAAAAACTCCAGAGATACATGAGGTTACAAAAACAAGAGTAGAAAACTATGGAGACGGTGGAGTGTATATATATATGGAAGTGGTTTTGAACTATGGAAATAATATAATAGAGACATTGCAAAATTTTAAGGTAAAAACTAAAAAAGAAATAGAGAAACAAACTGCGATGAATGTAATGAAGGTTGACCTTGTTGCAAAGGGAATATATATGGAAGGGTAAAGGCATAATACAAATAACAAGATTTGCATGAAATCAATAGCATACTAAAAAATAATAATATGATAAAAATAAAAAAATATATAAGTAGAAAGAAAAAAGAATGAAAAAAATGCGGAATATAACATAATGTTTATATTCTGCATTTTTTTATAAAGATTATTCTATATCTTGTTTTACTTCTGCATGAGTTTCTAGCAATTCAGGTTTCTTTAAATATTTTGATAATTGCTTGAAGGAGGTTGCGTAATAATAACCATCGCAAATTCTCTCATCACCAACGAATGCTAGTGTAATACATTTTTCTTCATGAATTTCGTCATCATCATAAACATAGCTCTTTTTCTTTTTACCCATTGCAAAGAACATACTGGTTGTTCCAAAGTTATACAAATGGTGATATATGCTATCAATACCAAGGGACCCAACATTTGTTAAGAAAACGCTGGTGTGAAATGGACTTGCTTCGATAATTGATTTAGGCATTATTCCATGCTTGTCTAAAAAGGTTAGAAACTTTACAGCCAATCGAATCGCTCCACCAGGAATTAGACTTAATGCTTTTGCTAAATTATCTGTATTGTTAGTTACAGCATTGTCCTTATTCTTCTCTATGGCTGAGTCCAATTTTTCTTTTTATTTCAAATATGTTTTCAGTACCATCAAAAGGTAATTTTATAGATGTTTCAGTTCCTTCATCAGAAAAATTCTTTTTTGATTACAAGAGAAACATAGATTTTATTTCTTGCATAAAGACTACCATTCATTGCAAACCTGTTTAAATATGGCCTCTCAGCTATTATTCTTACTATTGCTGCGTAGATAATATTCATATAAGACAAACGAATTCCTTCTTCAGCCTTTTTATCTATGTATGCATCTATATTATTTAAAACAATATCTTGCTTAAAATATACCTGTGAATCTTCTCTTTCTGGCATGATACAAGGTATAACATTAAAAAATGTAGGAATAGTTTTTAATCTCCTACCATCACTTCTTCTTCCGAACATTTTATTTTCCCCTTTTATTTAAATTTATGTATAAAACAAATAACCATACATGTCTATTTTACTATTAGTGTATATTTTTGTCAAATTTAATTGGAATTTTGTGGATTAAAAGTTGAAAAACAAAGAAAAAAAAAAAGAAAAAAATACAAAAAAGGATGCCGTAATAGAATTTGAAAGATAAAAAACCTATAAAATTTAATTGGATAAAAAACGTTGGAATACTTGAATTTCTTGGGTGTTGTGTATATAATATGTATGTTACGATAGGAGATAGAGGTTATGTTAGAACAATTAGCTAAATGCGAAATATGTCCTTTTAGATGTAAAGTTAATAGACTGAGTGGTCAGGTTGGAAGATGCGGTTGTGGAGATAAAATAAAAGTGGCTAAATATCAGTTACATTATTTTGAGGAGCCATGCATAAGCGGAAAAAAGTGGTTCTGGTACAGTGTTCTTTTCAAATTGTAATTTTAAATGTATTTTTTGTCAAAATTACAAGATTAGACAAGAGGGAAAAGGCAATGAAGTTACTATTGAAGAACTTGCAAATATATTTTTTAAAACTTCAGCAAGAAGGTGCAAACAATATAAATCTTGTGACTCCAACAATGTATACTTATCAAATAATAGAAGCTATAAAAATTGCAAGAATGAAGGGATTGAATCTACCTATAATATATAATAGCAACGGATACGAAAATGTAGAAACCTTAAGAGATTTGAGAGGATATGTTGATGTATATCTTCCAGATTTAAAATATTATGCTGATGAACTTGCTATTAAATATTCAAAAGCGCCTAATTATTTTAAGATTGCAACAAAAGCTATTTTGAAAATGATAGACCAAGTTGGACTACCTGAGTTTGATGAAAATGGAATGATTAAAAAAGGTGTTATAATAAGGCATTTGGTGTTACCTGGACATATTCAAAATTCCAAGCATATACTAAAATGGCTAAAAGAAAATGTAGATGGAAATGCTTATGTAAGTGTTATGGCTCAATATTTTCCAACTTACAAGGCAAAGGAAGATGAGTATTTAAACAGAAAATTGACAGAAAAGAGTACTCAGAAATCGAACAGTATTTATATTTGTTAGATATTCAGAATGGATATATGCAGGAACTTGGAAAACATGAGGAAGAGTATGTTCCAGATTTTTAATTAGTGTAGAAGTATAGAAAATATGATAATAAAAAGTGCAGTCATTGGAACTTAATTGCATTAAAATTAAAAGTATAGAAAATAGAATAATAATAAAAAGTAAAGTTTAAAAATTACACAAATTAATAAAAAATATAGAGAGTCTAGAAGAAAAAACGGAGGTATAAAATGGCTATTTTTGAACATGAATATAGAGTTGGTTTGTCTGATGTTGGACAATCGAATAAAATTACGAATAAGGCAACATTAAGAATATTAGAAAATATTGCAGGAATGCATTCAGAAGCGGTTGGATTCGGAATAAATAGTATGGAGAAAACAGGAATTAGCTGGATAATTCTTGGTTGGAAGATTAAGATTATCTCAAGACCGATATATGATGAAGTTTTGGCAGTTAAAACTTGGGCAAGATCATTTAATAGAGCTATTTCATATAGAGACTACGAAGTTTATGATAAGAGTGGTAATTTGATGATTATTGCTACAAGTAAATGGGCTGTTATAGATATAAATAGTGGAAGACTTGCTGAAATTACACCTGAAATTATTAACGCTTATAAATGTGAGGAAAAACATGCTTTGGAAGATGACGATGATATGAAAATGAAAGAGCCTGACGAAAAAGAAAAGACTCTAGAATATACAATAATGAGAAGAGACATTGATATAAATAAACATGTTCATAATTTATATTATCTGGATTACGCCAATGAAGCACTTCCCGAAGAAATCTACAAAGATGCTAGGTTTGACAACATAGAAATAATGTATAAAAAACAAATAAAATTAGGTGACGAGATTAATTGTTATTATTCTAAAGAAGAAGATAAAAACATTATAACAATAAAATCAAAAGATGATAAAATCTTGCATGCAATAGTAGAACTTTATTAAAGCGTATATTAAATATTTTAAATAAGCAAATAGAAAAGCTTTATAGAATATATATAAGATATATATAAGAATTTTAAATAAACACGTATAAGAAGATATAAATAAAATCCAATAGCTAAGAACCTAAATTCTAAACTATTGGATTTTGATTTTATATTTTGTTTTGCTCTAAACATTAGAAATTGAATTTCCAATGTGAGATTTTTATTGTTTCTAACTTTAAATTATTATTTTTTACTTTGAAACAATTTTGGGACCTATATTTGTTACTGTTCCAGCACCTATTGTAAGAACAATGTCGTTTGGCATAACTCTATCACGAATGTATTTTGCAATTTCATCGAAATCAGACATGTAAAGTGCAGGTTTACCGACTCTGTTTAAGTTGATTAGTTTAACCAAATCGTTTGGAGAAACTCCAACAGTGTTTGTTTCTCTTGCTGCATAGATATCTGTTATGATAATGTTATCGAAACCAGATAAACTTTGAGCAAAATCGTTAAGTAGATTTTTAGTTCTGCTATATGTATGTGGTTGGAAAACTACCCATGATCTATTGTATTTCTTTTTTCCTCATTGCATTATATACAGCTTTTATTTCTGTTGGATGATGTCCATAATCATCATACACTGAAGCACCATTTGTTGTTCCAACAAGCTCAAATCTTCTATGAGCACCAGTATATTTCAGTAAGCCGGTCTTAATAACTTCTTTGTCGATTCCATATTCATAGCAAGTTGCAATACAAGCTAAGGCATTGTAAACATTATGAATTCCAGGAACAGATAACTTAATACTCTTGTAAAATGTATTATTTCTATATACATCGAAAAGAGCAAAACCATTATTATCGAAAGTTATGTTTCTTGCAATGAAATTTGACTTTTCGTTTTCGATACCAAATGTAACTATCTTGGCGTTTGTATATTTATATAAATCAACTGAATTTTTATCATCTGCATTTAAAACAAGTAATCCATCGTTTGGTAAAAGTCCAACAAATTTTACGAAAGCATTTTTTACATGTTCTATGTCTTTGAAATAATCAAGATGATCATTATCTATATTTAAAACTATTTCTGTTCTTGGATGGAATTTTAAGAAACTTTCTACATATTCACAAGACTCAAGAATGAAACAATCACTATTTCCTACACGATTATTTCCGTTAATTGCTTTTAAAATTGCTCCGACTTGAATAGTTGGATCTCTGTGAGCTTCAAGGAAACATACTGAAATCATAGAAGTAGTTGTTGTTTTTCCGTGAGTTCCTGAAATTGAAATTGTATTTTTATAAGCCTTTGTAATTAAACCTAAGAAAGTAGATCTTTCCATTAGCTCAATGCCTAAACGGTTGGCTTCTAGCATTTCTATATCATCTTGAGGAATGGCTGCACTGTAAACAACAAGGTCTGCCTTTTTTAGAGAATCTAAATCATGACCTATTGTAACAGGAATACCATCTTGGCGAATTTTTTTCAAGAAGTTCTGAATCATTTGCATCTGATCCTGTAACATAAAATCCCCATTTCTTTAAAATTTCTGCAATTCCACTCATACTGGTTCCGCCAATACCAAGTAGATGTATTCTTTTATATTGTTTTAGTTCTTCTAAATTAATCAAATCAAGTGCACTCCTTTTCTTTTTTTTGCTTGATATATTATATACTTTAAATGAAGTTTTTTCAATACAAAACACAAGTTTTGTTAAACAAAAATGATATTTAATAGATAATATGAAGTATAAATATAATGGTGAATAAAAATTTTGTGAATTTTTTGTAAAAAGAAGAAGGAAAAACAGTGTTAATGGAGAATAATATAAATGTACATAGAAATAAAATTGTACAAAATAATAAAAAACATTGGAAGGCGGTGCTCAAATGGAAGTAACAGAAGTACGTATTAGAAAATTAAATCCAGAAGGAAAGACAAAGGCTATTGCTCAAATAACATTTGACAATGAATTTGTTGTTCACGAGGTTAGAGTTCGTGAAGGTAAAGAAGGTTTAGTAATGTCTATGCCTAGAAAAGAAAGAAATGGAAAGTTCTATGATATAGCTCATCCAATCAATCAAGCAACAAGAGATAAGATTGAAAAAGCTGTATTAGAAGCTTATGACAAAGCTGAGGATCCAGCTCCAGTTTCTGATTCAACAGAAGGCAAAGCTGAATAATTTAGTAATAAATAAAATACTCATAAAAATCCTAGTGATTTTTTATGAGTATTTTTTTGCGTGTGCACGAAACATGCAACATAGTACATGATACAAGTTTTCCTCCGTCCACGAAATGCATCCTCGAATTGCACCATATTGGTACATTTTTTCTCTGTCCCCGAAATGTACCAAATTGCACAATTTTATTGTAATAGTTTCTTTTCTTAATAATATAATTCAGTATGGGGGAAAGACTCATGAATACAGAAAAGAAACAAAGTTTTATGCAAGGAATAATTACGCTTATGTTTTCTCAGGTGATTATAAAGATTATGGGACTTATTTATAAGCTTTATCTAACGAATAGGCAAGGATTTGGAGATACAGGAAATGCAATATATAATGGTGGATTTCAAATTTATGCACTGCTCCTCACAATTTCTTCAATAGGTGTTCCAAATGCAATGTCAAAAATGATTTCAGAAAGATTGTCTATTGGTGATAGAAGAGGTGCTGATAAAATTCTTAGAGTTGCATTTGCAAGCTTTTCGATAGTTGGATTTATAGGCTCGTGTATTTTGTTTTTTGGTGCAAAAACAATTGCAAAAACATGGATTCAAATTCCAGAAGCGGAACTAAGCTTAATTGTTCTAGCACCTTCAGTATTTCTAGTTTCACTTATATCGGTACTTAGAGGATATTTTAATGGAAATGAAAACATGAAACCTATGGCTAGATCCCAAGCTTTAGAGCAAATGTTTAAAACTCTTTTTACAATAATATTGGTAGAAATAGTTTGCTTAACTATGGGAAGCAAGAATACCACAAAATATATGGCTGCTGCTGCTAATTTGTCAACAACAATGGCTACTTTTATATGCTTTTTGTATCTTGTAAATCTATATTTGAAAAGCTACAAAGTGCGTAGTAGAACTGTAATGACAGGTAAAACATTAAGAACGAAAGAGATAATAAAAAATATTATAATTATTGCAATGCCTCTTACTATAAGTGCAATATTAGGGTCTCTAAATAAAAATATAGATTCTATGACTATTGTAAGATGCCTGAAGAATTTTATGACTGATGAACAGGCTAAAATTCAGTATGGGATTTTAAGTGGAAAAATAGATACATTGGTAATGCTTCCTTTATCTTTTAATATTGCTTTTGCAACTGCTTTAGTTCCGGCTATTTCTGCTGGAAAAGCAAGAGGCGACATGCAGAGCATTAAAAAAAGAATTTCTTTTTCTTTGTTGATTACTATCTTAATTGGAGTACCATGCACGATTGGAATGTTTACTTTTTTGCAAAACCAATATTGGAAATGTTATTTCCGAATGCAAGCAATGGAGAGGCGCTGTTCAAAATAAGCAGTATTGCAATAATATTTATTACAATAGAACAAACAATAAATGGAGCATTGCAGGGATTGGGAAAACTAAGCACACCAGTAATATCGTTGGGGATAGGAGCTGTGATAAAATTAATTTTAAACATTGTATTAATTAGAATTCCAAGCGAAGAATTTATTTTTGGAGGAATTAATGGTGCGGCATTTGCAACTATTGTATGTCATGTAGTTTCTTCTATAATAAGTTTTGCAGCATTAAAGAAAAACATAAATATAAAGTTTAAAATTTCAAAGTACATTTTTAAACCCGTTTTTGCGAGTATAACAATGGCTTTTATTGGGTGGAACATATATAATTTTGCAAAATGTATAATTATTCAAAATATAGCAATAATATTAGCAATTCTAATTGCAATAACAGTATATGTGATACTTGTGTTGGCATTAAGAATATTTGATATAGAAGAGATTTATATGTTGCCTTTTGGTGCAAAAATTTTGAAGAAATTAAAGATAATTAGAGCTTGAAATACTATAAAATAGCCCAAAATTAGGATAAAAAAACGTGTAAGCCTAGAAAATTAAAGCTTTCAACAAAAAAATGGCAAAAAAAAGAAGGATTTTGCTAAATCTTGGCGAATAATGATAATAGTAGATGCATTTAAGTCTACATATACAATCTTATAGGAGGTAATTTTAAATGAACAAATCTGATTTAATCGCAGCAATGGCTGCTAAAACAGGAAGCACAAAGAAAGATGCAGAAGCAACATTAAACGCATTTGTTGATGTTGTAACAGAAGCTTTAGTAAAAGGAGATAAAGTTCAATTAGTTGGATTTGGTTCTTTCGAAGTTAGAAAAAGAGCAGCTAGAAAAGGAAGAAACCCACAAACTAAAGAAGAAATCAAAATACCTGCATCAAAAGCTCCAGTATTCAAAGCTGGAAAAGCTTTAAAAGACTTAGTAAATAAAAAATAATTTGAATAATATATATAATATGAATTCATATAGAAATACATAGATGATTTTATCTATGTATTTTTTTTTTGCTTTCTTATGCATAAATTAAATTTTCAAGAATATAATATAATGTATTTTTTGTTGGCCAAAATTATCAATATGTTAAACGTACAAAATGCAGAAAATAAAAGATTAATGTCGATTCTTGAAAGGTGATTTATATTGAAAAATGGAAAAAAAATGTGATACAATGTATGAATAGTGACAAAGAAAAAAGAGGGAATTAAGTTTGCAAGAAGTTACAGAACTGAGAAGAAAATATGAAAATGAAATAGAAGAAAAAAAAAGGGTGGATTCGAATTAATTGCCAGAATTATTGGTTATACAATATATAAAATGAAGATGGAAGGATTACTAGAACAAGATGTTGAAGTTTGGGGAAGACTAAAAAGCTTTAAATCAGCTTATGAAAATTACCAAAAAGAAGGCTATTGACGATTGTTTTGGAATTAGAATTATCGCTCAAAACGATGGTGATTTAGAGAAGGTTAGAAAACAAATAGAAAAACTATTTGTGGTAGACCAGACAAAGGATCATAGAAAAAAGTCGGCTTCAAAATATAATGCAATACATGAAATGGTTCATCTAGATTCAAAATTTATAAATGCTCATAATATGAAGGAAGAATTAACTCCTGCAGTAGAAATTCAATATTGGAACAATGAACTAGAAGAAATGTGTGAAACAGGCGAAATTTCATATTCTAAATATAAACACAAAGACATGAAGAGGATACAAGAAATGTATGACGAAAATCCTTTTGCTACATACAAAAATTTACCAACATATTATGAAATAAGAGGAAACAAAATTAGAATGCTTAGTGCTGAAGAAACACTTATAAAATTGTATCCTGATTTGATAAGACATGAAGCGCATAAAAAAGGAGCAGAATCAAAACAAAAAAGAAAAGAAATAATGTGTAGATAAAATACTGACAATAGATGTTACAGAGACATATTATAGAAATAAAATATGCAAAAAACAATAATCTGTAACGAAAATGCAATAAACAGAGTTAAATATGCAGATAAAATAGAAAAAACCGTTGACTTTTAGCTTAAAATATTATATAATATTAAAGCATGTAAGATAGCGTTGAAGTGGAATGTGGCTACAACCACCTAAAAACCAGAGGTTGGAGGGAACTTTCATGGAGCATGTCATGGCTTAGACCAGGCGGTAAGGTTTATAAATAAAAAGCACTTATCCCAAGATATTCATGCAAAAACTTGGGCTTTTATATTGGTAATACATAGAACACCAGGGTGCGTTTATACCTTCCGACCACAAAATAAAAAATTAAGGAGGGAAAATTACATGGCAAAAAAACAAACAACAGAAGTAGCAAATGGTAAAATCAGAATAAGACTAAAAGCTTATGATCCAGTAGTTTTAGAACAGTCTACTGAAAAAATAGTAGATACTGCTAAAAAGACAGGAGCTAAAGTTTCAGGACCTATTCCATTACCAACAGAAAAGGAAATCGTAACAATACTACGTTCTCCACACAAACACAAAGATTCAAGAGAGCAATTTGAAATGAGAACACACAAGAGAGTTATTGATATTCTTTATCCTACACAAAAAACAGTTGAAAGTCTAACAAAATTAGAATTACCAGCTGGTGTAAATATAGAAATCAAATAATTAAAAGAGAAGAATAAAGGCAAAACGTTTAGAAACCTATAAAAATCTGACAAAAAAACCATGCTAGTGAATTATCATTAGCCAATAGTTAGGAGGAAATTAAAAAATGAAAAAAGCAATTATAGGAAGAAAAGTCGGAATGACACAAATCTTCGATGAAGCTGGAAAAGTTATACCAGTTACAGTATTAGAAGCTGGACCTTGTGTAATAGCACAAGTTAAATCAGTAGAAACAGATGGATACAATGCTGTTCAATTAGGATTTGGAGATGTAAAAGAAAGCAAATTAAACAATCCTGAAAAAGGACATTTTACAAAATCTAAATTACCATTAAAGAAACATTTAAGAGAATTCAGAATGGATTCAGTTGAAGATGTAAAAGTTGGAGATGAATTAAAAGCTGATGTTTTCGCTAAAGGAGACAAAGTTGACATTCAAGGAATTTCAAAAGGAAAAGGATTCCAAGGTGTTATAAAAAGACATGGTCAATCAAGAGGACCTATGGGACATGGTTCTATGTATCATAGAAGACCAGGATCTATGGGATCTACATCAACACCAGGTAGAGTATTCAAAGGAAAGAATCTTCCAGGACATACAGGAAGAATTACAGTTACAATACAAAACCTAGAAGTTGTATCTGTTGACTTAGATAAAAACGTAATATTAGTAAAAGGTAGTGTTCCTGGAGCTAATGGAACAATATTAAAAATTAAATCAAGTGTAAGAAGCTTAAGGAAGGAGGAAGAAAGATGCCTAAAATAGACGTATATGACATAAACGGAAAGAAAGTTAAAGAACTAGAATTAAACGAAGCAGTATTTGGAATTGAGCCAAACGAAGCAGTTGTTCATAGTGTATTAGTAAACTTTCTAGCAAATCAAAGACAAGGAACACAAAATACAAAAACAAGATCAGAAGTTTCTGGTGGTGGAAAGAAGCCATGGAGACAAAAAGGAACAGGTAGAGCAAGACAAGGAAGTATAAGAGCTCCACAATGGATTAAAGGTGGTATAGCTTTAGGACCAAAACCACGTTCTTACAAATACACTGTTAATAAGAAAGAAAGAGCTTTAGCTATAAGATCAGTATTAAGTGCAAAAGTACTTGAAAATGAATTAGTAGTTGTAGATAACATGCCATTAAAAGAGATTAAGACAAAAGAAATGGTAAAAGCTCTAAACAATTTAAAAGTAGAAGGAAAAGCATTAATAATGCTACCTACAAAAAATGAAAATATCCAAAAATCAGCAAGAAACATTGAAGGAGTTAAAACAACATTAGTTGAAACAATCAATGTATATGATTTATTAAAATATAATAAACTTGTTGTTACTGAGGATACTGTAAAGAAATTAGAGGAGGTGTACGCTTAATAATGAGACCAGAAGACATTATAATAAGACCAATAATTACTGAAGAAAGTAATGAAGGAATTCAAGAAGGAAAGTATACCTTTAAAGTTAATAAGAAAGCTACAAAAATTGATATTGCAAACGCAGTAGAAAAACTTTTTGGAGTTAAAGTATTAAAAGTTAATACTATTACAGTAAAAGGTAAAGAAAAAAGAGTAGGAAGAAATGTTGGAAGAACATCTGACTGGAAGAAAGCTATTGTTACAATAGATACAAACCCAGCTGACAAAACATATCTTGCTAAAGGTGGAAAAGAAACAAAGATAGCTACAAAGTATAAGACATCTATTGATGAATTCATGGGTGCGTAGTTAAATAAAAATAGCGAGAAATAACTCGGATAATAAAAAATATCTGCTTATGCGGGGCAGGAAAAAAGAATACGTAAATAAATATAAATAAAATTAGAAATAAATTAAAGCGAACAGTACTAGGAAAACGAGCAAGAAGTCCGGAGGTGTACGCGGGTACATTGAGAAATTTCGAAGTGAAGTTTGACAACGTAATCCGAAGATTAAATTTATTTTGGGAGGAAAAGAAATGGCAACAAAAAAAATTCAGACCAATGACTCCATCACTAAGAAACATGACAGTTTCTGATTTTGCTGAAATAACAAAAAAGGCTCCTGAAAAATCTTTACTAGCAGTAAAGAAAGAAAAAGCAGGAAGAAATAGTTACGGTAGAATCACAGTTCGTCACCAAGGTGGAGGAAACAGACAAAAATATAGAATTATAGACTTCAAACGTCAAAAAGAAGACATGGAAGCTACAGTAATAGGAATCGAATACGATCCAAACAGAAGTGCAAACATTGCATTAATCCAATATGAAGACGGAACTAAAGCTTATATATTAGCTCCAGTTGGATTAAAAGATGGAGATAAGGTTGTATCAGGAGGCATGTTGATATTAAACCAGGAAACTGCACAAGACTTGCAAACATACCAGTAGGTACTATGATTCATAACATAGAAATAAACCCTGGTCAAGGTGCAAAATTAGTTAGAGCTGCAGGACAAGAAGCTCAATTAATGGCTAAAGAAGGAAAATTTGCAAATTTAAGATTACCTTCAGGAGAAATGAGATTAATAATGCTTAACTGCAGAGCTACAATAGGAACTGTAGGAAACGCAGAATATGAAAATATTAAATTAGGTAAAGCTGGAAAGACAAGACATCTTGGCAAACGTCCAGAAGTTAGAGGATCTGCAATGAACCCAGTAGATCACCCTCATGGTGGTGGTGAAGGAAAGGCTCCAGTAGGACACGCAGGACCAATGACTCCTTGGGGTAAACCAGCACTTGGATACAAGACAAGAAAGAATACAAGAACTGATAAATTTATAGCTAAGAGGAGGAAATAATAATGTCAAGATCTAGTAAAAAGAAACCATTTGTTGCTCCAGAGCTATTAAAAAGAGTTGAAGCAATGAATGAGAGTGGAAAGAAAGAAGTATTAAAGACATGGTCTAGAGCTTCTACAATATACCCACAAATGGTTGGACACACAATCGCTGTTCATGATGGAAGAAAACATGTTCCAGTATATATTACTGAAGAAATGATTGGACACAAATTAGGAGAATTTGCTCCAACAAGAACATTTAAAGGACATTCAGGAGACAAGACAACAACAACAACAAAGTAAAATATTTAAGGAGGTAAATAAAAGTGGAAGAAAAGCAAACAGAGATAGTTAAAAATGAAGTACCACAAGCAGTTGCAACTCTTAAATATGCTAGAATTTCATCAAGAAAAGTTAAGATTGTAGCAGATTTAATAAGAGGAAAAAGTGCTGAAGAAGCTTTAGCAATAGTTAAGTTTACACCAAAAGCATCATCAGCTATAATTGAAAAATTGCTAAAATCTGCAATAGCTAATGCAGAAAACAATCATGGTATGAAGAGCAATAAATTATATGTAGATCAGATATATGCAAACCAAGGACCTACATTAAGAAGAATAAGACCAGCTGCAAAAGGATCAGCTGTTAGAATTAGAAAGAGAACAAGTCATATAACAATAGTTCTTAAGGAAAGAGACTAAGAGTAAGGAGGATAATAGAAAAATGGGACAAAAAATGAATCCAAACGGACTAAGAGTTGGAATCATAAAAGACTGGAGCTCAAAATGGTATGCAGACTCAAAACATTTTGCAGATTATCTAGTAGAAGACCACAAAATCCGTGAATATGTTAAGAAAAAACTATACGCTAGCGGAATTTCAAAAGTTGAAATTGAAAGAACTGCAAAATTCGTAAAAGTTAACGTTTATACAGCAAAAGCCTGGTCTAGTAATAGGAAAAGGTGGAAATTTAGCTGAAAGCTTAAAAGCTGAATTACAAAAAATGATAGGAAAAGATGTAAATCTAAATATTGTTGAGGTTAAGAGCCCAGATTTAGATGCACAATTAGTTGCTGAAAATATAGCAGGACAACTAGAAAGAAGAATCTCATTCAGACGTGCAATGAAACAATGTATGCAAAAAACAATGAAAATGGGAGCTCTAGGAATTAAAACTGCAGTATCAGGAAGACTTGGCGGAGCTGATATGGCAAGAACTGAGTTCTATAAAGAAGGTACAATACCACTTCAAACATTAAGAGCAGACATTGATTATGGATTTGCAGAGGCTAACACAACTTATGGTAAAGTTGGAGTTAAAGTTTGGATATATAAAGGAGAAGTTCTTCCAGCTAAGAAGAAAGTGGAAGGAGGAGACAGATAATGCCATTAATGCCAAAAAGAACAAAATATAGAAAACAACAAAAAGGTAGAAATAGAGGAAAAGGCAACAAGAGGAAATGTAGTTACTGACGGTCTATATGGACTTCAAGCATTAGAAGCAGGACAAATTACTTCTAACCAAATAGAAGCAGCCCGTGTTGCTATGACACGTTATATAAAAAGAGGTGGAAAGGTTTGGATTAAAATCTTCCCAGATAAACCTATAACAAAGAAACCAGCAGATACTCGTATGGGTAAAGGTAAAGGATCAGTTGAATACTGGGTAGCAGTAGTAAAGCCAGGAAGAATATTATTCGAACTTGCTGATGTATCAGAAGACATCGCAAGAGAAGCATTAAGACTTGCTGCTAACAAACTATCTGTTAAGTGTAAATTTGTTAAAAAGGAAACTGAAGTAGGTGGTGAATTAGATGAAGATAAATAAGATTAGAGAAATGTCTTCACCAGACTTAGAAAAAGAATTAGGAGAATTAAAATCAGAATTGTTCAAACTAAGATTTAGCTTAGCAACAAACGGATTAGACAATCCTATGAAAATTAAAGAAGTTAAGAAAGACATTGCAAAAATAAAAACAGTTTTAACACAAAGAGAATTAAATGGTGGAAAAGATGTAGAAGTAAAAAACGATGTAAAAGAAGCTAAAAAAGCTCCTGCAAAGAAAGAAACTGCATCAGAAGAACCAAAAAAGAAGCTAAAAAAACAACTGCTAAAAAGGAAACAGCTAAGAAAACAACAAAAAGAAAGCTGAAGAAAAAGAAAGCAAATAATTTAGCTTAAAATAATAATAATGAATCTTTGATATTTAATATGATATTAAAAGAAAGGAGATTAAAATGGAAGAAAGAAATCTTCGTAAAACAATGATAGGAATTGTTTCATCTGATAAGATGGACAAAACTGTAGTTGTATCTGTTGAACAAAGAGAAATGGATAAAACTTACGGAAAAATCAAAAAGAAGACATATAAATTAAAAGCCCATGATGAAAACAACGAATGCAAAGTTGGAGATAAAGTAAAAGTTATGGAAACAAGACCTTTATCAAAAGACAAGAGATGGAGAGTTGTTGAAATCTTAGAAAAGGCAATAATCAAATAATATAAAGAATGTAAGAAGGAGGTACTAGTTTAATGGTACAGCAACAAACAGTATTAAAAGTAGCTGATAATACAGGTGCAAAAGAAATTATGTGTATTAGATGCTTAGGCGGTTCTTATAGAAAATATGCTAGAGTTGGTGATATTATAATTGCTTCTGTTAAAACAGCAACACCAGGTGGCGTTGTAAAAAAGGCGAAGTAGTTAAAGCAGTAGTTGTTAGAACTAAAAAACCAATAAGAAGACCAGATGGTTCATATTTAAGATTTGACGAGAATGCAGCCGTTATAATAAGAGACGATGGAACACCAAAGGGAACTCGTATATTTGGCCCAGTAGCAAGAGAATTAAGAGATGGAGAATATATGAAAATACTTTCATTAGCTCCAGAAGTTCTATAGAATGTTACATAAAATCGAGAAATGTATAAAAACATTAGTGAGGTGAAAAAAATGAAACTAAGAAAAGGCGACACAGTTAAAGTTTTATCTGGAAATGATAAAGGAAAAACTGGAGAAATCCTAGAAGTAATACCTAAAACAGAAAAAATAATTGTTAAAGGTATAAATATAAGAAAAAAGAGTGTTAAGCCAAGAAGACAAGGAGAGCAAGGAGGAATAATTCCTTCAGAAGCAGCAATACATTCAAGTAAAGTTGCTCTAGTTTGCCCTAAATGTGGAAAAACAACAAGAATAGGATATGTTGTTGAAAATGGCGAAAAAGACTCGTGTATGCAAGAAAATGCAACGCAAAATTAAAATAGTTATGGAAAGGAGGTCTATAAAGACTTATGGAAATATTAAGAGAACAATATGAAAAAGAAATAGTACCAGCATTAATGAAAAAGATTTAATTATAAATCAGTAATGGAAGTTCCAAAGCTAGATAAAATAGTTATTAATATAGGATTAGGTGATACAAAGGAAAATCCTAAGGAATTAGACAATGCTATAAGTGAATTAGCTCAAATAACAGGACAAAAACCTATAGTAACAAAAAATCTAAGAAGGCAATAGCTGCATTCAAATTAAGAGCAGGTATGCCAATTGGATGTAAAGTTACACTAAGAAATGATAAAATGTATGATTTTGCAAACAAATTATTTAATGTAGCACTTCCAAGAGTAAGAGATTTTAGAGGAATACCTGCAAACTCTTTTGATGGAAGAGGAAACTATTCAATGGGAATTAAAGAACAATTGATATTCCCTGAAATAGAATACGAAAAGAAAGTTGACAAAGTAAGAGGAATGGATATTATATTTGTTACAACTGCAAAGACTGATGAAGAAGCAAAAGAGCTATTAAAGTTATTAGGTATGCCTTTTAAAAATTAATTATAGGAACTAATTAATTTAGAATATCGAATTAGGTATAAAGAAAGGAGTAAAAATGGCTAAAAAAAAATCTTTAAAGGTTAAACAAGCAAGACCACAAAAATTTGCTACTAGAGAATATAACAGATGCAAGCTATGTGGAAGACCTCATGCTTACATTAGAAAATATGGAGTTTGCCGTGAGTGCTTCAGAAAATTAGCTCATGAGGGAGAAATTCCAGGAATTAAGAAAGCAAGTTGGTAAAATATAATTTGAAATTCAAAACGCATAAATTTTATATGCGAAAATATAAAATTAGATTTGCGTAATTGATTTGAAATTTATCAATTTTTAATATTAATATAAGAGAATGTGATAAGGAGGGAAAAAGAAAATATGGTTACAACAGATCCAATAGCAGATATGCTAACAAGAATTAGAAATGCAAGCAATTCTAAGCATAAGACAGTTGACATACCAGCATCAAATATGAAACTTTCAATAGCAAAGATTCTATTTGAAGAAGGATATATAAAGTCTTATGAGGAAATAAAAGAAGAAAATAATCAAGGTGTAATAAGAATTACAATAAAATATACTGAAAAAGGTAAGAAAGTAATCGATGGATTAAAAAGAATTAGTAAACCAGGATTAAGAATTTACGCTTCTAAAGATGAATTACCTAAAGTATTAAACGGATTAGAATAGCTTTAATCTCAACATCAAAAGGAATTATGACTGATAAAGCTGCAAGAGAAGCAGGTTTAGGTGGAGAGGTTCTAGCATACATTTGGTAATTAAATGACAAAAAGGAGGGAAAACAAAGATGTCAAGAATAGGAAACATGCCTGTTACAGTACCAGAAGGTGTTGAAGTAAAATTAGATGGTCAACACATTACTGTAAAAGGACCTAAGGGAAGTCTTGAAAGAGACATTCATCCAAATATAAAAGTTGAATTAGACGGAAATGAAATAAAAGTTTCAAGACCAGATGATTCAAATCAAAATAAAAGCTTACATGGAACAACAAGAGCTTTAATCCATAACATGGTTGAAGGTGTTGTACATGAATTTAAGGTAGAATTAGAAATAAATGGTGTAGGATACAGAGCTCAAAAACAAGGAAACAAACTTGTATTAAGCCTAGGATATTCTCATCCAGTAGAAGTTGAAGCACCTGCAGGAATTGAATTTGATGTTCCAGATGCTAACCACATCACAGTTAGAGGAATTGATAAGGAAATAGTAGGAGAAGTTGCAAACTTCGTAAGAGCTAAACGTCCACCAGAGGTTTATAGAGGAAAAGGAATCAAATATGCTACTGAGCATATTAGACGTAAGGAAGGTAAAGCTGGTAAAAAAAAAATTTTAACTATAAACTTCGTCTTGCGGTGTTAAACTGCATAAAAATTTTTCAATGTACCAATCGTACAATTTCAAAAATTTTTATTTGTTTGCCTAGCAATACTTGTTTATATTTAAAATTTAAAATAAGATGAATCTTAATCATAATAACTAAAATAATATGACTAATGCTGTTACATTAGTTAGAAAGGAGTAAGAAATGATTGGAAAGATAGATAGAAAAGCTACAAGAGAGAGAAGACATATTCGTGTACGTACTAAAATAAGTGGAACTCCAGAGCGTCCAAGATTATGCGTATATAGAAGTAATAAAAACCTATTTGTACAAGTAATTGATGATGTTAATGGAAATACATTAGTTCAAGCATCTACATTGGACAAAGAAGTAAAAACAAAACATGCAAATGTTGAAGCAGCAAAAGAATTAGGAGCCCTAATTGCAAAAAGAGCTGGAGAAAAGAAAATTACAACAGTTGTTTTTGATAGAAGTGGATACTTATACCATGGTGTAGTAAAAGCTTTAGCTGAAGCTGCAAGAGAAGCAGGATTAGAGTTTTAATATAAAGGAGGGAAATGAAAGTGCAAGAAGAAAATTCTACAGAATTAAAAGAGAAAGTAGTAGCTATAAACAGAGTTGCTAAAGTTGTTAAAGGTGGAAGAAACTTTAGATTTAGTGCAGTAGTTGTTGTAGGAGACGGAGCAGGACACGTTGGTGTTGGAAATGGTAAAAGCAGCCGAAGTTCCAGACGCTATAAAGAAAGCTATTGAAGACGCTAAAAAGAAATCTTATAGAAGTTCCAATAGTAGATACTACAATACCACATGAAATAATAGGAAAATTCGGAAGTGCAAGTGTTATGCTAAAACCAGCAGAAGAAGGTACTGGAATTATAGCTGGTGGTAGCGTTAGACCAGTTCTAGAACTTGCAGGATATAGAGATATAAGAACAAAAATAATAGGAACAAACAATCCAAGAAACGTTGTATATGCAACAATAGAAGGATTAAAGAGTATGCAAACAGTTGAATCTGTTGCAAAGAAGAGAGGAAAGAAAGTAGAAGAAATAATGTAATTTTTCTATTTGACAAATACTCAAAAATTAATTAAAATGAACTAGAAATTAGGAGGTGTAATCGCGAAATGAAATTAGACGAATTAAAACCAGCACAAAAAATACAAAAAGAACAAGAGTTGGTCGTGGAGTTGGTTCTGGATTAGGAAAAACTTCAGGAAGAGGTCATAAAGGTCAAAAAGCAAGAAGCGGTGGTGGAGTAAGACGTGGATTCGAAGGTGGTCAAACACCATTATATAGAAGATTACCAAAAAGAGGATTCACAAATATCCATGCATTAGAATATACAGAAGTAACATTAACAATGTTATCAAAAGTAAAGAATGAGAATGTTACAGCTGAAAGCTTACTTGAAGAAGGAATAATTGGAAAAATCAAACGATGGAATAGTAATCCTTGGAACTGGTAAATTAGATAAAAAAGTCAATGTTAAAGCTGTTAGATTCACAAAGTCTGCTAAAGAGAAAATAGAAGCTTTAGGCGGAAAGGCAGAGGTGATCTAATTGTTTAAGACCATAAAAAATGCGTTAAAAACACCAGAAGTTAGAAAAAAAATACTATTTACATTACTATTATTAGTAATATTTAGATTAGGTTGTTATATAACAATACCAGGAGTTGACTCAGTAACAGTATCAGATCAAATGAAAGCTGCATCAAATGGTGTAACAGGACTTATAGATACAATATCTGGAGGTGCTTTCTCAAGACTTTCAATATTTGCAATGTCTATAACACCTTACATCACAGCATCAATTGTTATTCAATTATTAGGTATGGTAATTCCAAGCTTAGAGCGTTTAGTTAAAGAAGGCGGAGAAGAAGGAAAAACCAAAGTTAACAAATATACAAAAATATTAACGGTCATTCTAGCACTTATAGAAGGACTTGGAGTATTCTTCTCATACAAATCAACAGGAATATTCCTAGATACAGGCTTTTTAGGTGGATTCTTAACAGTCCTATCATTAATGACAGGTACTGCACTACTTATATGGCTTGGAGAACAAATTACTAACAAAGGGAATCGGAAACGGAATTTCAATGTTAATATTTGTTGGTATCATCATAGCAGGATTACCAAAAGGAATTACTGCTGTATGGAAGTTAATATTTGTAGATGGAGCATTTAGCACAGTAGGATTAATAAAAGCTTTAGCAGTTGTATTAGGTGCACTAGTACTAGTTGCAGGAGTTATATTCGTTCAACTTGCTGAAAGAAGAATTCCTGTACAATACGCTAAAAAAGTAGTTGGAAGAAGAATGGTTGGAGCACAAAACACAAATATACCATTAAAACTTGCTATGGCAGGTGTAATGCCTATAATCTTTGCATCATCATTCTTAACATTCCCTGCAATGATATTACAAATATTTGTAAAAAGATATTGCAACACAAACAGGATTCTGGGCTGGAGTATATAAATTCTCTATAGCTTCATCATATTCAAACATTGAATCGGATACACAATTGCAAATGCAATAGTTTACTTACTATTAATATTAGGATTTACATATTTCTATACTTATGCAATGTTCAATCCAGCTGAAATATCTGGAAACATCAAGAGAAATGGTGGATTCATACCAGGAATAAGAGCTGGAAAACCAACAACAGATTACTTATCATCAGTAATCTCTAAAATAACCTTAGTTGGAGGATTGTTCTTAGCATTAATAGCAATACTTCCAATGCTTGCAAAATTCACAAGCTTGAATATCGCATTTGGAGGAACATCAATACTAATCGTAGTAGGTGTTGCAACTTGTAACAAGACATTACAAAGGATTCTTAGAATAAAAAAAATAGAACAGGGGAAAATACCTTCGTTCTTTTTTGTTAATTTTTAAAGAATTACAAATTTACATCCGTGGTTATGACTTATGTTTAAATAAAATGATTATTTAGCACTTGATTGTGCAGGGGAAAAATTAATCATTTTTCTTTTTAATAAATTATTGTTAGTGTAAAATGGCAAGAAATTGGCATAATAATAACGAGATATTATGTTTAAATAATTGACAAATTTGGGAAAATAAGCTAAAATAAACATATAGAAATGAAAAAAACTATTAAATTTTAGCCTCTAATATTTTATTAGGGCATAAAAATTTGTGGTTTTATTTGAAGGAGATTTTATTTATGTATTTAATAAAAGGTGCACAAGAACAGGAAAAGGAACAGTAGCAAACTAATATAAATCAAACAGGCTGGCCTCAAATTTCTACAGAGACATATTTAGAGCAAATATATCCAATTGGGAAAGGCAAAATAGAATAATTGGGGCGAAGAAGGCAAATGAATATATTTCAAAAAGGACAATTAGTACCAGATGAAATTACAGTACCAATGGTTATAAATAGATTAAACGAAGAAGATTGCAAAGATGGAGCTATATTAGATGGATTTCCACGTACAGTAGAGCAAGCAGAAAAGTTAGACGAAATACTTGCAGAAAAAGGCAAAAAAGTAGATCTTGTAATTAACTTAACAACACCAAGAGAAGAAATAATAACAAGAATCTTAAACAGAAGAGTTTGTTCAAATCCAGAATGCAAAAGCAACATATAATTTAACAATGCATCCTTCAAAAGTACCAGGAATATGCGATATATGCGGTTCAAAACTAGTACAAAGAGGCGACGATAGTGATGAAAACGCAATTAAACAAAGACTTAGCAATATATGATGAAAAAACAAGTCCATTAATCGATTTTTATTCAAAGAAAAATGTATTAATCACTGAAGAAGTCAGCGAAAAAATCAATAGACTTGGAAAAGAAGCAGCAGAAGATGTATTAAAAAATAGAAAAATATGTAATTTAATATAGAAATAAAAAGAAGGTAATTAAATTGGTAAGTATAAAAAATAAAGAACAAATTGAAAAAATGAGAGAAGCTTGTAGAGTTGCAAACTTAGCTCAAAAAAGCTGTAGAAGCAGCAATAAAACCAGGAGTTTCAACTTGGGAGCTAGACAAAATTGCAGAAAAAGAACAATGAGAGAAAATGGCGCAATTCCAGCAGAAAAAAGTTATCCAAGTGGAGTAAAAGGAGTACCAGCATTTCCAGGTTCTATATGTGCATCTGTAAATGATGTTGTAATACACGGAATACCATCAAAAAGAGATTCTTCATGATGGAGATATAATAAGTGTAGATTTAGTAGCTTATAAAAAGATGGATTTAATGGTGATTGTTGTAGAACATATTTTGTAGGAAATGTGAGCGAAGAAAAGATTAAAAACAAACAACATTTTTGAAGAACAAAATTACAAAAAAGGCAAACATTTTATGAAGGAATAAAAATATGTAAAAAGGGTTATAGAAGTAAGAGAATTCAAGGACATAATGGAGAAAGTATCTGAAGATCCATGAATACCAAACTACCAAATTTGGAAGAGGAATTAAGAATATGTTGAAAAAAAACTGGGGAACTATATGAAAATATAGTGTATTGACATTAGGTTATATACTATATAAACTTTGAATAATAATAGCTATAAATTATGGAAAATGGAGGAAAATAATCAAAAAGAGGATATAATCAATAAATTAAAGGTTTGTGTTTATATATATGCTTATAAAAAAAAGTTAAAGACCGGTTTAAAAACTGTAAATTACAAGAATATTATAGGATACCTCTAAAACTATAATAAGAATGTAGATTTAAAAGAATTAAATTGGCACATTTCACCTTTTAATAATTTTAGAAAGCAGAAAAAAACAAAATAATAAAAATAACATTTGATATGGAATAGGTTTAGCTCGTTCTCAAGAAATATTAAAAAAGCTGGAATAAATCCAGACATTAGGGTAAAAGATTTAACAGATGAACAAGTACAGCTAATTAGAAATGCAATGGAAGGTTACACTCTAGAAGGTGACTTAAGCAGAGAAGTTGCATTAAACATTAAAAAGATTAACAGAAATTGGTTGCTATAGAGGACTTAGACATAGAAGAGGTCTTCCAGTAAGAGGACAAAGAACAAAAAACTAATGCTCGTACAAGAAAAGGACCAAGAAAATTAGTAAGTAAGAGCAAAAAATAGAAATTAAGAAACTTCGCTTCAAATAGCTAAGTTAAAGAGGAGGGAAAACTTAAAAAAATGGCTACAAAGAATTTAGCAAAAAAAAAACCAACTAGAAGAAGAGATAGAAAAAATATCGAAAAAGGTATGGCTCATATTCACTCTAGTTTTAATAATACAATAGTTACAATAACAGATACACAAGGTAACGTATTATCATGGGCAAGTGCTGGAGAACTTGGATTCAAAGGTTCTAGAAAAAGCACACCATTTGCTGCTGGAGAAGCTGCTGAAACAGCTGCTAAAGCTGCAATGGAACATGGTTTAAAAACTGTTGACGTATTTGTTAAAGGACCAGGTTCTGGACGTGAATCTGCAATAAGATCATTACAAACAGCAGGACTTGAAATAACATCAATTAAAGATGTTACTCCAATACCTCACAATGGTTGTAGACCACCAAAAAGAAGACGTGTATAATTTTTTATTATGCGACACGAGAATATAATATAAATCGATAGATTGAGAAATAATTAAGGAAGGTGAAATATAAAATGTCAAGATATAAAGACGAACAATGCCGTATTTGCCGTAGAGAAGGACAAAAATTGTTCTTAAAAGGCTCAAGATGCTATTCTGACAAATGTAGCATAACAAGAAGAAATTATGCACCAGGACAAAATGGTCAAAAGAAGAGCAAAATTTCTGAATATGGTACTCAATTAAGAGAAAAGCAAAAACAAAAGCTTTCTATGGAGTAGGAGAAAAACAATTCAGAAGATACTTCGATATGGCTTCAACTAGCAAGGGAAAAACAGGTGAAGTATTACTTCAAATACTTGAAAGCAGATTAGATAATGTAGTATATAGATTAGGATTCGCAAGCTCAAGAGCTCAAGCAAGAATGCTTGTAACACATGGTGCTTTTGAGGTAAACGGACAAAAAGTTGATATACCATCATACCTAGTAAAACCAGGAGATGTAATCTCTGTAAGAGAAATAAGAAAAGATAACGGAACAATAAAAATAGCTGTAGAAGAAAATGGAAGTAGACCAGTTCCAGCTTGGCTAGAAAAAAGACCAAGAAAAAATTAAGTGGAAAGGTTGTAACATTAGCAACAAGAGAAGATATTGACCTACCTGTTGAGGAACATTTAATAGTAGAGCTTTACTCTAAATAATAGGTTATATTAATATAAAAGTTGTAAATATATTAATCCAGTATATTTATATTAGGAGGTAAAAATGATAGAATTCGAAAAGCCAAATATTAAATGCTTAGAAATGGATAACAATACAAATTATGCTAAATTTACTTGTGAACCACTAGAACGTGGTTATGGTATTACAATAGGAAACTCTTTAAGAAGAATATTACTTTCTTCATTACCAGGTGCTGCAATAACATCTGTAAAAATAGATGGAGCAGCTCATGAATTTACTACAATACCAAACGTAGTTGAAGATGTACCAGAAATAATAGTTAACTTAAAAATGGTAAGAATAAAAATAGTTGATGACGAGCCTAAGACTCTAAGAATAAACTTCCAAGGAGAAGGCGAAGTTACAGCTGCAAATATTGAAACTGATGGTTCAGTAGAAATATTAAACCCAGACTTGCATATTGCAACTGTTTCTGAAGGTGGACATCTAACAATGGAAATGACAGCAAATCGTGGCAGAGGATACAACAATGCAGAAAAGAACAAAACACCGGATATGCCAATAGGAGTTATTCCAATAGATTCTATATATACACCTGTAAAGAAAGTAAATTATGCAGTAGAGAATACTAGAGTTGGTCAAATGGTTGATTTGGATAAGCTTACAATAGAAGTATGGACAGATGGAAGTTTAAAACCATATGAAGCATTAAGCTTAGCAGCAAAAATTATGACTGAACACTTAGAATTATTTATTGACTTATCAGAAATAAGCAAAAATACTCAAGTTATGGTAGAAAAAAGAAGAGTCTAAGAAAGAGAAAGTATTAGAAACTTCAATAGAAGATTTAGAATTATCTGCTAGATCATTTAACTGCCTAAAGAGAGCAGGAATATCTACAGTAGAAGACTTAACAAATAAGACTGAAGCTGACATGATGAAAGTAAGAAACTTAGGTAAAAATCATTAGATGAAGTTACAAATAAATTACATTCATTAGGTCTAGACTTCGCAAGCAATGAAGAATAAGGAAGGTGAAAAAAAGTGGCAACAAATAGAAAATTAGGAAAAACAACTGATATACGTTTATCAATGCTTAAAACTCAAGTAACAGATCTATTATGGCACGGAAAAATTGAAACAACTGAAACAAGAGCAAAAGAGACAAAAGCAATAGCTGATTCTTTAATAGCATTAGCTGTAAAAGAAGCTGGAAATTTTGAAGAAGTTGAAGTTAAAGTTTCAAGAGCTAAATTAGACGAAAAAGGAAATAAAGTTACAGAACTTGCAAAAGAGCAAAAATGGTAATGAATACTTAAAAGTAGTTAGAGAAACAACTACAGAAAAAAGAAAGAAAGACATGCCATCAAAATTAAATGCAAGAAGAAAAATAATGAGAAATGTAAACAAAGTAAAAGATGCAGACGGAAAGAATGTTGATATACCAACAAAATTATTCGATGAAATAGCACCAAAATACAAAGATGTAAAAGGTGGATATACAAGAATAATAAAGAAGGGTCAACGTAGAGGAGACGCTGCAGAAACAGTTATATTAGAATTAATATAGTAATGTAAAACGGTGCAATAAAATGCATCGTTTTTTGTTGCATAATAGAAAAATTTGAAAAATTGTCATAACAAGAGCTTAAAGAAGTTATGCTAAAAAGCTCTTTATATTCATTCAAAGTTAAAACTTTAATAAAATCAAAATCCTTAGAAAAAGTTTTTAAAATATTCAGAGTATTATCGGTTGAATCTAAATCCACAATTATTATCTCTGAAATATTTAAGTTATAATATAGCATTTTATAAATAAATACTCGTAAAAAATATTCAATATTATTTTCTTGATTATGTACTGTAATTATAAAAGAACTACCGTTAAAAGATACCTTAGGATATTTATGTATATGAATAATGGTTTTACAGATTTCGAATAAACCATATAAAGCAAATGTCCATAATAAAGAGTTAGTATAAAGTTTACCATAAATTGCCTCCTTTAATAAATAATATTTATGATATATTATATGAGGTGTTAATATAAATTGTTCTAATTAGGAAATTGAAGAAACTTCTTTTTAAACTTAAAATGCTGTTCTTTGTCGGAGATCCTAACAGATTCTTCAAAAGGCGAACTTACAGTATTATTTTAAAAAGAGAAGTTGATTTAACATATATAATGTAATGAGCACTTTATTTCATGTCGAAAACGGTCGTACGACGAATGTTCGTGTTATTTTGAGAAAAACATTGAAAATAAGATTTTTTTGTGATAGTATATTGCTAATAAAATAGCAAATGAAGAAATTTAAAAAAATAGATTAATAGAATTGAGGAATAAAATTGCAATTAGAAGGACAAGTAATTGATATTATATATAAAAATGATATAAATAGTTATACTGTTGCCACTTTTTGAAACTAGTGAGCAAGAGGAAACTACGATTGTTGGATATTTACCTTTTGAATTTAAAGATAACTGGAGATATAGTAAAGCATCCAGATTATGGAGAACAGTTTAAAATTGCTACATTTGAAAAGACTATGCCAACAACACCAGAAGCATTGGAAAAATATCTTTCAAATGGAAGTTTTAAAGGAGTAGGACCTGCAACAGCAAAAAAGATTGTAAATACATTTGGTAAAGATACAATAAACGTAATAAAATTAGAACCACAAAAACTTACACAAATCAAAGGAATAAGTAAAGAAAAAAAGCTTTAGAAATTACAGAACAGTTTGTTGCAAATTGGGAGATATGGCAAATTGTTGGCTTCTTAGATAAATTTGGAATAGGACCACAGAGTGCAGAAGGTGTTTATAAGAAATTAGGAGAGGGAGCTTTAGAAAGAATAAGCGAAAATCCGTATATATTAGTTGATGTAGCAAGTAAAGTTAATTTTGAAAAAAGTCGACAGAATTGCAATGGAAATGGGAGTTGAAGAAAGCAACTATAAAAGAATAAGAAGTGGTATTAAGTATGGCTTAGAAAAAATAGGCTTAAATGGCAATTCTTGTGTGTTATATGACAACTTAATAAAGTATGAGCAAGATTTATTAAGAGTGGATATAAATAATATTGAAGAAGCAATAATTCAAATGAAAGCAAAAGAGGAAATTGTATTAGAAGATAGACCAGATGGAAAAGAGTGGGTCTATTCTAAGAATTTTTATGAGGCAGAGAAAAAATATTTCAGAAAAAAATAGTTGGACTTAGGAAATGCAGATAATGTTAAAAGGATAAGAACTCTAAGGGAAGACTTAAGAATAATAGAGGATAATATAGATATAGAACTTTCTGAAAAACAAAGAGAAGCAATAGAAAGCATAAATGAGCATAATGTATGTATTATTACTGGTGGACCGGGTACTGGAAAAACTACTATTATTAAAGCTATAATAGAATTATACAAAAAACATGGTATGAAGCCTGTATTATGTGCTCCAACTGGTAGGGCAGCAAAAAAAGAATGACTGAAACTACTGGAGAGGATGCAAAAACTTTACATAGATTGCTAGAATTGGCTGGAATGTCTGATGATACAGATAATTTTAATACAAATTTATTGGTAACTCCTATAGATGGAGACATTATTATAGTAGATGAAGCGTCAATGATTGATATGTTTTTAATGAATTATTTATTAAAAGCAATTTATAAAGGAACAAAATTAGTTTTAGTAGGAGATACGGACCAGCTTCCATCAGTTGGACCAGGGAGTATATTAAAAGACATTATAGATTCAAAACAAGTGCAAACTATTACTTTAAACCAAATATTTAGACAAGCTGCTAAAAAGCAAAATAATAGTAAACGCACATAGAGTAAACGAGGGCGAAAATTTTATTAGTGGAAATGTGAAAAGAAACTCAAATTGATGAAGAGAATATTGAGTTATTAGATGATTTCTTCTACATAAATGAAGCTAATCAAGAAAAAATTCAACAAACTATTGTAAGCTTGTGCAAAGGTAGACTGAAAAAAGTTTGGAAACTATGATTTTTTCAGTAATATTCAAGTGATAACTCCAACCAAAAAAGGAAAATTGGGAACAAAAGAGCTTAATGTATTACTTCAAAAAGAATTGAACCCAGAAGAAGTTGATAAGGATGAAAAAGAATTTGGAGAGATAAAATTTAGAGAGCAAGATAGAGTGATGCAAACAAAAATAATTACAATTTGTTATGGGAAAAAGACAATGATAGAACATTTAGAAAAGAATTAGGCAACGGAATTTTCAATGGAGAACTTGGTATAATAGATAGAATAAACAAAGAAGAAAAAACAGTAAGAGTAAAATTCGATGATGGAAAAATTGCGACATATGATAATACCGATTTGGACCAATTAGAGCATGCTTATGCTATAACAGTGCATAAATCACAAGGCAGTGAATTTGATGTAGTAATATTAGTTGCAAGTCAGAGTGCACCAATGTTATTAACTAGAAATTTAATATACACTGCAATGACAAGAGCAAAAAAACTATTAATTGTAATCGGTCCTCAGAGTGTTGTAAGTTATATGATACAAAATAACACAACAAGACAAAGAAATACAGGATTAACTTACAAGCTTGAAAAGATAGGAGAATAAGTTTGAAAACTGTAACAATTTAAGAGGAGGAACCAAGTATATTACAGCAAATTATAAATTTAATATATCCGCCAGTGTGTGCATTTTGTGGAAAAATAGATGAAAATTTTTTCTGTGAAGAATGTAATAAAAAGTTTGAAAAAATTAACAAATGTACATATAAAAAATATAAAAAAAAAACATATGCAGAACACATTTATATGTTTAAATATACAGATATTAGAAGGGAAATATTAGAATACAAATTTGATGATAAAGCATATTACTACAAGGCTATATCACAAGTTTTTTTTGAAAAATAAAAAAATATGTGAAATATTAAAAACTTATGATATAATAATTCCAGTTCAATTCATAATAAAAGAAGGCAAAGAAAGAGGCTATAATCAAAGTGCATTAATTGCAAAAGAATTTTCTAAGAATATAAATGAATTGGAATATGAGGATATTCTGATAAAAAAGAAAAAAAATACTATAGCACAAAGTACATTAAATAAAGAAGAAAGATTAAAAATGCCATCGATATGTATAAAATAAAGGAAAATAAACAAGATATAATTTACAACAAAAATGTGCTTATATTTGATGACATATATACTACAGGAGCAACCGCAAATGAATGTGCAAAAGCAATAAGAGAAGCAGATCCGAGTAAAGGTGGAATATTAACAATAGCAAAAGATTAAATAATAAATAAACTAAAAATTGAAGGGAGAGAGAGAATGGACGATTTAGTAGAAAGCATACTAGACTATATAAGAGCAGATTACACAGATTATGCAATAATGATAAATGGTGAGTGGGGAAGCGGAAAAACTTACTTTTGGAATCACAAAATTAGAAATAAAATTGAAGCAATGCAAATAAATGGTAAGAAATACACAACAATATACATGTCTTTATATGGAATATCAAATCTAGAAGAAATAAGTAAAAAAAATCTTTATCGAAACTACTCAATTAATGGATAAAAACTTAAAAAAATATGGGTTCAAAAGGCGAAAAAGTCATTCCAGAATATGCTAAGACTGGCTTGGATATGGCGAATTTTTTTGGTGTAACACAAAATGGTGATAAGATTAATTATGAAGAATTTTTCTCGACAGAAGACAAAGTATTATGTTTTGATGACCTTGAAAGAGCAAATGTTGATGTTATTGATATATTAGGTTATATCAATCACTTTGTTGAGCATGACCATATAAAGACAATAATAATATGTAATGAAAAAGAATTGTCTACAAAGCTAAAGAGTAGCAATTTGGAAATGAAGACATTTATTGCTACATATTTGTTGGATAAAGAAAACAAACTAAATGTAAAAACAGATGAACCAATGGTTCAGCGTATTCAAGATACAATTGAATACGTATTCGATAAAGCAAATGATTATGAAAGAATAAAAGAAAAATTAATTGGGGAAACTTTTGAATATGCTCCGGAGTTTACATATATTATAAATGGACTATTAATGAGATATGAAAGATATCCAGAATTGATTAGATTTTTAAGGCAAAATTCAAATTTGATAACATCAACATTTAACAAGAGTGGAACTCGAAATTTAAGAATTTTAAAACATGCTTTAAACGATTTTAAAAAAGATATTTGACATGGTAAGTAGAGACTATTCAAATACTAATAATAGAATAATGCAAACAATGTTAATATTTACAATTGCAATTTCATTTGAAATAAAAGCTGGTAAAGTTACAAAAGACAAGTTTAAAAACATAGAAAACAACGAAGAATATAGAGCTATATTAGTTTCTTCTAGAGTATTTATGGACAATAGACAATTCTATATTAAGGAATTTGATAATACATATTATTATAATTTTAAAGTTGAATATAGATTCTTTAAATTCATTGAAATATATGTGCGTACTAGAATATTTGATATGAAAGTATTCAAGGATAACATGGAAGTAATAAGAAATACTATAGACACAGACCAGTTGCCTGGCTATAAGAGACTATTGACTGAAGAATATTGGAAAATATCAGATGATCAATTTCCAGCTGTAATAGAACAAATAATTGACGATGTAAAAAACGGTAAAATAAAGCCAATAGAAATAGTTAAAATATTTGCATATTTTAGTTATTTCATTGAAAAAAAACTTATAGATTATGATATACAAACAATAGAAAGTGTTTTCTTAAATGGAATGAATATAGCATCAATAACATCAGAATATTGTGATAATGCAGAAGAAGAGTTATCTCAAATTGCAACAGAAGATGCTGGCCCTGAAATGAAAAACATTATACAAAGATTTTATGAAATAAATGCTCAATTAAAAGATAAAATGTACAGAGAAAAAAAAGCAGATGAATTATTTAAATGCATACCAATGAAAATGGAGATATTTTATGATAAATTTGCAAAGGAATGTAGCAATATTCCAATATTCAAATATTATGATCCATTCCAAATGTTCCAGAGAATATCGTGTGCAAGCAATGAAGATATAGTTTCAATAAGAGAAATGTTAGCAGAAAGAGCAAGACATAATAAAGAAGAAATTAGACCAGAAATGGAAAATATAGCAAAATTAAAACAAATAATTTATTGCGTTAGTTGTACTTATAATTTTAGCAGGAGTAAGCATAAATGCTGTTTTAGGGGACAATGGAATAATAAAAAAAGCAAATCAAGCAGCAAGTGTAACAAAAGAAGCAGAAGTAAAAGAAGCAATTAATAGAACAATACTAGAATTCTATTTAACTAATGATTATGCAACATTAGAAGATTTCTTAAAGGCAAAAGCAGAAGATG